>Ga0228536_1000536_pt1 | contig 64625 bp, 45 predicted proteins | sample SJ1Smetagenome_FD_168611 | JGI IMG/M metagenome (GOLD analysis project Ga0228536, IMG submission 168611) | Enriched culture of PCE-dechlorinating microbial communities from Ithaca, New York, USA - SJ1.S | ecosystem: Engineered > Modeled > Simulated communities (microbial... > Unclassified...
CGACGTGTAAATCCTTGTCGAGATCGCATTGCGGATTATATCGCAGCTTATCCTTATCACCGATATACCCCGGTTCATTGGGTTCGGCCACATAACCCGGCGTATTCGGATCACACAGCGGATGAGTAGCGTCATACGTCAGCCAGGCCGCCGAAAATTTCGTAAATTCTGTCAAGTTCACCATTCCGTCGGCGTTCCAGTCAAGGGCATTGTACACATCCGCCTGCGACAGATACTCATCATCACAGTTATACACCTCATCGGCCCCGACATCGACTCTGTCTCCATACTGCCGAGCTTCATTGTCATAATCAACCTGTGAAGCATATCCCATTGCCGGGTCCGGATTGCCCCGATCAACACAGGCAGATCCCGCCGACAGATGATAGTTATTGGGGTCGGGAATTCCATTGGGATCAACGGTGTAAGCAAATCCCGGCTCATCATTGAAGTTGTTGGTATTAACGGTATTGCAGTCCTGAATACAGCAGAAATTGGCTACCAAATCCGGATTGACCCCTGCAAACTGCGGCCCGCCGTTATTGTTGTAATAAACGATGCAGTTCTGCACGTCCGGATAATCCTTGAAATTCGGGTCATTGCTGGCATTGGCATTATCCGTAAAAAAGATGCCTTCTGCCTTATTGTTGGCGACAGTATTATTATGTAAAATTGGGGAACGCGTTGGATTAACTATACGAATACCCTGTCGTCCTTTTTCAGCTAAATCGCTTTCAGAGATAATGCTGTTCTTGACTATCGGTGTTGAATTGACAGTGTAAATTCCATATTCCCCATTTCTTAGCAGCCAAGAATTTTCTACATTTAAAGAAAAACTCGCACCTTGATGACGTATGCCATCTGCTATATTGCCTGTAACTTTACACCTTTTAATGTTTACATTTCCACCTGCTGAATAAATCCCGTATCTATCACTATTTTTAACTACGCAATTTTCAATCGTAAAATCAGCACCCGTACCATAAACGCCATACTCCGCCGCATCCGTGATGGTAAATCCATCCAGCAGAGACTCGTCGCCCATTGTCACGACGGTCTCATTCCGTTCGTCGCTATCAGAGGAACCCGACAATATTGTCGCATACCGTTTGGGATTGCGGTCATTAGGATTGAAAGAGCCGCCGCGATACCCGCCATAAACACATACTCCGTCTGGTATAGCAAAAGTCGTATCCGCTGCACGTCCGGGATCATAGGTTCCGTATGCGACTCGAACTTCCGTCGCACATCCCGCAGCAGCACGAATTAATGCCGCCTGCAAGTCGGTATAAGCATTTTCCCAGCTTGTCCCATTATTATTCCCGGTTGCCCTCTGGTCCACATAGATCACATCTCCGCCCCAGCAGCAGACCGGGGTGTATTCTTCGGCACGTGACACCCCCAGGCTACTGGTCAATTTGGCCTGATTATGCAGGGGCAGCCCGGGCTGAGATTTATCATTGACATAGACCGTCAACTGTTGTGATCCGGAACTCATGGGGGCAATATCATCTAAAAGCCATGAATAGGTATGATATTCTTCATTATAGTTGGGGTCTGAGGAATGGAATGTCATTGTATTGGGATCAAATACCTGGCTGACCGGATAGCTTACTCCTGCAGGTAAGTAATCTACCAATGCAACATCTGTAACCCACTGTGTGCTCTGATTTTCCCATTGCATCGTGTAGGTAATGGGGTCGCCCGGCGAAACACATCCGGACTCCAGATTGTCCTGTTTGGTCAAAACCAGTGCAATCTCCGGCTCATTGAGCTTCCCAAACATATAAGCAATGGTGATTGAGGTGGTCTCATTCGGGTCCAGTGTCCCAAGATTCCAACCCATCGCCCCCGCAACTTCATTGAGATAAATAGAGGGCTGGTTATTAAGCTGCCGCCGCTCAATATTGATATGACCACCAGCGGATGGTTTTCCAGAATGCCCGTGATAAACGCTCTGATCAATCCAGTCCGGCTGGCGAATACTGCTGAAATTCACAAAATCCGTATGATCCGTTGACCGATATTCAGGGGAATTCCACTGCGTAATATCATATCGGAAATTGCCTGCCTGATGTCGCGGATTAATGGGCTGATAGTCTTCAAGCGGGTCAGGCAGCAAAACAGATTCATAAGTCGAGTTGACCGCCGCAGTATAATCATTGGCACCATGACTGTGATGGAATTGGTAAAAGGCAAGATTGGTGATTGGGTCTTGGTTGGGATCAATATTGCGAATCGTATAGGTTTGCAGAAAACAATATCGATCTGAATTGACATACATGATTTGCTGGGTGTCCGGATCAATATACGTCATCGGAGAAGTACCTGCATAGATATTTGGATCTCGAAACGCCAGATCAACAACTTCATAATCAATACGAACTTCAACAGTTCCATTCTGAATAAATGATATGCCGGTATCCATCATGCCTGTCAGCGGGTTATTGGGATCATCCCATGCCCGGCAATCGCCCGATACAAAAAAAGTACTGTTGGTATCCCAGTTGGGATATTCAAACGCCTGTGTCAGCCACATAGCCTTTCGTCCCAACGCTGTGCTGGAAGGATCTACCCAGTCCGTTGCGATACCGTCATAATAAATGGCAGCACCCCATTCACCACTAAGTAATTCATGATATCCATGAGGATGTTCAGGGGAATAACCATACCATATCCAGTCTGAAAATCCTGCGGCGTCAAATGTACCATAAAAATAAGGGGGGACACTGGAACCACTTGAAGAGCCGCCAATTGTAAGTTTTTTACCATCGATAGAGCACCACCCCAAACCACTTAAGATACAGACCAAAACTACATAAAAAAACACCTTGCTCCAAGTTACAATCCTGGTTTCCATACAATTTTCTCCTAAATCAAATAAATACCCCGACAATTTATTTGATGCCCTTTGCGCCCCGCAAGAACACCTCATCGAACGAACAAAAAAGGAGCATCAGCAAATACGCTCTGTCAAAAAACGCCACAGATACTGAGCAGTTTCTCCTAACACCCTTGCGAGCTATGCTCGCAGCATAACATGACACTAAAAACGTGTCAATTGTGGAAACTACGTATTTTAAGAGGAATAATACCTAATTTATTGTGAAACAGGGACAATAAATCAGAAAATTAAGACCCAAGAACATAAGAACCTAAGAATACAGGGCACGAAAAAGTTCGTAGTTGTCTGTTCGTGGTTCGTAGAAAACTGGATTCCCGTCCCTCGCCTTTATGAGAAGGCTTTCGAGGGGCAGATAAGGTCATTGGGAATGGAGAATTAAGCGGATTGCCTTTGGCAGAATAATTCACCTCGAGCACGGGGGCTTGAATTGCTTTATGGGTAAATACGCATCATTTATCCCTATAGTTGATACAGACGGCTTAACCATACCGGGGATGGGATGCTTCAGGCCTGGGCGGGGAGGGAATATTATTGACCTGAAACAGGGATTTTTGGTAGAATTGTGGAGATAATAAGGGTATTTTGTCGCTTCACGGGTAATGTTAAATCCAATTTTTTCGGAGATGGTGATGAAACGTACAACTGCGGGACTCTGCCTGTGCATCATGGCCGGGGTGTCGATGGGGGCGAATTTGGTGTGGGATATTACGCCGCTGGAGCCGACGATATTCGGGAGCGGCTATACCGAATCGCGCGGATGGTCGATCAACAATAACAAACAGGTTGTCGGTGAAGTCTGGGGCATTGTCGATAATGTCCAGACCGAGCACGTTCCGGCGGTATGGGATTTCAGTAAGCCGGACAGTCTGGGGGTCAGCCACACGATGGTGACTGAGATTCCATCGATGTATCTGAAATGGCCTTTTTTCCTTGAAATCAACGACCAGGGACAGGTTTGCGGACAATATATTTATGCCTATCCGGGGAAAGAAAATTACTGGTCCTTCTTTACCCGGCCAATGATTTATAATATCCATGACCGATCCGTCCGCGATTTGGGCTGTCTGGGAGACGACCAGGACGATGCTCCATTTCTGGATTATTATCTGGACTGTTACTCAGGTACCGGCATGGGGATTAATAATGCCGGGACTGTCGTGGGCAAGTCGAAGCCCGGAGAAACGAATCTGTGGGGTCGAAGGGAGGCCGGATTCCCCGTACCGACATTCTGGATGGGAGGCGGGGATCCTGTCGAGGCATTGGGGGAGCATGGGGGCTGGCTGGAGAAAATCAACAATCAGAATCTGATGATTGGCGGGTATATGCCCGAGGGGTCATGGGGGCCGGAAAGGGCCTTTAAGCAGACCGGTTCGAGTCGAACCATGCTGCCGATGCCATCGGGACGGGAGGCGTGGTCTTCGACGGCCCGCGGTCTGAACGACCAGAATATGATTGTCGGAAGCATCTGGCCGGGGTACAGCAATACCGAGGCCATACTCTGGCATCCCGAGCTGGGCATTGTGCAACTGCCCGCCTGTGCCGGGTATGATTCAGCCGAAGCGCTGGCCATCAATAATTACGGCACAATTGTAGGGATCAGCAACGGCGCGGTGGTCTGGCTTGGGACCGGGGCAAATTATCAAGTCATTAATCTGGATATGTTCGCGGCACAGGCCGAGTGGCAATTGATGATGGCATACGATATCAACGACGATGGATGGATTGTGGGGCGAGGACGATTCGACGGGCACGACATCGGATTCCTGGCACGTCCCCGACTGGATGAGAATCCGCCGCTGGCCAATCTGGATTTGGACAACATCAGGAATGAAGACGGCCAAGTCCGTTTTACGGTCTTGTATTATGATGATAACGGCATGAATGAGGGATCCCTGGATGATCATGATATCCAGGTGATTTATCCGGACGGAACTGTCGCGGCGGCAACGTTTATCTCCGTTGAAGAAGTCGAGCCGGAACCGGAAACAGGCAAGCGAAAATACGAAGCAAGGTACAGCTTTACGACACCGCCAATCAATCCAATGCGCACGACGGCGACGACACTTCGCATTGAGGTCACCGAATCCGAGGTATCGGATCTGTCGGGGCGTTATGTGGCGAAAGGCTTAATCGGCGAGCTGGAGTTGACATTCCCGGCTTCGACAGCAACGATCATCAAAGGATCGCGGCTGGATTTGCAGACCTCGACTACAACCTGGGCCTTTGAAACGCATCTGTACACAGGCCCGGCCAATCCGCTCATTGAGGTTCTGGGCGTCCAGTTTCAAACGCCGGGCAGCAGTACCTGGCGGACGATGACCTCGAACGGGGATGGGGACTGGAAGTATGTTCAGACCGCATCGCAGCTCAGCGGCTTGTCGGCCTTTGGCGATGGAGATTATACCTATCGCATTACTCTGGATTTCGGCGGGCCGTTTGATATGGATATGACATTTCGATTCGGGATGGACGCCGACGGTTCCATCATACCCGCCCCGGCATCCCGTCCGAGCATTATTTATCCACAGCAGGGAAGCACTGTTTCCGGCAAAAACATCGTCCCAAGCTGGACGCCGCCGACAGATCCATCGATTACAAGCATCATCTGCCAGATTGTGGATACCGCCAGCGGTGATGAAGTGTTCAGTGAAGTGATTCCCGACGGCACGGCCGGTTCGTCGAAGAGAACCACCCTGCAGCCGGGCCATCACTATGATATGACGGTGTATTACTGTTCAGGCGATCACAATGTTCTGGAAGAGGATGACTGGACCAGTTATAAGCTCAAATATACTTCGACAAAGGTCTCGTTTTTTACGCAGCAGCTTGTCGGGGATCTAAACGACGATGGGGCCGTGGATATGAAGGACCTGTCGCTGTTGTCGTCGTATTGGAAGAAGACTTCTTCTCAGGCCGGATGGAAGGCTCAATACGACCTGCAGCCCAATGGCGTAATCGATATCGGTGACCTGGCTGCCATGGCGCAATACTGGTTAGAGTAAAGACTCTTGCACAGCCGTTGAAATGATGAAAAATAAATCCCGGGACAGGATGACAGGGTCCCGCCATCACATTGGAGGCAAATATGGGAATTGCCGTTATAGTTGATACAGACGGCTTAACCATACCCGGGATGGGATGCATCAGGTCGGGGCGAGGAGGGAATATTCTTGACCTGAAACAGGGATTTTTGGTAGAATTATGGAGATATCAAGGGTGTTATATTGGTTTAAGGGTAAATGTCTAATTCAAGTTGTTTTCGGAGATGGTGATGAAACGTTTAATTGCAGGATTTTATCTGTGCATCATGGCCGGGCTGTCGATAGGAGCCTATCAAGTGTGGGATATTACACCTTTGGATCCGACGATCTTCCCCGGCGGATTCTCTTCTTCGAACGCCTGGTCTATTAATAACAACAAGCAGATCATCGGCTATGTCGGTCTTGAGACCGATTATGGAACCGAACGAATCCCGGCGGTGTGGGATTTCAGCAAGCCCAATGGGTGGGGCGTCAGCCACACGATGGTGCCTGAAATCCCCTCCATGAAACTGGTCTGGCCGTATTTTGGTCAGATCAACGATAACGGTCAGATCTGCGGATATTACACCTATAACTGTCAGGTGTATGGGTGGGAACAAATGGAACGACCGATGATCTACGATATCTATACCCGGACGGCACGCGATCTGGGATGCCTCGGGGATGATGATGAAGGTGATCCATTTCTGGATTATTTTCAGGACTGTTATATGGGCGGGGCAGCGGGAATCAATAACGCCGGGACGGTCGTCGGCTGGTCACAACCCTCAGAGATCAACGCCTATGGTTTACTGAAAGTCGGAGTACTGCATCAGCCCACCTGCTGGATGGGCGGAGCAGAACCATTGGATATGGGGCCAGCAGATTACGGTCTCCGTGGGATCAACAATAACAATCTGATGATAGGAACGCTTCCGGCGGTACCTGAACTGGCGTACACGCAGTCGGGAAATGCCATCACGGTCCTGCCCTTGCCGCCGGAATGTTCCGGATGGGCCTCGCGGGCAGAGGATATCAACGACGAGGGGATGATCGTCGGCTTCATCTGGGGACAGGGGTCGTCCGATGATCCCAGGGCCATACTCTGGCACCCCGAAGAAGGCATTGTCAAATTACCCTGTTATCCCGGATACACCTGGGGATACGCAAGCGCAATCAACAAACACGGCATGATCGTCGGAGCCAGCAATGGTGCCGTGGTTTGGATCGGAGCAGGCAATAACTATCAGGTCGTCAGCTTAAACATGTGCAAGGCGCAGACCGGATGGACACTGATCGAGGCCAAAGACATCAACGATGACGGATGGATTGTGGGCTGGGGTGAGTACAACGGGACCACAATGGGATTTCTGGCACGACCGCGACTGGATGAAAATCCGCCGATGGTCAATCTGGACGCAGACCACGTTGAGAATAAAGGCGGGCAGGTCACCATTAATGTTTTGTACTCTGATGATAACGGCATGAATACCGGCACGATGGACAATAAGGATATTGAAGTGATCTATCCGAACGGAACCAAAGTGGCAGCTCAATTCAAATCCGTCAAAGAGCTCGATCCTGACCCGGAAACCGGCAATCGGAAATACCAGGCCAAGTATTGTTTCTCGACACCACCGATGAATCCGATGCGTGCCGAAGGTACAATCGTTCGGATCGTCGTCGCCGAGTCCGAGGTTTCGGATTTATCCGGACGATATGTATCCAAGGGACAGATCGGCGAATTGGAATTGTCTTTGCCCTGGTACACGGCGACCCTCATGAAAGGCTCGGTGCAGGACATCCAGACCTCGACTACAACATGGAAATTCAAGACCTGGCTTTATTTTTTACCCGACAATAATCTCTTCCAGATTCTCGGCGTGAAGTTTCAGGCTCCCGGCAGTTCAGCCTGGTATAACATGACCTCATCCGACAATGGAACATGGTCTTATGAGCAAACTGCGGCCAATGCCGCCGGATTGAGCGCCTTTGGTGACGGCGACTACACCTTTGCCATCTCCCTGGATTTCGGCGGGCCATTCGAGATGGAGGAGACCATTCAATTCGGCAGGAATAAACAGGGCCAGACAATCCCGGTCCCGACGACAACACCCTCAATTACGTCTCCCCAGCAGGGTTCCACGGTCGGCTGCAAAAACATCGACCTCAGATGGGTACAGCCTGATGACCCGGCAATCACAAGCATTATTTGCTCGGTGGTGGATACGGCCAGCGGTAAAGAAGTGTTCAATCAGGTCTTTCTGAACGGGTCCGCCAATTCAGCCGGGCCGGCGACGTTATCACCCAATCACAGCTACACGATGACGGTCTATTTTTGTTCAGGCAATCACAATGTTCCGGAAGAGGATGACTGGACCAGCTATAAACTCAAATATACTTCGACAAAGGTGTCCTTTTTTACACAGCAGCTGGTGGGGGATCTAAACGATGATGGGGCCGTGGATATGAAGGACCTGTCGCTGTTGTCGGCGTATTGGAAGAAGACCTCTGCTCAGGCCGGATGGAAGGCTCAATACGACCTGCAGCCCAATGGCGCAATCGATCTCGGCGACCTGGCGTCCATGGCGCAGCACTGGCTGGAGTAAGAGCCTCCGGCGTCAGTCTTTAGCCGTTCTGATATTTGCTGGTGATATAGACCGCCTGGGAGGCCAGGAGGTTGGGCAGCAGCCGGACAGCAATGGCGCTGGAACGTCCGATGGGGATTTTCTTTTCGATATAAATATTCTGCTCGGCGCAGAAGTCGTCGAAATCCTTGAGCGACAGGAAATGAATATTCGGCGAATTGTACCAGCGGAACGGCAACTGCCGGGTCTGGGGGGAGCGGCCGGTCAGGAGCAGCTGCATACGGCAGGCCCAGTGGGCAAAATTGGGGAACGAGACAACCACCTTTTTACCGACGCGAAGCAGTTCCTTGAAGACTTTTTCCGGGTCGCGAAGGGTCTGCAGGGTCTGGGACAGGATGACATAATCAAAGCTGTCGGTGGGGAACTGCGACAGGCCCCGTTCGATATCGCGATGGATGACCGACAGGCCTCGCTCGACGGTGTGAACCACAAGGTCTTCTTCGAGTTCGATGCCGGTGGCGGTGATGTTTTTATCCTGAATCAGGCGGGCCATCAGTTCACCATCGCCGCAGCCCAGGTCCAGCACACGGCTGTCGGGGGCGATAATTTTGTTGATCAATTCGTAATCGACGCGAAGCCGCTTGGATCGCTCGATGGTCTTGAGCTGCCTGGACGGGTGTTTTTCGGACAGGCAGCGTGAGCCGGTGCGAACCCGGTCCAGAGTCGATTCGAGGAATCCGGCAATGAGTCGATCCTGCGAGGCTGAATCCAGCAGAAAGGCGTCGTGGCCATAGGGCGAATAGACATTGCAGTAGGAGACGTCCTTGCCTTCGGCACACAGGGCCTCGACGATTTCTTCGGACTGGGCCGGGGTAAACAGCCAGTCGCTGGAAAAGCTGACGATGAGGAATCGGCAGGTCACACGATTAAAGGCGTTACGCAGCGTGCCGTATTCGCGGTTCAGGTCGAAATAATCCATCGACTTGGTGATATACAGGTAGCTGTTGGCGTCGAACCGCTCGACGAAGGTCTGGCCCTGATAATCCAGGTACGTCTCGACGGAAAATTCGGAATTGAAGTCGTACTTATATTGCTCGGCGCTGCGGAGTTCGCGTCCGAATTTTTCGCGCATGGACTGCTCAGACAGATAGGTAATGTGGCCGATCATGCGGGCGATGGACAGCCCGCGGGCAGGCCCCTGTTCGGCTTTGTGGTACTGGCCGTTGTTGAAGTTGGGGTCGCCGAGAATGGCGTTGCGTCCGACGGCATCAAAGGCAATCGACTGGGCATTGAGCCGCGTGGTCGAGGCAATGCAGATGGCACTGTCAATCCAGCCAGGCCAGGCGATGGCCCATTGCAGAACCTGCATGCCGCCCATCGAGCCGCCGACGACAGCCAGCAGATGCGAGACCCCGAGCTTTTCGAGCAGCAACTTCTGGACATTAACGACATCTTCGATGGTAATAATCGGAAAATCCAGACCATAGGGCATCCCCGTGGCAGGATTGATATCGGCCGGGCCGGTCGTGCCGGAACAGCCGCCCAGAACATTGGAGCAGATGACAAAATAGACGTTGGTATCGATGGGCTTGCCGGGGCCGACCATCGCATCCCACCAGCCGGGCTTGCGGTCGTCGGGTTTGTTGTAGCCGGCAACGTGGGCATTGCCCGACAGGGCATGGCAAATCAGGATGGCATTGTCCTTTTGGGGGGACAACTGGCCGTAGGTTTCATAGGCGACGTCAATCGGCCCCAGAGTCTTGCCGCTTTTAAGGGTCAGGGGCGCATCTTGTTCCACGACCCGGACCTTGCGGGTTTGGACGATACCGACCGAGTTTTTCAAGTCTTTTTCCATCCTGTAAAGTATAATTCAGGGCAACGCGATTGTAAAGCGGCAAAAACCAGACGGCCCGGACACCTTAGCCGGGCAGAACCGCCTTTTTGAATTCGTCCAGTCCCATTTCATCAACCATGACGCCGATGCGGCGGTGTTTCTTGTCGGCGTGGGTTTTATAATACTGGATGACCTTATCCACAATCGCCAGGGCCTCTTCGGTGCTGACGTCTTTGGCCAATTCCTGAGCCAGACGGGGACGGGCTCCGCCGTTGCCGCCGACCATGACCTTCCAGCCCTTGGCGGTTCCGATGAGGGCGACATCTTTGATGCAGGTCTCCGCGCAATCGTTGGGGCAGCCGGAGACGCCGATTTTGAGCTTGCCGGGAAGCTGCATGCCGTGATATTTCTGGTCCATGAGCATCCCGATACCCAGGCTGTCCTGCTGACCGCGTTTGCAGAAGGTCGTGCCGGGACAGGCCTTGATACTGCGGACGCACAGGCCAATGGCCGCGCCCGGGGCAAGGCCCAGGTCCGCCCAGACGGCATCGACCTGGTCTTCCTGAATGCCCACCAGGGCAATGCGGGCGGCGCTGGTAACTTTGAGAGCCGCGACGTGGTATTTATCCGCGACGTCGGCCAGCTTGCGGAGCGTGTCGGGGCTGACCACGCCGCAGGGCAGGTGCGGAGCAATTGCATACGTCTGTTTGTCGCGCTGAATAATTACGCCTTTATCGCCATCCTGAAGCATCGTGTCTCCTGATATTACGGGTTATTTTGTACTGAAATCATCTGTAATTTGCCGTTCATCGCGGCTATATAGAGTGACGTTACCCTATGGAAACGCGCGGCAAAACATACTCGCTGGGTATATTCGCGAGCTACTATAAGTACAATGCCGTAAAAATCAATATGAATTTATCAGGGTCTGGAGTGCCGAATAGTCCGGCGTCCGCTGGTAGAGGGGGCGTTTGTCGGCCCTGTAGGTATTGGTCAGCTCGTGATAGGGCTTTTTGTCGGTGTTGATATAGAATATGCCCAGGGGCAGTTTGCCGCCGCGGGATTCCTCGCAGGCCCGCTTGAAGGCGTCTTCGCGGCTGTGCGGATCGTAGCTGCCTTCAAGGTAGTAGGTGTTGTCCTTGAACCACTGGAAGGTGTTGACCTTATTAAAGGACACGCACGGCTGGAGGATATCGACGAGGGCATAGCCGGGATGGGTGATGGCTTTTTTGAGGACTTCCTTGGTCTTTTCCTGGTCGCCGATGAAGACGCGGGCGACAAACGAAGCATCCAGCGCGATAGCCACGGCCAGCGGGTTGAACGGCTCGGCGATGACGCCGTTGACCTGGACGGGGGTGACGAAGCCGCGGCGGCTGGTGGGCGAGGCCTGGCCTTTGGTCAGACCATAGACCATGTTGTTGTGGACGATGTTGGTGATTTTGGGGTTGCGGCGGATGGTGTGGATGAAGTGGTTGCCGCCTTCGCCGTACATGTCGCCATCGCCGCTTTCGGCAATGACGGTCAGTTGCGGGTTGCTGACCTGGATGGCAAAGGCCGGCGACAGCGCCCGTCCGTGCAGGCCGTTGAAGGCGTTGCAGCGGAGATAATGGGGAATCTTGGCGGCCTGCCCGATGCCCGAGACCATCACTAAATGCTCCGGAGCGATATCCAGTTCCGCCAGCGCCTGCTTGAGGGCCTTTAAAATCAAAAAATCCCCGCAGCCCGGACACCACGCGATGTCAATATTACCCATATCAAATGCTTTTGTATCCATTATAATCTCCTATTTTTCCGCTCATCGAGAATTTTCGCATATACTATCTAATTCCAATTTACACAACAAAGAAGTCCGCCTGACGTAACTTGCCAACAATTTCGGTTCCACTACATTGCTTTGCAATTGTCCGATAACCTTTCATAATCAGTCCTATGCAGACTGCTTCTGTCGGCTATCCTCTCAACCAACTTGGCTCAATTTTCGGGGAGCAGGCCAAAAGCTTTTGCATCACTTTCTCAACGGAAAACTGAGAATTAAAGGGGGCCAGACATCTTTTCTGTCGTCCCACAAATCTTTCCCGCTTTTTTCTCTTTTCTCGGGTCATTTTTCTTCTGTCGTATCCAATGGTTCTGCTCGCGTTATCAATTTCTTCTGCTGAGAGACAAGTTTTCTTTCTATCTTTTTTACATCTTCAGCCGGAGGCAGCTTCTCCGGCTGAATATTTCGTTTAACGAGAAGTTTCCGGACTTCCTGATTATTCTGAACATGTTCCCGTGTGATGCCCGCTTCCGTCCGCAGGTCGTCACGCTTAATATTGAAATTGGTTATCTCGTTAGCGAAGTCTTTGGCCTTGATGGTAATGGTCGGCAGAAAATCAGCCAGCGCCCTCGACGCGGGAACATTGAGTTTTTGTTTCATCTGTTCGGTCGTTTTCCCACCAAATAATGCCGTATCTCCTTTGCTGCGAATACGTGCAAAGGATTTCTCATCGGACAATCTTTCGTAGATAATCCCGGACAGTTCTTTTTCGGACAGGCTTAGCTTTCGACGTGCGTTGAGGCGTTCAATCTCGGCGATTCGCTTTTCGATAATTTCCTGTTTGCGGGTCTGAACGGCAAAATAAGTCTGGGCAAAGGCTACCGGATCTTTGGACGGGTCGCCATTTTGTGCAATAAGGTAGCAGGCATACCGGGTTAGTGCGATATCCTCTATTTCACGTTTGGCCCCGCTGCCCAAATCGACCATTTTCCTGATATCAGGAAAATGGTCTCCCAGCGCAAAACCCGCGTTTTTACAGGAAATCTTCGCTTTTTCGATAACCTTGACGAAATTTTCCCACTTCGCGTACCCCAGTAATACCTGCAAGTCCCGCGCCAGCCAGAACTCCAACCCCGTTTCCTGTTCCTTCTGAACGCTTTGCTCAAACCCCTGATGCAGCCTTACAATGATTTCCTTTTCCATTGTCTTCCTTTTTCCTTCTGCAAAATATAGACCCATAATCAATTCTTGTCTGTTATTTTCAAACTCCGTCGAATGCGACGGGATTACCAGTGTTGAAAATGGCTATTATGAAATAATCCGCGACAACTTTTCCACCACTTCCTCAACCGAAAACTGGAGGCCGTTGTATTTTAGAACCTGGTGGTCGATTTTGATGCCTTTATGGAGCTTGAGGAGTTTTGCGAACTGGCCTGTGGCGTTGCCTTCGATGCAGATGACGCGTTCGGCACGGCGGGCGTAGTCGGCCACCGCCGGGTGAATCGGCCAGACCTGTCCGCAGTGCAGCATCGCCACATCGACACGGCCCAGGCGGGCAATCGCCTCTTCGACGACCGGCTGAGTAGAGCCCCAGCAGATAACCAGCTTGGCGTAATTCAGGTTGGGCCACAGCGTCGGAGCAATGGCGGCCTGTTCGAGAAGGGCGAATTTTTTAAGCCGCTTATCGACCATCTTGGTTCGCAGGTCGAGGTCTTCGGTGATATGGCCCTGCTGGTCGTGTTCGTCGCTATCGACGACAACCAGACCATCGCCATAGGAGGGAATAGCACGGGGCGACAGCCCATTGTCGGTCAGGGCGTACCGCTGGTATTCGCGGAAGGACTTGATAAACTGCGGGCTGGTTTTGCAGGCGGACACATCAAACCGTTCGACAGTATAATAGGTATCGACCAGATACTGGTCGCTGAGCACAAAGACCGGCGACTGAGTCTTGTCGGCCATATCGAAGGCCTGACGCATCAGCGAAAAGGCCTCCTCGACACTGCCGGGGGCGAGAATCGCCCGGGGGAAATCGCCGTGGCCGGCGTAAAGGGCCAGTTCCAGATCCCCCTGCTCGGTGCGGGTGGGCAGGCCGGTCGCGGGGCCGGGACGCTGGGCGATATGAACGACCAGCGGGCTTTCGATCATCCCGGCCAGGCTGAGACCTTCGGTCATCAGGGCAAAGCCCCCGCCGGAGGTACTGGCGACGGCCCGAGCCCCGGCGTACCAGGCACCGATGGCCATATTGATGCCGGCGATTTCGTCTTCGGCCTGTTCAACGACGACGCCGAAGGTGTCGGCGTGTTTGGCCAGAAACTGCAGCAGGCCCGTCGATGGCGACATCGGATAGGCACCGATGAAATTGCATCCGCCGGCAACGGCCCCCAGGCCGAGGGCTTCGACCCCGCTGACCAGCATTCGGCTTTTCGCGGCATAATCGGGACGCAGCGGAAATTGCAGTTGCTTTTCGGCGGCAATGCGTTTGCCGTGTTCAAAACCCGCCCGCACGGCGGCCAGGTTGCCCGAGACAATCGCCTCGTCTTTGCCGGCAAAGCGTTTGGTGATAAACTCGCTGAGAACCGACAGCTCAATATCAAACAGGGCCGCAAGCACCCCGACGGCAACAACGCTCGAATAAATCTTGTTGCCCAGACCTGTGGCAATCTGGGTAAAGGGGATATCGATTATATTCAATTGGCCGAAATCAGCCCGGTCCTCAAAGATTTCCTTTTCGGCGAGAATCAGAGTGTCGGGGGAAAGCCGCTTTTCGACGTGCCGGATGCCGCCTTTGTTGAGGGGGATCAGGATGTCGATGCGGTCCACGCAGGCCCGGACGGGCTTGGCGCCGACTCGAATCAACGTCGAATTCATCCCGCCGCGGACACGGGACATGTATTCCTTGGTTGCGAAAATGTGGAGGCCGGCCAGCTTGAATACCTGCATTAAAAGCTGTTCAACCGTCTGGATGCCCATGCCGGCCTGGCCGGTCAGGACTATCGAATAATCGTTTCCTCGCGCCACACTGCCCTCCAATGATTGATTTGGGTTAGGAATGGTTTAATAATCTTCCATGTGGAAAAATTCTGCGTTTTCGAGCCAGTGCTGAGGTCGGGAGACAAAATCCACGATATTTTCAAGCAGATAATAGTGTTTCTTCTCCTCGCCCGCCAACTGCAGGAATAATTGCTTCTGACCCTGCTCGGTGACCTGGTCGGCCCGATCCAGATAAAAATCCTCGCTCTGCTTTTCCAGCTTCATCGCCTGTCGATACAGATGAATGTCATCCGTTTCGGTTTCAAATGCATCCCCAAATTCACGAATGCGCTGGAAGATGTTTCTGGCTCGCCCCACCACGTCGGTTTCGGTCATGGTATGGGATCCCCCCTGCATGGCTTTGATGGCTTTGTAATGTTTGACCTCCTCATCGGCCAGCATTTCAAGAATATTGGCAACCCCTTTATGCGTCGTTTTCCGGGCAAGCTCCCGATAAAAGGTTTCGCCGTCCTGTTCCATCTTCATCGCAAAGGCAAAGATATCCATAGCGTTCCCTTTCTATTGAAGTTTCAAATAGTCGATGCGGTCATCATAGCTGAAAAATGGGGCCAATTCAACGGGTTTTTATTTTGACGGAAGTTATTTTGGACCGATTCTGTCAAGAGTTCACTATTTAGAAAAAGACATACAGGATTGTAATTGCTAAGAAAGTCTGGTATTGTGTGCAATTATAATTTTGAGTAATCGACAGCGATGAATAAAACCTCACAAACAAATGAAAAACCAGCCTTTGTGCTGTGGTTTACCGGGCTTTCGGGCGCGGGCAAAAGTACTTTGGCCGACAGGGTTTACGAGCGGCTGACTCAGTCCGGACGACGCATCGAACGGCTGGACGGCGACAGTCTGCGTGCGGCATTCCCGGCCACGGGTTTTTCCCGCAAAGACCGGGACGAACACATCAAACGGGTCGGATACATGGCCAGCCGGCTGGAACACCACGGGGTCATCGTGGTGGCGTCTTTTATCTCGCCGTATCGGGAGGCTCGGGACTTTGTCCGCGGACTTTGCCGGAACTTCGTGGAAGTCTATGTCGATGCGTCACTTGAGACCTGCCGGAAACGGGATGTCAAAGGACTTTACAAGAAGGCCATGGCCGGGCAGATTCAATCGTTTACCGGGCTGGATGACCCGTATGAAGAGCCGCAACATCCTGAAATAATCGTCAAGACCGACCAGCAAAGCATCGAACAGTCGGAAAAGACGATTCTGGATTATATACAACGCTATTTATAAAGGCGATTATGGATCATCTGGATCAACTGGAATATCAGAGCGTTCATATCCTTCGCGAGGCGTATGCGAACTTCAAGAGCCTGTGCATGCTGTGGTCCATCGGCAAGGACAGTACGGTGCTGCTGTGGCTGGCACGAAAGGCCTTTCTGGGACATGTGCCGTTTCCGCTGGTGCATATCGATACCCATTATAAAATCCCGGAGATGATTACCTATCGCGACCGGCTGACGCGTCAATGGAAGCTGGACATGGTTTATGGAGTCAATTCGCAGGCCCTGGCCGACAAGAAAACCTTTCCCGACGGCAACGCCGATCGGCTGACCTGCTGTCGGCTGCTCAAGACCGAGGCCCTGAAGCATACCCTGGCCGGAGACTGGCCGCGCTACCGGTTTAATCATACGGCGGACCAGTACGAAGTGGACAGCAACACCGAACCCTTTACCGGCGTAATTGTCGGCTTGCGGGCCGATGAAGAAGGCAGCCGCAGCAAGGAACGCTATTTTTCAGCACGGGATACCAACAGCGACTGGGATATCGCCGACCAGCCGCCGGAGTTCTGGAATCAATACAAGACGGATTTTGCACCTGGAACGCATGTGCGGATTCATCCGCTGCTGGACTGGACGGAATTGAACATCTGGGAATACATCGAGCGGGAAAAAATCCCGACGGTGTCGCTGTATTACGACCAGGGCGACGGCAAGCGGTATCGGTCGCTGGGGTGCTGGCCGTGCACGTTTCCCATCCAGTCGCAGGCGAAAAATCCCAAGGAAATCATCGAAGAACTTCGCAGCGGGCATTTGAAAAATATTGCCGAGCGCAGCGGGCGCGCCCAGGATGCCGAAGACGGCGGCGGGCTGGAAACCCTGCGACGCGAAGGATATATGTAAGATTTACATTCGTATAAAAGACATATTATGGATAATCAGGCACTAACAGAGCGGCTCAATATTGTAATTGTCGGGCATGTCGATCACGGCAAAAGTACCGTCGTCGGCAGACTGCTGGCCGATACGGATTCGCTGCCGCAGGGCAAACTCCAGCAGATTCAGGAGATGTGCCGGCGCAACAGCAAGCCGTTCGAATACGCCTTTCTGCTGGATGCGCTGAAAGATGAGCGTTCGCAGGGCATTACCATCGATGCGGCCCGTATCTTTTTCAAGACCGCAAAGCGATACTATATTATTATCGACGCACCGGGACATATCGAGTTTTTGAGGAATATGGTGACCGGGGCTTCGCACGCAGAGGCCGCCCTTTTAGTCATCGATGCCGAGGAAGGCATTCAGGAAAATTCCCGACGGCATGGGTATTTACTGTCGCTTCTGGGAATTCGTCAGCTTGTGGTATTGGTCAACAAGATGGACCTGGTCGGCTACAGCAAAGAGACGTTTGACAAGATTACAACCGAATACGGCAAGTTTCTCGAGCAGACCGGACTGACGGGAACATTCATCCCCATCAGCGGCATGCAGGGCGACAATATTGCAGCCCGCAGCGATAAGATGCCGTGGTACACGGGCAAGACCGTCCTGGAAACGCTGGACTCGTTTGTCAAAGAACCGGCCCCGCTGCACAAGCCCTTCCGGATGCCGGTGCAGGATGTGTACAAATTCACCGCCTCCGGCGACAAGCGACGGATTGTGGCCGGAACGGTGGAAAGCGGCAATGTCCGGGTCGGCGACGAACTTGTCTTTTATCCCTCCGGCAAAAGCAGCATCGTCAAGACCCTGGAACAGTTTAACGCCCAGGTCCCGCAGCAATTCGAGGCAGGCACGGCGGCGGCAATAACACTGGAGACCCAGATATATATCGCCCGTGGACAGATTGCCGCCAAAGTCGGCCAGCCCGCCCCGCAGGTCAGCTCCCGCCTGCAGGTCAGCCTGTTCTGGATGGGTAAAAAGCCGCTGGTCAAAAACAAAGAATATATCCTGAAAATCGGGACCGCCCGCCAGCCGATGGTCGTCGAAGAGATACTCAGCACCATCGACGCCGCCGAGATGGCCACCGGACAATCCAATGAGCAGGTCAAATATCACAACGTGGCCGACTGCATCCTTCGGACGGCCCGGGCGATTGCCTTTGACCCGGCGGATGTCATCGAGGGAACGGGGCGATTTGTCATTGTCGATGACTATGAGATTCGCGGCGGGGGCATTGTCCGCAAAACCCTGACCGACGCCCAGGAAAATCTGCGTAATTACGTCATGCGGCGCAATCAGAAGTGGGCTTTAAGCGAGATTTCGCGCGACCAGCGGCAGCAGTCGTATCGTCAGCGGCCCTCTCTGGTTATCATTACAGGCAGACCGAATACCGGCAAAAAAACGCTGGCCCGGGCGGTCGAACAGACATTGTTCAGCGAGGGGCGATTCGTGTTCTTCATGGGTATCGCCAACGTCCTGTACGGGGTGGATGCCGACATTAAAAAACCGGGCACCGACCAGCCGCACCGGCCTGAACACCTGCGGCGTCTGGGCGAAGTGGCCAACCTGATGCTTGAAAGCGGCCTGATTCTGGTGGTTACGGCCATCGGCCTGACCCAGGAAGACCTGCGCATCATCCAGAACACTGTGGACAGCGACCTGATTGAAGTCATCTGGCTGGGCGACGAACCGACAGACATCGAGACATCGCTGGTCCTGAGCCGCGGGGAAACCGCCGAAACAAACGCCCACAAGGTCCATTCTTTCCTGAAGCAGAAGGGAATCCTGATATAATGGATCGCCTGGAAAAAGATTTAATGCGGATTGAGCAGGCCCTTGCCGAAGCCGCCAGGTCCCTTTCGGCTTTCACGCCGGGACGCATCGCGGCAGAAAAAAAGGCCGGCGGAGACCCCGTCACAGCAGCCGATTTGGCCGTGGACAGGGTCCTCAAGGAAATGCTGCTGGGGCCGGGTGAAGGATGGCTTTCCGAAGAAACGGTGGACAATCCGGATCGATTAGATAAGGAACGGGTGTGGATTGTGGACCCGATTGACGGCACGCGGGAATTTGTCGAAGGGATTCCGGAGTGGTGTATTTCGGTGGGATTGGTCGTCTATGGCAGGCCGGTTGCAGGCGGGATTTTAAATCCTCCGGCGGGTCAGCTTTTTCTCGGTACGGTTGAGGGCGGCGTGACGCTGAACGGCACCTCTGCGCAAGTCACTGACAAAACGACACTGGCAGGAGCACGTGTACTGGCCAGCCGCAGCGAGATACGCAAAGGTCTATGGAAGCCGCTGGAATCGGCGCCGTTTGAGATTGTCCCCTGCGGTTCAATCGCCTACAAACTGGCGCAGGTCGCGGCGGGTCTGGCGGACGCAACCGTCAGCCTGGCCCCAAAAAACGAATGGGATGTGGCGGCTGGTGCGGCGCTGGTCGCCGCAGGCGGCGGCAGAACAGAAATCAAAAACGCCCCTCATCGAATCTTTAACCAGCACAATACCCTGATGGATGGATTCACTGCATGCGGACAAACACTGTGGAACGTATTGAACCCATTGCTTTAATCGTGTTTGAAAATGGCATAGGAACCGGAACCGCTCGAAAGAGCATGGAAATGGTACATTAATTTCCAATAAACAGAGTTAAACAATCATGCTGAAGCGACACTTTGCCATTGTTAATTTTATACGCATTTGTCTCGATGCCGTCGCCATCGCGATAATATGGAATTTCTCATACTTTCTTCGCTTCCACTGCGGGCTTTTCTCCTACACCGACATTCCGCGATATTCCACGCATCTGACCCTGACGGTCCCGGTTGTATTCATTATCTGCCTGAGCAGGTACTGGTTCGGGATTTACAAATCCATCCGCATCCAGACCCTCGGAACACAAATTCAAAAGCAGCTCGGGTCAATCGTCCTGGGCTACATCCTGATTATCGCGTTTCTCTATTATATCGAGAAAGCCCCCTACACCCGGGTTCTGCTGTTTTTGTTCTTTTTTCTGCTGCTGGCCGGCCTGCTGAGCTGTCACTTTATGCTGGTCAAAACGCTGCGGTATATGCGATCCAGAGGATACAACCAGCGGCATTATGCCATTATCGGCACCGGCAAAAATGCCCTGCGGCTGTTCAGAGACATCCGCCGATGCAGCTACTGGGGACTGACCTGCGCCTTTTTTCTGGACGACAATCCCCGGCTTGACGGCAAAACCATACAGGGCATCCCGATCTACGGACACATCGAGCAATTGCCGGACATCCTGAAAGCCAATCAAATCGATGAGATATACCTGGCCAAACAAAGTTCACCCGCGACATTTTCAATTCTGGAAAAACTGCAATACTCCGGCATCACCGTTCGTATCCTGCCCGACTGGGGCGGACTGACGGCCCTGAGTCGTCCCTCAACATTGACGGTGGGATCCAGCGTCTTGTTTACCGCATCCGAGCCGCCATTGTCCGGCGTTCATATCCTGATCAAAGATTTGTTTGACCGAATTGTCGCCCTGCTGCTCATCATCCTGCTGTCGGTCCCGATGCTGATCATTGCGGCACTGATTAAGTTGACCGATAGCGGGCCTGTGTTCTATAAGCATCAGCGTCTCGGCATGAACCAGAAAGCTTTTCACATTATCAAATTCAGAACCATGCGCAACGGCACCGAGGAACAGGCCTCCTGGACGGTCAAAGACGACCCGCGGCGCACACGGCTGGGGGCGTTTCTGCGATCAACCAGTCTGGATGAACTGCCTCAGCTTTTTAATGTACTCAAAGGCGATATGAGCCTCGTCGGCCCGCGGCCCGAACAGCCGGAGTACGTGGAGAAGTTTTCGGAAGAATATAAAAAATATATGCTGCGGCATAAAGTCAAATCCGGCATGACCGGCTGGGCCCAGATTCACGGCTACCGCGGCAACACCTCCATCCGGAAACGGGTCCAGTACGACCTGTACTATATCCAGAACTGGTCGCTCGGACTGGACCTGATCATCCTGTTTCGAACGTTGTTCCATCTGTTCAAGGACCCCAATGCCTATTAAATCCAATCACAGGCTTTTTCTGCTTTTTATCCTGATCGCAGTGCTGCTGGGCATCTTCAAATCGGCGACGCTGCGGTGTATTTCAAACGACGCCGTCACATTTCTTGAATTCACGGATCAGTTGTATACGGCACCGGGGAAGGCCATTCGAACTTACGATCAGCATCCGGGATATCCGACTTTGGTATGGTTCACCCAAAAATGTATGGGGCTGTGGACCGAAAATCTCACCCTCGAACAGCAAATCCTGTCTGGCCAACTGGTCACCGGGTTATGCAAAATCATCACGTTGGTTGTTTTATATTTCCTGTTTGGCCGATTCGCCTCGCCTAAAACAGCACTCCTTCATGCATTCCTTGTTCTGCTGATTCCGGTGTATGCCGAAAATGGCGGCGACGCCCTGAGCGACTGGCCGTGTCTGATGTTCATGGCAGCGGCTTTATTGCTGTATCTGGATGGAATCCGAACGGATAAACCGCTGTGCTTCATCCTGTCCGGGATTGCCAGCGGATTGGCTTACCTGATTCGGCCCGAAGGCGCCTTTGTCGTCATTGTGGCCGGAATTTATTATGCATTCACCCTGCTGCGAAAATCCCAACAGCGTGTACCCGCATTGAAGTGCCTGCTGATGATGGGACTGACAGCCGCCCTGTTTGCGGCCCCCTATATGATCTATAAAGGTTCGCTGCTTCCCAAAAAAATACTCAACAGCAACCGTAATAAAACCGTTCAGGCTCAGCCAGCCTCCCCCGCCTCCGAGGCAATAAAAACAAACCATACCCTGCGGCAGCCTGTCCGGTGCGGTTTTCTGCCGGACATCTTCAAAGGCCCTCTGCGTTTTATCGATAAAGTAGCCAATGTCATCTACCTCTTGATTGTCCCCATTGCCATAGCACTCTTTTTCAAACTGGGGCGATTTGCCAGGCTGGATGCACACGACCAGGTGCTGGCCGTCTTTCTGGTCGTCTGGTTTGGCCTGCTGATGTGGCTGTATGGTTATGCCGGGTACATCAGCCACCGCCATGTCATGCCGTTTGTTCTCTTTTCGATGGCATGGTGCGGCAAAGGCATGGCCCTTTTCGCAAGACGCTGCACCGCAGATAAAAACGCCCGCCGCGGGTTCGCCTCGGTGTTCATCATCGTCGCTATCGTCATTTTTATCCCCAAGCTGATTCGCCCCGCTCATGCCGATAAGGCTCATTATACAGCACTCGGGTTATGGCTCAATAACAACATCCCGCAGGATGCACGGCTGGGCGTGTTCGACAATCGCATCGGATTTTATGCCCAGAGAGCATACAAAATTCGTCGTCGGCCCATCGAGGCGGATTATTTTATCGTGCGAAAAAATTCCGATGATGCAGTCTTTCTCCCAAAAGATGCTCCAAAACTGCAAACGGGAATGGATTCCGTGGATCAGACAATTGACATCTATCAGCTTACCGCCAGGCGTCCCACACCGACTCGATAAACTCAAGCATCTGGCTCTGGTAGCGTTCGGTATTGAATCGCTGGGCATTCCGGCGGCAATTCTCAGGCAAAAACCGGTCTTCGATCCGTTCAAATCGTTCGACGGCGTTTAACAGCGCCTGCGGGGAGGGATCCTCATACAAAATGCCTGTCGCCCGGTGACTCTCGGTCGAATCAATCCCGACCACCGTTTCCAGCGCCCCCCCTGCCCCGTAAGCAATCACCGGCTTGCCGCAGGCCTGGGCCTCCAGCGGAACAATCCCGAAATCCTCCTGCCCCGGAAAAATCAGCGCCCTGCAATTGGCCAGAAGCTGTTCGACCATCGCATCATCCGGGTTGTCAACAAATTCCACATTCGGCAGGCGACACCGTTTCAACCGGTCGGATTCAGGCCCCCGCCCGGCAATCACTAATTTTCGATTAGACCCGCCAAACGCCTCAATGGCAACGTCAACGCGCTTGTAAGGAACCCATGCCGACAAAACCAGGTAATACCCCTCGGAACGGGTGGACATCTGAAAGCGGTTAACATCCACCGGCGGATAGATGACCTGCGAATCCTGATTGTAACAGCGTTTAATTCGCTGCTGAATGTGATGGCTGTTGGCAATATAATAATTCACCCGTCCGGCCGAGGCAATGTCCCAGGGTTTCAATCGAGCCAGCATCTGCGAAACGATTTGCTTTTTAATAAATCCCATATTCGCGGTATAGTGGCTCTGCATATCCCACACATACCGCGCCGGCGTATGGCAATAGCAGATATGCGGAATCCGGGGGCTGGTTTGAACCCCCTTGGCCACGCAATGACTGAAACTGATGACGATATCGTAAGGAGTGAAATTAAACGATTCGATGGCCTTTGGAAACAAGGGCAGATAACGGCGAAATGTCCTCTCATTTCCGGGCAATCTCTGGATGAAGCTGGTCCGTACGGTATGGCCATCAAAGGCCCCGTTAAAATGCTGCGGATAATAGACCAGCGTAAAAATATCCGCCCCCGGGAAAACCTCGCAAATGGCCTTCAGGCATTTTTCCCCGCCCCGCATCCCCGTCAGCCAGTCGCAGACTAAGGCGATCTTTGTACCCGCAAGCGTCTTGGCGGGCCGGCACTCCATTGAACTCAACTTTAACATAGGGCGATATCATACCATCAAATGTCCGGCTACACAATCAGCAATGTCATGATATTTCGTAACCATCCGGATTTAAAGAGCTTATGACGCAATAAGACACGCCGTCGCTCAAGCCAGCCCAGCTCATCCAGCCGGGCAAAGTCTTTCAGTATTTTTAGACTTTTCAAATCCATTATCTCCCCATAACACTGCTCAAAAGCCTTCGCCTGCCTGACATTCTGATAAAACCGCTGTCGCGCGGCACCCGGCCCGGCAAGAGTTCTTTGAATCAGGTAATCCAAGCCATATCGCGTTGCACCATAGATATTCTGAGCGTGCTGTCGATATTTCATAGTGGTTTCAGGCAGATACACAATCCTGCCCGCTGCCGCCGCCAGCAGCGACAACCAATGGTCATGCATCACCGCCTCAGACGGAATCCGCCCGCAGCAATCGGCCAGTTTACGATTGATCATCATCGTGCAGCCGCAGGGAATATTCTGAACCAGCAGATGCCGCAGCAGGATACGACCCGGATTCAGATGCTGATAGGCAAAATAGGACGCATCGAGCACCGACAGCCTCTCATCCACGACCTGCATATCCGTAAACACCAGCACAGGCATATCAGGGCCATAGTGCCGCTCGGCGGCCTGCATCGCTGAAAATGTCTTACTGATTTTATCGGAAAACCAGACATCATCATGGTCACAAAACATCACATAGGGTGCCGTACCGGCAGACACAAGTGCAGAAAAATTCTCGCAGGCCGAGGTCCGTCCCTGTGAAGGCACAATCCCGATTTTGTCCGGATAACGACGCTGCCAGGACTGGATGATGTCCACCGTGTTGTCCTCGGATCCGCCATCCCGAATCAACAGCCGCCAGTTCCGATTGTCCTGCCGCAAAATGGAATCCAGCGTCTCATCGATAAATCGGGCGGAATTATATGTCGCCAGCAGGATATCCATCATGGCTGAATCATTCATTTTCAATATTTCTCAATCCGTTCTTTTGCCGTGCTGCGTAACGGATGACACCTCTTCCGACAATCGATGACGGCCAGAAAACACTTGTCCTCTGGGATGCCGGGATGCCATGCCATACTGGCGAACACGCGAAACGATGCCATCTTGAATCCCTTGAACAGGCTCTCATCAAGCGTATTGACATGCGACGGGATGCGATTGGTCTCCTTGTACGGCGCCAGAACAAACGCAAATCCCCGGCAGACCCGAACCAGATGCTCGCAGAATTTTCGCGGCTCGGAGACATGCTCAATCACCGCGTTGCAAAAGACGAAATCCCACTGTTTATCCGGCAAATCAAACAAATCCGCCACCCTATAATTGATCTTCGGATACATCGTCTTGACCCACCGCTGACGCACCGGGGTGTTGTCCATGGCATCCACATGAATCTTCGAATAAATATAATGATCCGAGTGAAGCAGCGTAATGATATTGCTTCCGGCGCCGGAGCCGGCACCGACATCCAGCAGTTTCAATTCATCCTTGCGCCGGTAATACTGCTTCAATATCGCGTGAAACTCGGGAATGCAGTCAATCATGAACTGGGCCGACTGGGCACCCCAGCCGTATTCAAAGTCCGCACGAGTAAATTTATTCCTCGGATTGAGGTCGTACACCGCATCCTTGAGCGTATCGACCAGCCCCTGCCACGCCGCAGCCACATCATTGAACTCCGCGTCCGCAAGCTGGGGAACCTTCCGGACAAGCTCCTGAAGCTCGGTCATTTTCTCAATCAACGCATCTTTTATTGTAGGCTGTTCCACCGTTCTGTTCTCCATCGTTCATGTCCGCCGAATACAAACCGCTTATTTGAAAACCCGCCTGATTTTCCTGAACCACACCGTATGCCGCCACGACCCGGACGTATACACATCATACAGTTCCGAGCGATAGCGGGCAATGTCCTGCATGTTCTGTTCCATCGCATGCCGGGCATCGCCAAGCGCCCTGGTTTTGCTCTCAATTTCAGCGTCCAGTTCGGCAATGGCGTGTTCCTTCCGCCCGAGTTCATCCCCAAGTTCCTGAATGCGCGATAACGCCCGCTCTTTTTCCTGCAAGGCCTCATGAAGCTGCCGGCCAAGGCCATCCGCCTGAGCCTGAAGTTCATCCCGGTTCACCATGAGCCGCCCCACCTGGTCGCGGTACTGCTCGATATCGCGTTCGGCCAGCTCTAACCGTCTTGCGGCATCCTCAAGGGCTTTGGTCTTTAACTGTATCGCTGTTTCCAGTTCCGCATTCAATTGATTCTTTTGAGCTGTTTCCCTGTGTGCCTGTGCCGCCGCCTGCGTACTGCGATCCAGGTCCGCCTTGAGCTTTTGATTCTGCGCCTGCTGCCATGCCAGTACGGCCCGGACCGTCACGAGGTCCCCCTCAACCGCGGCAAGCTGTACCCGCAGTTCATCGCGTAAAGCACGGACCTGTGACAATTCCCTGCGGCAGTCCGCTATCGTCTGCTCCATCCCGGCGGTAATCCCCTGCGACTCTGCAAGCGCTTCCCGCTTTTCCTGCAAGCGCGACTTGAGCGTATCAACATACCCGTACATCGGCATCACCCAGCTTCGAAGAAGCTGGGCATCCGGCATATCCTTCAGCACGCCGGGCACATCCGACAAAATCATCTGCCTGCCGCCGGCATAGGCCTTCAATCGCTCATACAGCGTAAACACATACCCGTAGCGTCCCTGAAACATCGCCATTGCCGCCGGATTGACATGATGTCGTTTCAATTCTTTTTCCAGGAATTGCCTGCCGTACTCAGCCAGCCTGTCCGGCAGCACCGGCCTGTCCAGAATCTGCCCGAGATGCCTCATCATCGCGTCCGGCTCCGCCAGCAAATCATCAAAACCGACTATCCAGTTCCGGTCATCCCGCAAATCCCTCAGCAGGCGGTCATTATACCAGTACCACAGGTTGAGCGTATAATCCACATCCTTGCCTGCCAGATGAAAATCCGGAAACGCATGATGGCGGGTCTGCTGCGACAGCGCCGCCTCCAGCGGATGACGCAGGGCAATCACACGATACACCTGTACCCCCAATTCCTCCAGCACATCCTCCCAGAACGGCAGCAGCACGGAAAACCGCGGATCCTTCATCCCCCAGACAGGGCACCCCCCGAAACGGGCATTCAGCAGTTCCATCGCCTCTCTGCGATATATCTGATACTCCGGCGATTCCCGATCCAGTGTCAGGCAGGCTCCAATTGTTTCCCACGACGCCCCGCTGACAGCCAAAATCCGATCATTGAGCTGCACCACATCCGAATTCTCAAAAAAACCCTTGGGATTATCCCGGCCCGCATGATTCGTTTCAATCGCCAGCGGGATATCCAGCACAGTATGTATCCCCGCCATCAGGGCGGAAGTCCCCGACCGATGCATCCCCAAGACCAGCACAACCTTGCGCTGCCCGACGCTGTTCATTGCAGCTTCTCCTTCCTGCTCCGGACCGAGGGCTGTTTGGTTCTGCCCTGGTGCAGCAACAGAATCCAGGCATAATAGAGGTATCCCCGCCATCGCCGCATCATCCGCATCACAGGACGCTCGGCCCCGGCCGCCTGCGGTGACTCTGTCTGCGCAACCAAACCGGGTGATGAAGTGTCCAGAGCCGCAGGGGAACACCCCGCACGCATGGACTCAAAATCCGTCAGCATCCGCAGAGACTGCTTCTTTTCTTCGCTCAGGTTCGGCAGCGATCTGGCAATGGCCCCATCCATCAGCCGATATAAATCCGGATCAACCCCGCGAATAAAACCAAGAATGGCATGGGCCGCATCCGGCGTTAAACCGGCATAGGCCACATACGCCTCCCGCGGATCGGGCAGTGCATCATAAAACAGCCGGCCGTCTTCCCGCCCCATATAAACGCGAGCCACCGTTTCATTAATCCGGGCATATTTCTCAATGACACTCAAACGCTCCCGGGGCGACAACATGCCGTGCTTATCGGATTGCGATTGGGATTCCTGTCCGAGGGTCGTCGAATATTTCAGCAGTGCCCCCACCAGCCTGCCGCGCACCTCCGCATTCAGATCCAGACCATGCACGATATGCATAAAAGCCATGGCATCACGTGATAACCGCGGATTAATGTCCTTTTTCGGAAGCTGATAATCCCCCGTCAAGTCCAGCCCCAGCACATGATGCAGAAAATCCCCAAACAGGCTCTGCCCGTAAAACTGCTGCTTTTCATACGGCCGCACCACAATCGCCGACCGACCGAATTGCTTTTCCCAGCGGCCCAGCACCAGCTCATAATTCATCGCATGTTCGACTTTGGGCAGATAGTACAGCACATTCTGAAACGGCTCACCGGTCACTTTGACCTGCTGATTATACCGGCTCATCAGCAGGTCATCCTGCCGGCGAACATAAGCAACGATTTTCACATCGAAATGCTCGCACAGCGATACGAGCTTATAAGCATGACGCCCATGCCACAGGTATTCGCTCGACAGCAGCACATCCCCGTCAAGTGCAATCACCTGCTCCAGATAATCCTCCAGCGGCAAAATATCGGTATCCGGCATGAAAAACTGCCGCTCCCTGGGCTCATAGCAGCTTGTCGCCAGGCCATGATGGGCAAACTGGTGAATCCCGATTTCAGGATAAACAATATGATGAGACTGCAAAACTTGCCGGTTCTGGAAAAAGAACTGCTGCAGGGCCGACGTCCCCGTCTTCCCGGCACCAATATGCAAATACAGTTTTCGCTTGCTCATGAGGTCGCTTTACCGCCTTGTATCCTGTGTCGCAAATCCATACGCACCAATCATTACAACCCCGCCGGTTTCATTCACCTCGGAAGACTCGACTCGGATTGCACCCGGTCCGATTCCTCACGATACACATGCCGCTGCCACCGGCCCCACTTTTTTTCATAAACACGCTTATTCTCCTCGAATATCCTCTGGCGTTCCTGCCCCAACTGGTTAAATGACGCCGACAGATGATGATGCACAAAACTGTCCTCCACCACCACAATCCGATATCCCGCCAGCCGGACCCGCCTGCAGTAATCATCGTCCTCAAAAAATCCCATCCGGAACTGCTCATCCAGTTCGCCAACCTCCTCGATAATCCTGCGGGGAATGGCAACACAGAAAAACGCCACCGTCTCCAGCCACAGAAGCTGCCCGCGATGAGCCTGGATATATTTAAACGATTCCGCTTCCATCTCCCGCATGTCACGATAGGCAATATTGATCTTCGCTTCATTCCCGATATTATTGGTGATCGGCCCGGCAAGCCCGATGGTCTTGTCCCGCATCAGCGGCCAGATCAGATTCTGAAGCCACCCCGGTGCAGCATAGGTATCGTTGTTCAGCAAGACAATATACTCGCCCGTGGCTTTTCGGATGCCGACATTGTTGCCCGCCGAAAAACCCAGATTCTCCCGGTTGCAGATCAGGCTATAATTGGGCCGCCCGGCAATATACTCGGCAACATACTCCGCCGTATCATCCTGCGAGGCATTATCCACGACAATCACTTCATAATTGGGATAATACGTATTCCGCTCGATGCTTTCCAGGCAGTTCCGGGTAAACTCCAGATTATTATAGGCCAGAATCACGATGCTGACCCGCGGCATGGATTGCTCAATCGCCTTTTCAAAGGCCCGTGCTCGAACAGCCCAGTCCTGCGTCCGGGCCCAGTCGCGCCGGCGCTCGGCCAGTTTCAAATCCCCGCATTCCTTCATCGCAAGACCGATTTTATCCAGAAACTCCTCGCGGGAATGCCCGATATGAATATGCTCCGCCAGCAGACACAACTCCGGCATCGCCGTCGCCACAACGGGCTTGCCGGCACTGAGATACTCGTACACCTTGACCGGATTAGTCGCCTTGGTCAGCTCATTGATTTTAAATGGAATTATCGTAATATCGAAATCATGCAGACGGCCTGCCACCTCCCCATACGGCACCTCTCCGACCAGTTTGACATTCGGAACCGTTTTCAGCGGCGCTGTATTGCAGCCCGCCGTCGAACCCACCAGCACAAACTGGTACTGCGGATAACGACTCGCCGCCTGGGCGACCAGGTCCACATCAAACCACTCGGAAATCGCCCCGATATACCCCACCACCTGCTGTTTGCGTCGTGCAGACCGAGGACGCCCAGGCGCCTGTGCGAACTTCTCAAACTCCGTCCCATTGCGGACAATCGTCGTCGGACGCCACCGGCTGACATTTCGATACAGGTATTCCGATGTCGTAATTACCACCTCGGATTCCTGCACCGCCTGCATCTCCATCGAAGACATCTCCGCCGAATCCCCATGAAATCCCTCGTGATGGTCCATGCAGTCATACACGACCTGGCTTCCCGGAATGGATTTGGCCAGCGGCAGCCAGTACGGCAGATGAATAATCGAAACAGAGCTTTTCGTCCCCATGGCATTCATCAGCGCAAGGATGGACTTGCGATACCCCCCCGCCACGGACTCCGTCATCGTATCCCGATAAATATTCTGTTCGCTCCCGTCGGCATAGAGCTTGCACAAAAACACACGCTCCTGAACCTGCTCGATAATCTCAAACGGATGCCCGTCATCATGCAGTTTCGGGACCGTGGTAAAATAGAACACCCGGTACCCGAGCCGGGCCAGATGCATCGCCAGATGCTGCGGCCGCTGAATCCGAAAATGCCAGTCAATAATCGGAAAGATGAAGATGTCCGACCGCTGCGCATGCCCTCCGGCGCCAATCGCCGCCGTCCGGCGCGTATAGTTCTCATAGATATCCCGGTAGCGAACCTGAAGCCGGCTGGGTTCTTCATGACTGCCGCGCAGCGTCAGCAGCATAAACTTCAGCCGCCGCATGGACAGCAGCTTCAGCGTCGTCAGCGGATGCTTGACAATCATCCCCAGCAAATAGGTAAACAAAGCCCATCGCGTATTGGCAATGGCCCCGCTCGGATGACTGCCCCCATTGACACCCGCATCCTCCGACACCATCCGGCCTTCCTGACACCCGAACCGACAATAATGATACAGCGGGTTCATCTGCTGCAGGGCCACATCCGGATACCGGTTCAGATACCATCGCGTATCAAAGCGGGCACTCGGGTTGCGGCCTTCCCGCCAGCCGTACAAGGCATAGTGACGGACCGGGTCCATACAGTTTCGCGCAACGTCCAGATTGTTCCGCAGATAATACTCGCGGTCAAACAATCCGCTGCGCCGAATCGTCCGGCAAATCCTGTACTCGGTTATCTTGTTTCGTATCAATGACATCAGTTTTCTTTTTGTGACGCTTCATATCGGCGGATGGTCTGCTCAACCGGCAGCTCCGGCAAAGACCGCCCCGCCTCAATCTGGATCACCCGGTCGCACAACTCCCGAACTAAGGGCATGGAATGCGACGTCAGAACCACGGTATAATCGCCTTTTATTTTTTCTTTGAGCAGCTTGACAGCCTTTTTCTGAAACGCATAGTCGCCCGTCGCCAGCGCCTCATCGATGAGTATGACATCCGTTTTAATATAATAGGCAATGGCAAACCCAAGCCGCAGCCGCATCCCGCTGGAATAGGTGCGGATCGGCTCATCAATAAACTCTCCCACCCCGGCAAGCTCAATAATATCCGACATCCGACTGAATATCTGCTTTTTGTCACTGCCCAGCAGCAGACCGTTAAGCACAATATTCTGCCGGCCCGTCAGCCGCAGGTCGAAACCCGCCCCAATCGACTGCATTGTCACCGTCACATTCGCCCGCGATATCCGTCCCGAATCCGCCGAAATAATGCCCGCCAGAATCCTTAATAACGTGCTCTTGCCGGCCCCATTCCTGCCGATAATCCCGACAGTTTCCCCCCGATACACACGAAACGACACATCACGCAAGGCCCAGAACTTATTGCTCTTCCACGGAAACAGATGAGCCTTCCGATAGAATAAGCCAACTTCGCTCAAATCAAAAATCAATTCCTTCATCGCTATCCAGTCTCACCTTATCCGATTTTAGGAAAATGGCGGTTAAAGTAATGAATCAAAAATCCGCCGACCGCCAGACACACGGTCCCCGCGATCAAACCCGGCCAGAACGAAGACGCATCCGGCCATTGCCGATACAGCAGAACCGCCCGGAATTGGTCGTTAAAAACAGTCAATGGATTTAACAGCATGATGGACCTGACAGGGTCGGGCATCTGTCGCACATCAAAAAAAACACCCGAAACAAACACCAAAAGATGCATCAGGGTACCGAGAATCACCTGAAAATCAGGAAAAAATGGCGTAATCACCGCACAAATCATGGACACCCCTGCCGTAAACAACAGCAGCAGCCCCATCAACACCGGCAGCATCAGGTACGACCACGATGGCATCAGACCCGACAGCCATACCGCCGCAACAACCAGAAGCAGCGTAATACAGAACTTAACCAGATTCACCGCAATCACCGTCAAAGGAAACAGGCTTTTGTGAACATAGACAAGCTGCATCAACCCCTTGCCGCTGGTAATACTCGTACTGCTGCGCGTCACCGTGCCTGCAAAAAAACGATAATTCACAACTCCTATAAACAGAAATAACGCAAAATACTCCGTCTCACGATGAAAAATATATTTAAACGCCACATAGTACACCGTCAGACTCATCAAGGGCTCGATAATCCACCATAAATAGCTGACATAGGTCCGGGAACCTTCGCTTCGCAATTCCGACACGGACCGATATACGATTAAATTGATAAAATTAATTGCCTTTATCATGCTTTATGCGGATCCGCATGGATTCCATAAATTCTTCTGTAAGTTACGCTTACTGTCCACAAGATCAGTAACTATACGCTCATGCTCCTCAAATAGAAAATATACGTTGCCGCAGCATAAGTCAACTGAATTATCCACCTAAATATCTACGCTGTATGTACATAATTCATGCATCCCTTCGCTTTCTACCGACGCAGACAAACCCTGCCATGCCTGTCTTGTTCCTTGGATTATTTTTTGCCACATCAGCTCCTGGCTGCGATGAATTTTGGGATATCCTGCTTGATATTGTCCTCTTTTTGGTTTATGTTCAGGCCTGAATAGTGACTGTTCTACCTGAAAATTTCCGTTTTCAGTAAAATAACCCGGCCAAGAGTGTTTCAAACGATGTACGAAAAACCCATGACATCCTTAAAAAATCTGGTCAAAAAATTATCTCAGTGGAATACGCTGGAACCCGTGCTTTCCAAAGAGGAATTCAAGACCCTCGTCCAGCTATCCAAAAAAGTCATCTGGTCCAATCCCTATATTCGAAAACAAATCCAGGAACACAAAATCAATATCATCCCGTCCAATTTCTATTCCAACATCCCCTCGATTGAAGACATCGAGACATCCTTCGAATATAAAGAGCCCGGCGCCGAAGTGTACAATCATCACCTGTTCAATAAGGACAAAATGAACAGCATCATCGAGCAGCTTTACGGCTATGCGGATGAATTCAATCCCCCCACAGACGGCGACGCAGACAATCCGGCGGATTTCTTCTGGAAAAATCCCGCCTTTTCGTATTCGGACGCCATGATGTACTATTGCATGATTCGCCATTTTAAACCGGCCCGCATCCTCGAAATCGGATCCGGCTTTTCAACCTTAGTTGCACAGGCCGCCCTCCGCAAAAACCAGACCGGCACATTAACGCTGATCGAACCTTATCCAAAGCCCTTCCTGAAAAAACTGGACACCGTGGACAATCTGATTGAGTCCTTCGTGCAGAATATCCGCGTCCATGATATGCTGGGCCTCGTGGAACAATCCGATATCTGGTTTATCGACTCCACCCACACCGTCAAAACCGGAAGCGACTGCCTCTACCTCTACCTGAAGATTATGCCGCAGGTCACCAAAGACATCCCGGTCCATTCCCACGATATTTACCTGCCTTTTGGATACCCCCACAAGCTGATTCTCGAAAAACACATTTACTGGACCGAACAGTACCTCTTATATGCCTATATGCTCGACAACCCGAAAATCGAAGTGCTCTACAGCAGCGCCTATGCGTATGCCTTCCTGCGAAACACCCTGAATCGGCTTATGAATCAAAAGTACGGCAGCGGCGGCAGTTCAATCTGGTACCTGTTAAAAGGCTCCCAGGCCCGGCAAAAAGGCTGACCCGGCCCTGATTGAATCAAAAACCCTTCCAGGAACAAGGATATGAACGAAGATAAACTCAAAGAACAACTGATTGCACTGGGACCCTGGTTTCACCAGATTGAAATCACGCCGACCCTGCGGACCCGGGACATCGCCCCGTCCCCTGGCCCACAGCCCAAAGATCACCCGGCCTCACGCTGGAACATTCTGAAAAACTATATCCCGGACAATCTGGCCGGAAAACGCGTCCTCGACCTGGGATGTGCCGACGGATTCTTTTCGATTGAAATGGCCAGACGCGGCGCACAGGCCGTGGCCATTGATGCCGCACCCAAAATGATTGCTCGATTGAACTGGGCGGCCCAGACCCTCGGATTGCGGAATATTCAGGCCAAAGTGGGAACCGTGGAAGAGCTGAATGTTCGTGAAAGATATGACGTTGTGCTGTTTATTGCTGTTTTATACCATCTGAAAAATCCCCTGCTGGGACTGGAAAAAGTCGCCTCCGTCACCGATACCGTCTATCTCGAAACCGCAATCCACGACGGCAAAGAACCCTACCTGTATTTCAAGCCGCCCCAGCCGGGCGTGCATCAGATTCCCAAATGGTTTCCCACCAAAAGCTGCGTGGTGGACATGCTGAAATTTTCAGGCTTTAATCACGTCCAGGCACTGCCGGACCCGATGGAATCCCGCGCCATCTATATGGCCGCCCGACAGTAATCGTCGCGGCCGGGCTTACCGCACCATCTGCCTGAGCTGGGCAATCTCCGTGCTCTTCAGGGCGTAGTTGTACATCCGGATTTCATCCAGCCAGCCGCAGAAAAATCGCAGAGGACTGGCATCGGTGCCAAACATCATCGCCGAGGTATTGGACAAATCACCTGCGAAGATACCGGTCTTATTCTGGGCAACGCCATCCACGTACAGAATGAGCTGACCGGACGAACGCACCGCGGTAATATGATGGACCTGACCGTCATTCAGGGCACTGTTCGAGCAGGCAAAATTCGCCGCACCGCCGGCCATGAAGTACAGCTTGTTATTGCTGGCAACATAGATACCGTAAAACGCCCCATTGGTCGCCATCAACCCCTTGCTCAGCACGGCATTCCAACTGACCGCATTGTTGAACTGGTCCAGCTTGAAGGCAAACGAAATCGAAAAGTCGCCGGTGCCCGCGTTGAGACTGGCGTTATCCGCCACCGAAACACTCTGGGTGCCCGTGAATTTGAACCCGCCATTGGAATACAGCGACGCGGTTTTAACCGAAGACGTTCCTCTGACCGCAGGAGCAGCCTCGTTGAGCACCGTCGTGGTATCATTGTTGTCGTCCAGCTTCCAGTAGTTGACCAAGCCGAATCGCGTTCCCACCGCCTGCAGCGCCAGATCTTTGATCTGTGCCGTCTGCAGGGTATAACTATATAAGCGGACATCATCCAGCACGCCGCAGAAATTGCGGGCTGCAACACCATCACCCCCGAACATCAGCGCAGATGCATTGGACACATTCCCCGCAAAGGTTCCGGTTTTAGTCTGAACAACCCCGTCCACATACAGCATAAGCTGACCCGACGAACGCACCGCGGTAATATGATGGAACTGGCCGTCATTCAGGGCATTATTCGAGCACGCAAAATTCCCCGTGCCCCCGACCATAAAATAAAGCTTGTTATTGCTGGCAACATACATGCCGTAATACGCACCCGAAGCCGCCATCAGACCCTTGGTCAGCACCGTATTCCAGTACGCCGCAGTATTGAACTGGTCCAGCTTAAAGCCGAACGAAATCGAAAAATCGCCGGTCCCCATATCCAGCCCGTCGTTGTCGGCAATCGTCACACTCTGGGTACCGTTGAATTGAAATGCACCGCCCAAGCAGCCGCTGGTGTTCAGTGATGACGTAGCAACAGTCGCAACACCGGATGCACCGTTGGCACCAAAATCTTCCACCGCATTCGACCCCCAGTTCTCATCCAGTTTCCAGTAACCGGCCAGACCGGGAACCTGGGCAAAATCGATTCCGGTCTTGTAGCTGAACGTCAGGGTCTGGGGAGCGGATACGGTAGTGAAAGATTGAAGGGTTAAGACTAAATGAATATTCTGAAACGCAAAGGACTGGCCGTCGTATTCCTTATCCAGTCCGATACCGAACCCCTTGCCGTTTCCGGCATACTCCATCAGCTCCAGAATCGACGAGGAAAGCTGAACCGTTGAAGAGTTTGCAAGTCGAAGGGTACAGGGATTGGCATACACCGTCCACATCCGCGATTTGACATCATTATTCTGACTGAAACGAAAAACCAGGTTGCCGTTTTCAAACGCACCCGTCAGAGGCACTCCATAGCCGGCAAAATCATTTCCCCGCCCCGTCGTTGTGGTACGCTGAAATCCAGGATTGGTGTTGTCTAACAGATGAATATAATATTGCTTGTTCTGAGGCGTTACATCGGTGATGGTTAATACCGCTTCGGTAATCAGGCTGCCGTCCGGGATAGTGATTTCCTCCTGACCAATACCCCAGATCGCATATTGATTGGCCTGAATCGTCTCGGCACTCGAAAAGGCCGAAGCAATAATCGTCAAAATGACTAACATCAATTCCTTTTTCATCTTCATTGTCCCGTACTGCGGAGAACAGCATTCACTGTTCAAAACCACCCCAGATAATGTTTTTTTCCGTGTTACCAAGTAAACTATAGGAAACACAGCAGTACGGGTCAATTCAGAATAGCACCTGACAGGGCGGCTAAGTCTGATAATATATTAATACCGCAAATAAATTCCAGCATAATTAAGAATTTATTAATTTTTCCGAATTAATTCCCTGCCCCGAAATCCGGCGGATTCAGTCCGGTATGATATGCAGAAAGGGTAAATACAGACCGATAAAGTCTTTCATAATACCAGAGCTTAGCGAAATACAATCCTATTGGAGCCGCTTTATCAGCTTTACGCCCCGAATCCCTCAACCACCCCAGCCCCCTGCCTACAGCCTGATCAATATCGGCATCGCAAGTCTGGATTTGGCCCTTTGACGATACGAGAGCTTTAACCGCCAGGGCAGTTTCCTCCGCAGTCCCCACAGCCCCCGCCCCCCAGGAACCATCCGCTTTCTGTTCCGATAATAACCATTTTATGGATGGAGCGATCATCTCCTGAACCGAAGAATCCACAGACTGATTCCTATTTAATAAGGCATCCACCACCTGAGCCGTGCCATAAACCGGATTGACCTGCTCCCGAGCAAAGGGATTGCCAAACCACAACGGCAGCCAGGTCCCATCCTCCCGCTGGTGATGAGCCAAATAATGCATGGCGTTGGCAATTGCACAATTCAGTCGTTTCCGGAGCGACAAAGGAACCTTCTCCCGCCACATCGACCACGCCTGAATCGCATGGGCCGTGATATCCGGACAACTCCTGTCGAATGGCAGCTTACCCCACCCCCGGCAAAACGTAGGAATCCCGCCGTCGCGATTCTGTAAATTCAGGAGCCACTTTATCCCCCGCTCCGCCGCAGCCCGAACATCCGCCCCCTCCCGCCCCAGATAATACAAAGCGACCAGTGCCCCCGCCGTATCATCGGCATCCGGCACCGCACCGGGCTGATCCGTCCAGCCCCACCCCCCCGGCGCTGAGCCGGTAAACGGATGAACCTGCATGAATTGCTGTCCCAGCAGCCAGTCAACAAGCTGCTTGCGGCCAGACTCCGATATGGTTTTTTCAATATCATCACCGAACGCCTTGACCGCCAGAGTCGTCACCCACGTCGCCAGATTCGTATCAATCGGCCAGCTCCCATCCGTACGTACCGACCGCAGCAGAAACTCCGCCCCTTTCCGGGCAACCCCATGGTCCGCGTGTCCCATCGCCGCAAGGCACATCGTCACAAATCCTGTCAGCGGCGCCGCCTCCAGAAATCCCCCGTTGTCCGGCTGCAGCCGTTCCAGAAATCGCAGCGTCGTTTGACGCACAGCCCCGCGAATCCAACGCAGAACAACATGGGCCGGCGGATCAAAACAATACTTTGCCTGCCCCATCGCAATCAAAGCCGGCAGCGCATAACTGACCACCGACAGACTCAGCCATCGGAAAAGCCGTCGCGGAAAAATCGCCAGCTCAAACGGCAGCGCGACAACATGACGCCATCCTTCAGGTCCAAGGCATTCGGCCAGTGCACACATCGTCAGAATCGGCACCGCAAACGTGCGATCCTGACCGTACGTACGATAGACCGCCTCAACAACCGGCTTCGGGTCCAGCGAACCGACTTTGGCCCCAATCCAACGCTCGGCCTTGTTGAGAGTCACTTCATATTTTCCAATTGCCCGGCAGCCATAAAACGCCGCCCGGCACAGCAGTGTCGTACTCAGATTACTCGGGTCGGCACCATCGGTATCCCCCCAGCCCCCATCGGGATTCTGTGTCCGGGATAACCACTCCAATCCCTTTTCAATCGAATTGCAAAACTTGTCCGGATTCACCTTAAACAACGCAAACACCGCCACCGCCGTCGCCAGTGGACTGGACGAAAGCCGCCCTTCCCAGAAGCCCGACGTATTCCGCTCTGCCAGCAGAGCAGTCACGTGGTCCTGATACGCACAGGCCAGTTGTTGTTTTAAAATATTATCCACCGAGGTTTCCTAAAGCCAGAATTCCATAAAAAGTATATTCGCTATCGACCGCCGGGTCAAATGCATGGGCCTGAAACCCGCCGCTGTCGGTCAGACAACTATTTACAAATCGCAATGCCGCCTCACGAATCGGCCCCACATCAACTCCCGCCAGCCGCAGCGAATGCAAAGCCGTCGAGGTACTGAGCAAATCCGCAACCGGCATCACAGGACTGACCGCCATGCCGCCATCATCGGTCATACATGACAGCAGCCACTGAGCCGAGGCCGGATGCACCGCACAGCCGGCCTGCCGCAGCATCACCATTGCCGCCGCCGTCGCCGGAACCGTGCCCATCGACGTTTGCACATCATTGCCGAACGAACCGTCGTCATTGAGAAATGAATTGACAAAAGTCCCCACCCGGTCCAAATCCAAGGCATAACCCAATTCCTGATATGCCCCCATCGCCATAAACGCACCATAGACCGAACCCCGGGCCGCCGGTTCGGCATGATGAAAAAAACCATCCGCACAGCGAAATCTGTCCAGCCGCTCCTTAAGCATCGCCGTCGTCGCCGCATCCAGCAGAGTCAGATTGCCCATCAGCCGAATCAGACAGCACAGATGAATAAAATCCAATCGCGAAGTGTCTATGGTTTTGAGATAACCAGCTAATGCCGACTGATCACAGCCGCCCCCGGCAGTCAGCAGGGGTTCAGTCGCAAACACCGAATAATATAAATCACTGGCCATACTGCGTCCGCGAAACCCTCCGTCCGGATTCTGCAGGCTCCCCAGATAGCCCAGCATTTTTTCCTTGTCACGCCCGGCCGCCCTCAGCCCCCGGCCGAGAGCCTCAATCATGTCTTGGCGAATGGTCCTCACAGCAGGACAGTTCTCCCAGTTCATCCAGAATTTTTGCCAGAACACGGCGTAAAAAGGCCTTTAGGTCGCCGCAGGAAATCGCCTCCAGGCACTCCCGCGCCTGCCGGCCAAAGTCCGCCAGCAGACTCCGAGCTTCGGCAATCACATCATATTTTTCAAACAAGGCCTTGCACAGATTTTGTGCATCCATTCCCGTCACCCTGCCGTGCCAGACATCCATCAGCTTGTCGCGATCCAACCCAACGGCCTTTTCCAGCGCCATAGCCTTGACAATCGAAAGCCGCGCCGCCTGCGTATCACTGCCCGGCTCCGCCGACATCCAGTCGAGAATATCATCCCGAATCTGGTAAGCCTGCCCGATGTAGCGACTGAACTGCGTGAGCGTGTCAAGCAGACCATGGTCCGCCCCCGCCAGGATCGCCCCCAGCTTCAGCGCCACTTCAAACGCAGGCGACGTCTTCTGTTCAAAGATACGCAATACATCCTGCCGCGACAGCGGATGGCGATGATGCATCCAATCCAGCTCCGCCCCCTGCCCCAGGCACAAGACCCGGTGCCCCTCGGCTGCCGCAGAAAGCATCGCCGACCGAACCGCCGCATCAACCTCCAGTTCCGCCAGCAATTGATAACCCAGGCCAATCAGATAATCACCGATATTAAGTGCAATCGGCACACCCATCTGGGCATGCAGCGTCTTTTGACCATAACGAAAATCATCCCCATCCTCGATGTCATCGTGAATCAGTGAGGCCTTATGAAAGCATTCCACCGCAACAGCGGTCTTCTGAATCGTCCGGGGCAAAGCATGAGCATCGGTCCGGGTCAGTGCCGCCCACACCCCCGCCGCCAGCGCCGGCCGCCAGCGCTTCCCAGCCAGGGCCAGCCACTCCGTTGCCGTCTTTTCGACCGGCCCCGGTGATTGCCCCATCCAGTGGGCCAGTGCATCCGGCTCAAACCAGACTTGCACCTGCTGACGCAATTGCCGCAGGTCCAGCCGACCGGCGTCATCCTCTTCTGCGGATTCCAGAAAGTCCATCAGCCAGTCCGCATCAAACGCCGTCCGGACACAGCCGTCATACAGCAGCGGTATCGCAACCCCGGGAAATGCCGCCGCTTCCATATACGGAAACATCTTTTCCAGCATCGACAGGCAACTGACACCAACCACAGCCTCAATGCCGCCGGCTTCCAGCAGCCCCATCACCACCGGCGACCCTTCCGCCACCAGCACCGAATACCCCAGCCGCTGAGCAAACTGGGTCAGCGCATCAATCCCGCACCCGCCGCACCCCCGGCACAGCAGGCCGATTTCATCGAATTGTCCCTTGCAGACTGTCTCATCCCGCATACACCGCGGCAATAACAGCAGCCGCTTTTCGTAGGGCACCCTCGACAGGGCCTTGCGATATGCTTCATTATTTAGAACCACAATGGCAAATTTCAGATACTGTTCATCCAGCCCAACCTGAACAAGGACTTGGGCGGCAATCGATTTCAGCGCATCCAGCGACAGCGGCCCGACCAGCCCCCGCCGTTCAGTTATATCACGGCAAGCGGCCTTGAGCCGGTCGCGCAACGTCTTATCCGCGGGGACATCGGCCCCAACCGGTTGATGCAGCGGAATATGGTATTGCAGTTTATCCATGAGCAGCCGCCAGTTTCTGACCCAGTCGCCTGAATGTCTTACGCCAGGAATAGACCTCGGTTTTGCCGAGCATCTGCATCGCCGCACGCTTGATCCACGGCACACCGCCGGCCCGCTGATTATCAAAAAACAGCCGCGGCACCTGGCGGAAATTAATCTCATAACAGCTTCGATACAGTTCCAGATGAGCCGCCGTCATTTTATCCAGTGTAAACCGATAGCCCGCCTGAATATGTTCCGGACTGAGCGGCTCGAAAAACACCGGAAAAACCACCGCGTTTTGCTTTTCCAGAAAACGCACAAACGTCAGCGTCCTGTCCACATCCGCAGGTGTCTCGCCCGGCAGCCCCAGCACCAGGCTGAACACCCCGAAATACCCATTGCGGGTCATTCGTTTCGCAGTGCTATAAAGCAATTCTTCCCAATCCTCGGCACGATACGGCGCCAGCTTGCCCGGGCAGTTGGCCGCCACCAGATGACCATTGGCACACTCCGCACCCATATTAACCCACAGGAAATCGGTCGGCTTTTCCCACGTCAGCAGTCTGCGAACCTCCTGCAACTGGTCGTCGGTCATCTGGGCAACACTCGATATATTCGCGTGGTCTAACTGCATAAACGACAGGCCGCGAATCTGCCGCATCTGTTCCAGCAGCCCGCGCAGCTTTTCAAACTCCGGCCGGACACCCTCGGCGCCATAGCGGAAAAAATCCTCACTGCCGCTGACCGCCGAACGAACCCCGCCGGCAACATTGGTCTGCAAATCCGTCAGGATGGTCTCCGGCGGCAGGTGTCCCATCTTTTTGGCAGCAATGGTGCAGAACTTGCATCCGCGTCCGCACCCGCGCGACAGCTCCACAATCCCCATCAGTGAAGCACTGCGAATCGGGCGAATCCCCGCAGCACACGTCTTGTCGCAGCAGACATACGGCGGCACCGACTTACCATCCAGAATATCCCGAAACAGGCCCGGCCCGTCACCTTCAAAGTAGCCCTCATAAATCACATCCAAAACCGCAGCCGCCGTCGGGTCATCGTATCGCTTCCATTGCCACGCCCCCGCCCCGCCGCCAACAACGGTAAATTTGTATTTGTTTTTGGCCCGCCCAATCTGCTCCAGCAGTTGCCGCGTCCAGCGGCGCGTATAAAGTTCCCCCGACCAGAAATTGGTCGTAGTGGTATTGCTCATCCCCATCCCCAGCGGGTCGCTGGAACTGACGGCAACGATTTTCGTCCAGGGCCCCAGCAGACTCTCTAATCGTTCCGGCGTCGTGCAGACCACATCCGAGGACTTGAGTCCCAGTGTATCGACCAGCGACGCCTCCACGCGCCGCAAGCCCAGGGGAGCTGACAACGCCCGCCCCTGCTCATCCGTCTGGGCCGATGGCGCAACAAAATACCGCATCGCCAGCTCAGGCACCTGCGTCGTCTGCATCGTGGCAAAAATGCCCTCAAACAAAACGCGATACCGTGCACTGAGCGTACGGTCAGCCACCAGGACAATTGCAGGTTGTAGTGCTTTATTGGTCATGTTTTATTGTCTGGGTCGCATCGGCTCGTTGTCCCATGCGGGCGCGAATCAGCCGCTGCAGCATCTCGGGAGACATCGTCTTGAAATCCTTGGACTGGCGAAGCTGTGCCAGTTTCTGTTCATCGACCGCATCGCCGTTAAACGGGCTTTCGGTATATTTGGCAAAAATAATCGCCGCCGCAGGACACACACGGGCACAGGCCGGACAGCCCGTCTTGCAGTTGGCAGGCTTGTTCACCTGCACCTTGCCGTCCGCATCCACGGTATAAACACCAAACAGGCAGAAGTTATAGCACTGTCGGCAATTGACGCAGCGGCTGTAATCGATGACCGGAAACCAGGGCACCCACTCCCCGGCGGCACTGGTGTGTTGCGGCCCGGTCGGCAGATTCATGGCTTCAAGCCCGGCCACAATCTCCTGCGCTGCCTGCACACGCTGATTGAACACGCGAACGTCGTTTTTCAGTTCAGCCCCTGCCAGCCCAAACAGCCATCGCACCGCCCGCTCGTAACAGGCAGCCACAACCAAACCATCCTGCTGTGCCCACTGCGTCAGCCGCTCATCCTTATTGGCCGCCAGACCGCACAAATCCTCGACCACCTCACAGGCAATTGAATTGCGCCCAAGCCACTCGCCCAGAGCATCACGGACGGCATCCGGGACAATCGCAGCCTTTTTGCATTGACAGAAAATCACCTTGCCCATCATTTCATTCCATTAGGCTATGATTTGGCCGCGATATCATACACCATCAGGACATCGCCGTGGCGGATATAGAGCCGTTTGCCGCAAACCACCGGATGCCCCCAGTGCGGGCCGTCGCCGGCGGGTACTTTAAACGTGCTGATGGGAGTAAACCCGGCCGGGTCGGCCTTGACTAAGGCGACATTGCCATTCTTTTCTTCGTAGCAGTACAGCATCCCTTCGGCACAGGTCAGGGAGCCTTTGTTTTCCCAGTGGGTTGCATAGACGGTCTTGCCGGTTTTCCAGTCCACGCACAGCCAGTCACCGTTGCCGTTGTCCTTCCAGTTGGCACCGTACAGATAATCGCCCAGCAGGACCACCGAGCCGTGGTGATTGTCAAATTCCGGATTGGTCCAGACGGTTTCCACCGCACTGCCGTCGGCGTTGAGCTTGAGCATAATCGCACCCTGGTCGTAACCGCTCGTATAAAAAATCATACCATCCCGGGATACCGGGGTATTGGGATTGATCTGAGAACTTCGTTTGGCAAAATCCGTCACCGCCACCGTCCAGAGGATTTTACCGTTGGCGGCATCGACCCCCACAATGTGATCCGCCGTCAGCATCGTCAGGATTTTTCTGCCGCCATGATGGACCAACAGCGGCGTGCAATAAGAACTGGTATCGCCGATGCTGTCGCTGGCCCAGAGCGTGTCTCCGGTGTTTTTATTCAGGGCCACCATCGTGGCTTTGGAACCGCCGACGACAAAAAACAGGGCATCGCCATCGATGACTGCTGATTCGGCGATTCCCCAGATGCCGTATTTGCCGCCGAATTCGGTGAAGGGGTCTTTCTGCCAGATTTCCTTGCCATCGGCGGCATGGAAGCAGAATACTTTCCCAACACCGCTGATGACATAGACTTTGCCGTTATCGAGAGTCGGCGTTCCGCGGACACCCGGCACGGACTTGGTCCATTCCGGCCCATAGGACACTTTCCACACCAGCTTGCCGTTCATATCGAGGCAAGTCAGAAAGCCTTCTTTGTTGACCATTCCCACAGTGTAAATCCTGCCGTCGGCCACACTGACGGAGGCAAATCCTTCGCCCAGGCCTTCATACTGCCACAGCATCGCAGGACCCTGTTCGGGCCATTGCTTGAGCAGGCCGGTCTCGGTGCTGATATTGTCCTGTTTGAGGCCTTTCCAGCGGGGCCAGGTCGGCTGCTGGGCGGGGGCGGCCCCCATTTCAGCGAGGGCTACCGTTTTTTTTTGAGCGACATCCACGCAAACCAGCGTCCCCTTGGCATTGCGGGCATAGATTTTACCATTGGCCAGCGTGGGCATCGTCCAGCAGCGACCGTCCAGAATCTGGGCGGAGGCAATCGGGGCGAATTTTTCCGGACTGGCGTCGGCAACCATCAGCTTGCCTTTTTCGCTGAGCACAATCAGCTTGCCGTCGGCGGCCATCAGGGTGCCCTTGCCGACGGACGGCTCAGACCATTTCTTGTCGCCGGTCTTCCAGTCTAAGCAGACAAGCTGCGCGTCGTCAATGCCGTAGATAAATCCATTGATGACGACCGGCCCGGAAAGCTGGGATCGCATGTTCTTGTTCTGCCAGACCTTGACCAGTTGTCCAGCATTGAGCCTGAAAAGGCCGCAGCCGAAATTGTAGCCGGAGGTCAGAAAGATTTCCGAGCCTTTGACAATCGGGTCGGAGGCATTGATGCCATAGTTGGTTTTCCACGGATAAGACCAGGTCACCGCGCCGGTTTTGGGATTGACGCCCTGCACCTGTTCGGCGCCAAAGACTACAAGCTGTGTGGTGCCGTTGAGGACCATTTTCACGGGGGTGGCATAGCCAGCGGGTTTGTCTTCACCCTGCCAGACGGTATCGCCATTGTTCTTATTCAGTGCAACTCCGCTTTCGGAGGCGTTCAAAATGAGCAAATCCCCCAGAATGTACGGCGACCCCGCAAAGCCCCATTCCGGAACTTTAATACCCAGTTCACGATTCCAGATGATCGAGCCGTCCTGAAGGTTCAGACAGAAGACCTTGCCGCTTTTACTAATCGTATAGACCTTGCCGTCAGCAACCGTCGGGGTGGCATTGGGGCCGCCTTCATATAAATTATCCTTTAGCGGTTCGGGATACTCTTTTTTCCAGAGCAGCTTGCCGGTTTTGGCATCGAGACACCAGACAACATCCGTCTTTTTTTCAACATTGCCCATCGTGAGGACTTTGCCGTCGGCGACCACCATGGCGGAAAACCCAACGCCGACTTCGGCCTTCCAGATCGGGGCGGTTCCGTTGACGGCCAGCGGATCCCAGTCTTTCTCGGTGGAAATCCCATCCCAATTCGGGCCGCGCCAATTCGGCCAGCCCGCCGCAAAGGCAACCATTGACATCATAACCAAGAGAACCATTGCGACAACTACGCTCATTGCCTTCATAACTACTCCTGAAATATATGTATTATTGGTATAGACCCTGTCTTATACGATGTTTAGTTCGATTAGTTTACCAGCAAGGACGCAAAATACAGATATAAAATTACCAAAAATTTGCGCCGCAGGAAGGCAAAACGCCGGCGATTGAGAACACAATCGAAGAAAAGTAAAAACGTAATTGGCTTTGTTTCGTTTTTGCTCCATTGGCTCCTCCTTTGCATGAGTTCGTAGTTCGTAGTTCATAGTTCGTAGTTCGTAGTTCGTAGTTCATAGTAAACTACAAACTCGGTCGGGAATTGCTTCCCGCGGGCCTCCCTCAGCCCAGCCTATATATATGTCGGATGAAGAGGAAAATTTGCTAACATTTTTAGAAATATTTTAAATATTATAATAGTATATAGCAAATAAGAAATGTCGTTAATGATTTATGGTACAAATACAGATAATGCCTATATGGAATAAATAGTGCCATAGATTTGTCGCTGGATTTCCGCTTTCGTTAGACAAATATCAATCGACGTACGGTGTATCGTTATGTCCGACCGAAAAGGTTGGACTGTTTTTTAAAGACAAAGCCAGGGATTTTCATCCCTGGCTTTGTCTGGCAAATTTCATTCCCCTCGCAAAGCGTTTACGGGCATAATTGCTGGTAAATGTAATCGCATGTCAGCCATTCATCGGCCATAATTGCAAAATCGGCCAGATTTACCAGGCAATCCTTGTTGACATCGGCTTTCTGCTTCAGGTTGCAGTTCGGGTCATACATGAAATTCACTATTGATGAATTGTTTGCTTTAATTTGCGGAACACAGGTTTCAAACCACTCAACCGTCTGCAATGGATTGGATTGTACTCGCAAATCCAGCAATTTTGTCAGGCAGTCTGTCAATGGGCACAGGTCGGCAATCTTGTTGCTATACAGGTACAGGTTTTGAAGATTCGTCTGTTCACAGAAACTCGGAATGCTGATAAGCCCGTTTGAGTGCAAATACAAGGACTTGAGGCTCGTTAAGGCTGCAATCGTGGCCTGCCAATCGCCGCTGCCCAGTTGGTTGCCTCCCAGATACAGAGATTGCAGCGGCAGATTTTTCAGCGGACTGATGTCCACAATCTTATTGCTCGTCAGATTCAGGGAGGTTAAATTGAGGGCATATTCCAATCCTCCCAGGCAGGCGATATTTTTGCCGGTAGCGGTCAGTGAGGTCAGGTTCAGCATGTCATTGGGCGTGGGATCGGTGATGCCCAGTGCTGCTTCCACGGCGGCTTTGAGATTGGCATCGCAAAACGCAACAGGTCCTTGCAGATTCAATTCATAGGCCCCCATATCCACGATGGGGTCGCCAGGGTTGGCGCCTACGCCGGTATTGGGCGTATCGGGATCATCCCAAAATCGCGGCATGCCGTCGAGATCGGTCGTCAATTCCGCCGGCACCAGCGTATTATTCCCGGCATCCACACAGGGAGACCCTTTGGTCAGCCGCAGGTTGTCATCCGGTGTGCCGGGAATCCAGTCATCGCCCAGTGGATTGGCGAACAGGGGATCACTGTTGATATTGCCATTGCCGGCATAGGTGCTGAGGCCCTGGATACAGCTATATTGTACGGTGTTGGTGCCGCCGTAAATCTGTGCGGTTTCGCTGTAGTTACTGGCTGCTGTGTCCGCATTACCAAAAAAAATACAATTCTGTAATGTATTTGTAGAGTATGCGTGGTTGGTATATGAGGCGCCTCCTATATTTACTGCCGTATTGCCATAAAAAATACTATTTATAAAAGTAATATAAGAACATGCATAATTATCCCAGCACCCGTACATAGAACATGTTCTCCAAGTCGTGTAAAAATTAGCTATCGCTCCACCGCAAGCTCCGCTACCTGTCACATAATTGCCTGAAAAGGAACAGTTATAGCCAGTCAGGTAGACATGATTATCTTGTTGAGGCTGATTCGCAATAGCTCCACCATGAGATGCGCTGTAGTTACCGATAAAGCTACATCTGAGCATTTTTATGTTCCCTGCAGAAATATATAGAGCTCCGCCATTAGAAGATGCAAAATTACCAAAAAATATATTTTGTGTAAGTTTTGGTGATGCGTAATGGGAATATATAGCGCCACCATTTATTGCGCTATTCGATTCAAAGATACAGTCCTTAATTGGCATAGAGTTGCTTTCCATCCGTATTGCTCCTCCATTTGTTGCGGAATTACTAATGAAAAGGTTATCTTTTGTGATTAAATTACAAATATTTACACCCACTAAGGCTCCGCCATTAACCGCATAATTATCAGAAAACGTACTATTCAATACGGTAGGGCTTGAATTGTCCAGATACAGCCCGCCGGCATAGTTTGTCGCATAATTTTTGGTGAGACTGCATCCGTCCAATTTCATATCCGCACCTGCATTAAGCAGGGCGATAGCTCCTCCCCGGTCGGAGCAAAAGTTTGTCATAAACGTAACATTGGTCAAGGCTGGTTTGCAGTTGGCACCTGAATTATACCATGCTCCGCCACGTGAGGCTGCCGCATTGCGGGTAAACAGGCAATTGGTAAAGGTTGGACTGCCGTTGGTGATGTTGTACCAGCCGCCGCCATACCCAAGGGTGTCAGCGCCATTGGCCTGTCCGCCGGTGATGATGAGGCCATCCAGCAGGGTTGGCGAGCCGCACAGGGTGCTATAGATGACATGGTAGCTGTTATCAGCACGGGTGGCATCTGTCAGCAGGTTTTGCACGAGTGTATCGGGAGCGTCGTCACCGTTCAGGTCACCGCTGAGAAACGTCTTGTTTGTCTCCCAGTTGCGGGTGGTGCCGCCGCCGGCGGGGTAGCCGCCCATAATTTTGACCAGGTTTTTCAGGACAAATGAGGCATTCCGGTCCCCAAGCGTCACGGATTTACCCCGATCCGGCCGATAGATTCCGGCCGCGACGCGAATCTCATCATTGGCAACGGCCGCGGTTAGGGCATCCTGGAGATACACATACGCATTAGTCCAGCTTGTTCCATTGTTGCTGCCTGCGGCGGCGGCATCGACATAAATTGTCTTTGCCCAGACCATCTGGGTCATCAGCAGTGCTGCAATTCCTGCAAATCTGATTCCTGTCCGCTTGTTCATGTTCTCGCCTCCTTAAATAAAGTGACTAATCAGGGCTTCATGGCTTCCTCGGACAGACGTGTCCTTGCCATGGCCTTTTTGTTCTAAACATGATAAACCGCCGGGTGCTGCTTTCAATAGGTGCTTACTTGCATTTCATTTATCGTTTTTGTGCTGTCAATCTGTTGTGCTGGATTTGCCGTATGCTCTGGATCAATACATTCCAAGTCGAAAATGGATACCATCGATGATGAAATAGTCTGCTTGACTGTGAGAATTTTACCACTACTGCTGACTTTGTGTCAATTATGTAAATTACGTATTTTTTACAGATACTATTTCCAGTTCATAAATCAAACCCAGCAGAATTTATAGCATTAGATGACGCCAAGAGGAGGGATATCGGGATTTATCCTTATGGGATAACTACGGAGAAGGCGTAGTGTTGTCTGAAAGAGCGTGTTCTATAAAACGGCGGGTCCATAGATGTTTGAGGGCTCATATAATTCCCCATTGACAACCTGCCAGGTCGATGGGCCGCTTTTGGTTCCTTCATCCACGATGGTCCAGCGGGTCAGGCTGCCGCTGTCGTCAAAGGTGTCGGCGACATAAAAGGTATGCCAGTTTTTGGCAAGGCTGTTCAGATCGCCATTGTTGACTATTTCATCATGATTCAAGTCGGCTGGCCAGTCGTCGCCTTCATTGAGCCATTGCTGACAGAAGGCCTGCAAATCCATGATATCCACCCTGCCTTCAGGGACCAGGTCGCCCGGCGCGGCGGCAAAACCGGTCGAAAAGATACCCATCACACCGAGTGCTGCAAGAATCATAAGCCGCGTAAACATACGTAACTCCTGTCATTCCAAGTGGTTTAAAAAATCCGAATCCAGCCGGAAAGCAGTATAAGAACTTTATTTGGTGATTGCATCGCCATTTTTGACCTTATTTTCCGCCAAAAATGCACCTGGAATGTCGGGGGAAAAATGGAACCAGGGAAAGATGTCTTGACATTAACAGACAGTACAGATATAATAATATCTGATATAATTGTTTTGCAAACTGCAAATCAGGAGAGAGGATATGAGACCCTATCGAAATTTGTGCATTGCCGTTACTGCATGTCTTTGTTCAGCCTTTTGTTTTGGATTAAATGGTTCCGGTACGTCCGCAGATCCGTACCTGATCCAATCCATGGATGATTTCAAAACATTCCGGACGAGCTCCTCGTATTGGAATTCGCATGTCCGGCTGGACTGCGAGCTGGATTTTGCGGGCACGACGTTTTACGATTCCTGCATCAGTTATTTTTCGGGAGTCTTTGACGGGAATCACCAGCCCATCCGCAATCTCAAACTGGACAGCAGCAGCGAGGCCGTGGGATTTTTCGGGTCGTTGTATTCGGCCCAGGTGCACGATGTGGATTTTGTCAGTCCCGATGTTGAAGGATATGAGCGATTCGGGGTTGTTTGCGGGTATGCCGAGACCTCGACGATTCGTAATTGTACGGTCACGAATATGCAGATGCTGGCGCATCGCTACGGAGGCGGGATTGCGGGGTACGATTTGGGATCGACGATTGTCGGCTGCTCGGTTTCCGGGGAACTCACAGGATATGAAGACTATGGCACGGAATCGAGATGCCTGGGCGGGATTCTTGGATATTGCTTCAATGAAACTGTGGTGGAAGATTGCCACAGCCGGATTACGATTAAAAAATATATGGCAAGCCATAAGCTCTCATCGCTGGGGGGTCTGATTGGGTATCTCGGGCAGGGACAGGTCCACCGCTGCACCAGCACCGGTACGATTACCGGAAGGAATTATGTTGGCGGGCTTCTGGGTGAGTCGATCTGGAAGACCAATATTGTCGAGGATTGTTATGCCGAAGCAAACCTCAGCGGCTATCAATGTGTCGGCGGCCTGATTGGCCGCAACGGCAACAGCACCGCTTCCAACAATGTCGGGGGCACGGTTCGCCGCTGTTCCAGCAAAGCCGCAGTGACCAGCACCAGCCAATTTGCGGGCGGCCTGGTCGGTTATAATTACGCCGGATCAATCCTTCAGTGCCGTTCGGACTCTGCTGTTTCCGGCCCCTCTATTGTCGGCGGCCTGATTGGAACGAGTGAGGGCCAGATTCAGGATTGTTACGCCGCAGGGTCTATCCTCGGCAGCGGGATGTATTACGGCGGTCTGATTGGAACAACCGGTGCCGAAATTACACACTGCTAAGCGGCGGTTGTGCTTCCGGACTCGGCAATCACCCGCGGCGGACTGTTTGGAACACTTGAAACCGCAGGAAACGCATCCTCCTGCTTCTGGGACAGCCAGATTCAAACAACGGCAGGAATTCAAAGCATCGGCGACAAGAGAGGCACTGCCACGAACGTCTATGCCAAAACCACCACGGAGATGAAGACCAAAAGCACCTTCACTGCATACGGCTGGGATTTTGCCAACGAGACGGCCAATGGCTCTGCGGATATCTGGCGGCTGTGCACGGATGGGGCGGCTTATCCGCGATTGTCGTGGGAATTCCCGCGTGCGGATATGGCTTGTCCGGATGGCGTGGGCGTGGAGGATTTGCTGGTATTAAGCGCCCAGTGGCTCCTGACGGGGCTAAGCCCCAATACGGGGGCCGACTTGTCCGGCGACGGCAAGGTTACGCTGGACGATGCCGCAATCCTGAGCAGTGCGTGGCTTGCGAATCCATAAGATTTCGTCTTGACTGCCATTGCGTCATATCCTATACTGAAGGGATGATGACAGAACATAAGCATAACCCTGCTGTTACGATAGCGTTTGTCAACTGGGACGACAAGAAGGCGGACCTGTTTTTTGTCCGCAAGACCGTCTTTGTGGACGAACAAAACGTGCCGGCGGACATCGAGATCGACGAAAAAGACCCGCTGTGCAGACATGTCCTGGCCTGCGATGGAGGCAAGCCAATCGGCACGGGCCGAATCGACCCGAAGGGCAAAGTCGGCAGGATGGCAATTCTGCCGGCCTATCGCGGAACCGGGGTGGGCCGCAGGATTCTGGAGGCCCTGATCCAGTACGGCAAAGACAACGGCCTTCGGCATTTTTATCTGTCGGCCCAGACCCATGCGGTCGGATTTTATGAAAAGGCCGGCTTTGTCCGATACGGCGAGGAATTCGAAGAAGCCGGAATCCCGCATGTAATGATGGAGCTGGATATCTGAGCCATGCCATTGTGGATTTGTGCATCTTTGGCATCGGAGCCGCAATCCTCTGGGCACCTTAGCATGAAGTGTTTCAATCCGCCAGCAGCAAGATATTTATACGGATCCTGCTCGAAATTTCCCGCTTCGTCGCGGCCATTGTGGCTCAAGCCTCCGTGCTTGAGACTAATTCAGCCTCCGCCTCCGGCGGGTTCCATAATTTTGATGTTTGCTCTTTGATTTTTAATCTGCTTCTATACCCGTTGGGTATAAATCAGCTCGCTGATAAACAATTAAAAGCCCCGTTTCAAGCTGTCGTCGCCGTATTTTTCGCGGATACGGTCAAAGACCCCGTCGAGCTTCCTGTGTTTTTCATCCTCCGGCTCGGTAAAGAGCAACTGCTGGCCTGAACCGGCAGCAGACAGGCCCGACGTGCCAAACCCCAGCAGCCGCAAGGGACCCTGTGCGGTTTTAAACCACTGATTGAATATCTTCTGGGCTTCCTGAAGCAGGACACAGGTAATCTGGGTGGGGCAATCCATCGTCACACTGCGGGTCATAGTCCGGAAGTCGCCATAGCGAAATTTCAGCGTAAGGGTTCTGCACTGGAGATGTTCGGCCCGAAGCCGCTGGGAGACCTCCTCAACCTGATGAATCAGGATGCCCAGCAGAATTTGCCTGTCACGGATGTCTGTGGGGAAGGTTTCTTCGGCGGAGATGCTTTTGGTTTCGTGGTGCGTTTCAACGGGCCGGTCGTCAAGGCCCTCTGCCAGTCTGAGCACATCCTCTACCTGATTGCCGAAAACCATGGACAGTTGATAACGGGGGGCAGCCCGAAGTTGTCCGATAGTGTGGATTCCCACTTTTTCAAGGGCTTTATTCGTGACCTGACCGATGCCCCAGACTTTTGACACAGGCAGCGGGTCCAGAATCGCCTGCTTAGTCTCTTCGGTAATGACGACAAAGCCATCGGGCTTGTGCAGATCCGAGGCCAGTTTGGCAAGAAATTTGTTGGGAGCCAGCCCGACCGAGGCGGTCAATCCGACTTCCCGGCGGATATCCTGCTTGATCTTTTGGCCGATGGTCTCGGCGGGGCCAAACAGCGATAGACAGCCGGAGATATCCAGAAACGCCTCATCGAGCGACAGCGGCTCAACCTGGGGGGTATAGGTCTGGAAGATGCGGCGGATATCTCGGGAGATTTCGACATAGCGAGCCATCCGAACCGGCAGCACAACGGCATGAGGACACAGACGAATCGCCTGGCTCATCGGCATGGCCGAGTGAATGCCGAACTTGCGGGCTTCATACGAACAGGCCGCCACCACCCCGCGCTGCTGAGGCAAGGCCCCCACCAGAACGGGCTTGCCTGCAAGGGCGGGATTATCCCGGACCTCTACAGAGGCATAAAAAGCATCCATATCGACATGGAGGATATAACGGGCGGTTTTCATGGGAGTATTATAATCCGCGAGGCGAATGAAAAAAGGGAAATTTGGGATTATGCAAAGCAGAAAAAAACGGTTAAAATAGGGTAACTGATTTTATAGTTGCCGTACCCACTATATCAGTATATCGACAAAATGAAAAAGGTGTGACTATGCAAGCAACTCGTATCTGGCGGATTGTCATCGTGGTGTTACTGGCTGCCGGGATTCAAAACAGCGTTGCGGAAAACTGGCCCTGCTGGCGTGGACCGCGCGGCGATGGAACCAGCCTTGAGACCCAAGTGCCCGTGCAGTGGGATGCCAACACTCGCATCGTCTGGAAGACGCCGGTGCCGGGGGTCGGCTATGCATCCCCGATTGTGTGGGATAATCATATCTTCACCGCAACGGCCATGCCGGACAGTCAGGAACGCATGCTGCTTTGTTTTGACCGCAAGACGGGGGCGTGTTTGTGGAGCAAGGCTGTTCTGAAGGCACCGCTGGAGAAAAAACACGCCGATAACAGCTATGCCTCGGGCACCCCCGCCACGGACGGCAAGTATGTCTATGTCTCATTCCTCGACGGCAGGGATGTGGTGGTGGCCGCTTACGATTTTGCGGGCGAGCCAATCTGGCTCAAGCGGCCCGGCACATTTTCCAGCCCGCATGGGTATAGCTGTTCGCCGGTGATTTATAAGGACACGGTTATTGTCAATGGCTCCAGCCAGGGCGAGTCATTTCTGGTCGCACTGGGCTGTTCGGATGGACGGGAGGTGTGGAGATTATCGCTGGACAAACCCGCCCTGAGCTACAGCACGCCGCTGATTCGCACCCTGGCCGGCAAGCCCCAGATGATTTTCGGCGGCAATCAGCAAGTGGCGGGCATCAACCCGGACAATGGCTCGCGTTATTGGGTCATCGACGGCCCGGCGGAGGAATTCTGCTCCAGCCCGGTCTATAGCGAGCAGACGGGACTGCTTTTTGTCTGCAGCAGTTGGCCCGAACGCCATCTGCTGGCGGTCAAGCCGGATGGGGCGGGCAACGTGACCGAGAGCCATATTGCATGGCGAACAAAGGATGGGGCTTATTATGTGCCGTCGCCGATATGTGTGGATAAGTATCTGCTGACCACGACGACCGGCGGCGAGATCTATTGTTTTGACGCCGCTGCCGGGACGGTCCTGTGGAAACACAAGCATGGCCGTCAGTATGCCTCGCCGGTACTGGCCAACGGACTGGTCTATATGCCCAACGACGATGGAATCATCACGGTCATCAAGCCCGGCCCGGCGTTTGTACAGGTCGCCCGGAATGACATAGGCGAAAAGACGTTTGCTTCGCCGGCCATCAGCAGCGGACAACTCTTTTTACGCGGCGAAAAACACCTGTTCTGTATCGGACAGTAATCAGACCGCAGGAAGCAAAGACATGGCTTTGTATTTTCAGTCCCTGTGCAGCAGCAGTTCCGGCAACTGTCTGACGCTGTGGTCGGACACGACGCGGCTGGTCATTGACTGCGGGCTGGCATCCATGAAAAGAACCCGGCTGGCCCTGCATCCCCTGACCGAACAAGGGCCGATTGATTCGGTCCTGCTGACCCATATTCACAGCGACCATATTTCCTATTATCCGCTGCGTGTTCTTGAAGCGATGGGCATTCCGGTTCACCTTCCCGCCGATTGCATCGACTCGCTCAAAGCCAGGCACTTTAACGGATACGGATTTAAACATCTGAGCCTTCATCCGTATTCAAACCAGGCGTTTACCGTCGGCGATTTTCAGGTCAGGCCGTTTGAGGTCTCGCATTATCCCGGGTTTCCGACGTTTGGATTTGAAGTGCTTTATCAGGATGTCAAGGTCGTCATTGCCACGGACTTTTATCAATGGGACAATATCTTTGACCGTTTTATCGATGCGGATTTTATCTTTGTCGAATCCAATCATGATATGGACCTGCTGCGGCAGTATTACAATCCCAACAGCCGGTATCATCTGCCCAACCCCAGAACCGCGGAACTGCTGGTCAATCTCATCAAAGCCGGCAGAAAGATGCCGCGAATCATTATGCTGGGACACCTGAGCAACCAGCGGAATACCCCCCGGCTGGCCATTCAGGAAACGGCGACAGCGTTCACGCACGCCGGCCTGCACATGCCGTTCGCCCTGGAAGCGGCGCCGTTAAGACAGGCCGGTAAACCAGTCCGGATTGTATGAAACCAGATACCCTGTTTGAATCCATCATCCTCTGATTTGAACTGACAACAAATGACTCACGGACACTGCCAGACCTGCACAAATTCCGCCAGGTCGTTCAGGTCGATCATCCGACTGGCCCGGTCGGCCAAATCGCAGGCCGGATTCCAGTCCGCATCCTGCGGGGTCGTCCGCCAGGCCCTGGCCAATACGGCAAAATCATCCATATCCACCGCACCATCGCCTGTGAAATCCGCCTGCACAATCCGGACGGTATCCACCACACCATAATAGGTGCCATTGGTATAATAACCATGCTGAGTCAGTGTCAGTTGGGTTCCATCGACATCGAGTTTGGTATAGCCGTGCACACAGCCGCCAACAAAAGGCCCGATATTGTGCGCCCCGCCGACGGTCATGTGCGGCCAGTCGGCCACCACCGGTTCGACCGTATCCAGATAGCTGGTGCATCCGCTGATGATGTAGTATGTCCCCTCCAGCCTGCCCCGCTCGTATTCATGCGTATGGCCGCTGAAGCACATCTGCACCCCGTACTGCTTCATCAGGGGCACCAGGTACGTCCGCAGAATCGGGCTGCCGTCAAACCACCGCTCGCAATACGGCGGCACATGGACAAAGACAAACCGCCACGCGGCGTTCTGTGCAGCGTCGGAAGACAAATCCTGTTCCAGCCAGCCCAGCGGCAGCGAACTGATGGAATCGTCATACGGCAGGGTATTGTCATTGAGCTGCGAATAATCGATGCACGTGAAATGGGCATTGCCGTAATTGAACGAAAAACTCGTCATGCCGCTGTTTTGCACCGCTTTGTGTACAAAGCTGGTTTGAGGCCCGTCGTGGTTGCCGAATGCAACAAAAAACGGCTTCTGGCGGGCAAAGATATTACATACGTATTTGCGGAATGGATTGGCAAAATACGAATAGTCGGAGTTCTGCACGATATCCCCAACCGAAACACCCAAATCCGCACTGGCCGCCATATCGGTAAACATCGCCAGGCTGACGGCGGGGTTGGTGGTTTCCTGCTGGCTGTCGCCCCAGACGGCAACACTGAAAGGCGTGTCGTTCCGAGGTGCCGTACGGAAGACACCATCGGCACTGAGCGTTGACCCATTGCGGGCACGGAAATGGTACGGAGTCTGCGGGGCAAGGCCGGTGATTCGAACCTTGCAGATATAGACTCCCGAACCGGCATCGACACAGACCCCTTCGGCCTGACTGCCGTACGATGGGGTCGATCCCCAATCAACTCTCGGTGCGACAAGCCGGTCGGTCTCCCATGCAATGGTCATCGCATTCTGACTGACATTCTGCAGATACGGCTGCGACTTAAAAACACCCGCGACATCCCCGGAAATGGTGACCTGCAAAGGCAATGACCAGGCACTCAGGCCGCCGCGACTGTCACGAGCACGGGCGCGTATCACATAGCTGCCCGAGATTTTCCACTGACGCGAAACGATATAATTGGCGCCGGAATCCCGATCGTCCGACCACGTCAAAGTCCCATCACCCCAGTCCACCTGATACCGTACGGAGTCCCCCTCGGGATCAACCGACGAGAACATAAACGCAATAATATCTTCAATCCCGGCTGCCGTGCTCGAAGCCCTTGCCGAAGGCACACCCGGAGCCGTATTGCCCGCCGCCGCAAGACTGTACTCCCAGACAAAATCGTCGCCGAAGGCATTGCACTCCTCGCCCGCCAGCCGCTGGGTCAGAAAACCAAATCGAACCGACCGCGTCCCCGCCGGGATCAACAGCCCGGCCTCATTCGGCACAACTACCGAGGTCCACTCCTTTCCGCCCGGCCCCGCGATCCAGCCGCTATCGTCTGTCGCAAGCGAATTTCCCGCCGCATCGAGATACTGCACGCAGATGCGGCCCTGATCCTGTCCGTCACCGCCCAGATTTCCCCCGGCCCTGCCCAGAACTGTCCCGTTGTCGATTTCCACCGCCAGAAAACTGACGTCAATCATCTGGGCAATCTGGCCCTGAACTGTCCTGCACGAAGTAAAATAGTGACTGCCGGTACGCGGAAAATGCCAGTCGGTCCTGTCGGTGGCTTGCCAGTCAAATCCCTCCACGATTGTCCAGTTCATCAGGTCGCTTTCCCCGGATGGATTCGACATCAGATTCATCCCGACATAGTCGGCGGCCTGCGTAATCTTGACAGGATCGCTCGGCCCGCCCAGCGAACCGACCTGCACATCCGTCAGAGCCTGCCCCCAGATGGCCGCCGTGGTGCAGCGTATCGGATAATCCTCCCCGCTTTCATCGGCAAACAACAAGATCGACCCCTCCAGCCCGAATCGTCCATCCAGCGGCTGGGGGACACCTTCAAGCCATTTTATACCATTGACATAAATGCGATAAAAATTTGAATTGCTGACCGAGACGACAATACGCATCCAGGTCTCACTCGGCACCGTATTGGATGTGTATCCGGTAGCGGAAATCCCAATCTTCCGGTCGGTCGAGATGAAACAGTCGCCATCGTTGGCGTTGGAGGTGTTGGTCTGAAACAGCGACACCCAATTACCCGCACTGGACGCCGGGAGCCTGACATCCAGCAGCACCGTCCACTGGTTGACATAAATGCCCCCGCCGTTGGCCGACAGCCCGTGAACGCAGGTATAATAGCTGCCGATGCCATCGAGCACCGCACCATCCCCCGACGCAATCCCCGCCGCAGCCGTGTGGGTTCCGGTTTCCACCAAATCCGAACCAAGCGTACTCTTCCCTAAATGAGCCGGGTCATCAAACAGCCACAACCCCGCCGGCTGCGGATAGGTTGCCAGGGCTAAACCCGTCAGCACAACACCCCATAATAATGCCGTTTTCAACATCCCTTCTCCTTGCCAAAATCGCTTAAAACATCAAGACAAACGTTTGTCCTATTACTATACAACAATCCCGCCCAAAAGTCAATCCTCGGTGGATTGCCCAGCGGAAAAACAAGCTAAACGCTTCCCAAACGGCAAACAAAACCTGTTTTTTTCGACCATAAAACAGGTTTTGCCGCCCGAATAGGCGGTTTGATGACAAACTTTACCCCTGATCTTTTCTGATTATCTCAGTCCAGTTGTTTTTTCCAATCCGGCCCCGGCGGCAGGGAATCCCCATCCGCCCCCAGCGTCTTATTCGGGACATCGCCCATCACCAATTCAAGCGTCCCGCCGGCCGTGATTTCATCGTGCCGAATCCATAACCGCCCCAGCGGTTTGCCGTTCAACGCAACAGACTGGATATAGCGATTTTTGTCGGAGTTGTTTTTGGCCGCGATGGTAAATGCCTTTCCTTTGGCATATCGACTATCCAGCGTAAACGTGACTCGCTCAAACAGCGGACTGGTCAGCATATACAATCCATCCCCCGGACAAACCGGATGCAGTCCGCTGGACGCCAGCACATACCAAGCCGACATCTGCCCGACGTCCTCATTGCCGCACAGACCGTCCACGCCGGTTCCATACGCCTGCTCACAGACAATCCGACTCCACTTCTGAGTCAGCCACGGCAGGCCGGCATAGTGGAACATGAACGCCACCTGGTGAACCGGCTCATTGGCATGATTGTAATAGTCATTCCAGGTAAACTTAGCCGGCGCCTTCTCAAAAAATGCCGTCAGTTCCCGAATATATGTTTCCTTGCCCAGCAGCTCCATTAATCCATATACATCATGCGGCACAAACCACCCCTGCTGATACGGATTGCTCTCGGTACAGCCCTGCCCGTGTACCGTCTTGCCCTGCCATGCCTCCCAGCTTCCGTCGGCCTTGCGGGCCTGAAACCACTGGATGGCGGGATTATAGATGTTTTTATAATCCAGAGAGCGTCGGTAATATGCTTTGGAATCGGCCGCATGACCCAGCAGTTCTGCAAACCGTCCCACGCACCAGTCCGTATAGGCATATTCCAGTGTCCGCGACACATCCCCCGGCACATACCCCAGCGGCTGATTACCAAACATATTTACAGTATTGCGACACAGGGCGTACGCCTTCTGCACATCATAACCGCGAATGCCCTTGGTATAGGCATCCACGACAACCGAAACCCCCGGATTGCCCAGCATGCACCCGGACTCGACATTCAAAATCTCCCAGCGGGGATAACACAGGCTGCCGCTCAATTCCGCAATCTGAATCAGCGAATTGACCTCATCATTGACCACCCTCGGATTGATAATCGTCTGCAGCGGGAACTGGCTTCGGAACACATCCCACCCGCTGAAAATCGTGCGATATTGAAAATCAGAGGTTTGATGTATTTTCCCGTCCGCCCCGCGGTACGTCCCATCCACATCCGACGCACACCGCGGATCAATCATCGTATGATACAGCGCCGTATAAAAAATTTCCTTCTGGTCTTCGGTTCCGCCCTCGACGCGAACTCCCGACACCGCTTTGTTCCACAATTGACGTGCCTGCTGCACCGTCGCATCAAAGTCCCAGCCGGGAATATCTTTCTCAAGATTTTTTCGGGCACCTTCGATACTGACAAAGGAAATGCCGCTTTTGACCAGAACCTGCTGCTTGTCGGTCGTCGGAAATTCCACAAAAAATCCCAGGTGCTTGCCCTGCATCTGGCGACAGCCTTTGAGCACTTCGGCCTTTGCAACCTGCTCACGATAACGCGGACTGGTCACATCGTCTCGTTTTCGTTTCCAGTCATCCGGGATATCCGCCTTCCAGACCCCATACGTCTTGAGCGGGATATTCAACATGCAATAAAAATAGACCGTATAATTGGCCTTGCCGCTGCCGTCCCCCCAGCCGCCTCCATCCGGCGTACATTTCATCCAGCCTTCAATGGTAGTATCATCGACCACCCGTACAAATTGCTCCGTGGATGTCCCGCCGACACGCCGGGCCAAGTCTATCTGAACGCGGGACACCGAAGACTCCGGATACGTAAACCGCAATATGCCCGCGTGAGGGGCCGCCGTCAGCTCCGCCCGAATCTTGTAATCCGACAAGTCCACCGCATAATATCCCGCACGGCAGACCTCAGACTCGTGGCTGAAGCGAGAACGGTACCCCTCATCCGGAACATCCGTCCGCCCGCAGGCCGTCTTGAGTTGGCCCGTCGTCGGCATGACCAGGAAGTTGCCCAAATCCCCGTACCACCCGATGCCGCTCATGTGCGTAAAACTGAATCCTTCGATAGTCGTATGATGATGCGAATACCCCGGCCCGTTGTCTCCGCCGGTAATGGTGTCCGGACTGAGCTGCACCAGACCAAACGGCGTCGCAGGCCCGGGAAAGGTCTTGCCCAGTCCGTGAAGCACCCCCGCTGCCTCGGTGGATGTCGAAGCCCCAATCATCGGATTGATATAATCGACAGGCTCTTTGGCGTATAGCGCCGCACTCCCGGCGACCAAACCCGCCCAGACCATCACCGCATGACGCAAACCATTGAACCTCGCTGCTTTATACCCGTCCATATCGAACTCCCGATTGGTTTATCTGTTTTCATGTCTGCATCCGGCATCGCCATCTGCAATGCACCTTTGTTTAAGATGACACAATCACATCCCGGGTTTCACCGTACAGCCGCAAATCCTGAATCAGGCTTATACCCTGATAGAACAGATTCAGCCCTTGCTATGTCCCCGGTACACCCGCCGAATCAGTATCGGCCACAACATCAGCACAATCACCGGCACCACGAAGGCCAGCACCCCGAACACCAGAATCGGCCTGCCCCAGTCCGCCGTGGTAATCGCCATGGAAATCGAGCCGACCAGAAACTGATAAAACACGATAAACGACGACGCCGAACCGATGTCGGTCTGAACCTGCTCCAGAATCAGGTGATTGCTCAGCGGCCGGCTGATGCCCAGGCAATAGGAAATCCCCGCCATAAACACCGCAAAATAAAGATAATGCACCGACCCCAGCAGCAGCATCCCCAGCCCGCACGCCGCATAGCCAAACAGCGACGCCGTAATCAAACGGACGTCGGACACATACCGCGTCAGCCGCGTACACGTAAACGCCCCCAGCATGGATACCATGGCGTTGAGGCCGAAAAACATACTGAACCTCTGCTCGGACAGGCCGAAGATCGTGATATACACAATCGACGAAAACCCCAGATACCCGAAAAACGGCCCCGCCAGAAGACCCATCGCGTTATTGCACAGCAGATAATTCGTATTCCCCAGCAGCTTCAGATACCGCCCCATCAGCTTATAAAACGGCTCCGAAAGCGGCGACCGCAACGTCTCATCAAACAGCACCGTCAGCGACAGCGTCCCCAGCGTCAGCACTCCCTGCACCACAAAGATCGCCCGCCAGTGTACATATTTGAGCAGCATCGCCCCGATCATCGGGGCCAGCATCGGCGTAATCGACAGGATAATACTGATATACGCCAGCACATGTTTTCGACGATCGCCCTCGTAACGGTCTCGGCAGATCGCCATACACATCGACCCCGGCGCCGCGGCACTGGCCCCCTGCAGCATCCGAAACACAATAAGCTGCACGACATTGCCCGCCGACGCACACAGAAAACTCGACAGCGTAAACAGCGACAATCCCGTCAGCAGTACCGGCCGCCGCCCATATTTGTCCGAAATCGGCCCACACAGCAGCAGGCAGATGCTGAAACTGATAAACCACATCACCATCGACAGCCCGACCCGGCTCTGGGACGCACCCCACTGTTCGGCAATCAGCGGCATTGCCGCTAAATACATATCCGTGGACAGCGCCGGCACCGCCGCAATCAGCCCCAGAAAACCCACCAGCCATTTTTCATTGAGCAGCTTTTTCATCACGACACAGCAGTCTCACCATGGGTTGGATTCACCCGGCTGCGTTTCCAGAACTCGCACAGGATCGCCGCGGTGAAGATACACACATACACAAACAGCGCCGTCGGCACCGCCGCACGCGGCCCGAAATTCTGAATCGCCAGCACACTGCCAAGCCCGGCGTTCTGCATTCCGATTTCAATACTCAGCGTCCGCCGCTGCGGAATACCGAGCTTGAACAGCGATCCCAGCAGATAGCCGCATGACAGCCCGCCGACGTTCAATATCACCACCACCAGCAGAATCAGGGACGTCATCTCCGCAATCCGATCATGATTGGCCGCTATCACCACCGCACAGATAAAAAAGATAAACGTCACCGAGACCGCCGGAAAGACATCCTTGACCGCCTCCGCAAACCGCCTGAAAAAATGGCGAAACGTAAAACCCGCCGCCAGCGGCACAAGCACCGTCAAAATCAAATCGAAAAACATCTTCCAGAAACTCACCTCCAGCCGAGTCCCCACCAGCAGTTTGGTCAGCCCCGCCGTCATCAGCGGACACAACAGCGTCGATACCGACGTCAGCGCCACCGAATACGCGGTATCGGCCCCCGAAATATAACAAATCACATTGCTGGACATCGCCCCCGGCGCGCACCCGGCCAGAATCAGCCCCGCCGCCAGCTCATCGGGCAACTGAAACACCCGCGCAACCAGAAACGCTCCAAACGGCATAATCGTATATTGCGCCGCCGTCCCCAGCAGCACCAGCCACGGCTGCCGCACCACCGGCATAAAATCCGCCGGCGTCAGCACCGCCCCGATGCCAAACATCGTCAACGCAAAAAAATACAGGTTATATCGCTGTGCCCCCGCAAACACGCCGGGCCAGAAATACGCCACCACCCCGGCCAGCACAATCCACAGCCCAAAAAGCCGACTATATCCTTGTAGAATTTGTCTATACACAACAGCAACTTTCTTCTAACGCATTTTTAACATTCTTTTTGAAACAGAAAGACTAAGATTAGTGCCCTTTTTGTGCGAAATCAAGCAAATATCCCACATTCCATCCCCCCAAAGCGAAACCCATTTTTATTTGACTTAAATTGCCCAAATTGCTATAATAGCATCAGTAATTCCGAAAATTCCTGAACCATTATTAATAATTTCGGAGAGGAGAAATGATGAAAACCAACGTATTTTTCAGTCTTGTCCTGTGTGCTGTTTTGGCAATTGCAGTGCCGGCCTCAGCCTCTGTTTTAGCTATCTGGAATTTCGGCGACAGCAGTGCCTTTTACACCGAAAGCCCGGCCTATTACAACACCGTTTCCGCCCCGACATTGTCCCTGCTCGGGTCCGGCCTCGACACCAATGGCAAAAACGGCATCGCCTATACCGACTCTGCCGGTATTTCGCATATCGCCGGCCAGGGTGCCGCATGGGATGACATCAACAAATCCGGCACGGACAATGACGCCGCATTAATCATCACGCTCAACACCACAGGCTTCACCGGCCTGACCATTCGATGGGATTACAAATCCGAACTGGCAACCAGCTTTGATTTTGCCTATCGCACTGCCGCCGACGGCAAGTGGACCCAGGTCGCCGACAACCAGGCCATCACCCCCGGCTGGGCCACTGATTCCTGGTACTCTGTAACCCTGGATTTATCCGCATATACCGCAATCAATAATCAGACTTTTGTCCAGCTTCGGCTCGACGACCTCGTGGAAGGCCCCGGCAACGATAAGTTCGCCATCGACAATATCGAAATCGCCAGCATCCCCGAACCCGCAACACTGCTGATTCTGAGTCTGGGCGGAATGGCTCTGAGAATGCGTAAAAAATAAAATAATGAGGGTGATGTCACCATACATCACTTTTGACCATAGGCCGCGAGTGACCCTTGCGGCTTTTTTTATTACTCAAACTGACCGATTCGCGGAAATATAATGATAGTAATTATCAAACAAAAACAGCCTCGAATGCCGATAAGTATTGTGACTAGCAGTACTTATTCGTATGGAGGCTGTATGATTACTATCGGC
>Ga0228536_1000537_pt1 | contig 64610 bp, 50 predicted proteins | sample SJ1Smetagenome_FD_168611 | JGI IMG/M metagenome (GOLD analysis project Ga0228536, IMG submission 168611) | Enriched culture of PCE-dechlorinating microbial communities from Ithaca, New York, USA - SJ1.S | ecosystem: Engineered > Modeled > Simulated communities (microbial... > Unclassified...
AAAGATTGTGTTACAATGGGCCACAGTCCGATTTCTCCCTATCTAGTCAATGGGTTATGGGTAATTCATTGTACCAGATTTCCGGAGTTTTCGGACTTTTTTTCACTCAGTTAACCGGACAGCAATGATTGTCTGTCCATTTTCAGGTCTTCTCTCCAATATAGCAACAGGCGGCTCTTAGTGGGCAGATATGACTTTGTGGATTCCTTTTTAGGCAAATTTCTCTACCGATGTCCAGCATGCCCCAATTAAAAAGTCTTGGTGGAGAATCACATGAATTAATAATCTTATCTACTAAGTCCCAAAAAACTTTTGAAGTGTGAGGGCGTGATGGAATTTCTTGAATATGGAAGAATCTGGTTAGAACCCTCGTTATATTAGGGTCTATTAGACCGATTCTTTGACCAAAACCGAAACATGAGACGGCACGGGCGATATACTTCCCCACACCAAAAATGCTGAGGAGGCTATCTTCATCTTTGGGGAGGCACCCTTTATATACAGTCTTAATTTGTCCGAGGGCACGAATAAATGCATCTCCTCTATGGTTTAGCCCCAATGGTCTTATCAATACCTTGATATCAGCAGGTTTGCCGCGAAGTGCATCTTCCAAATTTGGATATCGCTCAATGAACAGAGGAAAAACGTTGGATACCTGGATTGCACCAGTTCTCTGTAAGAAGAACTCGGCAACAAAAGTCTTATATGGTGTGGGGCGAACTCTCCAGGGGAATTTTTTTCTGTTCTTCTTGCCTAACCTGGCGGATTGATGGCATAGAAATATTAATTTTTCTGAAATATTGCCGGTCAAAGCATCATAAGGCAAGTGTTATCAATCCCATAGGCAGATTTTTTGCCGAACGCCTTATTATAATTATAACATTAAAAGGGAACCGATGTGAAGTTCCCTTATAATGTCTTTGGAAATTTGAATGGTGAGAGATTTCAAATTATTATAGGGTTATCGCTTCATCTTCCCTCACGTCATCCCCCGCCCGACGCTAAATACACCAGAATCTAAAAACCAAAGGGGGAAGAGTATGCCAAGACCAGAAAGACCCAAAAACTATGATGACAGGCTGACCATCCGGGTTAACAGAGACATGCGCCAGATGCTTGATGAGGTAGCCCAGCAGCAGAGACGCCCGGCAACTGTCCAAGCTAGACTGATTATAACTGATTATCTGCAATGGTGGATGAATAATGGGGCTACGGGCAATTAAGGATGATTCGCCTTAAAAACCAAAAAGACCCAGGCAAGGGAAACCGGCTCCAGGTCTGTCGCTTTCATTACCATATGCCCACTGCCCGGGGTCCGGAAAGATGGTCAGCAATGGTCCTGTGTCGGTCTGCACAGGAAGGTAAGCACGAACTGGCAGAATTGTTGGGTATCCCGGGACAGGCTGTATATGCCGTGGAACCTGTGGCAGTGCTGGATGGTGTCACTCATGGGGCGGCGGTGATGCTGGCTGACCTGATGCAGGTGATGCAATTGATGCAGGATAGTTTGGAATCAGGCAAATCTGAGAGGGATGCAACATCATTACATCATCCGGCAGGGTTATTAGACCACGAACGGGCACCGTGGGGGAAAATAGACAAAGCCAGGAAAACCAATAACTTATTCAACTTCAGCAATCTTTCTGAGTAATCCATCAGGAATGGTTTTGTTCCCTACTTTCAAATAAGCCTTCCCTTGCGGGACAGGGGCAGGATTATCAGAGATGAGTTCGCCGTCGGGTGAAAATTCAAGACCTGGGTCGCCATAATATCTTCTCACCAGGTAAGAGACAATCTCCCCGAAGGGTCCAGCCGACCCTTGTGTCCTGTGGTAATGGTCCCTAATGATTTGGGCTAGAGCCGCTTGCTTAAATGTCCGGTCCTTTCCCACTATCCCATACGGCAGTGGTATATGCTTATAAGGGACTTCGCCACCGGCAAAGGCGACAATAAAAATCGGCTGGGGGACAGTTCGGGATGTGCGCAGCCAGAGATGTGGCTTGAAATATTTTTCTGTGTAATAGCCCTTGTTCGCCCAATAGTGTTCGGCTTGGTCCTTCTGCTGTTCCCTGGTCTCCTTGAATGCCTGTTCCAAATCTTCTTCAGAAAATTCCAACAAGCGGGGTAGGTTCGCCAGAGGGGTGTGCCGGAATGCCTCGGTCTTCCCCCTCATCAGGTCATCCAGCAAAGCCAGCCCCTTCTCGATATTATGGCAACCGCAGGCTATAACGGCTTCCCGCCTGCTGAGCCCTTTGTTAATCAAGGCGGAAATGAGGAACTTCCCAATTGGATAATACACGGCTCATTCCCCCATCAATGCAGATAGTTCATAGACTTCCTGGTGATTTGCCGAAGTCAGTTTGACCGGAATGTGCCGGTCCTTTTCCTTCACCTTCTTAAAAAACTTCCTAATCCTATCCAAGGTTTCAGGGCTGTGGTCGCCGACCGTGAATGACCAGTGGTCGCCCAATTTTCCCGAGCGGAAATACCGGCGGCAGCGAATGAACCCCTTTTTTGAGCATAGATGGTGGATAATTTCTATCCTGGCTTCACCCTCGGAGGCAACGCGCTCGCCGTGGCGGATGTATACCTGACCTATAAATGAATTGGTAAGCCCAAACGTCTCCGGGAAGTTGACCACACATTCGATATGCGATGAGTTGGAAACGTCAATCAGACCATTATCCGGGGTCAGCCAATATGCAACTTTTCCGTACATGGAGAAATTATATCGTAAAATCTCTCGGTTAGCAATATAGCGGGGGATGGTTTTAAGGGAGGATGGGGGAGGTGGAATGGGTAAAGGGCTGATTGTCAACTGGGCAGGAAAATTTTCCGGCTATCGCTTGGCCGCGGGCGAGGTGGTGTGGCAATTCCTGGGGTCAGAGACAGTCTTGGGGACAGTCTGGGGACGGTTTTTTAAGGGGGGTCAGAAGATTTAACTATATGATATTACTTAATTTAAATGGCGGAAGTGCATGGGAATCGAACCCACCCACCGCCGGCTAAGACGGTACACCGGATTTGAAGTCCGGGGGCCCCACCAGTGAGCCTTGCACTTCCGTTTAATGATTTCAAATGGTTAATCTACACTCAGCCCCTTCCCCGGGTTACAAATTCATGGCAGTGTCCAAAAAGTGTCCACCGCCGAAGTGGTTCACCGCATTGACGGCGGACTTGAGGTGACCGGGCGAGAGGTGGGCATACCGCATCGTCATCTTGATGTCTGAGTGTCCCAGGAGCTCCTGCACCGCTTTCAGGTCAACCCCGGCCATTACCAGGTGAGAAGCGAAGGTGTGTCTCAGGTCGTGGAACCGCACGTCTGTCAGCCCGGCACGCCGGCGGGCGTTGGTAAAGCCCTTCCGAATCGTGGTGTGACGACTACCGTCGGGCAGGCAGAACACATAGGGCGAACGAAGCTGGTTCTTGGCACGCAGGGCCTTGAACACCGGCTCCAAGCCCTCGCTGATGGGAATTTGCCGAGCCTTGTTGCTCTTGGTCTCGGTCAGGTAGATCATCCCGTTCCGCACCTGGTCCCACTTTAAACTGAGCAGTTCTTCCCTTCTCATCCCCGTCATAAGAGCAGTTTGCACGATAGGCCGTAGATGAAGGGCGCACTCTTCGAAGAGCCGCTGGTATTCCGGCACGCTCAGGAACCGCAGCCGCAGATTGTTCTCCCTGAACATCAGGCTGCTACCCTTGCGGAACGGGCTCACCTCCAACATCCCCCACTCGACGGCCTTGTTGAGCATGTGCTTCAACACGGACATTATTCGGTTGACTCGGGCGTCGCTGCGCAGCGTGCCTTTCTGCGTCGACACAGCCTTCTGGTTGTTCCGGAACGTCTCAAGGTCCAGGTAGGTGATCTTGGAGAGCATCCGGTCACCAAAGTGACTGCGGAGCATGTTGACGATCACTCGCTTGAAGCCCTGGAACGACTTCTGCCCCCGGAAATTCTCGACATAGTGATCGGCAAGCTCATTAAAGGTCACTCGCCGCTCCTCTTTACCGAAAATCGCCTCGTAAGAACCGCTACGCTTAGAGGCCACCACCTGGCCGTAAAACGCGTCGGCGTCGGCCTTTTGGAAAAAGTCCTTACGTTTGCGATTCCCTCCCGGGTCCCGATAGTCAACCCGATATCGCACTGCCCCTTTTGGGGTTTTGATCTTGACCACTGCCATCTCAATCACCTCCTTTCCGGGTCAGGGTTCCTTTAATTTTATCAAGAGGTTTCTGGATAGCAAGCACTTTTCCCCTCGGTTTCCTGCGTTGGAGCCCACTCGCAAAATGGGCTCCCCCATGGCCGAAGTCCGATTATATGGACACAATTTGGACACTGTCCATTTTGATATCTCCTATATTACAATAATAACTAATAGATGGCATTGGAGGACACAGGTTCATATATCCGGTGTCCCTCCTGATTATCAATAAAGCGCCTGTCGAAGACATTGAACGGCAGTGGCAACCTCCATAATCCTCAGTTCTCATCTTGACCTTCTCATTTATAGATGGACTTCCTCTTTTCCAGTTGCCGTATTTGCCCACAAAGGCAGGAGGGTTCAAAGCTTCAGCTTATCCCCGTTCTTTTGCCACCACCTTTGGACGAGGGAAGCCGAAACGAAAAACCCGGAGACTGGGACTCCTACCCCCCCCTATCATTATGTTGCGGCCGGAAATTTTTGCGATTTTCGATGTAGTCCAGTGGATTATGGAAGGGGAATAACAAAGGTCCCAGCATTACCGACCTTCGCCGGGCGCGTGATGAACATGAGATCGTAAAATATTTGTTCCATAGCTGCACGGTCAGCATTTTCAGGGGGTAAGATGAGACAGGAGATTTTGCCCCCATCCATTTGGGGCAGGCAAAAGGTCACAGTTTACTTCCATCGTCTTATAACCATCGGGTCACAGCCCCCATCAACCAGTCTCAATTATCCTGCAGTCTTTCGCCTCCTCTCCTTTCAGGCCTGGTTTTTTGGTTTTCCCTGTTGTAGAATAGGCCATCGTGCTCTTGTGCCGGAGGACCTTCTCTCGTGAGCCCAAAACTGGTCGCACCAGCCCAGGAGTCCTGGCTATGGGAGGCGGCCTGCGTCATCTGGAGGCCGCTCGACGCTCCCAAGATCGAGGACTACATCCTGCCGTTGATCTTCCTAAAGCGGCTCTACGACGGCTTTGACGACGAGATTGACACCTGGCCCAGCAGTTCAAGGATAGTAGGACCTCTGCCAGTTAGTCGGGGCAGAGGTCGGCTTCGGGAGAACACCGATGAATGTTTTCGAACTTCGGGATCGTCTTGTTGGAGACTACTCAAGCTACACCCGTAGTTTCATTAAGATCGCAGACCCTCGTATCTCAGACAAGGTGGATTGCGAACTGAATGCCGGGGCATTCTGGCCGGAGCCGTTGCTGCAGCTCAATCCAACCTTCCTACCCGGGGGCACCATCGACGAACTCGTGGCCGATGATACCCTTCATTCTGAGTGTGCCAGAATCTTCCGCATCGATAAGTCCGACAGCGATCATACCGGGAAGAAGCTTCTGCTCCATACCCATCAACGGGAGGCGATCCTCAAAGCCAAGGAGGGTAAGTCTTATGTGCTTACCAGCGGTACGGGGTCGGGCAAGAGCCTGACGTATATCGTCCCGATCGTTGACCACATTCTGCGGCATGGCTCAGGTAGGGGAATCCAGGCCATCGTTGTCTATCCGATGAACGCCCTGGCCAACAGTCAGAACGAGGAACTCAAAAAGTTTCTTGAAAAGGGCTATCCGGAGGGTAACCCTCCTGTTAGCTTTGCCCGCTATACCGGACAAGAAAAAGGCGTCGAGCGTGATACGATCCGGAGCAATCCTCCGGATATCCTGCTCACGAACTACATGATGCTGGAACTCATGCTTACCCGCAGCGAGGACCGGTATTTGGTCCGGGCCGCGCAAGGGTTGCGCTTCCTGGTTTTCGACGAACTTCACACCTATCGCGGGCGCCAGGGAGCAGATGTCGCCTTATTGATCAGGCGTTGTCGCCTTGCCTTCGGCGGCCACAACATCACCTGCATCGGCACTTCGGCTACCATGGTCAGCGGGGGACCCACCGAAGAACAGAAAGTGGGAGTGGCGCAGGTTGCCGAGACGCTTTTTGGGGTGCCGTTCGATGCTTCCCATGTAATCGGGGAAACCCTGGAACGCACCACACCCGAGGTAGATTTCCAGGATCAGGTAGTGATCCAGAAGCTGCGCCAGGCGATTGTAGAGGGTGCTCCTCCGCCCGATAGCTATGACGATTTTCGCCAGCATCCGCTGGCCTCCTGGATCGAGTCGAACTTTGGGGTGCAAACTGAAACAGGATCAAACCGACTTGTCAGGCAGGCACCATGCCGCTTGGAGGGTGAGGACAGCGCCTCTGAGGAACTCGCTCGGCTGACCGGCACTGATCCGGAGCAATGCGCCGCCGTGCTGCGCCTATTTCTCCTCAAAGGGTGCCAGCTCTGGCGCAGCGAATCCAGCCGGTTTCCCATTTTTGCCTTTCGGCTCCACCAATTCTTCACCCGGGGTGATACTGTCTGGGCCACCATTGAGCCCGAATCCGAACGTCACCTGGAAATGTCGAAGAAGGTAGCTAAACCCGGTGAACCCCACAAGCCGCTCTTCCCCATGGTCTTCTGCCGTCAGTGCGGCACTGCCTATTATCGTGTCAAGCTAACATCCGATGAACATGGCCGGATTCTCTTACCACGAGAGGACCGCCGTGAGGAAGACGATGACGGCAGCGGCGATGCTTATCTTTATGTGTCCAAGGCCGCACCCTGGCCACGGCTGGAGGGTCCGGAACTCCTGGAACGTCTGCCTGCTTTCATGAAGGAAACCACCCCTCTGGAAGAGGAACGCCTCCGCCCCGAGGCCCGCCGTGATCTTCCCGAGCCTGTCTTTATCGATGCAGGGGGGCGTTTGGTGTCCGAAGGGCAAGGTATCCCGGCGGCACTGATCCGCCGGAACTTCCTTTTTTGCCTGGAACCCTCCTGTGGTGTCGCCTACACCAGGACCCAACGTTCCGAGCGCGCCAAGTTGGGCACCCTTGGCGTGGACAATCGTAGTACTGCTACCACAATTATGGCCGTTCGGTCGCTTATTGAGCTGCAAGGCGACCGTGATTTGCAGGCCGAAGCCCGCAAGCTCCTGAGCTTCACCGACAACCGGCAAGACGCCTCCTTGCAAGCCGGGCATTTCAATGATTTCGCCCAGGTGGCCCTGCTGCGCTCCGCGCTCCACAAAGCCGCCCAGGAAAAAGGTCCGGAAGGCTTAAACCATGGCGAACTTTCCCGCTGCGTTTTCGATGCCATGCAGCTTGAATTTGATGAATACGCCGCCGACCCGGAGGTGCGTGGTCCGGCCAGAAATTCCACCAACGACGCCCTGCGCCGCGTCATCGATTATTATCTCTATCGTGATCTGCAGCGCGGGTGGCGAGTTACTGCCCCAAATCTTGAAGACTGCGGCATGCTTACCTTCGACTACGATGGCTTGCGGGGAGATGATGGGTTGCTGGGCGAAGCAGAGTTGTGGGAAGCCGGGTTCACCGTCCGCCCCGACCGTAACACCGAAGAGTTCATCGAAACACCCCCTACCCTGCGATCCTGTCCTATGGAAGTACGGGAGGAAGTGCTCCATACCCTCCTGGATGTGCTCCGTCGGTCACTGGCCGTCAAGGTTGATGTCCTGGACCCAGGGAAACAACTCGACCTTGTTGAGCAGACGAAACCAAGATTGCTCGAGGATACTGTCTGGTATCTCGAGGATCCCCGGGAACTGGAAAAGTCCGTGGTGGCTTATCCCCGCCCCCGGAGGCGTGAGGACCGCACGGGATTCTTCGTCTCATCCTACGGCGGTTATGGGCGCTACCTGAAACGCTCCCTGGCACCCCATGTACCTCAAGGGCAGAACTTCGGTCGGGAAGAAGTGGATCGAGCTATCCGTTTCTTATTACAGGCCCTCAAACGCTATGGCATTGTCGAGCAGGTGCGCAGCGGCGACGTGCCCGGTTACCAGATCAACCCTGATGCCATGCGCTGGCTGCCCGGAGAAGGTGTCATTCGGCCGTTAGACCGGACCCGGCTCTTGTCGGCAGGAGAGATTCTGCCCGAGGTCAACCGTTATTTCGTCGAGTGTTACCGTAGCTTTGTCGATCTGAAATGTGTGCTCGAGGCCCGGGAACATACCGCCCAGGTGGCCTCCGAAGATCGGGAAGAGCGCGAAGACCGTTTCCGCCGCGGCGACTTACCCCTCCTGTTCTGCTCGCCGACCATGGAACTGGGCGTCGATATTGCGCAACTGAACCTCGTCAATCTCCGCAACGTTCCGCCGACGCCAGCCAACTATGCCCAGCGCAGCGGCCGGGCCGGACGCGGCGGCCAGCCGGCCCTGGTCTACACCTATTGCGCCGGCCGCAGTCCCCACGATCAATATTATTTCCGTGAGCCTAACCAGATGGTTTCGGGGTCGGTGGCCCCGCCCCGTATCGATATCCGCAACCGTGATCTGGTGCGCTCCCATGTAAACGCCATCTGGATGGAAGTCGTCAAGCCGGACCTGGGCAAGACCCTCACCACGGTGCTTGATCTCACCCCCACCGATGGTAAATTGCCGCTGCCACTGAAGGACTACCTTGTAACTGAACTGAAAAGCCCGGCCCACCGCGCTACCGCCCTGGCTAAGGCCAATCAGCTCATCGACACCATCCGGGAGCACCTTGCCTCGGCAGTGTGGTTCCATGAAAACTGGACTCAAGAGGTTCTTGACCAGATCGAACGCTCCTTCGATGGCTCGTGCGAGAGGTGGCGCAGTCTCTACCGCGCTGCCTGCCGTCAGCGGGAGTTGCATCACAAAATCATCGTTGACTTGTCACGACCGGAGATCGAGCGGAAACATTCCAGGCGCCTGCGCGCCCAGGCAGAAAGCCAGATACGTTTGCTCACCGAGGCCGAAGGCATCTATGAGGGCGATTTCTACTCCTACCGCTATTTTGCTGCCGAAGGTTTTCTACCCGGATACAACTTCCCGCGCCTGCCTCTATCAGCCTTTGTGCCGGGTCGGCGACAGCGCCGGGGGCATGATGAGTTCGTTTCTCGTCCGCGTTTTCTGGCCATCTCCGAGTTTGGTCCCCGAGCCTTGATTTACCACGAAGGAGCGCGTTACCGGGTTTACAAAGTCAATCTTGACTTCGGCACCGACGACATTGAAGCGACCCACGAGCTCTTGACCGCCGTGATGAAGCGTTGTGTGAAATGTGGCTACGCCCACCTGGAACAGGGAACCAACCTCACCGAGATCTGCGATCGCTGTGGGGCCGCCTTGGATGGACCCGCCCGGTATGATAATCTGGTCCATCTGCAGAATGTCAGTCTCAAATTGGCCCAGCGTATCACCTGCGACGAGGAGGAGAGGCAGCGTTTCGGATACAAGCTCGTTACTTCCTATCGCTTCCCGGAAATCGGCGGCAAGCTCGACCGCAAAGACGCCGAGGTATATTGCAGTGAGACACTCGCCGTGGGTCTCAGCTACGGCGATGCCACCGACCTGTATCGGGTAAATCTGGGTTGGGCTAATCAGCGCAGCAATCAGCCCCCGGGTTTCAATCTCGATCTGGAACGCGGCTATTGGTCCCGAAACCAGGCGGATGACCAGGACACCGACGATGCCACTGCCCTGGGGAGACTCCAGCGCGTGGTGCCTTATGTCAAAGACACCAAGAACGCCCTGGTTATGCGCTTCGAACCACCCCGGTCAGGTCCGGAAATGGCCAGTCTCCAGGCTGCCTTTAAAGAAGCCATCCAGAAGCACTTTCAGCTTGAACCACGAGAACTCTCCTGTGAACCCATGCCGTCACCCCATGACCGCCGGGAGATTCTCTTCTATGAGGCTTCCGAAGGCGGGGCCGGCGTGCTACGCCAGATCTCCGAAGACCCTGCGGTTTTCCCGCAGCTGGCTCGGAGCGCTTTGGAGATCTGTCATTTCGATCCGGATACTCTGGAGGACAAAGGTATTGACACCTGCGGCAAGGCCTGCTACGAGTGCCTCCTTGATTACGGCAACCAACCAGACCACAGGGACCTCAACCGGTATCTCATTCGCGATCTGCTGTCTGAACTGTTAAGGTCCGAGTGCCGTCCCTCTGGGGGCGCAGGGTCGCGTGCCGAAAGGATGGCGGCATTGCGCCGGCGTTGCGACAGCGAGTTGGAGAAGAGGTGGTTGAATGTACTGGATAACCTAATGCTCCGCCCTCCAAGTGACGCCCAATATTTGATCGAAGCTTGTTCAACCCGCCCCGACTTCTTCTACCGCGAATATAACGCTGCCATCTATATCGACGGACCGCCACATGACTCCCCGGCCCAGCTTCGCGACGACGAAACCATTACCCACAGGCTAATGGAGATGGGCTACATTGTTATCCGCTTTCACCACCAGGCAGACTGGAACGAGATTTTTCGGCGTCATCCGGACATCTTTGGGAGGCCGGGCGAATGAGTGCCGTCACCCTTGCTAAACCAGGCACCCTGATCCAGGCACGCGGGCGCGAATGGGTTGTATTGCCGGATTCCACCGACGCACTTCTTTTGGCACGACCAGTGGGGGGGCTTGATGAAGAGATCACCGGCATTCTGCCCGCTGTCGAACCGGTCGAATCCGCCGCCTTCCAACTGCCCACTCGTGACGATCTCGGGGATTTTGCCTCCGGGCAGCTATTGCGCGAAGCGGCCCGTCTCTCCACCCGTGCTGCCGCCGGTCCTTTCCGCAGCTTCGGGCGTATTGCCGCCGAGCCCCGGCCTTATCAACTTGTGCCACTCATGATGGCGCTCAAACTTGACCCTGTGCGCCTCTTGATCGCCGATGACGTGGGTATTGGCAAGACCATCGAAGCCTCAATGATCGCCCGGGAGCTCCTGGATCGAGGGGAGATCAGGCGGCTGACTGTGCTGTGCCCACCCCACTTGGCCGAACAGTGGCAACGTGAATTGGTCGAGAAATTCCACATCGAGGCCGAACTGGTCCTGAGCAGCACCATTCAGCGCCTGGAGCGGGACCTGCCGGTGGGTGTCTCGGTCTTCGACCGTCATCGCTTCACCATTGTCTCCACGGACTTTATCAAGACCCCTCGTCGAGCCGAAGATTTTATCCTCAAATGTCCCGAGTTCGTCATCGTGGACGAGGCCCATGGCTGCACCCTGGTCGGAGGCGTCGGGCGAGGACGCCAGCAGCGCTTCGAGCTGCTGCGGCGGGTCGCAGGAGATAAATCACGACACCTGGTGCTGGTCACTGCCACACCTCATAGCGGTAACGAGGACGCCTTCCGTTCCCTATTGAGTTTGCTCAACGAGGAGTTTGCCAACCTGCCGCCAGACCTCGATAGAGCTGAGAGGGAGGGCATCCGTCGCAAGCTTGCCCGCCATCTTGTCCAACGCCGACGGAAGGATATCGAGCACTATTTGGCGACAGAAACGTTTTTCCCTGCCCGGTATGACAAGAAACCCGAGCCAACCTACAGCTTCAGTAAAGAATATCGAGCCCTTTTTGACGACATTCTTACCTTTGCGCGTGACTTCGTTTCCGAAACCAAAGATGGCGAACGTCGGCGGAGGGTGCGTTATTGGTCGGCCTTGGCCCTCCTGCGCTGCGTCTCTTCCAGCCCGGCAGCGGCCGCGGCCACGCTTCGCAGCCGGGCTGCGGTGGATGAAGCCCCTGATGACGAAGTCGATGAGGTCGGCCGGCGCACGGTCCTTGACCAGGACGACCCCGACGACATGGTCACCCTCGACTTCAGCCCTGGCTCAGATACCGAGACTGGGGCTGATAGCACGCGCCGCAAGCTATTGGAGTTCGCCCGACGGTCTGAGGCACTTTCTGCTACTGCGGATAACAAGTTGCAGGGCGCCATTCATGAGATCAAAGGGCTACTCAAAGAGGGTTTTCGCCCCGTCGTCTTTTGCCGGTTTGTGGACACCGCTGACTATGTGGCCCGGCAATTCCGCGAGGCCTTGCCTGCCAAGGTGCAGGTCGAATCCGTGACCGGGCTGTTGCCCCCCGCCGAGCGCGAAGCACGGATTGAGGCATTGGTGGCTGAACCAGGTCAGTATGTCCTCGTCTGCACCGACTGCCTGGCGGAGGGCGTAAACCTCCAGCAGCATTTCAACGCCGTGCTGCATTACGATCTGGCCTGGAACCCCACCCGCCACGAGCAGCGTGAGGGCCGTGTGGACCGCTTCGGGCAGGACAAGCCCGAGGTCCGCGTCATCACCTATTACGGCGCTGACAACCCCATTGATGGCGTGATCCTCGACGTCCTGATTCGCAAACACAAGAGCATCAAGAGCGACCTGGGCGTTACCGTGGCGGTCCCAGGTTCCAGTGAGCAGGTCGCTGAGGCCCTGTTCGAAGGTGCACTATTCCGTGAAGGGGCCAGCCGACATAAGCAGTTGCGGCTGCCTTTCGAGACAGACATCGAGGCAAAGAAGCTGGAGCTGCATATCCAGTGGGAAAACGCCCGGGAGAGGGAAAGGGTCAGCCGTTCCCGGTTCGCCCAGCATACCCTGAGCCCCGAAGCCGTAGCTGCAGAACTCGATAGTGTCCGTAAAGCCATCGGCCGTAACGAGGACGTGGCCCGGTTCTTCCACGCCGTCATGCAGGCAGCCAACGTCCCTCTGCAAGCCAAGGGCAAAGCCACATCGGTACACCTCAGCCCCGAAGTGCCACGCGCTCTACGTCAGGCCATTGGCCGAGATGACTCCTTCACCGGCCGCTTTGACCTCCCCCTGGAAGAAGGAGAGGTCTATCTGGGCCGCACCAGCCCAGTGATCGAAGGCCTTGCCAGCTGGACCCTCGACCAGGCCCTCGATCCAATGGCCCGAGACACCAAGGCCGTGGCCGCCCGTTGCGGAGTCATCTCCACCTCCGCCGTGAGCACCCGGACTACTCTCCTGGTGGCGCGCCTGCGCTACCACCTTCAGATCGCTGGAGCCAACACCGAGACCATCCTCTGCGAGGAAATCATCCCCCTTGCCTGCACCGGTCCGGCTGACGCACCACAGTGGCTCACGCCGGATCAGGGTGAGCGTCTGCTGATCGCCCGGCCGGAGCGCAACCTCATCCCTACCGCCATCGAACAGCAGCTCAGTCTGACGCTTCCGGTCCTGCCAAAGCTTCAGCACGCCCTGGGGGCCATCGCCCAGGAACGTGCCGCCGCTCAACTCACCGCCCACGAGCGGGTGCGCGAGGCCACCCGTCTCAAAGGTCGGGTCTCCATCCAGCCAGTGCTCCCCGTGGACATCTTGGGGGCCTATATCGTATTGCCCAGGTTGGACTAACCATGGCCCGGAGAAAGAACGATTTTCAGACCATCCGCTCCGAAGGCGGCCTGCTGCCCCCCGATCTGCTACGGCGGGTTCTCGACCCCAAAGAGAAGCTCCCCGGCACGCGGCCGGAAGATTACGGCTTGCCCCCTGGTGAGCGCCTCAACGAACTCATAACTCAGTCATGGAATCGCCTGCGCAAGCACTGGGCCGATTTCCGGAACGCCGCCGCCAATCTCCCTCAAGGTGAGGCGGGCACCGGCCTCACCAACGAAAAGTGGAATCTGCCCTTGCTGCGCGAGTTGGCCTTCGGTCTGCTCCCCACCACCCCCGGCCCCGAAGTCGGCGGGCGTACCTACCCCATTAACCGCTTCTTCGGCCCGGTGCCGGTGCATCTCCTCGGCTGCGGCCTCAGCCTCGACCGCCGCGCCGCCGGAGTGCGTGGAGCCGCCGCCGTCAACCCCCACGGCCTGGTGCAGGAGTTCTTGAACCGCAGTCCCGGCCACGTCTGGGCCATCGTCTCCAACGGCCTGTGCCTGCGTATCCTTCGGGACAACCAAGCCCTCTCCCGGCAGTCTTTCCTGGAATTTGATCTGGAAGCCATGTTCGCGGGTGAGGTCTATTCCGACTTTGTCCTGTTCTGGCTTATGGCCCACGCCACCCGCTTCGCTCCCCGGGAAGGTGACCGCCCGGAGACCTGCTGGCTGGAGCAGTGGACCAAGCTCGCCAACGAACAGGGCACCCGCGCCCTGGGCGATTTGCGGACCGGGGTGGAAGAGGCCTTACGCATCCTGGGGGAGGGCTTTACCAGCCATCCGCAAAACCTGGCCTTGCGTGAAGCGTTGCGCACTGGCAAAACCTCCCTATCCGACTTTCACGGCCAGCTTTTGCGGATTGTCTACCGCCTCATCTTCCTGTTTGTGGCCGAGGACCGCACCCTCGAGGGGCAATCCCTGCTTCATCCCCGTGACGACTCCGAAGCCGCCCGCCTTGCCCGGGAGCGCTACGCCAGCCACTACAGCACCGGCCGCCTGCGGGAGTTGGCCTCCCGTATCAAGGGCAGCCGCCACGGCGACCTCTGGCGGCAGTTCCAGCTCCTGGTGAGGGCGCTCTCCGGCGCCCCAGACTCCGCCCCCGCCCGGGAACACCTGGCCTTGCCGGTCCTGGGCAGCTTTCTCTGGGACCCGAACTCCACCGCGGCACTCAACAATGCTGACCTCACCAACCACGACTTTCTGGAAGCCCTGCGTCACCTCGCCTTTACCCGCCAGGGGAAGGTATTGCGGCCCGTGGATTACAAGAACCTCGGGGCCGAGGAGTTGGGGGGCGTCTATGAAAGCCTCCTGGCCCTTACTCCGCAGATCAGCGCCGACGGCGCCCGTTTCACCTTTGCCGAGTTCGCGGGGAGCGCGCGCAAGACCTCCGGCTCCTACTACACCCCCGACTCATTGGTGCAGTGCCTCCTGGACTCGGCCCTTGATCCGGTGGTGGAGGAGGCCATTAAGGGCAAGACCGGTGCCGCGGCCGAAAAGGCTATCCTCTCCCTCAAGGTTTGCGACCCTGCGGTGGGCTCCGGCCACTTCCTGGTGGGGGCGGCGCACCGGCTGGCCCGGCACCTGGCCCGGGTCCGAGCCCTGTCCCAGGGGGAGAGCGAGCCCTCGCCGCTCCTTTACCAGCAGGCCCTGCGGGACGTCATCGGCCGCTGTCTTTACGGGGTGGACCTGAACCCCATGGCCGCCGAACTTTGCCGTGTCAGCCTGTGGCTGGAAGCCCTGGAACCCGGCAAGCCGCTCTCCTTCCTGGACCATCATATTCGCGTTGGCAATAGCCTGTTGGGGGCCACCCCCGACCTCATTGCCGCCGGCCTGCCCGACGACGCCTTCAAGCCCATCGAGGGTGACGACAAGAAGGCCTGCGCAGTGCTGAAAAAGCGCAACAAGGCCGAACGCAGAGGCATGGGGCCGCTCTTTGCCGAACAGGATGCCGAAATCCAGGCCCGCCTGACTCAGGCCGCCGCGGCCCTGGAGGACCTTCCCGACGACCGGCCCGAGGATATCCGCGCCAAAGAGTTGGCCTTCCGCCGCCACGAACAGACCGAGGAGTACCGCCGCAAGAAGCAGCTCGCCGACACCTGGTGCGCCGCCTTTGTCATCAAGAAGCACTTCCGAGAGCCGGGCCGGGAAAGCAGCGCCAGCGGCATCACCCGGGGCCACCTGAATGACTTGGCTACAGGCCGTTCGCTGCCCGCTGAGTTTGCTACCGAGGTCGAACGTCTTTCATATGTGTATCATTTTTTCCACTGGCACTTGGCCTTCCCGGAAGTATTTGCAAAGGGTGGGTTCGACTGCGTGCTCGGCAATCCGCCATGGGAGCACACCGAGCTTAAGGAGAAGGAGTGGTTCGCCGAGCGCCATCCGGATATCGCCAATGCTCGGACTGGCGCCGAGCGTAAGCGTATGATTGAAGCATTAAAGTCTGACGATCCGTCCCTCTATGCTGCGTTTACCAACGCTCTGCGCGAGCAGGACGGCGTGAGTCACTTCCTCGGCGATAGCGCCCGCTTCCCACTTTGTGGGCGCGGGCGAATCAACCTTTACGCCGTTTTCGCCGAGAGCATGCGCAACTTGCTCAACGAGCGCGGCCGTATGGGCTGCGTGCTGCCCACTGGCATTGCCACGGACGACGGGACCAAGTTATTTTTCCAGAACGTGATAGATAGCAAGTCTCTCGTCAGCCTATTTGATTTTGAGAACAAGAGCATCTTTCCCAGCGTTCACAGCAGTTATAAGTTTTGCCTCTTCACCAGCGGACGGGGCCTAAAACCAGCCACCGAGAGTGCCGAGTTCATATTCTTCGCTCATGCCGTCGAAGATCTGCACGAACTCCCGAGGCGATTCTCTCTTACCGCGCAAGACATTAAGCTTCTGAATCCTAACACGCGAACATGCCCTATCTTTCGGTCACGGCGTGATGCAGACCTGACAAAACTCATCTTTCGGAGAGTCCCTGTATGGGTTCAAGAGGAGCCATCCAATAATGTATGGTCAATCCTCTTCCGGCAAGGAATGTTTAACTCGACTTCGGATTCCCACCTTTTCAAACCATTGGTGGCCTTAGATGAGGGCGCCAACCTTTCCGCTACTAACACAGTCCTCACCCTGGACGAACTCTGGCTTCCTCTTTACGAACAGAACTTGATCAACATATATGACCATCGCTTCGCAACATTCCGACAAAACAGCGGAGCCATTTCTGCTACTAAGAGTCGTGAATTAACACTTTCGGAACACGAAGACCCATTCACATGTGCAATCCCTCGCTTCTGGGCAAAAAAAGGCGACATTGAAGAAGCCATCAATAGCAAGCAGATCGACGCTAAATGGTATATTGTATTTCGCCGAAGCGCACGCAGCACTGATTCTCGGACCGGAATTTTCTGTTGCTTACCCCGCGTTGGTATTATCGACAGTATTTTCAATGCTTACATTATTGACCCGGAAATACGTTATTTTTCGATTTGCTTACTTGGGGGTTTGAACAGTTTTGCGTTCGACTTCGCCTTTCGACAAAGCATTGGTGGAGAGAACGCAAGTTTCTTTATTATGAAGCAGCTTCCAGTGCTTCCTCCTGCAACTTATCTTCAATCCTTTCACTGGTGCAATGGTTCGCAAACACTTCGGGAATGGCTCCTCCCTCGCGTGCTGGAATTGACCTACACCTCGTGGGACCTGGAGCCGTTCGCGCAGGACTGCGGCTGGTCCGGCCCGCCTTTCCGCTGGGACGAAGAGCGCCGCTTCCTGCTCCGCTGCGAGCTGGATGCCGCTTTCTTCCACCTCTATCTGCCGGCCACCGCCGACGGCCATTGGAAACCGGCCCGTATCGCCGAAGGCGCCGTCCGCGACGAAACTCCCGAGGAATTTGCCGAACTCACCCGCCACTTCCCCACCCCCCGGGACGCCGTGGCCTACATCATGGACACCTTCCCCATCATCCGCCGCAAGGATGAGGAGAAGTACAACGGCGACTACCGCACCAAGCGCGTCATCCTGGAAATCTACGACGCCATGGCCGCAGCCATGCGCACCGGCCAGCCCTATCAGACCCGCCTTGACCCGCCGCCCGGCCCCCCGGAAAGGGACCTTCCTGAATGGCAGCCTGGCCGGCCCAAACCGCCGGATTGGCCACCCCATATCCACCTCCCGAAAGGTGTCACCGATGTCCCTTGAAATCGATTACACGTCTGAAGGGTTCCCTTCGGGCAGCCCTGTTACCAACGGGGATGCTGTCCTCTCGACGACTTGGGATGAGTTGCTGTGGGCCGCGGTAACGGTGGGACGCCCCAACCGTCAGTATGTCTTTAGGTATGGTAATGCTTCCATGTACGAAGCGGTATTCCGGTGGTCCCTGGTGCGCATGGCGCTGGAGCAACGAACTCAAGATTACTTGTGTCGAACCGATGCAGCGAGAACCCTCGATCCGTCTGAGAAAGGCGCCGTTAACTACTTCCTCGGCATGACGTTTTGCAAACTCTTTTGTGCGCGCCTCCTAAATGCCCCCTGGGCACTGCACCTGGATGTGTTTCGCCCACAGCTTAACCCGGTCCTCACGGGACGTTCTCGTCCTGATCTGGTCGCAATGACAAATACCAACGACTGGATTGCCCTGGAGTCCAAAGGACGGATCAGCCTACCCAGTGCCGAAGTCAAGGACAAGGCCAAGGAACAGGCAAAGCGGCTTATGAGGGTTAATGGAGTGCCACCCCGGTTTCACATTGGCTGCATCACGTATTTTCGCGATGACGTCCTGCAATTTTTCTGGCGGGACCCGAAGCCGGCGGAAAGTGAACCGAACGACCCAATCGAAACCAAAGTCTATGATGGCCTTTGGCGCTACTACTACCAACCTGTGTTCGAGCTCATCCATTCTCACTCGCATAATTTTACGGAGATGCTCCGTGGAAAGGCTCTCCTGCCGATCGAGGAACTTGATATAGCAGTGGGCATTCACCCTCTCATCTTTGAGGTTTTGTCCCAGGCACGGTGGGGTGATGCAAAGCAGATTTGCCAGGAAAATGCGACTCTCCTGCATCATGACGGCTACCGACCGGATGGGATACGGATAGCCGCAGGTAAGTCATGGTCTCTACCGTTTAATGAGTTCGAGGTGACCGTGACCCAGAAGTCTTAGAGGCCGAGTTTATCCGAAATGGGCGGGGGAATGGATTCGTTGGTGCGAGTAGGCCGGGCGGCGATCCTCGCCGGGCTGTTGGCAACGGCCCCGGCCGACATTCCCCCGCCACCCATGAAGAGCAAGGGAGGAGCCTGATGACCATTCTGAAGGAAATACTGAGCTGGTCCCAGAGCCTGCCGGCCTGGCAAAGTGATGCCATCGCACGCCTGTTTGCCACCGGACCCCTTTCCCACGATGATCTGGAAGACCTTTTCGCTCTCCTCAAAGCAGAACACGGCATTCCCGACCCTAAAGGCCGCCAGGCCAACAGACTGAGTGCCGATCAAATTCCGGTGGGCACTCAGCCTGATACCCACGTCAAGCTGGTAGCTCTGAAAAACCTGCGGCACGTAAATGCCATCGCCGAAAATCAGTGTCTCCGATTTAGCCCCACTGGCCTGACGTTGATCTACGGTGACAACGGCTCTGGCAAGTCCGGGTATGCCCGGGTGCTCAAATGCGCCTGCCGGGCAAGGGACCAGAGAGAACCGATTCACCCCAATGCTTTCTTGCCGTTTGACCAGACCGGTAATGCAGAGGCCACATTCGAGGTTGAGGTCAACGGAACGCCGAACGAGATTCCTTGGGTTAACGGCAAAGCCGCGCCGGAGATACTTTCCTCTTTGGCCATATTCGACTCGCATTGTGCCCGGAGTTATCTGGATGAGGAAGGTGATTTCGCCTACGTGCCCTATGGACTGGATATCCTTGAGGGGCTTGCCGGCGCCTGCAAAAAGCTCAAAGGGATGGTAGAGACAGAGCAAGCGCTCTTCATGGTCGAAATGACTGCCTTTAAAGAATTGGTTGGAGATACGTCTGTCGGCAGACTCATTGCGGGTCTATCTCATAGGACTCCCCCGAAGCAGGTGGAAACACTGGCAACAATAACCCCGGCAGAGATGGCCAGACGCGATGAGTTGGATAGGAGCCTTAAGGAAGGCAACCCCAAGGAAAAAGCAACCCACTTGAAGTTAGGCGCCAGCCGGATAGCCAAGATCGCCGGCAGCGCAACCGAAAAGCTCGCCATCGTAAATGAAGCGGCCGTCACTACGCTGCGCGGCCTCGTCGATGCGTATCATACCGCTCAGGCGGCAACGGCATTGGCGGCGCAAAAGTTCAAAGAGGATGCAAGGTTGCTGCCGGGAACCGGAGGCGAAGCCTGGAAGAATCTTTTTCAAGCGGCGCGTACGTTTGCCCTAGAGGCCTATCCAGGGATACCGTTTCCCGACCTGGGACCCGGGGCACAATGTCCGCTTTGCCAGCAACCGCTTGGCGAAGGGGCTGAAAGATTGCGACGCTTTGAGGAGTTCATTCAACAGGACGTGGAAAAGACCGCCCAGACCCATAAGAGGGCTCTGGAGGAAGCATGCGAGGTCTTTTCTGGCCACAGTCTCTCGCTGGGGATGGATGAGGAGCTGTTCGAAGAAATCGAAGGCTTGGGGAAGGGACTGGGGGCGGACACCCGGGCGTTCGAGGTTGCACTCATTGCCCGCCATACCGCAATGAAGGCGGCAGTCAGCTCCCGGCAGTGGGACACCCTGGGACCATTGCCACCCAGCCCCGCAGCCAGCCTCCAAGCCATGGCCGACAGGCTCCGCCAGGAGGCGGAGACCCTGGAAAAGCTCATGGACGAGAAAGCGCGGGCCGAACTCCAAATGCAGCTGAAAGAGCTCAACGCCAGAATCCAGCTTGCCAAGGTCAAAGAGGCTGTATTAACCGCTATCGAACGCCTTGATCGTCAGAATAAACTCTCCAGGTGCCTATCCGATCTGAAGACTAACGCCATATCACTCAAAACAACCGATCTGACCGAGAGGGTGGTTTCTGCGGAGTTGGAACGCGCTCTCAATTGCGAGTTTAAGAGTTTAGGGGTGGGAAGACTTCAGGTTAGCCTGAAAAGCCGCTCAGAGAAAGGTAAGGCGTTTCACAAACTCACGTTGAATCTCCCCCAGACCAAGACACCAAGGGAGATATTGAGTGAGGGTGAGCAGCGGGCTATTTCTATCGGTTCCTTCCTGGCGGAGGTCAACATCGGGGGTGGTTCCGGCGGGATCGTCTTCGATGACCCGGTTTCGTCTCTTGATCATAAGCGCCGTGAACGCCTTGCCAGGCGACTGGCCCAAGAATCGGCAAAACGGCAGGTCGTTATCTTGACCCACGACATCTACTTCTTGAATCTGCTCATTGACGAGGCTCAGAAAGCTGGAGTGCCTTTCGAGAAACAGAGCCTTATACGTCGTCCCGAGGGTTTTGGCGTGGCCGATCCCGATTTGCCCTTTGAAGGGATGAACACTAAGGCCCGAGTGGGGTACTTGCGAAACAAACAGCAGCAGATCAATAAGGTCTTCCTGTCCGGAGACGAATTGGAACACCGCAAGATGACAGCCGATGCCTATCGCGAACTGCGTATCGCCTGGGAACGGGCCATTGAGGAGGTTCTTTTGTGCAAAGTGGTGCTGCGCTTTCGCAAAGGTATCGAAACGCAGCGGCTATCCGGTGTGGCGGTTGAAGATGAGGATTATGCCACGGTTGACCAGTGGATGTCCAAGTGTTCCAATTATGCCCATGACCAGGCTTTGTTGGGCGGTGTGGAAGTCCCAGAACCAGATGAGTTGTTAGCGGACATCAATGCGTTGGGCGAATGGCGCAAGCGAATTAACAAGCGGGGGGAAGGCTTAAGCAAGAAACGCAAGTCGACGGGAGCGGCACAATCAGCTTAAGGCAAGATTGACGAGACCCCATTGGTGAACCGCAAAGGGGGACCTTTCTCAGAGAGAGCCGGAAATCTGCGTAGGATGGACTGGGCAAGGACTCGGTTTAGTCAATCACCCGCAAGGTCTGCCGGTCATAGACCCAGCCATCCAGGGTAAAGATGCATGGTCGCCCCTGGAATACCCCCTCATACCCCCACTGCCGCCGCCTATCCAAGCGATCAGGTCTGAGGGGAGGGTTGCCGGGGAACGCCTCCTTGGTGAAGGGGTCAAACTTCCTGCCCCGCTGCACGAAGAGTCCGGCTCGCTCAATATAGGGGTAATGGGGGTCCAAGAAGACCCCCGGCCTCAGTTTACGGACGTGGGCCACCCCCAGCACAACCAGGGTGATCTTGTTCAAGGCCCCCCTGGGCCGCCCTTTGGGGTTGCCGGACTGCCCTGGAAGAAAAGGCCGCCCCCGGGGCTTCGCCTTGGCCTGTTGCTGTTTCTTGCCGCTAGGAATCTGCATGTCAGCCATTCGGTCCGACCCCGTGCACGTCTATGGGGTTAAGTCGTCGCTGTTTCTTTCCTTTACTCGCCTCGTATTTTCATTATCGCCGACGGCCAGGGTATGGGCAAATCTATGAACGTCAAGGGGGCGGGGCTTTGTGGGCTTCAACAATTCAACAGAGGCACCTGGCTAAGCACCTTGCTCCCTGAGCTTGAGAATTGGCCGTGAAGGGGCCTTTCTCGCCCAACCTATGCTCAGGTATCCCCCAATTTTAACATCAACCGTAAGCTGCGGGAGTTCATAGATAAATAACCGGCATCATCTCAGGCGACCAGGATTGCTTCGTGCTGGGCCGAAAAGGCATCTCTGATTGATTTGCCGAGCCCCATGCTGAATCAAATCGAACATTATGTGAAGCATGCAGTGGTAAGTTCATGTAAGGGGGTAGATGATGCAGCCGGCGACCATGGGGGGACACAAGATTAATTCCGATCCGGTGACCGATGGGCAAATGGGAAGCATGCCCCACTCTCGGTCGCTGGCGTTTGATTGAGTTCCAGGGGGAGGTATGAAAAATCCCTTATGTAATTATGGCGAATTATTAGCTATTTTCTTGCCATAATAAGCCGCTACGTGCTTGCAAATTCGATTGTGTTTCGTATCTATTCGTTTTTACTTGATTTGCTCAGAAAACCCGGAAGACTGAAGACCAAGAGCTCAAGTCGAAGGTTGTCTCCACGCTAATTTTGCAGGTGGGGAATATCCCCATGGTTTCCAATCAGGCCCATCCGTAACCAAGTTGAAGCAGCGCTCCTCAGGATTGACCGGGACATCCAGGAGAAGTGGCGCCGGGAGATGTCCCGGGCTGCATGACTTGACCATCTAAATGTGGCGCAAATGTTTGCCGCCACTTGGAATCGAATAAGGGGCCTTAAATCGGCTCCTTATTGTTTTTCACAAGGGCACCAAGACAGTCTTAAGGGGGGTCTGTCTGGCGTCTGTCTACATCAATGTTCAGCATTAGTCTGCATCAGAACCACCAGACAGACCCAGACAGACCTTTTGAGCACAAAAAAAGTGGTCGCTGAGTCCGCCTGTGTCTGTCTAAAAAAATATTTTTAAAATAATGTGTTGTTGGCATGGAATTTTTGAACACAACTTGGCTTCTTATATAAAAGGGGCATCCTGTAAGCGCCCCTATTGCCATGCCAACAATATGGGTTTTGGAAAAAATAGCCCCCTTTTTTGAGGGGGCTATTGGGGGACTATGTTCGGCGGATTAGCCCAGGATTTTTTGTGCCTGAGCAAGTCGCTCATCGGTAAACGGGGCATACCAAATTTTCTCTTTATAGTGCCAATAAAAACCCAACTTTTTTAGGCACTTTCTGGCTGCTACTGTCGGTTTACCAATTATTTCAATCCCCTTACAGGGGACTGCTATCACATCACCTGCTTTTTGGGGGGCGGCATGCTCTTCGACACGCCTCACAATAGTGGCCATCGACCTTCCCTTAGCCACAATCCGCCCCCTGTGTTCCAGGTGCCAAGTGGTCTTGCCGGGATTTGGCTGGAAAAAAGGGAGCTTGATCCTTACCATCTCCCTCCCCCATCCGGATTTAGAACGATTGCGGAGGGTAATCTGTCCGTCGCCCCCCTGGACGGCCCAACAGCCTCCACTGAACTGGTTGGCTGTGGCCTCATTTACACCAACACAACACACATAGTCGCCATGGGTTGCGACAATCACATCGTCATCCCAGCAGTCCCACAGCACCCAACCTCTGCTTTTAAGGTCTTCGGCGGTCTCAATCATCTCCCCCCCTTTCACCATGACGCACTGCTCTTGATTCCTTAGTTCCAGGACGTCCACCCAGATGCGAGACTGCTTTTCCTTAAACGTGACCGAGAACTTACGGCTCTCAAAGCCGATGCGCTGGAGGGTTTGAGTGGCCGAGACATTGTCGGATAGGACAAATAGCTGACGATCCATGAGCCGGTCAGAAACCAGGAGGTAGATATAGGAAGGGTTAACTCAGGTTTAGCGGGGTGTCGCTTCCAGGACAACTTCAGAGGCTGCTTGAATTTGGGGCTAAGGGGAATAGTAAGCCCACCCTTATCCAGATGGTCTCTGGCCCCCCAAAGACATAATGAACGCCCTCCCCGATGATCCAAGATCAGCGTCCTTAATACGTCGGGGATATCTACGCCTTGAGCGATTTTGCTTGTGGAGATATTGCTTACGACTTGAGTTTCCGGTATCATTATTTAAGCACTCCTTGTGCAAAAGGTTGAGATTTTGCGAAGCCCGGTTGGTGGACCGGGCTTCGCCGTTGTTAGGGCTTGGATTGCAGCCTGGGGCTAACAAGGTTGTCCTCCAGGAACCTTTCCAAGTCGCTACGCCGGAAAAGCACCCGACGTCCGAGTTTAACGAACGGAATAAACCTTTGGTTGCACCACCTTCTGATGGTCGGCAAGCTAAGGCCCCCAAGAAACTGTGCCGCCCCCCTGGCATCGAACAAATGATCGTTCATCCCATCCTCCCTTTGTCGTGTTGATATCGGTATAACCCCCAGATGGTGTATTGTCAAGTTATTGACTACAGCATATAGAATATGAGCGGTCTTGCTGAATCGGGATGAGTGAAGATATTAGATATTGGGAGGGCGAGGTTGCAGATGCGGTTATGATTTCGGTGGGGGGACCTCAGTCTCGGGCTTCGATTTCATAAAAAATGCGCCACCAATCTGGCATTTTGCACAAATGTTTGTTTATGGAGTGTCCAAAAAGTGTCCAAAGCAAAAACAATTCAGGCAAAAAAGCCCAAACAGAGGCAAACTTAACTGCTATAATTTTCTAAGTGATTTTTAAGACTTCGAGGTTTTTAAGGCAGTTGGAGAAGGGACTGAGTGAGATTTGAAGTCCGGGGGCCCCACCAGTGAGCCTTGCACTTCCGTTCAGTCATTTCAACCGGTTCGAATCATTTTATCAAGCACGGGCGGAATCGCAAGTCTTTTCCCAATGGTGGGGGAGGAAAGCAGCAGCCCCCGCCCCGACCCTGGACCCAGGGTTCGGGGCGTTGGGTTTCGGGGGGGCGCCCGCCCCGGGGTTTGACCCGGGGGCTGAGGGCGGGGGAGACCACCTACAGGAGCGAGTAGGGAAAGGCCCGCTTAGTCCACTCACTGCCGGGGTAGCTCTGCTGCAGGCGTTCATAGGCCTCTTTCAGGGGTCGGGGGGTGTGGGTGGACTTGTATCCCGCCACCCCCAGGAGAAAGACGGCCTCGGGGGCCGCGGCGCTGGCGGGATAATCCGCCGCGAGGGTTTGGAAGCGGGCCATGGCGGCGCTGAAGTCGCCGGCGTCGAAGTGGCACTTGGCGATGCCCAGGGACAGGAAGGGGATAAACTCCTCGGGGGGCTGGAAGCCCACGGCGCGGTGGTGTTCCTGGCCCTGGGGGTCCAGGATGACGATGGCGGGAGTCCAGACGACGTTGAATTTCCCGGCCAGGGGTTGGGAATCAAAGGGCACCCGCACGGCGATGAGGTTGGCGGTGATGAAATCGGTCACTGCGGGGGTCGGATACGTAACCGCATCCATCTGTTGGCAACCGATTCAGCCGGGGTTGAAAAAATCCAGCAAGATCGGTTGGTTCTTGGCGTTAGCGGTGCTGAGGGCGGCGCGGTACTCGGTTTCCCAGGCAATCGACGCCATGGCAATGGTACCTCCTGAACAGGATGGGGGCCGGCTCCGGGCGGCGGGTGGGGTTTGCCGCCGGGGAGCCACGGTGGCTAGAAAATAATACCGGCCCCGGGAGGATGCAAGGCTGAGGGGGGAGACAGGGACAGGAGATTCAGGTCATCGGCCAGGCTGAGCAGGGTCGGGGGCACAAGGTGACCCCGGGGGTAGCCCCGCGATCCGGGGCCAGGGGGGCAGAGGGCCCGGAGCAAGGGGTGGAGGTGGATCAGCCGTGGCCGTTGATCTTGGTGCGCAGGATGCCGGAGGTCTTGAAGATGACCACCTTCCGGGCTCGCAGGATGAGGTCGCTGCGGGTCTGGGGGTTGCGTCCCCGCCGGGCATTCTTGCGGCGGACGGAAAATTTGCCGAAGCCGCTGATGAGGATATCCTCCTCAATGGCCAGGGCCTCCTTCATGATCTCCAGGACTTTTTCGACCGCGGCGCGGGCCTCGGATTTGCTCAGTCCGCTGGATTCATTGACGTTCTGGATGACCTTTTCCTTTGTAAGGGCCATGGCGAGCAATCCTTTCCTGATGACATTGGGCCGACGGCGGCAGCACCGGTCTATAATCCTGTAACGTATTATTAATAAGAAGAAAATGACTGTCAAGCAAATTATGTGTTTTCGTGAAGGGAACAGCCCGGCCCGGGGGGGCTCCACTCCTCCCCAGGGAAGCCGGGGGGAGGTGGCCAGGGGGTTTCCCCCGGCAGGATGCCGGTGCCGCGGGGCCCGGGAAGCAGCTCAATTTTTCTTGAGGACGTCCTTTTCCTGTTTGGTGCGGCTGTAGAGGGCCATGTACTCCTCCTGCATGTTCTGGAGGTCGGTCTCGGCCTTGGAGACCTGGGACTCGAGTTCGGGGAGGCGTTTGGCCTGCTGGCGCAGGTTTTCCACCTGGGTGGTGAGTTCGGCCTTGTCCTTTTGACTCTCCTGGTTGAGGGCCTCGAAGTTTTTCTTCAGGGCCTGGGCCTCCTCCCGGGATTTGGCCAGGCTCTCCTTGAGGCTTTCCACCTGGGCCTTGAGGAGCAGATTTTCCTGCTCCACGGAGGTGGGGGCCTGGGAGGCCGAGGCGCCTGCGGCCGAAGGCTCGCCCGGGACGTCCGGACCCGGGGGACGGCGGCGGAACAGGAGACCGCCCAGCCGGGGCCGCAGCCGCAGCAGGAGAATCACTCCGGCCAGGACCAGTACCCCGGCCAGGGCCAGGGCGCCGATCTTGACCCCGGGGAGGAACCGGCGCCAGCGGGAGTCGGGCGGTGGGGCTGGAGGAGACGGCGGGGGCGCCCCGGGGGCGGGAGCCGAGACCGTGACCGGTACGGGGCGGACGTGGAGGCGCAGGGGCCGCCCGGAGTCGGTGAGGCCGGAGAGCTGGAGGCCGACCTGGTAGACCCCCGGGAGGGAGGGCTGAAAGGCGAACTGGAAGTCGGCCAGCTTTTCCGAGGCCAACCCGATGGCCTGAATCAGGCCGGAGGGTTCCCGCAGGCCCACCCAACCGGACAGGCCGCGGGCCTGGCGACCGGCTGCGGTCTTGACGTCCACCGTGACTTCAGCCCCGGGGGTCGGGGCCGGGGCCTGGAGCTGGAGCCAGGGCGGGCCGATCTCCAGACGGAAGTGCCGCTCCCGCTGAAAGGTCTTGCCCAGGGCCTGGACCCGGAGGTCCCAGGTGCCCTGGCGAGCGGGGGTGGGCAGGGAGCCCCAGAGCAGGCCCGGGGGGGTGGTGAGGGGCAGGCCAAGGCCGGGCGGCCCCAGGGGAACCTCGGCGTGGTTGGAGGGGGCGGCGTTCTTCTCCCCTCCCAAGGCGGCGCTGACTTCGGATCCCTGATAGAGCGTGGCGGTGAAGGTGGTGGAGCCCAGGACGGCGGGATCGGTGACCAGGGCCTGGGCCTGCTCCAGACCGGCGGCGACCAGCAGGTCTTCATCCTCCCCGGCGGTATAGGGCAGGAAGGGACACGACAGGGCGAGGTCGGTGAGGAGGAGGACGCGGCTGGCGTCCTTCTGCTGGCCCTCCAGGCGCCAGGTTCCGGGGGCGGGGTGGGGGATGGTGACCAGATCGAAGGCGTCGGCGGCGAACCAACGCACCGGCTCCCGGACCGACCGGTAGGAATACCGGGAGCCGTCCGGGGCGATGAGGGTGCTGGACCGGCCCAGGGAGGCCCGGGTGATGACCACGGTGGCCTCCTGGACGCTGGGGTCGATGACAAAGGCATTGCCCTGCACGGGAGCCATCTGGGGGTGTTCCCGGTCGTCGTAGATGGCGGTGAAGGCCTGGTGGAGGGCGGCGGGGTCAGGCACCAGGAAGTAGCGGCCCCCGGTTTGGCCGGCCAGGTCCCGGAGGAGGGCCTGGTCGCTCTGGTCGGTGAAGGCCACGGTATAGATGGGGATGTGGCGGCGGACGTACTCGGGCAGGAGGTCGGTGCGCAGGCGCTCCAGGGCAGACTTGGCAGTGCCTTTGGCCGGATTGGGGTCCATTTTGCCGTCGGTGAGGAGGACCAGGGCGCCCCGGATCTCGCCGTTGGGGGCGGTGAGGACCTCCAGACCCTGGGCCAGGGCCGCGGCCAGATCGGTATAGAGCCCCCGGGGGGCCAGACGGCGCAGCTCGGCCAGGGCCCGGCGGCGGTGGGCGTCGGTGACCGGCTCCAGGGGCAGCCGCACCCGGGCGCCGTCCTCAAAGGTCAGATAACCCAGGGAGTCGCCCTCCCGGGCCAGGGTGACCAGCAGCCGGACGGCCTGGGGGAGGAGTCGCCGGGGGTCGGAGGTACGCATGGACCCGGAGACGTCCAGGGCCAGGAAGAGGTCCAGGGCCTGGGCGGGGGCCGGGGCAGAACCCGGCAGGGCGCCGCTCCCCATCCAGAGGAGGAGGAGCAGCACCAGGGAGATACGTGTTTGAGACAGGTGCAGGCACATACCAATTAATTAAGAAGCGCCAGAGGGGTCCGGGTGAAATGGGTCGAATCCCCCTCCACGGCAGACGAGTGAAGGTGCCCGGGTAGCCCCAAAAAGCCAAGTTGGTCAGGAAATTTCGGTTTTTCAACTAGATCGGCAGGTCTTGTTAATTTAATTAGCGCATCTGGAAATAAAATGTCAATAATATTTTAATCTTCGGGGGGATTGGGACAGTGAGCCGTTAAAAATAGGCGAAAGGCGAAGGGCGAAAGGTGGCGGTGGCCCAGCGGGGCTGGGCAACTTTGTACACGTCATCTCAAAACCTCCTGGACCTCGTCAGGATACGCCGCGAAAGCGACTGTCTCTCAGGACAAGGGATCGAAGACCAGTCGGCGGGGTTGCCGGGAGAGGGGTTTTGGGGTATTCTGGTGCGGGGCCGCAGGCCGTGAGCCTTGGGGGGATAGGGGCAAGACGAAAGGCGAAGGGCGAAAGGGTATGGTGGCCAAGCAGGAGCTTGGCAGGTAATGGCGTTTCCAAGCGGGAGCTTGGGAACGAGGTGAAAGCTGACTCGGCCGGAGCTGGGAAACGAGGAGCAGGACCCGGTTGACCTAAGGAAAAGATGAGCGCGGGGAGGATATGGGAGTCTTGTCGAAATCAGTGAGTTTTTTCCGCTACATGGTGCGGGGGGAGACGCCGCCGGACTTTTTGGGCTGGGTGGACGAACGCCTGCAGAAGCACGTCTTTCTCACCATCGACGACACGCCGGAGGAGAGCTCCTACGGCTGGGTGGACCTGGGCAACGTCCTGGAGACGGAGTTCATGCCGGGAGGGGCCCACAAGGGGGAATACCTCGCCTTCTCCCTGCGGATGGACAGCCGCAAGGTGCCGGGGGCGCTGTTCCGCAAACACTATCTGATGGCCGAGGCGGCCCTGCGGCGGCAGCAGAAGGGGCGCTACCTGGGGCGGCAGCAGAAGGCGGAGCTGAAGAAGTCGGTGACGGCCGAACTGCTGCGGCGGCAGATGCCGCAGCCGGCCTTGTTTGACGTGGTCTGGCACCCGGGGCGGGAGCGGCTGTGGCTGTTCGCCACCAGCCCCAAGGTGCGGGAGACCTTCGAGACCCTGTTCCGGGAGACCTTCGCCCTGGACCTCTACCTGATCATTCCATACACCCTGGCGCAGCACCGGTTGGGGCCCGGGGTGGAACTGGACACCCTGACGCCGGCGGTGGCGACCCCGGCGGGGAGGTTGGCGACATGAGCCCCCTGGATTTAGTGGACCTGCTGTGGCAATACCGCTTCCTGGGGCGGGAGTTCCTGCTGTGGCTGTGGTATCTGAGCGAAACCGCGCCGGAGGGGCTGGTGGACATCCCCGGGGTGGGGCCGGTGGCGCTCATGGTGGGCGATAAGATCGTGCTGGAGGCCGGCGAGGGCGAATACCGCAGCAGCGTGGCCGTGGTGGGGAGCCACAGCGACTATCGGGAGGCCCGCTCGGGCCTGTGGGAGGGGAAACTCCCGGCGGAGATGCACCTGAAGCTGGCCCGGGACCGCCTGGAATGGCAATTCACCCTGAAGGCCGCCACCCTGGAGGTCAAGGGCCTGAAGAGCAGCGGCTACCAGCCGGCGGCGGGCGAGGAGGACGAGGAGGCGGCCTTCTTCGACCAGATGGGACAGATCGAAGAGGTCTGCGACCTGGTGGACGGCCTCTACGCCCGGTTCATTCAGATCCGCACCGGGCCGGACTGGAACGAGGGCGAACTGGCCCGCCTGCGGCAGTGGGTCCAGGAAGGCGTGGGCCGGGAGTAGTAGTTAAGGATTCGTTGCGGGGAGGGGGCCAGGAGCCACCGGCTCGAGGGGCAGAACCCCCTGCCCCCTCAGAGCCATTAACCAGCGAGAGGCGCGGATGCCGGAGTTGCCGGAGGTGGAGGTGATCCGCCGGGGGCTGGCGCCCCACCTGGAGGGCCGCCACATCCTGGGGCTGAGTTTCGGGGAGCACCGGCTGCGGGAGCAGGGGGAGCCCGCGGAGCTGCTCCGGGCCGCGGGCCAGAGGGTCGTGGAGCTGAGCCGGAGGGGGAAGTACCTGCTGGCGCGGTTGGAGCAGGGGCACACGCTCCTCATGCACCTGGGGATGAGCGGGCGCCTCTTGGTGTTCCATGAGCCGGCCCCGGAGCTGCCCCACGTGCACATCGTGGTGCACCTGGAGGGGGGGCTGGCCCTGGTCTTTCAGGACATCCGGCGGTTCGGGAACTTCGTGCTCCATCCCCCCGGAGTGACGCCCCCGGCGGTGGCGCAGTTGGGTCCGGAGCCCTTCGACCGGAAGGTAACTGCGGCCTGGCTGGCCCGGCTGACCCAAGGCCGCCGTCGCCCCCTCAAGAACTTTCTCCTGGACGGCCGCATGGTGGCGGGGATCGGCAACATCTACGCCTGCGAGGCCCTGTTTGCGGCCCGGCTGCACCCGGCCACCGCGGTGGGCGATCTGACGGTGACGGAGTGGGGGCGGCTGCTCCGGGCCATCCGCAAGGTGCTCCAGGCCGCCATCGCCCGGGGGGGGACCACCATCAGCGATTTTTTGGACGGGTCCGGGAACACCGGCCTGTTTCAACTGGACCTGACGGTCTACGGCCGGGAGGGGGAGCCCTGCCGGAAGTGCGGGACCGCAGTGGAGCGCCTGGTGCAGGCGGGGCGGAGTTCGTTTTACTGCCCCCGGTGCCAGGCGCAGGTCTGAGTTTTTCTCGCCACAGTTCCGATGCCGGGCGTTTCCAGCGCCCGGCAGGTGCCTCGATACCGCTTTCGGGACCGGAGGCCGGAAACGGGAGTGTTGGTCGCGCCTTTCCTTCACCTCATGAGCATGTTTGAAAAAATTAACTAGATGTTTAAAGAAATGAACGCAGTGAGCAAACGGGGATGTTGTAAGATATTGATATTATTATTTCCGATATGGGTATGGACATTGCACTGTACGCCGGGTAGGTCTTTGCCGGGATGAATGAGCAGAGAAAGTTTCAGGGTTTGAACCTTTTTGCAAAGGAGTGGTGTGATGCCCGGAAAAACAGGGAAAGGCTTACTTCTCATCCTCATGCTGCTGGCCGCCTGGTCGTTCCCCCTGGTGGCCGAGGCGACACTCTACGACCTGACCGCGGACTGGAGCGACACCGATAATCCCAACGGCGTGTGGTCCTACAACAAGGGGGGCGCCCCCCTGCCCTCGGTGAACAATTATTTCGGCACGCCGGGGCAGCGGGCGTGGGCGGTGGCAACCAGCGGCAGCGGCCATATCCCGGTGTGGTTCATGCCCATCTCCGGCACCAATGCCGGCGACGTGTTGGCGCATTCCTGGGACCCGGCCAACGGCGGTGCCTATGGCGAGGCCAACGTCACCTGGACCAGTGATACGGCCGGGGAGGCCCACATCTCCGGCGGCATCTGGTATACCGGGACCGTGGGCCGCAGCACCGACTGGCGCCTCTACCTCAATGGAGTCCTGCTCTCTTCGGGCAGCGTGCTGGACGGCGGCCCCTACGATAAGAACAATCCCTTCGATTTCGCCGCCGGCTCGGGCGGGACGGCGGCACTGGACTTTGTGGCCGCGGTGGGAGACGTGGTCATGCTGGAACTGGTCCGGACGCAGGGTGATTATTACGGCAACATGGTGGGCGTGGACCTGAAGATCAACGTGGTGCCGGTGCCTCCCTCGGCCTGGTTGTTGGGCTCGGGCCTGCTGGGGCTGGCGGTCCTGCGGCGCCGGCGGAGTTAGGAAGAGCCCGGAGACACCCTTCCTGGAGGGAGGCGGCAGGGCTCCCGCCTCCCTCTCGGCAGTGCAGCAGACCCCCCGTTTCCGCCCCGCTTGCGTTATTATCCTCTCGGTGGCTCGATATCCTTCCCCCCGACGGCGGCAGCCGCGTTCCGGTTCCCCATCCCGGGCTCCTGACGGCAGGGGAAGTGGAGGGTCATTTGACAATCATCCATAGGAGAGTATGAAAAATTTTTGTTGTGGACAAATTTAGCCGATTGATATATAAAAAAATCCCTATTATATATTGATAACAATCTATAAGGTGTTGACTTATCGGCTAAAGATGCCGACATATAGATGCAGTAAGGGAGAGAGGGAGGAGACACGGTGAACCTCCAAAATATTCCCCGCAAACTGGCACTTCGCTGCTATGGTTATCGTACTCGACAAGGAACATGGATTGCTTCATGTATTGATTTAACCTTGATGGTCGAGCGTCCATCGGTAGAAGAGAGTATATCTGCTTTACAGAATCAAATTGTTTTATATATTGAATCTGTATTAGATACGAAAGACAAAGAATCATTTTCTTATCTTCTCCCTCGGCCTGCGCCTTGGCGGGAAAAGATATTTTACCATTTAATAACAATGGCATGCATATTTAAGAAAATCTTTAAGGGGACTGCATTTAATTTCAAAAAAGAATATCCTTTGCCCCAAGCGGTCTAATGAGTGGGCCATATCCTCCCCTGACTCCTTCTGAAATTGAGGATATTCTTAAAAAAGCAGGATTTATTTTGAAACGGCAAACAGCCTCCCATAATCAATGGGAAGGGTATATAAAAAATATGCGACGTCTAGTTACGGTAGATCAATTAAGTCGTCGCTCCAAAACTTTTGGCAAAAAACTCATGAGAGAAATGATATGGCAAACTGGATTGACTAAAAAAGAATTTTACTCATACCGATATAAAAAATAGTTTCGCAGAAAAAAATATTAATTATCCTACCAAGTTCGTAATCTCTTCCAAACTATTCACACAATCCGAGATTCTTAGTTTCCATTGACCGTATGGAAAACCACTTGTGTTTTTCCCCTTCAATGGTTATTATATAAAATTGCACAGGGAAATAAGGGGTTGTGCCGGGAGTCCGGCAGGCCCGGCGACCCTAAGATTATGATTGACCTGTAGTGAGTCAAGCGAGACTAAGGAGTGAGACGGCCGTCATGAAAAAGGATATTCATCCCAAGTATGAACAGACCACGGTGCGCTGCGCCTGCGGCAATGAATTTACCACCGGCTCCACCCGGGAGAACATCCGGGTGGAGATCTGCTCCAAGTGCCATCCGTTCTTCACCGGCAAGCAGAAGCTCATCGATTCCACCGGACAGGTGGAGCGGTTCGTGAAGCGCTACGCCAACTTCCACAAGGAACAGGCCGCGGCCGAGACCTCCCAGGAGTAAGGCATGGCGGGACCCAAGCCCCCGTTGGCGGTGGGCGGCCAGGCGGTCATCGAAGGCGTAATGATGCGGGCCAAGAACAGCCTGGCCATTGCGGTGAAGAAGCCCGACGGCACCCTGGTGATCAAGGAGGACAAGGTGGGCAGCCTGGTGGAGCGCCACCCCTGGCTGCGCTGGCCGTTCTTCCGGGGGCCGGTGGTGCTCATCGAGGCGTTGGTGCACGGCATCAAGGCCCTGTCCTTTTCGGCCCAGGCGGCCCTGGAGGATGAGGAGGAGCAGCTCAGTTCCTGGCAGATGGTGTTGACCATGGCCTTCGCCTTCGGCATGGCCATTGTGTTCTTCGGCCTCCTGCCCCACTACCTGAGCGGGTGGGTGGGGCTGCTGTGGGGCCAGCAGCTGACGGTGGATTCGCTGGCCTTCCACCTCATCGACGGGTTCCTGAAGGTGGCCTTCTTCCTGCTCTACGTCTGGGCCATCTCCTTCATGGCGGACATCCGGCGGGTGTTCGAGTACCACGGGGCGGAGCACAAGTCCATCTTCACCTTCGAGGCCGGGGAAGAGCTGACCCTGGAGAACGCCCGCAAGCATCTCATCTGCCACCCCCGCTGCGGCACCTCCTTCATCCTGGTGGTGCTGTTGACCAGCATCGTGGTCTTCACCCTGCTGTTTCCGCTGCTGCCGAACTTCAAGAGCCACGGCCGGTTGGTGGCCGGCCTGATTCAGGTGGGCATCAAGATCCTGCTGATGTTCCCCATCGCCGCGGTGTCGTACGAGATCATCCGGCTGGGGGGGCGGTTCCCCCACCATCCCCTGACCAAGGTGTGCCTGTGGCCGGGCCTCCTGACCCAGAAGCTCACCGCCCGGGAACCCTCCGACGAGCAGCTGGAGGTGGGGCTGGCGGCCCTGAAGGCGGTGCTGGCGGCGGAGAAGCTGCAGGAGCCCCAGGCCAGTAAGCCGTGAGCCGAAAAGTGTAGGGGATAAGGACAAAGGACAAAGGGGAAAGGGCGAGGTGGCCCGGCAGGAGCCGGGCAGGCCATGGCGTTCCCCAGCCGGAGCTGGGGAACGAGGAAAGAGAAGGCCGGAGCTGGGGAACGGGGAAAAGATGCCTGTGCCACCAGAGGAATGATTTTCAGACCAGAACAAGCAGGGCGAGGCGGCGAGGCCGCAATTTTTATGTCTTTTATCGAGCGCTTATCCAGCATTGAACAGAAGTACCGGGACCTGGAGGACAGGCTGGGCGACCCCGAGGTCATCCGGCAGCAGGACCAGTACCAGCAGTACGCCCGGGAACACTCGTCTCTGGCCCCGCTGATTCAGACCCTGCGGACCTACCGGCAGGTGGAGGAGGAGGTGGAGGCCAACCAGGGGCTCCTGCGGACGGAGACCGACGAGGAGATCAAGGAGATGGCCCGGGAGGAGATCGCCGAGCTCAAGGACAAGCTGGCCCGGCTGGAGGAGGAGCTGCGGATGCTGCTGCTCCCCAAGGATCCCAACGACGACAAGAACATCCTGCTGGAGATCCGGGCCGGGACCGGGGGCGAAGAGGCGGCGCTGTTCGCCGCCGACCTGTTCCGGATGTACTCCCGGTTTGCCGAAAACCACCGCTGGAAGGTGGAGGTGCTGTCCCACAACCCCACCGGCATCGGCGGGCTCAAGGAGATCATCGCCCTGATCGCCGGGCAGCAGGTTTACAGCCGGCTGAAGTACGAGAGCGGGGTGCACCGGGTGCAGCGGGTGCCGTCGACGGAGTCCCAGGGCCGGATTCACACCTCGGCGGTGACGGTGGCCATCCTGCCGGAGGCCGAGGAGGTGGACGTGGCCATCAACCCGGAAGAGATCCGGGTGGACGTGTTCCGGTCCTCGGGGCCCGGCGGCCAGAGCGTCAACACCACTGATTCGGCGGTGCGCATCACCCATCTCCCCACCGGCCTGGTGGTCTCCTGCCAGGACGAGAAGTCCCAGCACAAGAACAAGGCCAAGGCCCTGAAGGTGCTCCGGGCCCGGCTGTTGGACCTGAAGGAGCAGGAGCAGCGGGCCAAGATCGCCCAGGACCGCAAGAGCCAGGTGGGCACCGGCGACCGCAGCGAACGCATCCGCACCTACAACTTCCCCCAGGGCCGCATCACCGACCACCGTTTGGGGCTGACCCTCTACCGCCTGGAAGCCATGATGGAGGGGGAGCTGGACGAGCTCCTGGACGGGCTGGGGTCCTACTTCCGCACCGAGGCGTTGAAGCAGCAGACGGCGGGATAAGGGAAAGGCGAAGGGCGAAAGGCGCACGGGGGCGGTGGCCCGGCTGGCGCCGGGCGATGCGACCCAGGCTGGAAAGCCGGTGCCACCATAGTGACGATTGTCAGGTCAGGGAGAAGGATCAGAAGGCGGCCGCGGGCCGCCTTTGGGGTGTACGGGGAGGATCAGAAGAGCATTTGCAGGAAGTGGTCGTGGAACTCTTGGAGCTCCTGGTGGCATTCCCCGCAATAGAACCGCACTTCGCCCAGGATCTCGGAGCGGTCGGAGGTGGCGGAGAAGCTGCCGTCATCGTTTTGCACGTAAAACGTGGTGATGGTGACGTCGTCGGCCACTTCGTAGAAGTCAATGTCGTTGCCGCAGTGGGTGCAGCTGATCCGCATCACCGTCAATCGTTCGTCCTCAGCTTCGACAGGTTCTGCTTGTAGAGGGGATTATTGGGGGCCAGCTGCCGGGCCCGGTCGATCTCCACCTGGGCCCGTTTGGAGGCGGCCCGGGCCTTGCGGGACTTGCCCTTGGACTCCAGGGCCCGGGCCTGGGCGGCGAACAGGCAGGCCAGGTAGTAGTGGGTGCGGGCGTCCCGGGGGTTCAGTTCATTGGCGGCCTGGAGCTCCTGCCGGGACTTGTGGTGTTCCTTCTTGTAGTAGTGCAGGATGCCCAGGTTGCGCAGGAGCTGGGGGTGGCTTTCCTTGCTGGCCTGGGCCAGGGCCTTGAGGAGCACCTTCTCGAGATTGTCCAGGGTTTGGGGGTCGGGGGGGGCCTGGCGCTCCTCTCCCAGGGTGGCGTCGCTGAGCTTGAGGGCCTCCTCGGCACTGACCACCGAGCGGCCGGACAGTTCCTGGGCCAGCTCCTTCTCGGCCCCGGGGGTGCGCAGATCCACCTCCCGGCGTTCCACCTTGGCTTTCCGGGCCTGGTCGGGATAGCCCTCGTCCTCCACCACCCGGCGGCCGCCGCAACCGGCCAGCGTCAGGGCGATCAGGGCCAGCAGCATCCACTTCGTTGCCATTCCACCCATCCTTGCTCCCATTCCCCCGTGATGTACTATCCCGAAAATTATCGTATATCCAGCCGGGGCGTCAATGATTTTTCTCCCTCTGGGGCAATAAGAGGGGGCAGGGGGCCGTGAGCTGTGAGCCGTAATACCGAGGTGCAGTTAAAACGTATTAGTTTCCGTTGTGATTCTGACCGGAGCGCAGCGGAGTGAAGAATCTGGCCGTGGTAAAAAGAGACATGCCTCGCCGGGGCTCGGAATGACGGAATTAACTTTGTGATGGCAAACCGGGATAAGCCGTGAGTTGTGAGGGGGGGAGGGGGGCGCGGTGGGGTCTGAAAAGTAAAAAGAAACAAGGGAACAAGCGCTGAGCTTGAGTCACATCTGACCTGGTAAAATTAAGATTATTTTCACTTGGTTAAATTCACTGAAAAACCTTTCCGGGCCAGATTGCTTGTCCACAAAACATTTGACAGGCCGCCGCGGTTTATATTAACGGTGTAGGTGCAGTAATAAGGGAAACCAGCTCCATTCAGGAGGGTTGGTGGGTAAAGTTGCCCCCGTGTGTTTTAACCCCGCACCATGGGAGGACAGACATGACCATTTCCCGACGAACATTTCTGAAGGGCCTGGGAGGCTCCGTGGCCTCCCTGGGTCTGGCGGAGGCCCTGGCCCAGCGCCAGGCCCGGGCCCACGCCGTGCCTCCGGCCAAGATCAAGGAGGCGCAGGAGACCACCTCCATCTGCCCGTTCTGCGGCGTGGGGTGCGGTCTCATCGCCCACAGCGCCGGCGGCAGGCTGATCAACGTGGAGGGCGACCCCGATCATCCCATCAATCAGGGGTCCCTGTGCAGCAAGGGCCAGGCGGTGTTCGAGGTGGTGACCAGCCCCCGCCGCCTGAGAAAGGTGCGCTACCGGGCCCCGGGGAGCGACCGCTGGGAGGAGAAAGACCTGGAGTGGGGCCTCAAGACCCTGGCGCAGCGGGTCAAGGAGGCCCGGGACGCCAGTTTCATGGCCCAATCGGGCGGGGTGACGGTGAACCGGACCGAGGCGGTGGCCTCCATCGGGGCCGCGTCCCTCAACAACGAGGAGTGCTACCTGATCAGCAAGCTGACCCGGGCCCTGGGGATCGTCTATCTGGAGCACCAGGCCCGGCTCTGACACTCCTCCACGGTGGCCTCGTTGGGGCCCACTTTCGGTCGCGGGGCGATGACCAATCACTGGAACGACATCGCCAACAGCGACTGTGTCATGATCGTGGGGTGCAATCCGGCGGAGAATCACCCCATCAGCTTCAAATGGATTACGGCGGCCAGGGACAAGGGGGCGCCGCTCATTGTCATCGACCCCCGCTTCACCAAGTCGGCGTCCCAGGCCGATCTCTACGTCCGCCTGCGGCCGGGCAGCGATATCGCCCTGTTCAACGGCCTGAGTTATTACATGATGGAAAACCACCTGTTTCACCGGGACTATGTGGCGAACTACACCAACGCCGGGTTCGTGGTGAAGCCGGGATTTGCCTTTGCGGAGGGGCTGTTTTCGGGCTACGACCAGGAGAAGAAGGCGTATAACCCGGAGACCTGGGACTACGAGACGGACGCCCAGGGGAACCCGGTCACCGACCTCACCCTGCAGCACCCCCGCTGCGTCTTCCAGTTGATGAAGGCGGAGTTTTCCCGGTACACGCCGCAAAAGGTGGAGGAGGTCACCGGGGTGCCTCGGGAGCGCTTCCTGGAGTTGGCCAAGACCTTCGGCGCCACCGGGGCCCCGGGCCAGAGCGGGACGATTCTCTACGCCATGGGGGGCACCCAGCACACCACCGGGGTGCAGATCATCCGGGGGTATTCCATCCTGCAACTGCTGTTGGGGAATATGGGCATTCCCGGCGGCGGCATCAACGCCCTGCGGGGGGAGAACAACGTCCAGGGTTCCACCGACATGGCGGTGTTGTTCCACATCGTGCCGGGGTATATGGGGATTCCCAGCGAGGCCAAACACCCCACCCTGAAGGATTACGTCACCCTGGAGACCCCCAAGAGCGGTTATTGGAGCAACAAGCCCAAGTTCTTCGTGAGCCTGCTGAAGGCCTGGTGGGGGGAGGCGGCCACCCCGGCCAACGACTTCTGCTATAACTATCTCCCCAAGGTGGGCAAGGGCTACCAGGGGTCGGGGTATTCCTGGATTCCCCTGTTCCAGGCGATGCGGGCGGGCACCGTCAAGGGGATGCTGGTCTGGGGGATGAACCCGGCGGTGGGCTCCTCCAACCTGAACCAGACCTACGCCGCCCTGGACCAACTGGAGTGGCTGGCCTGTTTCGACCTGTGGGAGACGGATACGTCGGTGTTCTGGAAGCGGCCCGGGGCCAACCCCAAGGACGTCAAGACCGAGGTCTTCCTGTTCCCGGCGGCCGATGCCCTGGAGAAGGAGGGGAGCGCCAGCAACAGCGGCCGCTGGATTCAGTGGCGCTACCAGGGCGTGAAACCCCACGACGACGTCCACAGCGACCTGTGGTATTTGAACCGGTTGGGCCTGGAGTTGCAGCAGTTGTACAAGCACGACCCCAAGGCCGTCTGCCCCGAGCCCATCGTGCAGTTGAGCTGGAACTACGGCGACGATGCCGACCCGCATCGGGTGGCCAGGGAGATCAACGGCTTCACCGTGGCCGACAAGAAGCAGGTGCCCAACTTCACCGCCCTCAAGGACGACGGCTCCACCGCCTGCGGCTGCTGGATCTATTCGGGCTTCTACCCGGGTCCGGAGAAGAAGGACAACAAGGCCGCGGCCCGGAACAAGAAGGACCCCAGCGGGCTGGGGCTCTACCCCGGGTGGTCGTTCTCGTGGCCGGTGAACCGGCGGATCATTTACAACCGCTGTGGGGCGGATCCCTCCGGGCAGCCCTGGAATCCGCAGAAGGCCTTGTGCCGTTGGGATGCCGCCACCTCCAAGTGGGTCCGGAACGACGTCCCCGATTTCAAATGGATCGATCCGGCCACCAAGGTGGAGGTGCCGCCGGCCGAGTCCGTCAAGGCCCCGTTCATCATGCTGCCCGAGGGCAAGGCCCGGCTCTTCGTGCCCAAGGGCGCCTGCAAGGAAGGCCCCTTCCCGGAGCACTACGAACCCCTGGAGTGCGCCTTCGCCAACTTCATGTCGCCGCAGCAGTCCAATCCGGCCATGAAGATCTGGAAGTCGGAGCGGGATCAGTACGCCAAGATCTGCGACCCGCGCTTCCCCATTATGGCCACCACCTTCCGGGTGACGGAGCACTGGCAGGCCGGGGCCATGACCCGCAATCTGGACTGGCAGACGGAGATGGTCCCGGAGATGTTCGTGGAGATCAGCCCCTCTCTGGCCCGGCTCAAGGGCATCAAGGCCGGGGAGTGGGTCAAGGTGACGAGCGCCCGGGGCGAGGTCAAGGCCAGGGCGATGGTCACCAAGCGGGTGGCGCCCTTCTGCTGCGGCCCGCCCAACCTGCAGAACACCGTGGAGCTGGTGGCGCTGCCCTGGCACTTCGGCTTTGCCGGGGGGTGCACCGGCGGGCCGGATCGGAACCAGAACTACGCCGCCAACGCCTTGACCCCCAACGTGGGCGACGCCAACACCATGATTCCGGAATACAAGGTGTTCCTGGTGGACCTTCAGAAAGCCTAGCGGCAGGGAGGTGAGGAACCATGAGTAAGGGCATATTGATGGACACCACCCGGTGCATCGGCTGCCGGGGCTGCCAGGTGGCCTGCAAGAGCTGGAACAACCTGCCCGGGGTGGCGACTAAGTTTAGCGAAACCGGGAGTAACCCCCGCTTTCTGAGCAGCAACGATTTCACCCGGGTGATCTTCCGGGAGCGGGAGGACCCCAAAAACGAGGTGGCCTGGCACTTCGTCAAGCGCCAGTGCATGCACTGCAACGATCCCGCCTGCATGAGCGCCTGCCCGGTGGGGGCGTTGACGAAGCTGTCCTCGGGGCCGGTGGTCTATGACGACGAAAAGTGCATCGGCTGCCGCTACTGCATGATGGCCTGCCCCTTCCAGATTCCCAAGTTCCAGTGGGATACGGCGGTGCCGTATATCCGCAAGTGCACCTTCTGCGCCGATCGCCAGGCGATGGGGCTGGCCCCGGCCTGCGCCACCACCTGTCCCACCGGGGCGATAAAATTCGGGGAGCGGGAGGAACTGCTCCAGGAGGGTTGGGCCCGCATCCATACCCACCCCAGCCGTTATTACCGCCAGGTTTACGGCGAGAAGACCGGCGGCGGCACCTCCTGGCTCTATCTTACGGCCGCCCCCTTCGACGGCCTGGCCCTGGATCAGGCCGGGTTCCCGGTCAACCTGGGGGACGTGCCCCAGGGGGTGTACGGCCGGGAGTGGATGAGCAAGGTGCCCCTGGTGGCTCTGACGGTGGGCAGTCTGGCCCTGGGGCTGTACTATTTGAACCAGCGCCGGGCGCAGGTGGAGTCCCGGGAAGGCCAGGAGGACGCCAGCCATGACTGAGAAAGTGGAAAAATGGTATCCCGGGGAGCCCCGGGAAAAGGTGAGCCCGACGCGGGCCATCCTCTATGTCCTCACCGGGTTGGGCATCCTCTCCGGCGTCATCCGGCTGTTCTTCGGGCTGGGGGCCACCACCAACCTGAGCGACGCCTATCCCTGGGGTCTGTGGATCAGTTTCGACGTGCTGACGGGCGTGGCCCTGGCCGGAGGCGGTTTCACCATGTCGGCCATCATTTACGTCTTCAATCTGAAGAAGTTCGAGCCTCTGCTGCGTCCGGCGAAGATCTCGGCCTTTTTGGGCTACCTGATGTTCGTCATCGGGTTGTTCTTCGATCTGGGTCTGCCCTGGCGCATCTGGCATCCCATGGTGATGTGGAACCCCCATTCGGTGCTGTTCGAGGTGGCCTGGTGCGTCATGCTCTACACCACGGTGTTGGGGACGGACGTGCTCATCATGGCCCTGGAGCGCTTCAACAAGTGGGAGTGGGTCAAGTTCTTCCGGAGTATTTACGTCATTCTGATCGTGGCCGGGATCATGCTGTCCACCCTGCACCAATCCTCCCTGGGGGCCTTGTACCTGCTGCTGCCCCAGAAGATGTCGGAGCTGTGGGCCACCAACGCCCTGGGGCCGTTGTTTTTTGTCAGTGCGGTGGTCGGCGGGTTGAGCGTGGTGACCCTGGAGAGCCTGATCAGCGCCCGGGTGTATCGCCGGGAGCCGGAGCTGGACCTGCTGTCGAGCCTGGCCAAGGGGCTGGGTGCGGCCCTGCTGGTCTACTTCGCCATGAAGGTGACCGACCTGTACGCCCGCCGGGTGCCCATCTGGGCCCTGGATTGGGGCCACTTCCTGTTCTACCTGGAGATCTTCGGCACCGTGGCGCTGCCGGCGCTGCTTTTGACCTTCAAGGAGGTCCGGACGTCGGCCCGGGGGCTGATGTGGTGTTCGGGGCTGGCCGCCTTCGGGGTGGCCCTGAACCGCTTCAACGTCAGCTGGACCGCCTACGGGGGGTATCGGGCCATCTCGTACTTCCCTTCGGCGGTGGAGATCCTGGTGACCGTGGGTCTGGTGGCCCAGGGCGTTCTGATCTTCGACTTTTTGACCCGTAACCTGCCGGTTTATCAGCACCCGTCGGCGGAACTGGTCTCCTGATGTATCGGGACCTGGCCGCTCACCTGCGGGATTATGCCGCCGCCCTCCCCCAAAAGACCGCATGGCTGGATCTGGCGGGGGAGGTGCTACAGCTGTTGGACGCGGCTCCGGCCCCGATGACGTGGGAGTCGCCGTTGTCCCCCCATGAGGTGACCGGGCGTCTGGCGGAGGGGAAGATCATCCTCAGTCAGTGGCTGGAGTTGGACGAAACCGCCTATTACCGCCTGGCGGCCGATCTGTTGACTCTGCTCAAGCGGCATCAGCTTCTGCCCGGAGAGGTGGAGCCCATATTGACCTTCCTGCACACCGTCCACCCGGAGCACTGGCTGATGCCGTCGGAGGCGCTGCTGACCTCCCTGGAGGACCTGGGCGTCCCTCCCCGTCTGGTGCTCTGGGCGACCCAGAAGGCCCTGGCGCCGTTTTACCAGCGGGCCTGCGCCCTTTACCGGAGTCTGCCGGAGAAGCCGTGGGAGCGGGGAATCTGCTTTTGTTGCGGCAGCCAGCCAGCCCTGGCCCGGTTGGCGGGCGACACCGGCCGGCGCTGGCTCTATTGCGGGCTGTGCGCCGGGGAGTGGCCCTTTGCCCGCCATACCTGCCCCTTTTGCCTGACCGACTCCCACGGCCCCGTCAGCTATGTGTTCCACGAATCCGACCCGGCCCGCCGGCTCTACCAGTGCCCCGGCTGCGGCCAGTATCTCAAGACCGTGGACGAGAGCCGTCTGTCATATCGCCTGTATATGCCCCTGGAGGAGTTCGTCACCCTGGATCTGGATCTGCTGGCCAATCCGGCCGAGGGTTGAGGGGAGGGGGCCGCACAGGATTGCCGGGGGAGAGGGGGGCAGGGACTTCCCCCCGACAAGATGCCCGGGTCGGAGGGCCCCTGCCCCATCGTTGATCCACTTCCCCCCTCCCGGGGGACAAGACATGGCTGGCTCGTCGGGTCGCAAGGCCACGACGAGGCAGCCATTTGCATATGGCATGGTGGGGAGAGCAGGGTTTGATATAATTTACCCACGACGGTGGATGTGGTTTGCCGTGAGATTGTGTCACCGATGGGGCCGGGCACTATGAGGCGCAGGTTGAGGTGGTGGGCGGGGGGGCTGGTGTGGGCGGTCGTCTGGGGGTGGAACCTGGGAGCGGCAGGAGCGGAGACCGTCCGCCACGGGAATCCGGTGTGGCAGGTGCGGATCGGTACGGCGGCCGTGGCCGCGGAGGTGGTGGAGTCGGGGGCCAGGATCTTCCAGGGCCTCAGCGGGCGGGAGGACCTGCCGGAGGGCACGGGCATGCTCTTTGTCATGCCGGTGCGGGAGGTGCAGCATTTCTGCATGCGGGGGATGCGGGTGGGGTTGGATTTCATCTGGATCGACGGCGACCGGGTGATCGGGATTACCCCCGGGATCGCCCCCGGCGACCGGCGCACCTTGTCGTCACCGGGGCCGGCTACCCACGTCCTGGAGGTGCCGGCCGGGTTCAGCGGCCGTCAGGGGCTGCGGCGGGGGGCCCGGGTGAGGTACGGGCACGACTGAGGGGCGGCGTAAAAGATTGTCACGGCATCGTTTTTGTGGTAGGGTGCCACAAGGATGGGCGAGGCTTTGCAAAGCAGCAAAGGGGGCGGCCGGGGAGCCGCAGGCACCGGCGGGAGTCCGGCGTCACCCCTTGAACATATAATCCTGGCGACGCTACGAGGGAGGAAACCGCAATGGTGAAGGCGTTGTTTTGCAAAGTCATGGGACACACTTACGGGGATTGGGAAGTCGATGTCCAGGATCCCTGCCGGCAGGTGAAGACGTGCAGCCGCTGCGGCCGGGAAGGCGAGATGCAGGAAGAGCATGCCTGGGCCCCGGCAGGGTACGAGATGGATTACGGCGGGGTGGTCATCAAGGACAATCTTCCCTGCCCCACCGCGGTGCGGTATATGGTGTTTGCCTGCACCCGGTGCGCCCAGACCAAGCGGGAGGAAGACTACCGCGTCGCCTATTGAGGTCAGGGAACTGGGTCCAGACGGGGGAGGCCAGGCGCCACGGGCTCGAAAGCCACGGGCTCAAGGGCCGCAGGCCCCTGCCCCCTTCCCGCACCCCTCCCCCAACCCCTGAAGGGGTACTGCGGCCGGGGACGCCATGGCGTCCCCGGCCGCAGTACCTTCGGGGGGACATGGCGGGCGGTGGTTGCCCGACCCGTTGTCTGACCGGGGGACGGGCAGGAGGCCCGGGACCCCGGATCAGTGGGGGGAGGAACATCTTGACCGGGGGCCGGACAGTGATTATGTGATGTGAAAGGTCGGGTTCGGGGGATTAAAGGCCCCCGGATGGGCAAGACCCCGCCGACCCCAGGGAGCAAGGAGGAGGCGGACATGACTATTTCGCCAGCGGCACTCCGGGAAAAGATCGAGATGATGTATCCGGAGGTCACCCAGCACGGGATTGTGGTGAGCGTGGATTTCGACGCGGGGAAGGATGCGTATCTCATCACTTTCAAGAAGGCCCAGAACGTGCTGACCACGCACCTGGAGAAGAAGGACGCCGAAGACTGCATGAAGAACATCAAGTGCGTCTATCTGGGGGTGCAGGTGGGACAGTTCGTCAAGAATTTCGCCATGCACACGTAGACACAGGCGAGGGAACAGAGACAGGTTCCGAGAGCACTCGGCTGTGGGGGGCGCGGGGTTGACCGGCGCCTCCTTTTTTATGGTGGCAGGGGCTGTCAGCCTCCGGGAGGGTGCACCGACCAGATGCCAACGCCACCGGGAGAGCGTTTGGCTGTCAGCGTTCAGCCAGCAGCTTGCAGCTGAAAGAACAGAGCCCGGGGCTTGCTGAAATGACCATTTGTGGTGAGCGGTCGAGGGAAGCTCAGGATTACCGCTTCGGGGAGCGCCCTTGACGGCCGGAAGCGGGCCTGATACATTGGTAAACATCGGGGACCCCCATGGCCCGCGGGCGGATTGCCGGGGGTATGGGCGTCCAGCCGAGACCTGAAAAGACGAGACCGATGCGGCGGGCCAGGCTTGCCTGGCCACGGAACCCGGTGCAAATCCGGGGCGGTCCCGCCGCTGTCACCGGGGACGAAGCCGGCAACGCCACTGTCTGGGACCACCCAGGCGGGAAGGGCCGGGGGAGGCTGATCCGGGAGCCAGAAGACGAGCCCATCGGTCCATACGGGATGGTTTATGGTAACGACCGCCCCTGGCCAGACGCGCCAGGGGTTTTTTTATGCCCTTACGGGCCGTGGGAGGTGGACATGGAGATGCAGGCGGCGGTGCTCCGGGGGCCGGGGGACCTGGAGGTGACCCGGCGGCCCCGGCCGGCCTGCCCGCCGGGGGGGCTTCTGGTGGCGGTGCGGGCCTGCAGCTTGTGCGCCACCGACGCCAAGATGTTTGCCCGGGGGCACCGGGATTTGGTTCTGCCCCGGATTTTGGGGCATGAAGTCGCCGGGGTGGTGGCCGAGGCGGGGGCGGGGGTGACGGACTGGCGGCCGGGGGAGGCGGTCCAGGTGGCCCCGGGGCTGCCGTGCGGCGGCTGCCGCTGGTGCCTGCGGGGGGCCCCCAACATGTGCGAGCGGATGCGCATCATCGGGTTTCATGAAGACGGCGGGCTGGCCCAGTACCTGGCGGTGCCGGCCCAGGGGCTGAGCCAGGGGGCGGTGAACCGCCTGCCGGCGGGGCTCGGTTTCGCCGTGGCGGCCCTGGCGGAACCGCTGGCCTGCTGCCTCAACGCCCTGGAACAGGTGAGGCTGGAGCCGGGGGAGACTGTGGCCGTGTTCGGGGCCGGGCCCCAGGGGCGGCTGGTAGCCCAGGCGGCCCGGTTGCGGGGGGCATCCCGCCTCATCCTGGTGGAGGTGGCGCCGGCGCGGCTGGACCGGGCTCGCCTGGCGCAGGCCGCGGATACCGGCGCCGACGTGATGGTGGACGCCTCCTGGGAAGACCCGGTGGCGGCCATTCGGCGGGAGACCCAGGGACGGGGGGCCGACGTGGTGCTACCGGCCACCGGGGCGGTGGAGGCCCTCACCTGGGGGCTGGCGGCCCTGGCCCAGCGGGGGCGGCTGTGCCTCTACTCCGGTCTCCCGCCGGAGGGCGAGGCCTGGCCGGTGAACCTGAACCGGCTGCACTACCGGGAGGCGACCCTGGTGGGAGCCTACGGCTGCACCTCGCGGCAGAACGCCCTGGCCCTGGAGCTGCTGGGGCGGGGCCGCATCGACGGCGAGGCCCTGATCAGCCACCGGCTGCCCCTGGCTCGGGCCCGGGAGGGCCTGGAACTGGTGCGGGACCGGGCCGGAATGAAGGTGGTCGTGGAGATGCCCGGCTGAGGCCGGGGGACGGCGGGCGTCAATGATTGATGATAAGGAGCAGGTATGGGTGGGAACGGAGGTTTTTCGGAAGAGTCCCTCAGGGAGTTCGGCCGGGCCATCATGGCGGTGTCGCAGGGGAGGTGTCTGAGCCGGGGGGAGGCCAAGGAGCTCTACCGGCAGATTCTGCTGGGGGAGCAGCCGGAGTTCGCCCAGGGGGCCTTTCTGGCCGCCCACATGGCCCGGGGGCCGAGCCCGGCGGAGATCGCCGGGGCCTGGGAGGCCCAGATGGACTACGACGTGGAGACCATTGCCCCGGAACTGCCGGAGGCCAGCGCCGATATCGTGGGCACGGGGTCCGACGCCCTGAAGACCATCAACGTCTCCAGCGGCGCGGCGGTGGTGGCGGCCGCGGCGGGGGCCTACGTGGCCAAGAAGGGGGCCCGGGCGGCCACCGGGGTGAGCGGCGCCTCGGACATCTTCGAGGCTTTCGGGGTGGACCTGGAGGCGGACCTGGCCCGGGCGGCGGAGTCCCTCAAGGCCCACCGCCTCTGTTACCTCCCCGGGGAGAAGTGGCTGCGGGCCGGGTGGGGGCGGCTGATCCGCTACCTGCGCTTCACCTCCATCTTCAACCTGGCCTGCCCGCTGCTGATGCCCTGCCGGACCACCAAACACCTGGTGATCGGGGCCTTTAGCGCCCCCCTGGCCCGGCAACTGGTGGAGATCTGCCGGGAGATCGGGATGGAGGCGGCCCTGGGGGTCTACGGGCGGAGCGACGCCCACCCGCCGGAAGAGGGTATGGACGAGATCTCGGTGTGCGGCACCACCCGGGTGGTGGAGCTGCGGCACGGGACCATCACCGAGTACGACCTGCGGCCCGACGACCTGGGCCTGCCGCTGCGGCCCTTTGCCGAGATTGCGGCGGAGCCCGATGTGCGGGAGAACGCCCGGGCGCTGCTGGCGGTGCTCCGCGGCCGCGCTGACGGGGCCCGGGCCGAGGTGCTGGCCGCCAACGCCGGGGCGGTGCTCTACCTGTTGGGCCGGGCGGGGTCCTGGCCCCAGGCGGTGGGCCAAGCCCGGGAGGCCCTGGCGACAGGCCGGGCCCTGGAGGTGCTCCGGGGGGTGGTGGCGGTGCAGCAGCGCCGGGCGGGGGCGGGCCTGCCGCGGCTGGAGGAGATGTTGCGGGAGGCTTGATCGGCGCTGCGGGGAGGAGGGCAGGGGGCACAGCCCCCTTCCCACACTCCTCCCCCCACTCCCTCAGGGTGATTGCGGCCGCGGGCGCCCTGGCGTCCCCGGCCATGGGGTCATTACCGGGGAGAGGCGATGACCACCCCACCGTTTGCCTGGGAAGCGGCCCGGCGAGGAAGATAGGTACTGAGGTTAAAGGCGAAAAACGACAGGGGGAGGCGGCCCGGGAGAAGCCGGGCGGGTATTTTGCGTAACCCGAACGGAGTTGGGGAACGAGAAGAAAGGGGCCAGGAGCCGAGGAACGAGGATTACCCCACCGTGGCATTCCCGCACCAGGGGGGCGGGGAAGGTGCACAGGCGAGATGCCTGTGCCACCGGCTTCATCTTTAGGGGGAGTAGGAAAACGAGGGAGGCCGGGCGGGGGAAAAGGATTGACAGGCGGGGCGGGAACCGATAAGCTATGATTCGGGTACCCACGGGGTTTAAAAGGGAAGACGGCGAAGCCGTCGCGGACCCGCCGCTGTGACCGGGGACGAAACCTGCATCAGGCCACTGTTCTGATCAAGCTGAATGGGAAGGCGCAGGGAGTAGGACGATCCGGGAGCCAGAAGACCTGCCCGGACCATACTGTCGCGTGCGGTGAGGGCAAAGCCGCCGGCAGGGCGTCATAACCGGCGCCGCACTTAAGGAGAGACAAACCGGGACGATCCTTAAGTCCATAAGGACTTAAGGATTTTTTGTTTTTGGGGGGACGTCAAGACAGGTGGACAAGGAGTCGGAGGCCATCATCCCGGCGCTGCCTTCCGGGGGAGCGAGGGCGCGGGATTCCAACCCGGGGCGCCGCGAGGTCATCCGGGAGGAAGGCCGCCGGGCCCGGAGATTCGCCTGGCTGCTGGCGGGGCTGAGCGCCGCGGCGGTGGCGTCGGTGTTCCTGGCCTGCCTCATCGGGCGGCTGCCCATCCCCGCGGCGGAGGCGGGGCGGTCGCTCCTGGCCGCAGTGGGGCTGGGCGCGGGTCCGGCCAACGCCACCTGGGGCGAGGTCATTGTGGACCTGCGCCTGAGCCGCATCGTCCTGGCCCTGTTGGTGGGGATGGAGCTGGCGGTGGCGGGCGTGACCTTCCAGGGTATTCTGCGCAACCCCCTGGCCGACCCCTTCACCCTGGGGGTGTCCACCGGGGCCGCGGTGGGGGCCTCGGCGGCCATTTTCCTGGGATTGGGGGCCGGCACCTTCCTGGGGTTGGGACTTCTCCCCCTGGCGGGGTTGGGCGGGGCCCTGGCGGCCCTGGCCGCGGTCATCGCCCTGGGCCGGGTGGGGGGCCGCCTGCGCCGGGACACCATGGTGCTGGCCGGGATCGTGGTGGCGACCTTTCTGGCCGCGGTGATCTCCCTCCTGAAGAGTCTGGACGAGGAATCGGTGTCCAGCATCGTGTTTTGGGTGATGGGGAGTTTCCAGGGGCGGAGTTGGAGCCACGTGCTGTTCTCCCTTCCGTACGGGCTGACGGGGATGGCTTTGGTGGGCTGGCACGCCCGGGAGTTGGACCTGTTGGCCCTGGGGGACCGGCAGGCCCGCCAGATGGGGGTGGAGGTGGACCGGGTGCGCCTGCGGCTGCTGGTGGGGGCGAGCCTGCTGACCGCGGCGGCGGTGTCGGTCTCCGGGGTCATCGGGTTCGTGGGGCTGGTGGTGCCGCATCTGGTGCGCCTGCTGTTGGGCGGGGAGCACCGGCCGCTCTTGGTCCTGGCGGGGCTGCTGGGGGGCCTGGCGCTGCTGTGGAGCGACGTGTTGGCCCGGGTGATCCTGCCGGGGGGCGAGGAACTGCCGGTGGGGGTGGTGACGGCCCTGTTGGGGGGGCCGTTCTTCTGCCTGCTGCTGAAGCGGCGGCGGGAGGAGGAATCCTGGTGATCGACATAGACTCCATGACCTGCGGCTACGGCAGCCGGGAGGTGCTCCGGGAGGTGAGCCTGCGGGTGGCCCCGGGGGAGATGGTGGGGGTGCTGGGGCCCAACGGCAGCGGCAAATCCACTTTGCTCCTGGCCATGTCGGGGCTGCTGCCGCCCTGGCAAGGGTCGGTGCGGCTGGCGGGGCAGGATCTCACGGGCTGGACGGCCCGGGGCCGGGCGCAGCGCATCGCCGCGGTGCCCCAGCGGGCGGAGGCGTCGTTTCCCTTCCGCTGCCTGTCGGTGGTGCTGATGGGGCGCTACGCCCACACCTCCGGGTGGGGGGAGGAGGGCCCCGAGGATTTGGAGATCGCCCTCACGGCCATGGAGGAGACCGCCACCCTGCACCTGGCCCGGCGGATGATCAACGCCGTCTCCGGGGGCGAGGCCCAGATGGTGATGATCGCCCGGGCCCTGGCGCAGCAGACCGACGTGGTGCTGCTGGACGAGGCCACCGCTTCCCTGGACGTGGCCCACAAGATCGCCATCTTCGATCTGCTAAAGGAGAAGAACCGGCAGGGGGCGACGCTGTTGTGCGTGATGCACGACCTGAACCTGGCGGCCCTGTACTGCCGGCGCCTGATCTTTCTGAAGGAGGGCCGGGTGGCCCTGGACGGGCCCACCGAGGCGACGTTTACGGCCCGGAACCTGTCGGAGGTGTATGAGACCGAGATACAAGTATCCCGGCACCCGGTCACGGGGAGCCCGCAGGCCCACTTCGTACCGGGCGGCGGCGCTGGCGCTGCTGCTGGTGCTCCTGCCGGGGCTTCGGAGTCCGTGGGCCGGGCCCATTGAAATCACCGACGACCGGGGCCAGACCATCCGGCTCACGGCTCCGGCCCGGCGGGTGATCGCCCTGTACGGGGCCTACAACGAAATCCTGGCGGCCATGGGGCTGTTGGACCTGGTGGTGGGACGCACCAAAGCGGACGCGGAGCCCCCGGAGATTCGCAGCAAACCCAGCATCGGCACCCACATGCGGCCCAACGTGGAGATGGTGGTGGGGCTGGCGCCGCAGCTCATCATCCAGGATGCGGGGCGGCGGGAGGGCCTGGGGCCGGTGGAGCAACTGGAGGCCCGGGGGTTGCCGGTGGCAGTGTTTCACCCCCGGAGCTTCGCAGAGATGTTTACCGTCATCCAGCGTCTGGGAGTGCTGACCGGCGAGGAAGGCAAGGCCGGGGACCTGATCGCGGCCCTGGAGGCGAGGCTCACCGCGGTGGCGCAGCGACTGGCACATCTCAAGGAGCGGCCCCGGGTGTTTTTCGAGGTCCGCTATCCCAACCTGCTGGGGGCGGGGGCGGGGTCCATCGTGAACGACGTTATCACCCGGGCGGGGGGCGTCAATGTCCTCAGCGCCGACAAGAAGATGGTGCGCCTGGACATGGAGGCCCTGATCCGCCTCAACCCGGAGGTCTACGTGGTGCAGCGGGGCCCCATGAACCGGAACCCTGCGGAGCCGGCGGCGCGGCCGCACTTCGGGATGCTCAAGGCGGTGCAGGCAGGAAGGGTGCTGCTGGTGGAGGAGCAGATGTACTCCCGGCCCAGCCCCCGGGCGGTGGTCGCGGTGGAGGAACTGGCCGGATTTCTGCACCCGGCGGCCGATCCGGAGCCGCATAAGTGACGGGCGGTAAAAAGGGCCTGGTCCTGGCCGGGACCCACAGCGGCGCCGGAAAGACCACCATCACCCTGGGGCTGATGGCGGCCCTGGCGCGACGGGGGCTGACGGTGCAGGGTTTCAAGGTGGGGCCGGACTTCATCGACCCGGGCCACCACCGGCAGGTGACGGGGCGGGCCTCCCGCAATCTGGACGGCTGGATGCTGAGTCGGGAGGAGAACCGGGCCATCTTTGCCCGGGCCGCGGCAAATGCCGACGCAGTGGTGGTGGAGGGGGTCATGGGGCTGTTTGACGGCTACGACGGCGGCAGCGAGGCCGGCTCCACCGCGCAGATGGCCAAATGGCTGCAGCTCCCGGTGGTGCTGGTGGTGGACGCCCGGTCCCAGGCCCGCAGCGCCGGGGCGGTGGTGCACGGCTTCGCCACCTTTGACCCGGAGCTGGACCTGGCGGGGGTGATCTTCAACCGGGTGGGGAGCGCGCGGCATTTGGAGTATCTGCGCCAGGTGATGGAGAGCCGGGGCCAGGCGCGCCTGTGGGGGGGTATCCCCCGGGAGGCGGGGCTGAGCATCCCGGAGCGCCACCTGGGCCTTATGACCACGGAGGAACACCCCCTGGAGGCGGGCTTCGTGGACCGGCTGGCGGACGTCATCGAGGCCGCGGTGGACCTGACGGCGCTGTGGGAGGCGCTGCCGGAGCTGGACCTCCCCGAGAGCCCGCCCCTGACCCCGGCGGCCCCCGAGGTACGGCTGGGGGTGGCCAAGGACGCCGCCTTCTGCTTCTACTACCCGGAGAACTGGGAGTGGCTGGAGCACTTCGGGGCCGAACTGGCGTTTTTTTCGCCCCTGACCGAACCGGCCCTGCCGCCGGATATTCACGGGCTGTATGTGGGGGGCGGGTACCCGGAGATGTTCGCGGCGCGGCTGGCCGCCAACGCCCCCCTGCGGCACCAGATCCGGGAGGCCGCGGCGGCGGGGATGCCCATCTACGGGGAATGCGGCGGGCTGATGTACCTGGGCCAGGAGATCGTGGACCTGGACGGGCGGGCCCACCCCATGGCCGGGGTGCTGCCGCTGGCGGTGCGGATGCTGCCGCGGCTCAAGTCCCTGGGCTACCGGGAGGTGACGCTGAGTGCGGACGGCCTGCTGGGGCCGGCGGGGACCACGGTGCGGGGGCACGAATTTCACTATTCCGAGCTGCAGGCGGAGCCTCCCGATGAGATCAGGCGGGTCTACCGGCTGGCGGCCCGGGCGGGTGGGGAGGCGCGGGCCGAAGGCTACTGCCGGGGTAATACCCTGGCCAGCTACGTCCACCTGCATTTCGGCAGCAACCCCGAGGCGGCCCGTAGCCTGGTGGCAGCCTGCAGCCGGTTCAGGGCGGGGTAAGAATATTGTGGGGGAAGGGGCCAGGAGCCACAGGCTCAAAGGCTACAAGCCCCTGCCCTTTCCCCCATACCGCCATCCCCCACCCCGTAAGGGGGAATAGGGGAGCGGAGAGAGAATTTGGAGTGCAGAGGTATAGAAAACGTGATGGGACAAGGACAGATAAGATGAGTGAGGCGCCAATATTGCCCCAGGAGATCGAGACTGAGAGTTTCCGGAGGATCGAGGCGGCGGTGGGGCCGGTGGGTCTGCCGCCGGAACACTGGGCCGTGATCCGCCGGATGATCCACACCAGCGCCGATACCGAGTACCTGCAGACGGCGAGACTGCACCCGCGGGCGGTGGCCGCCGGGGTGGCGGCCCTGAAGGCGGGACGGCCGGTGTTCACCGACACCCGGATGCTGCTGGCCGGGATCTCCACCGGGAGGCTGACGCGCCTCAAGGTGACGGCGCAGTGTCTGATCGACGCCCCGGAGGTGCGGGAGGCGGCCCTGGCCCAGGGCATCACCCGGGCGGCGGCGGCGGTGGACCTGGCCCTGCCCCGGGCCGCGGGGGGCATCATGGTCATCGGCAACGCGCCCACGGCCCTGCGGCGGGTGCTGCTGCGGCTGGACGAAGGCTGGGCCCCCCCGGCCCTGATCGTGGGGATTCCGGTGGGCTTCGTGGACGCGGCGGAATCCAAAGCGGCCCTGGCCGAGAGCCCCCATACCTATATAACGGCGCTGGGTCCCAAAGGCGGCTCGGCGGTGGCCGCCGGCGTGATCAACGCCCTGGCCATTCTGGCCTTGGAGGAGGGCACGTGATGGAGAGCGCAACCGGAACCCTGTACGGCATCGGGGTCGGCCCGGGAGACCCGGAGTTGATCACCATGAAGGCCCTGAAGGTGCTGCAGCGGGTGCCGCATATCTTTGCCTCCTGTTCCAGCAAGAACGATTACAGCCTGGCCCTGAACATCGTGCACCAGCATCTCAACGGCTCCGCCATCGAGCACCTGCCCTTTCCCATGACCAGCGACCGGGAGGCGCTGCGGGCCGCCTGGGAGGCCAACGCCCGGCGGGTCCTGGAGGTGCTGCGGAGCGGGCAGGACGCGGCCTTTATCACCCTGGGGGACCCGCTGACCTACTCGACCTACGGCTATCTGCTCAAGACCGTCAAGGCCCTGGAGCCGGAGGCGAAGGTGGTCACCATCCCGGGGATCACGTCCTATAACGCCGCGGCGGCCAAGGCCAACCTGCCCCTGGCGGAGGGGGAGGAGTCCTTCTGCCTGGTGTCCGGGGCCCACGGCGGCCAGCGCTTCCGGGAGACCGCAGCGGCCAGCGACAACATGGTGATGCTGAAGACCTACCGCCATTTCGACGACATCTGCGAGACCCTGGAGGAACTGGAGCTGCTGGACCGGGCGGTGTGCGTCAGCCTGTGCGGCCTGGAGGGGGAGGCGGTGGTGCACGACATCAGGAGCCTGAAGGGGAAGAAGATGCCCTACCTGTCCCTGGTGATCGTTAAAAAGAAGGGCGGGGACTGCCCGTGAGCCGGACCGGGCACCGCGACGGGGCATGAGGGGGACGGGGGCAAATCCCCGGCGGCGCCCCCTGCGGATCGGGTTTTCCACCGGCACGGCGGCCGCGGCCGCGGCCCAGGGGGCGCTGCTGGCGCTCTTGGGGCGGCCGGCGGCGGAGGTGGCGGTGGAGCTGCCGGGCGGCGGCAGCCTGACCATCCCCCTGCAGGAGTCCCGGAAGGCGGGGGAGGTGGGGGAGAGTCGGGTGATCAAGGATGCCGGCGACGACCCCGACGTCACCCACGGGGCCCAGATCGGGGCCCGGGTCTGGGTGCGGGCCGACGCCGCCGGAGAGGAGATTGAGCTCCGGGGCGGTCCCGGCGTGGGGCAGGTGACCAAGCCGGGGCTGCCGGTGCCGGTGGGTCGGCCGGCCATCAACCCCGTGCCCCGGCGGATGATTGTGGAGGGGCTGCGCCGGGTGTGGGAGACCCTCAGGCCCGGGGAGCCGTTGCGCCTGACCGCGGAGATCAGGGTCGAACGCGGCGAGGCGCTGGCCCGCAAGACCCTGAACCCACGGCTGGGGATTGTGGGGGGCATCTCCATCCTGGGGACCACGGGGCTGGTGAAGCCCTTTTCCCATGCCGCCTACCGGGCCACCATCGCTTCGGCGTTGCGGGTGGCCCGGGCCCAGGGGGTGCGGGATCTAGTTCTGACCACCGGGGGGAAAAGCGAGCTCTACGCCCGGCGGCTGCTTCCTAGCCTCCCGGAAGAGGCCTTTGTGCAGATGGGGGATTACGTCGCCTTTGCAGTGCGGCTGGCCAGCCGCATGGGGTTTGCCGGGGTGACGCTGGCGGCCTTTTTCGGCAAGGCCCTGAAGATGGCCCAGGGCATGGGCCATACCCACGCCCATAAAGGGCCGGTGGACCTGGAGCGGCTGGCCGGGTGGACCGCGGCCGAGACGCAGGACGCGGCCCTGGCCCATGCGGTGCGGCAGGCCAACACCGCCCGGGGGGCCCTGGAGGCGCTGAGCGGGGCCAAGGCCGCAAGGGTGGTGGCCCGGGTGGGGGAGGAGATGCTGCGGGCCGTGCGGGGCTACGCCGAGACACCGATGCGTCTGGAAGGGATGATCTTTGACTTTGCCGGGCAGGTGGTGTGGCGGAGTGAATAGCAGAAGGCTGCAAAATGCTTATCGGGGAGGGGGCCAGGGGTTAGAGGTCCCTGCCCCCTCCCCGACACCCCTCCCCCAACCCCGAAAATCTAGGGGCCAAGGGTCAATGATTAGTAGTGGGAACTCGTTTAAAACCTCCCGGGAAGCATTATTGCCATTCCATCGGGTCTAGTGGGGAGTGAGAAGAGCGGCGGGGATATGATACCGGTGCAGGTGGTGGGGCTGGGGATGGGGCCGGACGATCTCACCCCCCAGGCCCGCAAGATCATCGCGGCGGCCGAGGTGCTGGTGGGGGGACGGCGGCACCTGGGGTATTTTCCCGACCATCCGGCGGACAAGGTGGTCCTGGGAAAGGACGTGCGCCGGGTGCTGGCAGGGTTGCGGGAGGCGGCGGCTACCCGGCGGGTGGTGGTGCTGGCCTCGGGGGATCCCAACTTTTACGGTATCGGGCCGTTGGCCGCCACCGTGCTGGGCCCGGAGGCGGTGGAGGTGCACCCCAACGTCAGCGCGGTGCAGGCGGCCGCCGCCCGCCTGAAGCTGCCCTGGCAGGAGGCCTCGGTGGTGAGTCTGCACGGCCGGGGGGACGCGGCCCTGGCCGCGGCGGTGCGGCAGGCGCCCACGGTCTTCGTGTACACCGACCGGACCCACACCCCGGCCTGGATCGCCCGTTGGCTCTTGACCCGGGGGCTCACCGGGGCGCGGCTGGCGGTCCTGGAGGACTTGGGCCAGGATGGCGAACGGGTGCGGCTGCTGGACCCGGCCGCGGCCGCCCAGACGGAGTTTGCCGATCTGAACCTGGTTGTTATTATGCAAGAGGCCGCCCCGGAAGCCGCGCCCCTTCTCCTGGGGCTGGACGAAGCGGCCCTGGAGCATGAGGCCGGGCTGATCACCAAAGCGGAGGTGCGGGCCGTGGGGCTGGCCAAGCTGCACCTGCAGCCCGGGCAGGTGTTGTGGGACGTGGGGGCCGGGAGTGGCTCGGTGAGCCTGGAGGCCAGCCTCCTCCTGGGCGACGGCAGGATCTACGCGGTGGAGGACAAGCCGGCCCGGGCGGTCCAGATGGAGGTCAACCGCCGGAAATTCCGGGTCTGGAACCTGGAGATCGTCGGCGGGCGGGCTCCGGAGGCGTTGGCCGGGCTCCCCGACCCGGACCGGGTCTGGGTGGGGGGCGGGGGCGCGGGGCTCCCGGAGATTTTGGCCGCGGCCGGCGGGCGGCTCAAACCCGGGGGCCGCATGGTGGTGAGCGCGGCGCTGCTGGCCAGTGTGGAGACGGCCCGGGGGTTCATGGCGGGCCGGGGCTGGGACCATGAGGTCTGCCAGGTGCAGATCAGCCGGTCCCGGCGGCTGGGCGGAGATGAATATCTGCAGGCCCTCAACCCGGTGTGGCTGATCACCGGGCAGAAGGGGGATTAGGATTCCGATGACGCAATATCCAGTGCAATTTGTAGGGGCGGGGCCCGGGGACCCGGAGCTGATCACGGTGAAGGGGCAGAAGGCCCTGGCCGCGGCAGAGGTCATCCTCTTTACCGGCTCCCTGGTGCCCCGGGAGATGCTGACGTGGGCCCCGGCCCGGGTGGAGGCGGTGGACACGGCCGCCCTGGACCTGCCGGCCATTGTGGACAAGATGATTACGGCGCAGCGGGCCGGGAAACGGGTGGTGCGCTTGCACACCGGCGACACCAGCCTGTATTCCGCCCTGCAGGAGCAGCTGACGGAACTGGAGGCGGCGGGGGTGCCCTATGCGGTCATCCCCGGGGTGACCGCGGCCTCGGCCGCGGCGGCCAGCCTGGCCCGGGAGTTCACCCTGCCGGAGGTGACGCAGACGGTGATCCTGACCCGGGCGGCGGGACGGACGCCGGTGCCGGAGGCGGAGTCCCTGCCGGAGCTGGCCAGGCACAAGGCCACCCTGGTGATCTTTCTGAGCGCCCACCTGCTGGAAACCATCGTGGGGCAGCTGACGCCAACCTACGGCCCCGAGACGCCGGTGGCGGTGGTCTACCGGGCCAGCTGGCCCGAGGAGCAGGTGGTGCAGGGCACCCTGGCCACCATCGCGGAACTGGTGCGCGCCGCCGGGATCACCCGCCAGGCCCTGATCATCGTGGGACCGACCCTGGACCCCAAGCAGGTTCCACCCTCCAAACTCTATGACCCTGCCTTTGCCCACGGCTACCGATCCTGAGCCCATTTTGGTGGCGGCCCTGACCCCGGCGGGGGCGCGCCTGGCGGCCCGGCTGGCCGCGGCTTTCCCCGGGGCGGTCCTGAAGCTGCCCCTGGCCCTGGCCCCGGAGTTTCCGGGGGCGGCGGGGTTCGGGAAGGTGGCCGAGGTCTTCGCAGAGGCCTTTGCGAGCCGCGGCCACCTGATGTGCGTCATGGCGACGGGGATTGTGGTGCGGCACCTGGCGCCGCTCCTGAAGAGCAAGGCCAGCGATCCGGCGGTGGTGGTGCTGGACGAGGGCGGGCGCTTTGCCATCAGCCTGCTCTCCGGGCACCTGGGGGGGGGCAACGAGCTGGCCCGGCGGGCGGCCAGGGCGGTGGGGGCGACGCCGGTGATCACCACGGCCACCGACGTGCAGGGGCTGCCGTCTCTGGACGCCTTGGCGAGGAGGCTGGGTCTGGGCGTGGAAAACCTGGTGGCGGTGGCGCCGGTGCACATGGCCCTGTTGCGGGGCGAGCCGGTGCGGCTGGTGGATCGGCAGGGGATTCTGACGGAGCCCCTGGAGGAATGGCTGGGGAAATTGATCCTGCCGGAGGCCGACCTGGAGGCGGCCCTGAAGCGGCCCGGCCCGGCGGTCTATGTGGGGGTGCGGGAAGGACCTTTCCCCGAGGACTGGCTGACGCTGCGGCCCCGGACCCTGGTGGTGGGGGTGGGGTGCAACCGGGGCACGGAGGCGGCGGAGATCCTGGGGCTGATTACCCAAACCCTGGCGGCGGAGGGATTGTCCCTCCGGGCCATCAAGAGGCTGGCCTCCATCGAGGCCAAGAGCGACGAGCCGGGCCTGCTCAGCGCGGCCCGGGAACTGGGAGTGGAGATCGCATGGTTCACGGTGGAGGAGCTCAAGGGGGTGACGGTGCCGCATCCATCGGCGGTGGTGGCCCGGCACATGGGGGTGGCATCGGTGTGCGAGGCCGCGGCCCGGCGGGGAGCGGACGGGGGCGAGCTGCTGATCCCCAAACGCAAGTCGATCAACGTCACGGTGGCGGTGGCCCGGGCTGGCTGGCGATAATCAGCCTGGGGCCGGGCTCCGCGGACTACCTGGCGCCGCGGGCGCGGCAATTGCTGCTGGAGGCCCGGGTGGTGGTGGGCTACAAGACCTATCTGGAGCTGATCCAGGGCTTGCTGACGGACCAGGAGGTGGTGGCCACGGGCATGCGGGGGGAGGTGAGCCGCTGCCAGACGGCCATCGACCGGGCCCTGGCCGGGGACCAGGTGGCCATCGTGTCCAGCGGGGATGCCGGCATCTACGGCATGGCGGGGCTGGTGCTGGAGATCGCCCGGGCCCGGGGGCTGAGGTTGGGAGGGCTGGAGGCCGCGGCGGCGGATCTGCGGCTGGAGGTGGTTCCCGGGGTGTCGGCCCTGAACGCGGGGGCGGCCCTGTTGGGGGCGCCGCTGATGCACGACTTCGTGGTGCTGTCCCTGAGCGACCTCTTGACCCCGTGGGAACTCATTGCGCGGCGGGTGGAACTGGCGGCCCAGGGGGACTTCGTGCTGGCCATCTACAACCCTAAAAGCGCCAAGCGCACCTGGCAGCTCCCGGCGGTGCAGGAGACGCTGCTGAAGTACCGGAGCCCCGACACGCCGGTGGGGATCGTGCGGCGGGCGGCCCGGGCCGGCCAGGAGGCGGTGGTCACCACCCTGGGACAGATGCTGGAGCACCCGGTGGATATGCAGACGGTGCTGTTCATCGGGAACTCCCAGACCCTGGCGGCGGGGGGCTACATGGTGACGCCCCGGGGCTACGGGGGGAAGTACGAGTTGGAGTGAATAGCTATCAGCTGTTAGCGGTCAGCGTTTGGCTCATGGATAATGGGGAGATGAGCCCTTCTCCATCATCGGGAGATTAGAGCCCGCGACCGATGGGCGGCAGGGGAGGATTAGAGGAAATAAATTGATTTGGCCTGCCGCCGCCCCATGGTAGAATAATTTTTACTCTTGAGGCTCATTTCCCCGCTGGTGCGTACGAGACGATTCCGTACGGGGCATCTCCCCTCCAGACTTCCAGGGGATTGCTCCGACTCTCCCTGTAAATCATCCCCAGCCTCCTGAGATGTGTCTGCCATTTTGTCGATGACGAGGTATTCGTGCAGGCTCCCCCCCAGCGCCCTCTCACGGGTGAGAGTTTCAAGCAACCGCTCCTTTGGGTCATCGTTCTGGCCTTGATCTTCCTGATGACCTTTCTCGGTCTTCTGCATAAGTGCATGCAGGCCTTTTCTGAGCAGGTGGAGATCCAGCGCCGGCAGAACCTAGTGCAGCTGGTTTCGGTGGCCCGCCACGCCCTGGAACCGATTTTGGAGAAGCTGCGCTCCGGGGCCGTATCGGCGGACGCCGCCAGGCAGCAGGTACGCGATCTGCTGCGCTCCATGACCTATAGCGATCAGTATGGCAAAAACTACATCTTCATGAGCGCCTATGACGGCACCATGTTGGTGCAGCCGTTTGAACCGCAGAAAGAACTGACCGACCAGTGGAACCTCCAGGACGCCCACGGCCGCTACATCATCCGGGAACTCGTCCGGACCGCCCGGGATTGCCCGGAAGGCGGTTTTGTGCGCTACCATTACCATCTTCCCGGGGTGCACGGCACCCAGGAAAAACTGGCCTTCGTCAGGGGCATTCCCGAGCTTTCGGCCTATGTCGGCACCGGTATGTACCTGCAACAGTCATTCCGGGAGCAGGCGGCCATCTTGCGGCGCACCCACGTGGGGGCCGTGGTTCTGGTGATCCTGGTCCTGGTGCCTATTATTATCGCCGCCATCGCCGTTCATCGGCGCAATCGCCGGCTGCTCAGTGAAATTCAGACCCGCCGCCGGGCCGAAGAGGAGCTGAGCCGGAGCGAAGAAAAATATCGGCTGCTGACGGAAAATATGCAGGATGTGATCTGGCAGGCGACCCCCGATCTGGTCTTTACCTACGTCAGCCAATCGGTGGAGCCGATGTTCGGTTTTCCCCCGGACGCGATCGTGGGCCAGACCGTGTTCGATTTCCTGACTCCCGGCTCCCGTGAGTTCCTGGCCGCGCAGCTTGATCAAACAGGGGATCGGGATCATCGTCTGTCTGGCCAGATGTATGAATTGGAATTCCAGCGTCGGGATGGCTCGACTATCTGGGCGGAGGTGCTCTCCAGCCCGCTTCATGATGGGGACGGCCTCCTGACCGGGTTCCAGGGCATCACCCGGGACATCACCGAACGGCAGCGCCATGCCGCGGCGCTCCGGGAAAGCGAGCTCAAGTTCCGCACCCTGTTTGAGAACTCCGCGGACGGCATCTTCATCATGACCGACAGGTTCCTCGACTGCAACGACCAGGCCGGCAAGATCTTCCACTGTGGCCGGGAGGATCTCATCGGCCGCGCACCGGTGGACTTTTCGCCTCCGTATCAGCCCGACGGCCGGCCATCCGTGGACGCCGCCCGGATATATTACGAGGCGGCCCTGGTCGGGGGTCCGCAATTGTTTTCCTGGCAGCACCGACGGCCGGACGGCACGGATTTCGATGCCGAGGTCTCCGTATCATTATTCCTCATGGGCGGCCAAAGATTGCTCCAAGTCACGGTCCGGGACGTCACGGCCCGCAAACAGACTGCGGAAGAGCTGGCCCGGGCCCGGGCCTCCCTGGAAGCCGCCATCAACGCCTCGCCGGCCGGCATCGTCATCGCCGACGCCCCTGATGTGCGCATCCGGGTGGTGAATCAGGCCGCCCTGCACATCCGGGGGAAGGCGTCCGAGCCCCTGATCGATATTCCCCTGGAGCAGCACGCCAAAAATTGGCAGATCTTTCACCCCAGCGGTGAGGCGTACGCCCCCGAAGACCTCCCTGTGTCCCGGGCCGTGCTCACCGGTGAGGTGGTGGAAAACGAACTGGCCATTATCCGCCGCACCAGTGGCGAGGACCGTTGGATCCTGGTCAACGCCTCGCCCATTCGCAATACTGCCGGGGACATCGTGGGGGGCGTGGGCGTCTTTCTCGATATCACCGAACGGCGGCAGTCCGAGGAGGACCGCCTGGAGATGCAGCGCCGCCTCCTGCACGCCCAAAAACTGGAGAGCCTGGGCATCCTGGCCGGGGGCATCGCCCATGATTTCAATAACCTCATCATGGCCATCATCGGCAACCTGGATCTGGCTTGCCTGGAACTGCCGCCGCAGTCTCCTGTGGGTCACTACCTGGAGCAGTCCCTGCACGCCTCCCGCCGGGCCGCCGACCTCACGCGCCAGATGTTGGCCTACTCCGGGAAAGGCAAGTTTCTCATTGAGGATATCGATCTGAACGACCTGGTCCAGCAGAACGTCCATCTGTTTCAGACGGTCATGACGAAGAGCGTCCATTTCCATCTCGCCCTGACCCCGCACCTCCCGCCCATCCGGGTCGATGCGGGACAGGTCCAACAGGTGATCATGAACCTGATAACCAACGCCACGGAAGCCATCGGCGGGACCCCGGGGATGATCTCGCTGACCACCGGCCTCCAGGACTGTGATGCGGCCTGCCTGGAGAACAACCGATTCGACGACAGGCCCTCCCCCGGCCGCTTCGTGTTTCTGGAGGTCGCCGATTCCGGCTGTGGCATGGATGCTGAGACCCTGCAGCGTCTCTTCGACCCCTTCTTCACCACCAAGTTCACCGGTCGGGGGTTGGGTATGGCGGCGGTTTTGGGAATCATGCGGGGCCACGGCGGGGCCATCTTCGTGGAGAGCGCCCCCGGACGCGGCACCGCCATCCGGGTCCTCTTTCCGGCGGCTGGCGACCAGCCCCTGCCGGCGCCGGAGCCGGGGGGTACGCCCGCGTTCCAGCCCCGGGAGTTGCTTCATACCGAGCCTCTGACAATTCTTTTGGTGGATGACGAACCGGAGGTGCTCGAAGTCTGCCGGGGCATGCTGGAACGCCTGGGTTTTCAGGTTCTCACCGCCCGGGACGGCCGCGAGGCGGTGGAGCTCTTCCGGTCCCATGCCGATGAGATTGCCTGTGTCCTGTTGGATCTTACCATGCCCACCCTGGACGGCGTCATGGCTTTTCAGGAAATGCGGCGGTGGCGCCCCGAGGGCAAGGTCATCCTGTCCAGCGGCTACAATGAACAGGAGGTGACGCAACGCTTCACCGGGCTGGGGCTGGCCGGCTTCATCCAGAAACCTTACCGGATGCACAACCTGCAGGAGGAATTGCAGCGGGTGCTGGAATACCGGATTCCGCTGCCGAGGAAGTAGCTGTCAGCGGTCAGCTTAAAGACAGGGCACAAGTGCCCCTTTAATGGAGGGGGGCAGGCGGGCGGCGCCTCCCCTGGAGAATGTCGGTCTTCAGTCAACAAACGAAAGCTGATAGCTGAAAGCTAAAAGCTGACAGCTGATCTAGGATGACGGGAAGATGAAATATCGGCCGCTGATGGTCCTGGGGACGGGTTCGGACGTGGGCAAGAGCCTGATGGTGGCGGCGTTGTGCCGCATCATGGCTCAGGACGGGGTCCGGGTGGCGCCCTTCAAGGCCCAGAATATGGCCCTGAACAGCTTTATCACGCCGGAGGGGGGCGAGATGGGGCGGGCCCAGGTGGTGCAGGCCCAGGCCGCCGGCCTGACCCCGCACGTGGACATGAACCCCATCCTGCTGAAACCCATGAGCGCGGTGGGCTCCCAGGTGATCGTGAGCGGGAAGGTCTACGGCAACTTCAGCGCCGCGGAGTACTACCGCCACAAACCGAAACTGGTGCGCCGGGTGATGGCCAGCTTCCGGCGGCTGGCCGGGGCCCACGACCTGATCATCCTGGAGGGGGCGGGGAGCGCCGCGGAACTGAACCTGAAGGCCCACGACCTGGTGAACTTCAGCATGGCCAAGCGGGCGGGGGCGGCGGTGCTGCTGGTGGCGGACATCGACCGGGGCGGGGTGTTCGCGGCCACCATCGGCACCCATCATCTCTTGACCCGGACGGAGCGGCGGCTGCTGGAGGGGTTCATCATCAACAAGTTCCGGGGGGATATCAGCCTGTTTGCGGCGGGGACGGAGATCATCGCCCGGCGCACCGGAAAACCGGTCCTGGGAGTGGTGCCCTATGCCCGGGACCTGCATCTGCCCCAGGAGGACAGCGTGTATCTGGACCGCCGCGGGGCCCGGGGGGGCGAGGCGGGGGACGGCCAGGTGAGGATCGGGGTGGTGCGGCTGCCCCATATCTCCAACTACACGGATTTCGACCCCCTGGAGCAGGAGCCGGGAGTGAGCCTGCGATACGTGGGGGGCGGGGAGACCCTGGAGGGGCTGGACCTGGTGATCCTGCCGGGCACCAAGAACACCATCGGGGATCTGGGGTGGCTGGAGCAGACCGGGCTGGCGGGCCGCATCCGGGATTATGCCGGGGCCGGGGGCCGGGTCATCGGCATCTGCGGGGGGTATCAGATATTGGGCCAGAGCGTTCGGGACCCATTGGGGGTGGAGGGGCACACCCCGGAGGCCGCCGGCCTGGGGCTGCTGCCGGTGACCACCACCATGGCGGGGGACAAGACCACCACCCAGGTGGAGGCTGCGGCCGCGGGGCTGCCGGGGCTGGAGGGGACGGTGGCCGGGTACGAAATTCACATGGGGGTGAGCCGGGCCCGGGGGCCGGGGCGGCCGGCCTTCCGCATCACCCGCAGCCTGGGGGAGGCGGCGGACCTGGAGGACGGCTGGGCGGAGCCGACGGGCCGGGTGTGGGGGACTTACATCCACGGAGCCCTGGACGCCGACGGCTTCCGGCGGGCGCTGCTGGGGGAATTGCGCCGGGAGCGGGGGCTGGCCGGGGGCGAAGCGACGGAGCACGGATTCGCCGCCTTCCAGGAGGGCCAGTTCGACGCCCTGGCGGAGCTGGTGCGCCAGCACGTGGACGTGGAGCGGATCAAGCGCATCGTGGGGATGTGAGGGGAGGGGGTTGGTTTTTGGGGG
>Ga0228536_1000538_pt1 | contig 64588 bp, 55 predicted proteins | sample SJ1Smetagenome_FD_168611 | JGI IMG/M metagenome (GOLD analysis project Ga0228536, IMG submission 168611) | Enriched culture of PCE-dechlorinating microbial communities from Ithaca, New York, USA - SJ1.S | ecosystem: Engineered > Modeled > Simulated communities (microbial... > Unclassified...
CGGCAGCGCGGCCGGGGACGAGCGCGTCCCCGGCCGCGCTGCCGCCCTTCAGGGGTTGGGGGAGGGGTGCGGGGAGGGCAGGGGCCGTCGGCCCTCGAGCCTGTGGCTCCTGGCCCCCTCCCCGCATATCACGGCTCACGGCTCACGGCTCACACCCCGAGCCCTCACTTACCATTTGACACACGCCCTTGCTCTATGGTAAGCGTCACTGGGGGGAATGGCAATGCCTTATGCTCCAGGGGAAGGGATTCGTCTCTATTACGAAGTCGCGGGGGAGGGCCCGCCGCTCTTGCTGCTGAGCGGCGTCAATGGCGGGGTTTGGACCTGGTATGCCCAGGTGCCTCAGTTCTCCCGCCGCTACCGCACCATCACCTTCGACAACCGGGGCGGCGGCCGCTCCGACCTCACCCCCGGGCCTTACACCGCGGCCCGGCTGGCCCGGGACGCTTTGGCCCTCCTGGATCATCTGGAGATGGGGCCGGTTCTGGTGGCGGGCATCTCCCTGGGCGGCATGATCGCCCAGGAGTTGGCCTTGGCCGCGCCCTCCCGGGTGCGGGGTCTGGTTCTGGCCGCCACCCACCCCGGGGGCCCGGACCGCACCCCGCCGCCGCCCGAGGTCCTGGCGGTGCTGTCCGCCAACGCCGGTCTCAGCGTCGAAGAAATCTTGCGGAAAGACCTGCCCCTGTTCTTCAGCCCGGCCTTCCTGGAGGGCTGCCACGAAGCCGTGGCGGCCTATCTGGAGGTCCACCGCCAGGTCCCCTTGCAGTCCGAGGCCGCCTTGGCCGCCCAACTGGCGGCGGCCCGCAGCTTTGATGCGGTCGGCCGCCTCGCCGGCCTCCGGATTCCCACCCTCGTCCTCACCGGCGGCGCCGACCGCATCGTCCCCCCGGCCAACGCCGGCCTCCTGGGCCGGCTCATCCCCCGCTCCCGCCTGGGGATATTTCTCGGGGCCGGCCACGCCCTCCAGGTGGAATGCGCCGCCCCCTTCAACGCCGCGGTCACCGCCTTCTTCCAGGGCCTGGCATAGTCCTGCCCCCGATCCCCTACGTACGGCTCATGGTTCGTCTCGCCCCGCCGGATTTTAATCCCCTGCCCGCCCCCGGCCGATAAGTACAGGGAACACCCCATCACCCCTCCCGTCCCCATTGGCGGGAGCATTACGGCTTCAGGAGGATACCGGGTAACATGGATGGATCATGCACCTCGTGCAGTCTGGGGGCGCTGACCTCGGCCCTCGACCAGCAGGAGTTCGGGGCCCAGGTGGTCAGCAAGACCATGGATACGATGAATCACCTGCAGGCTCAGGGAAGCAATGGCGGGGACCAGGCGGGCTACCAGTTCCAGCAGGCCGTCCTGGGCGCCTATGCCGGGATCGGCGCCAACATCAACGTCACGGTCTGAGAGAGACTCGGCGACTTACTCGCACAGGCGGGCCATGGCCGCCATCAGGTCGTCGGTGAGGGCCGCGGCCTGGGTCGGATAGGGGACGGTGAGGGGGCGGCCCACCTGCACCCGCACCCGGTACCCGGGCGAGTCCGGCCGGTAGCAGATGCCAATGGGCACGAAGGGCAGGGGGCGGCCGTTCTGGCCCCCCTGGGCCTTGAGGAGGAGTTGAATGAGGCGGTGCTTTCCCGGCCCCACGCCCCCGGGGACATAGGTCCCCTCCGGGAACAGCACCAGGTGCTCCCCCCGGCCCAGCAGGGTGTGCAGGCTGCGGAACGACGACAGCGTCGCCTGGGGCCGGTCCCGGTCCAACGGCACCCCCCCCAGGGCCCCGATGGCGGCCCGGCCCAGCCACGACCGGAACAGCTCCACCTTGGCGATGAAATACAGCGGCCGGGGAAAGGTCAGCCCCACCACCGGGATGTCCTCCCAGCGCTGATGCCGGGGGCACAGAATCACCGGCCCCTCCCGGGGCCAGTGCTCCAGGCCCGCCACCTCCAGCCGGTAGTAGCGCTGGAAGGTCTGCCCGGCCACCCACCGGGTCAGGCGATAAAACCAGGGGGACAGCTTCAGGGGCGCCGTCACCCTCTCAGACCGGACAGGAGTCACTGCAAGCCAAGACCTCTCATCATGTACTACAGCTAAGCCGCAGTCACGCAGCTCACCACCCACCAGGGCGGCCCCGGGCCGCCTTCGGTCTTCCCGGGGGGCAAAAAACCCTCCCGAAACTATCACAGCTCGGGTATAGTGTCAATATCGCCCCCCATCCCCGCCTTGGAGGCCGCCATGATCTACCTGGACTACAACGCCACCACGCCCCTGGCCCCCGAAGTGGCCGCGGCCATGCAGACCTATATCCAGACCGAATACGGCAACCCCAGCTCCGACTACCCCCTGGGCCGGCGGGCCCGGGCCGCGGTGGACCGGGCCCGGGGCCAGGTGGCCGCGCTTCTGGGGGCCCAGCCCGCCGAGATCGTCTTCCTCTCCGGAGCCAGCGAAGCCAACAACACCGTTCTCAAGGGGGTGGCCCACCGCCTCCGGGCCCGGGGCAACCACATCATCACCACCGCCATCGAGCACCCCGCGGTCGTCAACCCCTGCCTCTTCCTCCTGGAGGAGGGCACGGACGTCACCTTCCTGCCGGTGGACGGCCGGGGCTTGGTGGAACCCGAGGCCGTCCGGCAGGCCCTCACCCCCCGCACCATCCTCATCAGCGTCATGCACGCCAACAACGAAACCGGGGTCATCCAGCCCCTGGCCGAGATCAGCCGCATCGCCCGGGAGGCCGGGGTCTGGCTCCACACCGACGCGGCCCAGAGCGTGGGCAAGATTCCGGTCCGGGTGGAGGCGTTGGGGGTGGACTTCCTCACCGTGGCCGGCCACAAGGTCTACGCCCCCAAGGGCATCGGGGCCCTCTACGTGCGCTCCGGCTGCGCCTTCACGCCGCTGGTGCACGGGGCCTCCCAGGAGTCGGGCCGCCGCGCCGGCACCGAAAACGTCATCCTGGACGTGGCCCTGGGCGAGGCCGCGGCGCTGGCCGCGGCGCGCCTGGAGACCGACGGCCCCCGCCTGGCCGCGTTGCGGGACCGGCTGCACCAGCTCCTGGCCGACGGCATCCCCGGGCTGGTCCTCAACGGCCCGGTGACCCAGCGCCTCCCCAACACCCTGAACGTTTCGGTCCCGGGGCTGGCCGGGGCCGACATCCTGGCCGGGCTGCCGGAGCTGGCCGCCTCCACCGGGGCCGCCTGCCACGGCCCCGAGGTCAAGCTGTCCCACGTCCTGGCCGCCATGGGGGTGCCCCCCCAGGTGGGCTGCGGCGCCCTGCGCCTCACCACCGGCCGCGGCACCACCGACGCCGAGGTGGACCGGGCCGCCGCCCTGCTCATCGACCGGGTGCGTGCCTTGGCGGGGCATTGATGGCGTAAGCTGAGGGGGGGTCGGGGGAGCCCGGTTCCCCCGCCCTCCCCTCAGACTCCCCTCCCCACCCCCATACGGGGTTGGGGGTGAGGGCTTGGGAGAGGGGGCAGGGGCCTGTGGCCCCCTCTTCCAAAATCATTTATCATCTAGTCATGCTCCCGGACCTCATACAAATGCCCTCGCCCGGCCCTAAGACCAGCCGGCTCGCCAACCTCCTGGTGGCCGCCGTCGCCGTGGTGCTCACCCTGGCTGCTCTGGAGCTGGTCTATCGCCACCTGCTCTTCGGGCCCTATGCCTTCCTGGCGCCGCTGCGCGACCCCCTGTTGTACGCCGACGGCGACTGCTCCGACGCCTACTGGCTGCTCCGGGTGCGCTTCGGCGCCGCCCCGGGCCCCCGCAACGACCCCCTGTTGGGCCACGTCAAGCCCGATATCGCCCCCGGGGTCTACACCCATCGCCAGGCCGCCCACCTCAACGGCCGCCGGCCGGTGCTGCTCTACGGCGACTCCTTCGCCGGCTGCGCCACCGGCCCCGCCGACTGCTTCGAGGGCCTCTGCAACGCCGACCCCCGCTTCGCCCGGGACCATTATCTCATCAACTACGGGGTCGGCTCCTACGGCCTGGACCAGATTTACCTGCTCTACCGGGAGTCCGTGGGCCATTACGACCACCCCATCGTCATCTTCAGCTTCCTGGACGGCGACCTGGACCGCTGCGTCCTCAGCCTGCGGGAAGGCCAGAAGCCCTACTTCGCCCTGAAGGACGGCCGACTGGAGCTGAAGGGCCTCCCCATCGACATGGACTCCCAGGCCTACTTCCGCCGGCGGCCGCCCGACCTCACCTCCTATGTCCTCCGGTTGGCGGCCTTCCGGCTGTTCCGCGGCCATCTGGACGCCAACGCCCCCTTCAGCCCCACCCGGCAGGCCAAACAGGAGCTCACCCGGGCCCTGCTCACCGAGGTCGCCGCCGACCTGGAGCGCCGCGGCCTGCGCCACGTCTTCTTCGTCTTCGAGGGCCTGCACCGCCCCTGGCAGCGCCCCCTCAACTGGCGCCTCAGCTTCCTGCAGACCTGGTTCCAGGCGAGCGGCCAACCCCATATCTGGGCCCGCCAGGCCCTGGAGGAGGCCGTGCCCCAGGCCGACTACCGCTGGCCGGAGTATGTCGTCAGCCCCCGGGATCACCACCCCAACCGCCGCGCCAACGAGATCTTCACCGCCCGCCTGCTCGCCTGGCTCTGGGAGGGCAGGACCGATTGAGGCCGTCCGGGGCGGTTCCCGCCGGTTGCCCACGGCCCCCGGCCGTTTTAGGGGGGGCTTAGGGAGTCACCCAGCCGGCGTAGGTGGCCAGCCCCAGCCAGGCCCAGTTGTTGCCGTAGTAGTCGTCGGGACGGTGAAAGTAGGCGGCCTCCCCCTCCTCCCGGTAGAAGGCCAGGATGCGCCCCGCCGCCTTCCGGGCCAGCTCCCGGTCGTCGGCGGCCAGGGCCGCGGCCGCCACCCCGGCATAGATCACCGGGCTCTCATAGTCCGCCAGGGGCAGGCCCTGGTAGCTGTAAATGGCGGCCAGGCCCCGTCCCTCCTGCCACTGCCGCCGGAAGAAGGGGAGGAGGGCCTCCTTCAGGACCGTATCGCCGGCCGTTTCCCCGAACCACAGCTTGGCCAGGGCCAGCCGCCAGGGCAGGCGGACCGCCTCCCAGCCGTAGGCCGTGCTGTGGCCGGGGGCGGCCTCGAAGACCCCCGGGGCGGTGAGCTGGGACCAGTCGGGGACCAGCCCCACGCCGGTGAGGGGGCCCAGGCGCTGACCCAGGGCCCGGGCCGCGGCGTAACTCGAGGCCCTCAACCGACCCCAGCGCTCATCCTGGCTGACGGTCTGAAAGAGGTGGTAGTGAGCCGGAGAGAAGTAGGAGGGATTGAGGAGGAGGGGCAGCCGCGCCGTAATCCAGCTTCCCGGCGTCAGCCACAGGCCGCCGGCGGGGTCCGGGGTCACCTCCTGGGCCAGGATGTCCCGCAACACCGCCGTGGCCTTCTCCAGATAGGGCGGTTCCCCGCCGCTGGGCCGTCCCCAGCGCCGATGCGCCAGGATCAGGGCCAGGGCATAGTCCAGGTCGGCGTCGCTGGCGCTGTTCTGGTCCAGCACCTGCCAGGTTCCCTGGGGGGTTTGGCCCCAGCGCCAGGACAGCAGATGGTCCCCCGCGGTGCGCTGCCGGGAGAGGTGGGCCTCGGTCCACCCGTAGACCCGGTCGAAGGTCGCCTGGTCCCGGCTCCAGACGGCCCGCAGCAGGGCGTAGGCCTGGCCCTCGGAGATGCTGTCGCGGTCGTTCTGGGGCCGCACCACCCGGCCTTCCGGCGAGATGAAAGCGGCCTTGTAGCTCTGCCAGGAAGCCCGCAGGATATGTTCCAGGCGTTGGCGTTCGGTCTCGGGCCCGCCGGTGCAGGCCCCCGCCGCCAGACCGCCCAGGAGGATCAACATGAATCCCCAGGCCCACCGCCACTCGGATCGCATCTGCCTCCCCCCTTCCCTATTGGCTTTCGACTTTCAGGGAAAAGTGCTTCTTAGGCCATACCGATAAGCCATGGCGAGCCGCTCCCCTCTGCCGGTCTTCCCTCCAGCTGACCGCTGAGAGCTGAAAGCTGCTCGCTAGGGCAATAAGTCCCTTTCCTGCAACCTCAGGAGTATGATAACCTGAAGTCAGAGTAGCAGAAAGACCGCTTGCTGGGAAGTGCCAGGCCCGCGGCCTTCTAACCTTCACCGCCGTGCCTCGGGAACGACAGGCTTAAACCCATGCCTCATGACATCAGCCCCCACTTTCCTATCCGCCGCCGGGCCATGGTCTTCTCCCTGGGCCTGTCCCTCCTCATCATGGGGAGCAAGTTCTACGCCTATCGGCTCACCGGCTCCGCCGCCATCCTGAGCGACGCCCTGGAGTCCATCATCAATGTGGTGGCCAGCGGCTTCGGGCTGTTCAGCGTGGTGCTGGCGGCCAAACCGCCGGATGCCTGCCACCCTTACGGACACGGCAAGATCGAGTACTTTGCCGCCGGTTTCGAGGGGGCCTTGATCATTCTGGCCGCGGTGGGGATCGTCGTCAAGGCCGGGCCCCAGATCTTCCACCCCCAGCCCTTGCCCCATCTGGAAAGCGGCCTGGCGGTGCTTTGCGGCGCCACGGTCCTGAACCTGCTGTTGGGGGGCTATCTGGTGCGTTTGGGCCGCAGGACCCAGTCCCTGATCCTGGTGGCCGACGGCAAACACATCCTCACCGACGTCTACACCTCGGTGGGGGTGCTGGGGGGGCTGGGTCTGGTCTGGTGGAGCGGGCGGCTGTGGCTGGACGGGGCCATCGCCCTCCTGGTGGCGGTGAACATCCTGGCGACGGGGGGGCAGTTGTTGCGCCAGTCCTTCGCCGGCCTCATGGACGCCAGCGACGCCGCCCTGATCCAGGAGATCGCCGCCATCCTGCGTCAACACCGCAAGGACAAATGGATCGACATTCATCAATTGCGGGCCCGGCGGAGCGGGGACCGGGTGCTCCTGGACTTCCACCTGATCATCCCCCGGGACCTGACCATGGAGGAAGGCCACCGGGAGGTCAAGGAGATCGAAGCCATCTTCCGGTCACACTTTGATGGCATGGCCGAGACCCACATCCATCTGGACCCCTGCCGCGATCCGGAGTGCCCGGTGTGCGGCTATCAACCTTGCCGTTACCGCCAGCAAGACATCCGGCAGCAGCCGCTGTGGCATGCCGAGGCCATCACCGAGCCGCCTCAAAATGACATCGTGGAGGGGCCGCCGGCAGACCGGAAAGGGACTTCGGGCCCTGCTTAGAGACCCGACGGGCCGTTGGCATTGCGGCCGGTTACGCCCCGGAGGCGGCGCGTTCCTGAGGCGGTACGCCCTTGTAGAGGAGTTGTTCGAAGTGGGGGGGGACGGGGAACCCCAGCCGGCGGGCCTGCTGCACATCCTCCTGGGCCGCGGCAAACCGGTGCAGAAGGTAGTCGACCTCGGCCCGGTGGTAGTAGATCTGGCCATTATCCGGGTCCAGGGCCAGGGCCTGGGTGAAGTCACGCATCGCGGCTTCGTAATGGCCCTGCCGACGTCGGGTCAGGCCCCGTTGGACGTAGGCCTGGGCGTGCCGGGGCTGGAGATTCAGGCACCGGGTGAAATCGGCCATCGCCGCGTCGTAGCGCAGGGCCCCCAGGTGCGCCAGACCGCGGTAGTAGAGGGCCTCGGCGTTGCCCGGCTGATGATTGAGGGTGGCGCTCAGATCGGTGAGGGCCTGGTCGTAACGGCCCACCTGCACGAACGCGATCCCCCGGCCCAATAAGGCGGGCAGATGGCCGGGATGGAGGTTCAGGGCCCGGGTGTAGTCGTCGATGACCTGCTGGGGGTTGTCCTTGAGACTGTAGGCATAGCCCCGGTTATAGTAGGCCGCGGCGTTGTGCGGGTCGATCTCCAGGGCCCGGGAATAGTCGGCGATGACCCGATCGTAATCCCCCTGCAGGAAACTGACGTTGCCCCGGTTGCAGTAGGCCTCGGTCAGGGTGGGATCCAGGGCCAGGGCCCGGCTGAAGCTCTCCCGGGCCTGGCCGTAGAGGCCCTGATGCGACTGCACCAGGCCGCGGTTATTGTAGGCCTTGGCCAGGTCGGGTTTTAAGGCCAGGGCCCGGCGGTAGCCGTCCAGGGCCTGGTCGTAGCGGCGCTGCCGCAGATGCTCGTTGGCCCGGCGGAAATATGACTCCGCCAGCTCGGCCTCCCCGGGGTGCCTCCCCGTCGCCTGTACCAGATACCCCAGGAAGTCGGGGTTGACCTGCCAGCCCAACTGCTGGGCCTGGTGCAGGTCGGCCCAGGCCTTGTCCAACTGCTTCTTGGAGCAATAGGCCACCGCCCGTTGGTAATAGACCTCGGCGGCGGCGGGATTGGCGTCCAGGGCCCGATGAAACATCTCCAGGGCTTCATCGAAGAGGCCTTTGCGGCTGAAGGCCACGCCGCGTTGCGCCAGGGCCGCAGGAGTGTCCGGGGCCCGGTCCGGGAGCTCGGAGGCCCGCTGGTAGTCGGCCAGGGCCTGATCGTAGAGCCCTCGCTCCAGAAAGGCCGAGCCGCGCTGATGATAGGCGTCGGCGCTGTCTGGATTCAGCCTCAGGCTTTTGGTAAAATCGGAGATGGCCAGCCAGTAGAACCCCTGTTCCTGGAAGGAGACGCCCCGCCGGAAGTACCCCGCATCATCAACGGGGTCGAGAAACAGGGACAGGGCGCCGTTGCTGACGGCCGGATGGGGGATGGCCTCCCGCCGGGGATCAGGAGTCCCCCCGGACTGACGCAGCCGCCACCACGCCCCCACGGTGAGCAGGAGCAGGGTGCAGCACAAGCCCAAAACTACAAAGCAATAGAGGTTCATAGGGGTTCGCCTGGAAATTGATGAGCAGTCGTTTCTCTCTTTATCGGAATTTTCGCCCTTCCCTTTAAAGAATAGTCGTTTCACTCGCAGGGAAGATGGTAAGGTAAGGACGGGGGCTGGAACCCGAAATTTCTCCCCCCCCATCGCGCCTAAGGATACCCCATGGACAGCTCCATGCCCCCAAACCCACCCTACCCTCCCGGCGTCCCCCGGGTCATGGGCATCGATCTGGGGAAAAAGCGCATTGGGCTGGCGTTGAGCGACCCCTTGGGTCTCACCGCCCAGCCCCTGCTGGTCATGCCCCGCCTGGGCACCGCCGCCGACCTGGAGCGACTGACGGCCCTGGCCCGGGAGCATCAGGTCCAGGAGATCGTCATCGGCCTCCCCCGCCATATGGACGGCCACGTGGGACCCGAGGCCGAGGAGGCCCTGGACTGGGCCGAGGAGTTGCGCCTCCGCCTGGGGGTACCGGTGTCCACCCTGGATGAGCGGCTGACCACCACCCAGGCCGAACGCGTGCTCCTGGCCGCCGACCTCAGTCGCCGCCGCCGCCGCCAGGTGATTGACAAGCTGGCCGCCGTCCTGATCCTGCAGACCTTCCTGGACCGCCGCGCCTACTCCGCCTGACGGGCCCCCGAACCTCCCTGCCGCCCTGTTGCCTTTTTTCCACACTTTTCTCCCCCTTCGACTCCCAACCACAGAATTATTAAGTTATTCAAACCAATTAATTTTGTGTTTTTATTTTCACAACTCCATTTTTTCCTTGACAGGGACTGAAATAGTTCGTAATCTCACTGTCAGTGGGGGAAAGTGGTATTAAGTGGTATAAAATGGCTGATTAGGGGGAAGCGGGGATGTTCCGCGGGCGTTTTTTCCATATCATGGATGATAAGGGAAGAATCATCATCCCCCCGCGTTACCGGGAACTCCTCAATGCCCACCAGGAAAAATACCTCGTTGTCACCAACCTCGACGGCTATCTCATCGCCTTCCCCCAGACCGAATGGGAAACCATCGAAGAACGTCTGAGTCAACTCTCCTTACTCCGTAAAGATTTTCGCACCTTTCAACGGTTCTTTGTCTCCGGAGCCTCCGAATGTCCCCTGGATCGTCAGGGGCGCATCCTCATCCCCCCCACGCTGCGGGATTACGCCGGCCTCGAACGGGACGTGGTCCTGGGCGGTATGGTGCGGTGTTTCGAAATTTGGGACCGTCAGCGGTGGGATGAGGATATGGCCCGCATCGACCAGCTGGACAGCGACGAGATTCGGAAGGAATTGGGAATTTAATCCCCCCATGGAGATCGTGCACGAGCCCGTTATGGTCTCGGAGGTCCTCCAGGGGCTCCGTTGCCGGGCAGGCGGTGTGTATGTGGACGGCACCCTGGGGCAGGGCGGGCACTCCCAGGCGATCCTGGCGGCCACTGCCCCCAGCGGTAAAGTAATTGGTCTGGATCGGGATCCGGAGGCGATCATGGCGGCAAGTCGGCGGCTCTCCCCTTATGGCGGTCGGTTTCAGATCTACCGGCGGTGTTATAGCCGCTTGGGTGAGGTTCTGGGGGAATGTGGCCAGGAGTCCGTGGACGGTATTCTGTTGGATCTGGGACTGTCGTCCGGCCAGTTGGAGCTGTCCCGGCGGGGGTTCAGCTTCCAAAAAGACGAGCCCCTGGACATGCGCATGGACCCGGAGGAGGCCGTCTGGACTGCCGCCGACATACTGAACCGGTATAGCGAAAAGGATTTGGCTGACCTCTTTTGGCGTCTGGGCGAAGAGCGCTACGCCCGCCGTCTGGCTAGGCGGATTGCGGCGGCCCGACACCAGGCCCCCCTGGCCACCACTACCCAGTTGGCGGATTTGGTGTGTCGGGCCATCCCAGGACGTCCCGGGAGCCGGCGGCTCCACCCCGCCACCCGGATCTTTCAGTCCCTCCGCATTGCCGTGAACCGGGAATTGGACAGGCTTGAGACCTTCCTCAACCAGGCGCCGGATTTCCTGAACCCCGGGGGCCGGCTGGTGATCATCGCCTACCATTCCCTGGAGGATCGTCTGGTGAAGCATGGCTTCCTGGATTTGGAAAGGGTCGGCAGGGTAACGCGGATCACCCGGAAGCCGCTGACCCCGACGGAGACGGAGGTGGAGCGTAATCCTCGAGCTCGCAGCGCCAAACTCCGGGTGGCGGAAAAGTCTCCGTGAGAGAAAGGTTATGGAGCCGTTTTTCCGCCCCGCCGACCAGATCATATTTTTTTCATTATATTTGATTAGTTATATCTCCCTGCGTCGTTATTATTAAGAAAGGATTTCCATGCCACCCATCAGTTCCAGTCGCTCCGCGTCCCTGGACAAAATTGTTATCGGGGATAATCGGCGAGTGAGCGCCGGCCAGGCGGTCATCCGGTTCAGTAAAAGCAAGATGTCGGCCCTGGTCGTCCTGCTCATCGGGGCCGTCGCCGCCGGGTTGTTCCTGGTTTACGTCCACTTGCAGAACATTACCCTGAGTTATCAGATCTCCGGGCTGTTCACGGAACAGAAGGAGATGCAGGATTTCAACCGCAAGCTGCGTATCGAGCTGGCGAACGTCAAGTCCCTGGCGCGCTTGGAGGTTCTGGCGGCAGAAAAATACGGCATGGGTCCCCCGGACCCCAAACAGATTGTGCAGGTCAGATGAGCCATAGGTTGAATAAATGGGTCCGGCTGCGGATCATCCTGGTGAGTGGGGCTGTGTGCCTCCTCATGGTGATCAATCTGGGCCGGATCATCAACTTAAAATTCTGGCAGGGCGAGCGTCTTGAGGACCAGGCCCAGCGGGAGTACCAGAAGTTTTGCCCGGTGCTGCCTATCCGGGGTTCCATCATGGACCGCCGGGGCACCGAACTTGCCATCAGTACGATGGTGAAGTCCCTGGGAGCCCATCCCCGCCGGTTGACGGATAAAGGGAAACTGAGCCGCGAGCTGGCGCCCATGGTGGGCATGAGCGCAGCCCGGATACAGTCCCTGTTGGAGTCGGACCGGCCCTTCGTCTGGATCAAACGCCATCTGACCCCCGAACAGGCCGAGGACATGGCGGCCTGGGAGGCGCAGCAGCAAAAACAGGCCAGGGCCGCGGCCCGGCGCGGTCAGGATGAGGACGCCGACAGCTGGCGGGCCGTCTATCTCATCCCCGAGGCCAAGCGCTACTATCCCTTTCAATCCCTGGCAGGGCCCATCCTGGGTTTCTGTGATATCGACGGCCGCGGCCTTGAGGGCCTGGAAAAACAATTCGATGACCACATCTACGGCAAACCCAGCAAGTGCCTTAACCTGCTCGACGCCCGGGGACATATTATCGTCAGCAGCGAAAAGCATCAGACTGACAATATTACGGGCGACAACCTGGTCCTCACCATTGATCGGACCATTCAATACATTGCCGAAAAAGAGTTGGCCCAGGGGGTGAAAAAATGGAACGCCGCCGGCGGTCTGGCCATGGTGGTGGTCCCCCAGACCGGGGAAATCCTGGCCATGGCCCAGACGCCGGGATTTGATCCCAATAACTACAAGAACACCTCCAAGGATCACTATCAGAATCGCAATGTCACCATCGCCTTGGAGCCGGGTTCCACCTTCAAGATCTTTACCATTGCCGCGGCCCTGGAGGCCAAGGCGGTGCGACCCCAGGACGCCTTTCATTGCGGCAACGGCAAATGGGATTTGGGCAAGGCGGGCATCATCCATGACGTTCACCCCTACGGATCCCTTCCCGTCTCCGACATCATCAAGAAATCCAGCAACATCGGCGCCGCCAAGGTAGGCATGCGCCTGGGCGCGGCGAAACTGGACCACTTCTTCCGGGCCTTCGGATTCGGCAGCCGCACCGGCATCTGCTATGCCGGAGAGTCCTACGGGCTGGTGCGCCATGCCCAGAATTGCCGCGCCCTCATCGACAAGGTGACGGTGGCCTTCGGCCAGGGCATCTCCACCACTGCGGTGCAGCTGGCCATGGCCCTGAGCGTCTTCGGCAACGAGGGCACCCTCATGGCACCCCTGCTGGTGAAGGAGATCATCGACCAAAAAGGGGAGGTGATGAGACGCTTCCATCCCACGGCCGTGCGGCAAGTGACCTCACCGGTCACCGCCCGCCAGGTGTTGGCCATGATGAAGACGGTGACCCTCCCGGGGGGCACCGGCACCGAGGCCGTGCCGCCGGGGTTCACGGTGGCCGGCAAGACGGGCACGGCCCAAAAGATCGTCAATCGGGCCTATTCCAAGAGCAAGTACAACTCCCTGTTCATCGGCCTGGTGCCGGCGGAAAGGCCGGCTTTGGCCATTGTCGTGGTGGTGGACGAACCCAAGGGGGCTATCTACGGCGGAGTCGTAGCCGCCCCTATCTTCCGGGAAATCGCCGCTCAGTCCCTGCGCTTCCTGGGTCATATGCCCGGACCGGAAGCGGTGCCGGAGAAACCCGAGGTCATCGAAACTCGGCAGCCCATAAAGCCCGGGGTCCCGGAGGCGGCAGCATCCCGGAAGGCTCCCGCCCCGCAGGATAAGATGGAATGTGTGACAGCGCCTTTGGCTGCGACGATGGCGTGCCTCCCGTTTGCGGTAGAGAACCTCCAGGTGCTCCCGGACTTCACCGGCATGACCATGCGGCAGGTGGTGTCCACCCTGCAGCGCCTGGGCGTCCGTTGCCAGGTCAAAGGCCGGGGGTTGGCGGTGGCGCAGACTCCGGAGCCGGGAACGGCCCTGACCCCGGATATCATTTGCCGGGTGACCTTTAAACCGTAACAACTTGTTATTTTATATTATTTCGTTGTCATCAGGGGGAGATATCAGGTTGCAAAGCGGGGCGGTTTGGGGTAAATTTAAGGGTGACTCCGAATCTCACCCTCCTTCCATATCCTGCTCGCACGGGCGGCTGTCGCCGATGCCTGGAGGTTCGGTGCTGTTTCCGCCGGACGCGGGCGGCCCGTCGGCCCCTGATGACACGTGTTTCGACGTTTTTGAGACGGAAGTCGATCTGACCAGTCCCCGAAAATCTTACAGGTGTCTTGTGTCTAAACCGGACCAGTCACATACCCCCATGATTTTGGGCCGCCTGCTGCAGGGCCGGGACTATCTGACCCGGCAGGGCAGCCTGGAGGTCCCGGTGGCGGCCGTGGCCTACGATTCCCGGCAGGTGGGACCGGGGGCCCTGTTTGTGGCCCGGCGCGGCCTGCAGACGGACGGCCATCGGTTCATCGCGGAGGCCATTGCCCGGGGAGCCCGGGCCATCGTCTGTGAAACGGCGCCCACGCTGGCGGCCGACGTCACCGTGATCCAGGTCCCGGACAGCCGGGAGGCCCTGGCCTGGCTGGCCGCCCGTTTTTACCGCCACCCCTCCCGGGAACTGGACCTGGTCGGCATCACCGGTACCAACGGCAAGACCACCACGTCCTACCTGCTGGAAGAGATCTTCCGGGCCGCGGGCGCGGTGGTGGGCGTGGTGGGGACGGTGAACGCCCGGTTCGGCGGCCAGGTGCGGGAGGCCGCCATGACCACCCCTGAATCCTTGGAGTTGCAGCAGCTCCTGCGGGAAATGCAGGGCCACGGGGTCGAGCGGGTGGTGCTGGAGGTCTCCTCCCATGCCCTGGATCTACGGCGGGCCGATTGCTGCCGCTTCGCCGCCGGGATCTTCACCAACCTGTCCCAGGACCATCTGGATTATCATCAGAATTTTGACGCCTACTATGCCGCCAAGAAACGCCTGTTCTCCGAGCTCCTGGCCAACGGCGGCGCTCCGGAGGCCCTGGCGGTCATCAACCGGGACGACCCCTGGGGCGTGAAGCTCCTGGGAGAGGTCCGGGGCCGCCGTCTGACCTATGGATTCGGTTCCGGTAGCGATATCCGGCCGGAGGTCTTTGAACTGTCCCGGGACGGGGTCAGGGCCTGCCTGGCGACCCCCTGGGGCCAGGTGGAGGTAGCCTCCCCCCTGGTGGGCCGCCACAATCTGTATAATATCCTGGCCGCCGCCGGCGCCGCCCTGGGATTGGATACGAGCCCGGAGGACGTGGCCCGGGGTCTGGCCCAAATCGCCGGGGTGGATGGAAGGTTGGAGCGGGTGGCGGCCCCGGGGCGCCCCCCGGTCTTTGTGGACTACGCCCACACCCCCGACGCCTTGGCCCAGGTGCTGGCCACCCTGGGGAGTTTGGGTTTCCGGCGGCTGATTACAGTATTCGGGTGCGGTGGGGACCGGGACCGCACCAAACGCCCCCTGATGGGCGCGGCCGCCGGACGGGGAAGCGATTTGGTCATCATTACCAGCGATAACCCCCGCACCGAGGAGCCCCTGACCATCATCACGCAGATTGAACCGGGGGTGCGGGAGGCGGGTTTGCCCCTTCTGGACGCCCCCGAGGCCCGGGAGGGGGCTCGGGGCTACCTGATGGAGCCCGATCGCCGGAGTGCCATCCGCCTGGCCGTATCCCTGGCCGGACCGGACGACGCCATCCTGCTGGCCGGAAAAGGCCATGAAAATTATCAGATCCTGGGCACCCGCAAGATTCACTTCGACGACCGCGAAGAAGCCTGGGCCGCCCTGAAGGAGACCCCCGCCCCATGAGCGCCTGGTTCACCATCAGCGACATCGGCGCCGCCACCGGCGGTTTGATCAGGCAGCCGGGGGCCACGGAGACCTGCGTGGGGGTGTCCACCGACTCCCGCACCGCCCAGGCCGGGCAGGTCTTTCTCCCCCTGGTGGGGGAACGCTTCGACGGCCACGACTTTATCTTTCGGGCCCTGGACCGGCGGGTGGCCGCCCTGGTGGTGCGGGAGGACTGGTGGCGGGACCAGGGGCGCACCGTGCCCGGCGAGGTCGCGGTGATCACGGTGCGGGACACGCTGAGGGCCCTGGGGGACCTGGCCGCGGCCTGGCGGCGGCGGTTTGCCGTTCCCGTGGTGGCCATCACCGGAAGCTGCGGCAAGACCACCACCAAAGAGATGGCCGCCCTGGTCCTGGGCGAGGTCTACCGGGTGTGGAAGAACGAGATGAATCTCAACAACCTGGTGGGGGTGCCGTTGACCCTGTTGGGGTTGCACGCCGGGCATCAGGCCGCGGTCATCGAGATGGGCATGAACCGGTTCGGGGAAATTCGCCGGCTGGCCCAGATCGTCCGGCCCGACCTCGGGGTGCTCACCAACGTTTACCCGGCCCACACCGAAGGGTTGGGGAGCGTCGAGGGCGTGGCCCGGGCCAAAGGTGAATTGATCGAGGCCCTGGGGGCCGACGCCACCCTGATCTACAACCGGGACGACTGCCTTCTGGCCGAGCGGGCGGCCCGCTTCCCGGGTCGCACCTTTAGCTTCGGACTGTTTCCGGGGGCCGCCCTCACCGTGGCCGGACATCGCCCCCGGGGGTTGGCCGGCCAGGAGGTCGATTTCTGTTACCAGGGGCGCTGTTGGCCGGCCCGGCTCAGCCTGGTGGGCCTGCACCATCTCTATAACGCCCTGGCCGCGGCGGCCGTGGGGTTGGTCCTGGGTCTGAACCCGGACCTGATCACGGCCGGACTGGAAAAATTCGCCAGCCTGGATAAACGCACTCAGGTGATCGCCCTGGAACGGGGGGCCCATCTCATCAACGACTGTTATAATGCCAATCCCGGCTCCATGAGCCAGGCTCTCCGGACCCTGGCCCAGGTGCGGGGGCGGGGCCGGGTTGTGGCCGCCCTGGGGGACATGCTGGAGCTGGGGGAGGCCACCGAACAGGCCCACGGCGATATCGGCGCCCTGGCCGCGGAATTGAACCTGGACCTGTTGGTGGTCTGCGGGCAGTTCAAGGGTCACGTGGCGGCCGGGGCCCGGTCCGCCGGCCTGCCCGCCTGCCGGATCGTTCCGGTGGACTCGGTGGAGGCCGGAGTCCAGGTGCTGGAGGAATTCCTGGGGCCCGGCGACGTGGTGCTGGTGAAAGGCTCCCGGGGCATGCGCCTGGAAAACCTGGTGGCCGGCCTGACCTGACGTGCAGGGCCTGAAACCAAGCGGTCAGGGAAAGAAAGACGTACGGGGGAACGGTGCCAGGAGGCCGATGCCCCCTCTACCCCCATTAATAAATAATCTCAGATGCAGTCCGGAATGAGGAACTGACGCGGTGCTCTATCATCTCCTGTATCCCTTGAAGACGGTTTTCGGCGGGTTCAACGTCTTCCGCTATATCACCTTCCGGTCCATCTATGCCATCTTGACGGCCCTGATGATCTGTTTTCTCCTGGGTCCCTGGCTCATCCGGCAACTGGCGGCGCATCAGATCGGGCAGTACATCCGGGAGGACGGCCCGGCCTCGCATCACTCCAAGGCCGGCACCCCCACCATGGGAGGCATCCTGATCATCTTTGCCACCATAGCGTCAACCCTGCTCTGGGCCGACTTGAGTAATCCGTATATTTGGCTTCTGATCCTGGTGACCCTGGGCTTTGGGGCCATCGGCTTCCACGATGACTATCTGAAGGTGATTAAGAAAAATAACCGGGGGTTGAGCGCCCGGTCCAAGTTTTTGGCCCAGGTGCTGGTGGGGCTGGGGGCGGTGTTATGGCTGTATTTCACCCCGGGATTCAACACCACCCTGATCATCCCCTTTTTCAAGGAATTGACCCCTGACTTGGGATGGTTTTTTATTCCCGTGGCCATGTTCATCATCGTGGGCGCGGCCAACGCCGTGAACCTGACCGATGGTCTGGACGGCCTGGCCATCGGCCCGGTGACCATTGTGGCGGGCACCTTTTTGATCTTCTGTTATCTCACCGGGCATGTGAAGATCGCCGATTATCTCCAGATTCCCTATATCCGCAACGCCGGAGAGTTGTCCATCTTTTGCGGTGCCCTGGTGGGGGCCGGCATCGGCTTTCTCTGGTTCAATTCCTATCCGGCCCAGGTCTTCATGGGCGACGTGGGGGCCCTGGCCCTGGGCGGCTGCCTGGGCACGGTGGCGCTGATCACCAAGCAGGAGATCGTCTTGGCCATCGTGGGCGGCATCTTCGTCATCGAGGCCGTGTCGGTGATCCTGCAGGTGGGCTTCTTCAAGGCCACCAATGGCAAACGCATCTTCCGCATGGCCCCCATCCACCATCATTTCGAACTGAAGGGATGGCCGGAGCCCAAGGTGATCGTGCGGTTCTGGATTCTGGCCCTGATTCTGGCCCTGGTGGGTCTGAGCACCCTGAAACTGCGTTAAGGCGGGAGAATTTCCGAAACCATGCCCTTTGCCGGACAACATATCCTCATTGTGGGGCTGGGCAAGACCGGGGTGGCCCTCACCCGCTTTCTGGCGGCCCAGGGGGCGCGGCTCACGGTCACCGACCCGCAATCGGCGGCCGACCTGGCTCCGGCCCGGGCCCAGATCACCGACCTGGAGGTCCGACTGGAGCTGGGAGTGGCGGAGCCAACTTCCCCTGGGGCCTACGATGTGATCGTCCCCAGCCCCGGGGTGCCCCCGGAACTGCCCTGGCTGGCCCGGGCCGCGGCGGCGGGCGTCCCCGTGGTGGGGGAACTGGAGATCGCCACCCGTTTCCTGGAAAAACCGGTGATCGCCATCACCGGCACCAACGGCAAGACCACCACCACCACGTTGGTGGGGGAACTGCTGGCGGCCTCGGGCCGGCGTGTCCTGGTGGGGGGGAATATCGGCACGCCGCTGATTTCGCTCTTGGCTTCCCAGGGGGAGGCGGATTGCCTGGTCCTGGAGGTGAGCAGCTTCCAGTTGGACACGGCGCCCTCGTTTCATCCCCGGGCCGCGGCCCTGCTGAATATCAGCGCCGATCACCTGGACCGCTACCCCGATTTTGCGGCCTACGTGCGATCCAAGGCCGCCATCTTCCGTCATCAGGGGCCCGAGGACCTGGCGGTGTTGAACGCCGACGACCCCCAGGTGGCGGCCCTGGCCCCCGGACTCCGTTCCCGGGTGCATCTCTTTTCCACCCAGCAGGCCTTCGTCGCGGGTGCCTGGCGCAACGGCAGTGCCGTAATGGTGCGGCTGTCGGGGCGCCAGGCCACCCGCATCCCCATGGCCGGCATCCGGCTGCCGGGGGGACATAATCAGGAGAACATCATGGCGGCCCTGCTCCTGGCCCTGGACCTGGGCGCCGATCCCGAGACGTGCATCAAGGTGTTGGGGGAGTTCAGCGGCCTGCCGCACCGGGTCGAGTGGGTGGCCAGCCACGGAGGGGTGGACTTTTACGACGATTCCAAAGGCACCAACGTGGGCGCCGTGGTCCGGTCGCTGGAATACTTCGACCGGCCCGTGGTGTTGATTGCCGGAGGCCGGGACAAGGGCGGCGACTACAGCCCTCTGGCACCCCTGGTGCGCCGGGGGGTCAAGGCCCTCATCCTGGTGGGGGAGGCCCGGGAGAAGATCCGGCGGGAGTTGGGGAGGCTGACGGCCACCCGGGAGGCCGCCGATCTGGAGGAGGCCACCAGCCTGGCCTGGGAGGCCGCCCGGTCCGGCGACGTGGTGCTCCTTTCTCCGGCCTGCTCCAGCTTCGACATGTTCACTGACTACGCCGCCCGAGGCCGGGCCTTTCAGACCGCGGTCAGGAGATTGATCCATGGACAGCAACAGCGCCCCCGCGACTAGCGCCCATTACGACCACATCCTGATGATCGCCCCCCTGCTGCTGTTGGGACTGGGGTTGGTGATGGTCTTCAGCGCCAGCGGCGTCATGGCCTTTGACAGATATCAGGATGCCTACTTCTTCCTCAAGAAGCAGGCCCTCTACGCCGTGGCGGGGGTGGGCCTGATGCTGGTGATCCGTAAGATCCCGTACCAACTCTATCAGCGCCTGGCCTATCCCATCCTGATCCTCAGCCTCATCACCCTGGTACTGGTGCTGATTCCGGGGATCGGCCTGAAGATCCGCAGCGCCTCCCGCTGGCTCAAGCTCGGCCCGATAGTCATTCAGCCCTCGGAGTTCGCCAAACTGGCCGTGATCAATTTTCTGGCCTACTCCCTGGCCCGCAAACAGGACAAAATGAAGGATTTCAGCATCGGGTTTCTGCCCCACATCATCATCACCGGACTCTTTATCATTCTGATCGAGAAGGAGCCGGACTTCGGCACCGCCATGAGCCTGGCCGGGATTGTCTTCATGATGCTGTTCGTGGGCGGCACCCGGCTGACGCACATCTTTCTGTGCGTCGTGGCCGCGGCGCCGCTGTTGGTCTACATCATCGTCAAGAACCGCATGCGCATGGAGCGTATCGTCACCTTCCTGGACCCCTGGAAGTATGCCCAGGATTCCGGCTATCAGCTGGTGCACTCCCTCCAGGCCATCGGTTCGGGAGGTTTCTGGGGACTGGGGGTGGGTCGCAGCCGGGAGAAGCTATTCTATCTGCCGGACGCCCACACGGACTTCATCTTTTCCATCACCGCCGAGGAACTGGGCTTCATAGGCGCCCTGGTGGTGATCGTGTTGATATCTCTGCTGATCTGGCGGGGGCTCTGCCTCTGTTTCCGGGCTCGGGATCTGTATGGGACGTATTTGTCCCTGGGGCTGGTCCTGGTGATCGGGTTGCAGGCCGCCTTGAACATCGCCGTGGTCACCGGCCTGATGCCCACCAAGGGCCTGTCGTTGCCGTTCGTCAGCTATGGCGGGTCATCGCTCTTGGTCAACCTCATCGCCGTGGGCATTCTCTTGAATATCAGCTCTCAGGCTTCCCAGCCTGAGGCGGGAGCGGCATAAGCTCATGACTGGCACTTCGGACAGAGAGGGCCGGTGGCATCTGGCCATCGCCGGGGGGGGCACCGGCGGCCATCTCTTTCCCGGCATCGCGGTGGCCCTGGCGTGCCGGGAGCGTCTGGGCGCCCGGGTGACCTTCGTGACCACGGACCGGGCCCTAACCCTAAAGATCCTGGCCCGCTACGGCCTGCCCCACCGTTTGATTCGCACCCAGGCGCTGTATGGGCGGGGGAAGCTCCAGCGTCTGGGTTCCCTGGCCCAGATCCCCGGGAGTGTCTGGCAGGCGAAAAAAGTGCTTCACCAAGAGGCACCGGATATGGTATTAGGTATGGGAGGCTACACCTCCGGGCCGGTGGGGGTGGCAGCATATCTCCTGGGAATCCCTTTAGCCATACACGAGCAGAACGCCATTTTGGGCTTTACCAATAGATGGTTGACCTGTCTGGCCGACCGGGTCTTTCTTTCCTTCCCGGACGCCGCCGGTCAGGTGCCCACGGATCGGGCAGTCTTCACGGGCAATCCCATTCGCCCTGATTTCCTCACTCCGTCCGCGTCGCCTCGCCCGGGATTCCCCTTTACCCTCCTGGTGATGGGAGGTTCCCAGGGCGCCCGCCAGCTCAATCTGCAGATGGTTGCGGCTCTGCCCCTTCTGGAAGAATGTCGGGAGACCCTGCGGATTATTCATCTCACCGGTCCGGCCGACCTGGAGGTGGTCCGGCAAGGCTATGAAGACGGGGGTTTTGCAGCCGAGGTCTACGATTTCAGCCCCGAGGTGGCGAGTTTTATGCGGCAGGCTCATCTCATCCTGTGCCGGGCCGGGGCTTCCACCCTGGCAGAGCTTACGGCCGTGGGCCGGGCCGCCATCCTGGTTCCCTATCCGTACGCGGCCAACCGGCACCAGGACCACAATGCCCAGGTCCTGGCGGCGGCGGGGGGGGGCTGGGTGACGCCGGACGCCGAACTCACCGGGGCCCGGATCGCCGAGCTGGTGCACCGGGCGATGAGGGCTCCCGAAAGATTGGCTGAGATGGAAGTCTGCAGCCGTCGCCTGGGACGCCCGGGTGCGGCCGTTGCCATTGCCCGGGAATGTCAGGCGCTGCGGGGACGGGGATGGATTGCCAACCGGAGGGCGGCGGGCCTGATCCCGGGGCTTTGAAGTCCGCGGCCCGGCGTTCTGCCCAGCAACATGCAGCTTCCTGCCCGGAGCGGGAGAGGGCCGGGAGTGCTGAGGGCGAAACCGACATCGCCCTTCAGGGGCATAGGGATCAATTCTTTCGGGGATGACTTTAGAGGCCGCCGGCGACCGCCGGGGATAAGGAAGATGGCTGACCGGCCCCCGGGGGCTGAGGTCGGCGGCGCTAAAACCGCAGGGGGGATTGGGATGACGAGGAACGGCACACACTACCACTTCATCGGCCTGGGGGGCATCGGCATGAGCGGGCTGGCGGAACTCCTGGTGCGCCAGGGCTGCCGGGTCAGCGGTTCCGATCTGGCCGCCAACGCCCTGACCCGGAAGCTGGAGAAGTTGGGAGTCACTTTCTTCCCGGGCCATCATTCGGACCACCTGCAGGAGGATGGGGTGGTAATCATCTCTTCCGCCATCACCCCGGATAACCCGGAGTTGACTGCCGCCCGGCAGAAGGGACTCACGGTCATTTCCCGGGCCCAGATGCTGGCCCGGCTGATGCAGGGACATACCCAGATCGCCGTCGCCGGAGCCCATGGCAAGACCACCACCACCACCATGGTGGCCACGGTGCTGCGCCAGGCCGGGCTGGACCCCTCGGTGATGGTGGGGGGCGTCGTCGATACCCTGGGCAGCAATGCCATCTTGGGGGCGGGGAAATATTTCGTAGCCGAGGCCGACGAATCCGACGGCTCCTTCCTGGTCTTGTCCCCCCACGTGGCGGTGATCACCAATATCGATCGGGAGCACCTGGATCATTATCGCGATCTGGCTCATATTCAAGAGGTCTTTGCCCGTTTCGCCAACCAGGTGCAACCCCGGGGTGTGGTCGTGGCCTGTGCCGATGATGCCAACCTGGCGCCGGTTCTGTCTCGTGTCCAAGGTCGGCTCTTTACCTACGGTCTTCACCCCGGGGCCGACCTGTGGGCCGCAGATTTGGTCATCGACGGGTTTACCAGCCGCTATCGCCTGATGCAGCGGGATAGAGCGTTGGGTGAGGTCGTTCTCCCCCTGGCCGGCCGCCATTACGCCTCCAATTCCGTGGCCGCGGCGGCCGTGGGGTGCGTCCTGGGCCTGGATTTCCTGGCATTGCAAGGGGGGTTGGCCAATCTGGGCCGGATTCAACGCCGGTTCGAGATCAAGGGCGAGGTCCTGGGAGTAACGGTGGTGGACGATTACGGCCATCATCCCACCGAGATCAAGGTCACCTTGGAGGCCATGGCCGAGGCCTTCCGGGGCCGCCGTCTGCTGGTGGCCTTCCAGCCCCATCGCTACAGCCGGACCCAGGCCCTGCTCAGCGACTTTTTCGGGGTTTTCGGAGCAGCCGACCTCGTCTTCTTAACAGAGATCTACAGCGCCGGAGAGCCGGTGATCAGAGGCATCTCCGGACGCGGCCTCTACCAGGGGGTCAAACAGAGCGGTCATGCCGGGGTCTGCTATGAGGAAGACCGGGACAGATTGATCGACCGGGTGTGGGAGGCCCTCCAGCCGGGGGATGTCCTCATCACCATGGGGGCCGGGGACATCTGGAAGGTGGGTGAGGAGGTCGTCCGGAGACTGGCGGCGCACCCCGAACTCCCCCTATCCTCGGATTATGTCTATTCCACCCAGTCCGTGAAGGCCTGACCGTCATGCTCAACAGGACTCAGAGCCACATGGCTGTTCCCCGCCGCACCGCCTCCCGGCGGACTCCCCGGGCCAACCGGTCCACCCCGCGGCAACGTCCCATGGCCCAACGTAAGGGCCAGGCCAGGTATGCCCGCGCCCCTCGCTCCTGGCAGGGAGTCAAACAAACCCTGTGGACAACGTTGGCGGTGACCGCGGTAGCCTCCTTTCTGGCCGGGTTCAGTTATCTGATGATCTGGACTTACCAGCAGGTAGTCCACCTGCCGTATTTCCAGATCCAGGATGTGGCCGTCATCCAGGTGGAGGGGGAGGCACGTTTGAATGTGGAGACGGTGACCGCCCTCACTGGGCTCAAACGGGGGGCCAGCCTGTTGGAGATCAACCCGGCTAAACTCGAGGAGGCCCTGCGGCGGCACCCTTGGATTCAAACCGCCCGGGTGGAGCGCTTATGGCCGGATCGCCTGCGGATCAGCTTGGTGGAATATCAGCCCCTGGCCATCGTGCAGTTGGATAATCTTTATTTCATCAGTACGTCGGGAGCGTTGTTCAAGGCTTTGGAGCCCGCCGACCAGCACGATCTACCCATCATCACCGGCCTGCGGCCGGAGCATTTCGCGGTCGGCGACGGACAGCCCGCCCCGTTGGTGAACAAGGTCCTGGAACTCTGCCAATTCCTGAAGAACTCCGGGCCTCCGTTCAACTTCGAGAACATCGCCGAAATCCACGTCGATTCCGAACGAGGATTGCTCATCTATCCCAACAACTTGAAAGTGGCAGTGGATCTCGGCTTTCACGGCTACGCCCAGAAGTTCGCCAATCTGCAGCGGGTGCTACCGCTCCTGCACCACCACGGTCATCTGCCCCGGTTGGAAAAGATTAACTTGAATTATCCCCAGAAGGTGCTGGTGAGCTTAAAGACAACAGATCTATCGACACCGTGAGAGGAGAGACAGTGGGCCAGGAATTGATCGTGGGCTTGGATATCGGAACGACGAAAATTTGTGCGGTGGTGGGGGAGGCCCACGACGGCCACGTGGACATCATCGGCATCGGCACCCATCCCTCCCAGGGTTTGCGCAAAGGCGTGGTGGTCAATATTGAAAATACCGTCAAGTCCATCCGGCAGGCCATCGAAGAGGCGGAGCTGATGGCCGGTTGTGAGATTCGGTCGGTCTACACGGGCATCGCCGGCGGCCACATCCAGGGATTCAACAGCCATGGGATCATCGCCATCAAGAGCCGGGAAGTCACCCCAGCCGACATTGCCCGGGTCATTGATGCGGCCAAGGCCGTGGCCATTCCTCTGGACCGCGAGGTGATCCATATCCTGCCCCAGGAATATCTCGTGGACGGCCAAGGTGGCATCAAGGACCCCATCGGCATACACGGCATCCGGTTGGAGGCCAAGGTGCACATCGTCACCGGGGCGGTCACCGCGGTCAGCAACATCATCAAGTGCTGCAACAAGGCCGGACTGGACGTGGCCGACATCGTCCTGCAGAGTCTGGCCTCGGGAGAGGCCGTCCTCACCGATGAAGAAAAGGAGGTCACCGTGGCCCTGGTGGACCTGGGCGGCGGCACCACCGACCTCGCCATCTTCTCCAATAACTGCATCAAACACAGCTGGGTCCTGGCCCTGGGCGGCAATAACCTGACCAACGACATCGCCATCGGGCTGCAGACCTCGCTCCCTGAGGCAGAGAAGCTCAAGCAATTGTACGGCTGCAACCTCAACATCCTCACCAATAAGGACGAGACCATCGAAATCCCCGGTCTGGGCGGGCGCAAACCCCGCACCCTGAGCCGGGGCATCTTAGCCGAGATCATCCACCTGCGGATGGAAGAGATCATGCGGCTCATCCACAAGGAACTCATTCGGGCCGGGCTGGAAATCCCCATGATCACCGGGGCCGTGGTCACGGGCGGCACCTCCCTGCTCCCCGGACTGCCGGAAATGTCCGAGGATATTTTGGGCATCCCCACCCGTCGGGGGTATCCCATCGGCGTCGGCGGCCTCACCGACGTTATCAACAACCCATCCTTTGCCACCGCCGTGGGACTGGTCCAATATGGCGCCCGGGCCCGCCAGAAAAGGGCCAAGGACATCTTCCGCATTCGGGATCAAAATATTTTCTCCCGAGTCTGGAGCCGAATGAAAAAGTGGTTCAAAGAAGTCATCTAAAGTTGTAGAATGAATCGCTGGGACAGGGATGTTTGGCAGGGGATCAAGATAAATCCACAGGAGGGTGATGATGAAAATCCAAATGGTCGAGGACACTGGCAATTCCGCCAAGATCAAAGTCATCGGCGTAGGGGGAGCCGGCGGCAACGCCATTAACGACATGATCAAGGCCCAGCTCGCCGGGGTGGATTTTCTCGCCGCCAATACCGACATGCAGGCCCTGGAGCGGAGCCTGGCGGTCTCCAAGATCCAGTTGGGGGCGCAGCTCACCAAGGGGCTGGGAGCCGGCGGCGACCCGGAAGTGGGTAAAAACGCCGCTCTGGAGGACGCCGACCGTCTGCGGGAAACCCTGAAGGGGGCCGACATGGTGTTCATCACCGCTGGCATGGGAGGCGGCACCGGCACCGGCGGGGCCCCGGTAATCGCCGAGGTCTGCAAGGATATCGGCGCCCTGACCGTGGCCGTGGTCTGCAAGCCGTTCTTCTTTGAGGGCAAGAAACGCCACCGGCAGGCTGAAGCGGGCATCGAGGAGCTCAAGGTGGCGGTGGACACCCTCATCACCATCCCCAATGACCGCCTCCTGAGCCTGGCGCACAAAAACACCCCTGCCATGGAGACCTTTGCCCGGGCCAACGAGGTCTTACTCTATGCGGTCAAAGGCATCTCCGACCTCATTCTGGTCACCGGCCACATCAACGTGGATTTCGCCGACGTACGTACCATCATGAGCGAGATGGGTCTGGCGCTGATGGGCACCGGCATCGCCAGCGGCACCAACCGCGCCGTGGAGGCGGCCCAAAAGGCCATCTCCAGCCCCCTGTTGGAAGACGTCAATATCCGCGGGGCCCGGGGCATCCTGATCAACATCACCAGTGGCAACGCAATCTCCCTGGACGAACTGAAGGACGCCTCGGCCACCATCCAGGAGGAGGCCCACGAGGACGCCAACATCATCTGGGGCTGGGTGGTGGATGAATCCTTGGGCGAAGAGGTCCGGGTCACCGTCATCGGCACCGGCATCGGCAAGAAAAATGAAGCCGAGGAAACCATTCGCCGGGCCAAGAGCGTCTCCCCGGCCAGTGACGACCTGGAGGTGCCCACCATCATGCGCCGCGGCGAGCCGACCACCACCTGGACTCGCACCGCCGACGGCGAAGCCAAAAAAAAGAGTAATCTGGAGTTGGTGAACCCCCGTAAAAACATCATTCACCCCGACCTCCAGTACGAGGAAGATGAACTGGATATCCCCACATTCCTGCGCCAGGCGGATTAACCACCGCGAGCGGGCGGCGGCGGGCTTAGTGCTGCATCCGGGACCCAGTCCGGAGGCGCTTCCCGGCCGCCCATGAGAAAGCTCATCACCCGATTGCAGCGCCGACTGGCCCAGGAGTCCGGCGCGGTTGCCAGAGAATGGGGCCACCGGTATCCGGTGGCCCTGATTTATCCTAACACCTACGCGGTGGGGATGAGTAATCTGGGTTTTCAGACCATCTACCGCCTACTCAATGATCACCCCGATCTCGTCGCCGAACGCGTCTTCCTGCCGGACCCCGAGGAGTTGGAGGAATATCGCCGCACCCAGACCCCGCTCTTCTCCTTGGAGTCTCAGCGGTCCCTCGCCGACTTTGCCGCCCTGGCCTTCTCGTGCTCCTTCGAGGCCGATTATCCCAACATTCTGACCATCCTGGAGATGGCCCGCCTGCCCCTCAGGCGAGCTGACCGGGACGGGACCCATCCCCTGGTGATGGCGGGCGGAGTGGCGATCTGCCTCAATCCGGAGCCTCTGGCCCCCTGTTTCGACCTCTTTTTTCTGGGGGAGGGGGAGACCGGGGCGGCCGGCTGCTTCGCTTTTCTGGCGGCCCATGCGGACATGGGTCGACCGAAATTGTTACGGGAGGTAGCAGTATCCCAGCCCGGCATCTACGTCCCGGCCGGGTACCGGCCGACTTATCATGATGACGGCACTCTGGCGGCCCTTGAGGTCGAGCCTGGCTTTCCCTTGCCGGTGCGACCGGCTCCTAGAGCTGATCTGAGTATCGGTCCCACCCAGACCGAGATCCTGGCCCCGGACAGCGAATTCGGCGGTATGTATCTGGTGGAGGTAAACCGGGGCTGCCCCCGGGGTTGCCGGTTCTGCGCCGCGGGTTTCGTCTATCGCCCGCCCCGGGAACGTTCCGGGGAGGACCTGTCCCGGCAGGTGGCCGCCGGTTTGACCCGAATGGACAAGATCGGCCTGGTGGGGGCCGCGGTGGGCGACTCCCCGGCCTTGAAGGACCTGTGCCGCCAGATCGTCGCCGCCGGCGGCGGGATGGGCCTTAGCTCCCTGCGGGCCGATAAGGCCGACCGGGAGCTCCTGGACCTCCTGGCCGCCAGCGGCACCAGGAGCCTGGCCCTGGCCCCGGAGGCCGGGAGCGAGCGCCTTCGCCGGGTGATCAACAAAGACCTGACGGAGGACGAGATCACCGCCGCGGTGTTGGCGGTGCATGATGCCGGCATCCCTAACCTGAGGCTGTATTTCATGATCGGGCTGCCCACCGAAACCCGGGAGGATGTGCGGGACATCGGCCGCCTGGTGAAACGCCTGCTCCATGCCATGGTGAAGGCGGCCCGGGGGCGCCCCCGCCTGGCCGCCCTCACCGTCAGCCTCAGCTCCTTCGTGCCCAAGCCCTTCACCCCCTTTCAATGGGCGGCCTTCTTGGGGGTGCCGGAACTCAAGGAGCGCCAGCGGCTGGTCAAACGGGAGCTGGCCGGGGTGCAACGGGTGCGGGTCCATGCCGATCTGCCCAAATGGTCTTACCTCCAGGCTCTCCTCTCCCGGGGTGACCGTCGGGCGGGGGAGCTGCTCTTGGCCCAGCACCGGGCCGGGGGCGATTGGAACGCGGTCTTCCGCGCCAGCCCCCTCAACCCCGACTTTTTCGTGCTGCGGGAGAGGGGCAAGGAAGAACTCCTCCCCTGGGATTGCATCGATTACGGTCTGAGCAAAGATTACCTGTGGGAGGAGTATCAGCGGGGCTTGGCGGGTAAGTTGTCCCCGCCTTGTGATCCGGAGGTGTGCCGCCGGTGCGGGGTTTGTGGCCCCTGAAGATTGCGGGGGGGGACGGGGAAAAGTGGACAATCCTCTGCTCCTGTGGCGGGAAGTAAAGTTCGAGCCACTCCCTCCGGACCCATTAAGGTTGACAGGCCCGACGGACGCGAGGTAAATTTCCCAGTTAAGGAGGGATGGCCGAGTGGTTTAAGGCGGCGGTCTTGAAAACCGCTGACCGAAAGGTCCGTGGGTTCGAATCCTACTCCCTCCGCCAAACCTTGCCCCGTCGAGGTCCGTTTGCTCCTGGCCGTTCTTCCCCCCCGAATGCAATGAAAGACTTGCCACTGTCACGCTCTCAGGGTATATTTACTGCAAACCTGTGACCGCAGTCAGAGAAGCCCATCATCCTTTCCGGAGAGATGACCGAGTCGGCCGAAGGTGCTCGCCTGCTAAGCGAGTGTGGGGGGAAACTTCCACCGAGGGTTCGAATCCCTCTCTCTCCGCCATTTTTTCTTTTCCACCGTCCCGTTTTGCCTGGTGTGCCTCAAGAACAGGGAATTACCGGGGAATCACGCCGTTGTTTTCCCGGGGGGGAAGCCTTCAGCGCCAGGGCGCCTAAAAATGCACCAGTGCGTGTCTTGGTTATACGGGGGCTCGGAATTTTTTATCATGGGTCACTCTGGGGCAAGCGAATGACAATAATTGTGTCAACCGCTGCACCTGCGCTGGCTTCTTTGCCCTGCCCCGGTTATACCGAAGTATGCCGCCGGCCTCTCTTCCGCGGCTCCACCACTCCAGGGCCGGGACCAAATTACCGGGGGGAGGGGCAGGGCACCCGAGAAAGGTCTAGATCGAAACAATCGCCCTGTCGGCGGTGGGCTTTCTTAAAATTTTACGTGGGAAAATATCGCCACCTCGGCCAAGGCATTTCTGGAAATTATAAGATAATTACATTAGGTTGTATTATCCTTGCATCTGTGTTAAGCCCCTTTGCCCCCCCAACCTCCCCCGACATCCGCCGGCCAACGGGAATAAAGTGGGAAAAAAGCGGGGTACAAGCGGGTAACCGGATCGGTCCCTCCGCTTTCTGACAAACCGGTCTAGGCTTTTATGTCATGGCGATGGAAGGCAAAACCGCGGAGCACCTGTTTCGACACCTTCTTTTTCATAATATTTGACCGGTTCCGGGGAGAAAGGTCTCTGGCCTTTTTCAAACCTCACCCTCTCTTCAGGGGAAGCGGATTGAGGTTAGGGTGTTTTGAACTGGGTTGCAATGACATTAACTGGCGCTCAGGGAAACTCCGCCAACCGGCGGATGATCTCGGGGATGGTATCCCGGGCCAGGGTGGAGAGAGAGCCGCCCCCCAGAACCACCTGGAGGGGCACACCCAAGTCGGCGGCAGTGGTGAGCATTAAATCGCAAGTTTGAAAATAGGCAGCCTCGGTTAGACCCAGCGAGCCGTAGTCATGGGCATGGGTGTCAAAGCCGTAATACCACACCACCAGGTCGGGGCGGAAGTCCACCACCAAGGGCAGGTGCCGCCGCACCGCCTCCACGTAGGCCTGGTTGGGGTCGGGGGTATAGCCCAGGTCATAGACATCCACGTCCATCTTGGTGCCGTCAGGACTGCGGTGGTCGGTGCCGCAGAAGCACAGGTGAAAGACCCCCGGATCATCCCGCACCAGCGCCCGGGTGCCGTCGCCGTGGTGGGCGTCGGTATCGATGACCGCAACGCGCTGCCAGGCACTCGTGCTTCGGACCTGGGTGATGGCCAGCACCACGTCATTGAAACAACAGGCGCCCCAGAACTGGCGGGGACCGGCGTGATGACCGCCGGCGCCGATGAAACAAAAGGCCCGGTCCAATTCCCCCCGGCTCAGGGCCTCCATGGCCGCCACCACGCCGCCGGCGGACTCGTAGGCGGTGCTGCAGAAGCTGTCCCGGGCCACCGCCCGGAGCAACTCCGGGGTATGGACCTGCAGGAGCAGTTCCTCCGAGACCCGGGGCGAGGTGTACAGGTGCACGTTGGCTTTGGCCAGCACCGTCTCCAGGGCCTCGGGAAAGTCCCGCAGACGGTTCCCCACGGTCAGGTAGCTCTTGCGACTGAAAGAGGGATGATAATAGATACCGACTTTTTTCATGGCGACCCTCCCAGGGGGATGGAATGACTTGGGGGAAACGGGATCAAGGGCTGCAAACCCATCGGGCCCTGCGTCCCCTTCCCCACCAAACGCAGCGGGTTTCTTTCCGGGCGCATGACGGAAGTACAGTGGCTTCGAGTGACCTCTTTAAGACCTCAGGCCGTTGCGGGCCTAGTGTACCCGCAGATTCCCTGCAAAGGCAACGAAAACCGCCTCCTTTTAGGATTGACAGAGATAAAAAATATCTGATATCAAAGGACAGATAAAATGTTTGGGGCTTTGACCAAACTGAATCCGGCAAAATTCCCTTTCGGCACTCTTACCCGCGCCGGGCCGAACCCAACCGTTTTTTAACCCGGGGGCAGGCCCCAAGCCGACCCATATACAGCAATCCGGCGGCAAGAGAGGTTGTATGGCCTCAAGACCCGTGCCTATCTGGGTGGCAGGAATTTTACTGGCAGCGGTTTTGGGAATGGGGCCCCCCGCCAACGCTCAGGAGAACCCCATGTCTCTTTCCCCCCAAGACCGGCAGCTCCTGCATGAGATCGCCCGGGGAACCATCACCGGGTGCCTGGAAGGAAAAACGCCACCGGGGCTCTTGAATCTTCCCCCCATCCTGCGGGAGCTTAGAGGGGCCTTTGTCACCTTGCACAAACATGGGCAGCTGCGGGGCTGCATCGGTCTCATCGAAGCCATCAAGCCCCTGGCCGAGACGGTTCAGGAGATGGCCATGGCGGCAGCCTTTCGGGACCCCCGGTTCCCTCCCCTGCAATCCGAGGAACTGCCCGACATTGAAATTGAAATTTCGGTTTTGACCCCCTTTCGCCAGATCACCGACGTCGGGGAGATCGAGGTGGGCAAACACGGCTTATATATTGAGAAGGGTTACCAGCGGGGGTTGCTCTTGCCCCAGGTGGCCACGGAATACAAATGGGACCGGGATACCTTTCTGCGGCAGACCTGCCTCAAGGCTGGCCTTCACCCCGAAGCCTGGAAGGACCCGGACAGTCGGATTTTTGTTTTCAGCGCTGAGATCTTTTGAACGAGGCACCATCGTCAATAATTATAAGGAAATACAGAGGTAGTGCATGACCGAACCTGAGAAGGACACAAGTACCCATCTGCCAGCCCCGCAGCCCCCGCCGGAGCCGGAGCCGGCGGCGCCCAAGTGGCTGATCGGTCAACGCTATGTGATCATCTTAGCCATCATTTTCATATTTTTTCTGGTGATTTTTCTCAGTTCCGAACGCCGGCCGGTAACTCAGGTGACCCCCCCGCAAGAGCTCACCCAACCCAGCCCCCCAGAGCACCCGGAACCGGCGCCGACTGCCACTCCGGAGGCGGTGCGCCCACCGGAGCCGAAACCGGAGGCTGCGGTCCCGGAGGTGCCCAAACCAGCCCCTCCGATGGAGGCGACACCTGTACCCGTACTGGAGCCTCACCCCACTCCGGCTCTGGAGGCCCACCCGGTTCCGGTCCCCGAATCCAAGGGGTTAGGGCCGGCTCCGGCGGAACCGGAAAAGAAGTCGGCCATCCATGAAAAGCCGCCGATTCCCGCCCGCCTCCCTGAAAAGCACGTTAAAGGGGAGGCCTTCACCCGGGCCCTCATCAAGATCATCGACGACCAGGTGAAGCAACGCTGGCTCGGCTGGCGACCCAATAGCATAATATTGGGGTACATGGGACTGACCGACAACGTCAACAACCTGCAACTGGGGGTGCTGGAGGTGGCCCGGCGGACCACCGTCGTGCTCAATGAAAACATGACCCGTTTTGCCACCACCGAGGCCTACAACCCCCACATCAACGAAGCCATGAACTTTCTCATGGTGAGCCCGGACAAATACTGGTTCCCGTCGGCTTCGGGGAAATACAAAGAGGCCATCGCCGATTTCCATAAGTATATCGATGACTTGAAAAACAATCGAAGCCGTTTCTACGCCCGGGTGGACAATCTCATTGCCCTCATGACCCACTTCAAGGACATCCTGGGAAGCTGTTTCCACAACCTGCTGAAAGACGTCGAGGCCAATGGCAAACCGGTGTCCTGGACGGTGGCCGACGATTATTTCTATTTTTCCCAGGGAGTGGCCTTGGGGATGTCCCAGGTGTTGGAGGGGGTGCTGGAGGATTTCGCCGCCGAGCTACATAAGAAGAATTCCCATAAACTGGTGGAGGATGCCATTCACGCCCTGCACACCGGCTCGGAACTCTCTCCCTGGTTGATCACCGACGCGGCCAAGGACGGCATTTTGGCCAACCACCGGGCCAATCTGTCCACCTACATCGGGGAGGCGGAGCACCTGATCTCCACCCTACAAACGGTGTTGGCTACCAATTGACGGCAGGACGCCTGAGCTCAATCGGGGGGGCCGACGGGAGGGATTGAGATGCACGTGGGCATGATCATGAACAAGGAGCCGATTACGGTCTCCCCGGAGACCCGGGTGCATGAGGCCATCAAGCTCATGCAGCAGTTGAATATCCGCCATCTGCCGGTGATGGATGGCAAGCAGTTCGTGGGTTGGCTGTCCAACCGCGATCTCTACCAGGTGCTGCTGGCGGCGATGATCGAAAACATTACGGTGGGCGACGTGATGAACCGGGACCCCATCACCGTGACCCCGGAGACCGATCTGGAGGAAGCCGCCAACCTGATACGGGAACACAAGATCGGTGGCGTGCCGGTCATGGAGGATCGGAGGCTGGTGGGGGTGCTCACGGTTATCGACCTGCTGTCGGCCTTTCAATATATGCTCAATGTCATCCGCACCAGCTCCCGGATCGACCTGGAGCTGGAAGACGACCCGCAGGCCTTCGATCGGGTCTGTAGCCTTATTCAACAGGCGGGGGGAGAGATAATCAATGTGGCCATGGGCGCCTTGTCCGGAGGTCGGCGCACCTATTCCTTCCGTCTGGAGAAAACCAGATTAGCTCCCATCATCTCGCACTTACAGGAGCATGGGTACACCGTGCTGGATAAGGTCAGCTAGCCGATGACCACCCTGTTCCTGCCAGCCTGTTTAGCCCGGTAGAGGGAGTCATCCGCCCGTTGCAGCAAGTCTTCGGGCGTCATCTTCCCCTTGAGGGCACTCACCCCGATACTGATGGTGACGCGCAGGTGTTGGCCGTTGAGGTCGAGACTATGGTCAGCCAGGTGTTGGCGCAGACGTTCGGCCAGGTGGGCGGCGCGCTTTTTCGACGTCTGGGGCAGAATGATGGCGAATTCTTCTCCGCCGTAGCGGAAAAACTGGTCCGACCCCCGGATGGATTGTTGGATGATCCGACTGACCTGCTGCAGGACCGCGTCTCCGATGGCATGACCGTAATTGTCGTTGACCTGCTTGAAGTGGTCCAGGTCTAGAAAGAGAAGGGACAGGGAACTGCGGTAGCGTCGGCTGCGGTTGACTTCATCGGCCAAGACCTCCCAGAAATAGCGCTGATTATACAGACCGGTGAGGGCGTCGCGGGTGGCCAGGAACTTCATCTGCTCGAAATGGGCCAGATTCTTCAGGGCGGCCGCGGCCTGTAAAACGATGATCTGAAAGATCTCGCGTTCTTCCAAGGTAAAAGGTGTGGCGCGCCCCCCGGCCAGCACCCCCACGACATCCTGGTTCACCAACACCGGTGTGACAATGATTTCTTGAACCAGGCCCTCCGCCGTTTGGACTCCGAAAATCTCCTGCCCCCTCACCGTGTTTAAAGCGAACATCGGAAGTTGGGAATTCGGTGGGGTTGGGCCGGCGACCAAAGATTGCTGCAGCCAGGTCTCGAACCGGGCTCGATGCGCGGCGGACATCCCGGGGTGGGCCCGCAGGTTTCTCCTGGCCGGCAGGTTTTCCCAGGCCTTGAGCTCCAATCCCAGGATTTTCAGGGGGATATTATCCCACAACAACTCGAACAGCAGCCGAATGATCCTCTCCAGGTCCAGGGCACTGGCCAGTCCCTCCCCGATCTGGCGCAACAGTTCCAACTCCCGACGCCGTTGGGCGGCCAGCTGCTCCTTGGCCGTTTGCAGTTCCCCTATCAGGGAACGGTTGGCCTGTGCCAGTCTCCGATGTTCCAGCGCCCGGTGAACGGCGGCCCCCAAATCGTTGACTTGGGCCAGGGGCTTGAGCAGATAGTCGTACGCCCCCAGACGCAGAGCGGTCACTGCGCTCTCCAGACCGGCATGGCCGGTAAGGATGATGACTTCGGTATCGGGATCGATCTGTTTGAAACGGGAGAGCAACTCCAGACCGGAAAATCCCGGCATGGAGAGATCAAGGATGGCCAGTTGAAATATTCCTGGGTGAAAGAGCTCCAGAGCTTGGGCGCCGTCGGAGGCGGTTCGGACCTCGAAGCCTTCCCCGGCTAAATATTCCCGGACCAGATCTAGAATCCGAGGATCGTCATCTGCCAAAAGGATGCTGGCGGGCATGGAATATCCGTTCTCGAGGCGCCGTTACCTGCCTTGGCCGGGCGACCTCAGGGGGGCTTGCCGGGGTCGCAAATCCCGAGGCGCCAGTCAACGGGACAGAGGGACCACCGTGTCACGCCGCCAAGTGTCGTCATCTTTCTGAGGATAATCCAAATTGTAGTGGAGTCCCCGGCTTTCCTTGCGCAACAGGGCGCAGGAGATGATCAATTCCGCCACAGTGGCGATATTGCGGAGTTCCACCAAATCGCTGGTGATGAGGAAATTCCAGTAATATTCAGCGATTTCCTGCTGGATGAGGTCAATGCGGTGGCGAGCCCGCATCAGACGCTTGTCGGTGCGCACAATACCCACGTAGTTCCACATGAACCGCCGGATTTCATCCCAATTCTGGGACACCACCACGGCATCGTCACTATCGGTGGCGCCATAGGGATTCCAGGCCGGGACATCCGCCGGGCTCGGCTGGGGGATGTCCGAGAGGATCTCACCGGCGTGAGTGGCCGCTTGATGCGCCATGACCAAGGCTTCCAGGAGGGAGTTGCTGGCCAATCGGTTGGCCCCATGCAGGCCGGTCATGGCCACCTCCCCCACGGCGAAGAGGTTGTGGATATTAGTGTGTCCCAGGGCGTCCGTGACCACCCCGCCGCAGAGATAATGGGCGGCGGGAACGACCGGAATGGGCTCCTTGGTGATGTCGATGCCCAGGGAGAGGCAATGCTGGTAAATCCCCGGGAATCGGTGGCGAATAAATTCGGGCGACTTGCGGGTGATGTCCAGATAGACGCAATCATCGCCGCGTTTCTTCAACTCGGCATCGATGGCCCGGGCCACGACGTCCCGGCAGGCCAGATCCCGCATGGGGTGGTACTTACCCATGAACGGTCTGCCCTGTCGGTCGAGGAGGATGCCGCCTTCCCCCCGCACCGCCTCCGAAATGAGGAAGTTCTTGGCCATGGGGTGGAAGAGGCAGGTGGGATGAAACTGGATGAACTCCATGTTGCCGATCTGGGCCCCGGCCCGATAGGCGATGGCGAGGCCGTCGCCGGTGGCGATGTCGGGGTTGCTGGTGTAGAGGTATACCTTCCCGGCCCCGCCCGTAGCCAGGAGCACAATGCGGGCGATGAAGGTGTCCACTTCCCCCGTGTCGATGTTGAGGACGTAGGCGCCCAAACAGGATTCTTCCGCCTCGGTGACCACCAAGCCGCGGCGCACCAGCTTCTGACGGGTGATGAGATCGACGGCGATGTGGTTCTCGAATACGGTGATGTGCGGGTTTTCCAGTACCCGGGCCACCAGGATGCTTTCCACCTCCTCCCCGGTCATGTCGGTGGCGTGGATGATGCGGCGGCGGGAGTGGCCCCCCTCCCGGGTCAGGTCATATTCGCACGGACAGGTGGTGTCACCGGCCAGATCAAAATGGGCCCCCAGGGAGATCAGCTCCCGGATGCGTTCCGGCCCCTGTTTGACGATCAATTCGACGATATCCGGATGACAGAGGCCGTCGCCGGAGTTCAGGGTGTCCTGGATGTGCAGCTCGAAGCTGTCTTCGGGGCTGAGCACCGCGGCGATGCCTCCCTGGGCCCGGCTGGTGCTGGTTTCCTTGATGCCCCGTTTGGTGACCACGTTCACCGTGCCCAGCTTGGCCACTTTCAGGGCGTACCCCAAACCGGCCAGGCCGGAGCCGATAACCAGGAAATCGGAGAAATAATCCATGGAAAGTTCCCTTAGGTGTTTGAGCTTGGATTCATTATAGCAGATTCGGCCGGAAGGGCGGCACGGCTATTTACACTTGTAGCAGTCGTTGGGCATTGGCCCCGCAGATTCGGTCCCGGAGGTCGGGGGGCAGGCCCTCGGCTTCCATCTCCTGGAGATACCGGGAGGGTTTGAGCAGGGGGAAGTCGCTGCCGAATAGTATCTTTTCCGGTCCCACCATTTCGGCGGCCAGCCGGTAGATCTGCGGCCGGTAGAGAAAGGGCGAGGCCGCGGTGTCGAAGTAGACGTTCTTGAGGGCCTCGGGGACCTCCCGTTTCAGGAGGTGGTAGAACAACAGGCCGCCGCCCCAGTGGGCCAGGATCAGGGTGAGATCCGGAAAGGCCTTGACGATGGCATAGAGGTCCTCCAGCCGCATGGGGCTCTTGCCCGGGTAGGCGTGGCCGATGGGTTCGTTGGCGTGGAGCAGGAGGGGCACCCGGTAGCCCTGGCAGAGATCGGCGATGGGGGCCAGGGCCGACAGGACGTCGCTCCCCAGACCGGCTTCATAGAAGGCCAGTTCCCCCACCCCGCGGCAGCCGGCGGCCAGGCAGCGCTCCACCTCCCGGGCCGCCCCGGATTCCAGGGGACTGACGCAGCAGAAGCCGATGAGGTGGCGGGGGTGGCGGTGGACCGCTTCCAGGACGTAGTCGTTATGCCGGGCCACCAGGCTGCTCCGACGCCAGGGAAAGCCGAAGACCACCGCCCGATCCAGGCCCTCCTCCGACATCAGGCTCAATGTCTCCTCCGCCGGGGCCAGGTGGGCCCGGGGTGAGTCGTAGAGCAGGCGGAAGGCCGGTTCGTCGGGAAAGTAGTCCTGGCGGCGCTGCACGATCTCGGGGGGAAAGATATGGGTATGGAAGTCGATGAACATGGGGGACACCCCAGGGGAAAAAGGCGGCCCTGAGGCTCCATGAGGGGCCCCGGCCGCTTCCGGTATCAGGGTAGTGTACCTCCCCACCGAAAAATGCGGGAAAGGCGTGAACGGGCATTAATCTTTCAGACCGCTGCGATTTAGCATATCGTATAGCGGCGCACGGCGCAATCCCCGATGGGCGGAGGGTGGCTGCACCCGCCGTGGTGAGGGTCCTGACGGTCAAGGCATTCCCGGGAGTTTCCCTGGCCCCCGGAGTAACAGAGGCTGACCAACCGTAGGGTTGATCAGCCCCATTCATGCCCCCGAGACCTATAATGGGGGGGGCTATGGGTGGCAAAGCCCGGTCTCCCCCCGGTCTCTCCGCTACCGCCGGGTTAAAAAGCTGAAGGTCAATTGCCGGTTGCGCAGGCTGTAGATCTGGGCCTTGAGAAAGGCCTTTTGGGCCAGCTCGTACTCCTTTTTGGCTTCACCCTGGAGCTTGATGGACTGCTGGTCCTGGCCCTTTTTCTCCAGTTCGGCGCTCTTGGCCTCTTTCTCCTGGGCTGACTTTTCCAGCCGCTCCCCTTGTGCCAGGCTGTCATCCGCCAATTTCTTGTTGCTCTGCTCCTGGCTCATCTGCGACTCGGCCATTTGCTGCTGCGGGAGTTCCTGGGAAAGTTCCGACTGCAGGATATTGAACAGGGAGTTGGACTCCTTGAGGAGGGCCTTGGCTTCCGCGGTGTATCCCGCGGTCAGCTTTTTTTCCGCCCGGTCAATGGTGTCCACGGCCTGTTTGTAGATCATGCCGTGGTCCTTCTTCCCCTGGGTCTCCTGGGCCCACACCGGAAAGGTCAGCCCCAGGGCGACCGCCAGACAGGAAATGATCAGGGCAGCGAATCTGTTATGCCTATGCATAGGTAATATCCTCCAGGAAAATTTAGTGCAATTTAAAGGTTTCGGTGATGGCCCGGCGAAAGCGGGGTTGATAAATCCACTCGAAGGCGGTCTCTTTGCCGGGAAAAAGTTTCAGGGCTTGGCCCCGCACATTGGCAACCATCTTCTCGGCCTGTTCCCGGCTCAGATGCCCGGAGCGGATCTCTCGCAAAGCCGCCGCCACCAGAAACTGGAGGTAGCGCAGGTTGCGGTTTTCATGGCGGATCTCCTCCGCCCTGGGACTGAACCGATGGGACATACGGATTGTGATGGGCCTGAGAACTTCCCCAAGCGTTTGGAGGGTCCCCGGGCCGGGGACCGCTGCATCTCTGTCAATATTCCTCCCCGACCTTGCTCCCGCATGAGGAAGGGGGTGGGGGGAGGGGCGGCGCCGTTGAAGCCCCCCGGAGCCTTCAGGTGCCGGGCGCCCTTCCGGGGTGCGGCCTGATTTCCCCGGTGGGAACATGTTGGCCCATCACCGGCTCGGTCTCGGCGTGGCGGGTGATATCTTCGGCCACCCCGTCCCGGGCCTTGACGACCTGCTTGACCTTCCGCCAATCCACCAGTTCCTCAAACAGGTTCTTCTTGATCAGGGCCTCGGCGGCAGTCTGCAGATTGGAGACCTTGCGATAGACGTCCAGGTGGACCTCCAGGAAAATGCGCTGGTCGGTGGTATAGGCCAACTTTATGGGCTTGTAGATAATCGTAACCGGCATGCCCGCCTCCACCTGGGGGAAGAGTTCTTCGATCTGCTCCGGCAACATGCGAATACAGCCGTGGGAGGCGTAATGGCCGATGGACCAGGGTCTGGTGGTGGCATGTATCCCCACTCCCGGGGCCGAGGTGGCCATCCAAAAGGCCCCCAGGGGGTTCTTCGGTCCGGGAGGGACCTTGGTCACCACCTCCATACCCAGTTCCTCCATCTCTTCCTGGATGGAGATGGGCACAGTCCAGGTGGGGTTTTTAACCTTGTTGAGGATCTTATATCTGCCGGTGGGGGTCTGCCAGTCGCTCTTGCCCACCGCCAGGGGATAGCGCCGCTTCAGGACCCCCTGTTCGAAATGATAGAGTTTCAGTTCCGCCAGATTGATGAGGAGCCCGTGCTCCAAGTCGGTGGGGATGATATAGGTGTTCTTGATCTTTAAAACCGTCCCGGGGGAGAGCTTGTTGGGGTTTTTCAGGTTGTTCTTTTTGGCCAAGACCCGCCAGCGGACACCCTTTTGCAGGGCGATTTGGGGGAGGCGATCACCTTTCTTGACGTGATATTCCTCCTGACCGCCCTCCACCCGAAAATAGAGGGAGTCGAGCTTGGCGTTCTCTCCGGCCCAGGCGGCCGGAGCCCACCCCACGGTCATGAGCCAGACGCACCACAGCCACTTCAGCCCCCCACGCCGCATGGAATACCCTTCTCCCCTCTTTTCCGACGTTCTCAGTCGGTGACCGATTGGTCCGGCACCCTGATAAGCAGTTTAATTATAACGTAAATCGTGACATCTGTCAGGATATTGAGCCAAATTATTTATTGCTTTTTCCCCCTCAAAATTTTACATACATATCGGTATCCTCATGTTTACCATAAGAATATCAAGGAAGCAACACCGTGAAAATCCTGCTGGTGCAACCCACCACTTTGTACCCCGATCGACGCCCTTTGCGCAGCAAAACCCGGTGGCTTTGCGGGCTGACGCTCCCTTATCTGGCGGGGTTGACCCCCCGGCGGATTTCGGTGGAGCTGGCTGACGACCGCTTGGGCCCCATACCCTATGGCCGCGAATACGATTTAGTGGGTATCACTGCCACGTGTGCCACCCATGAGCGGGCGTATGAGATTGCCGCTGAATTTCGGCGACGCGGGATACCGGTGGTCATGGGGGGCTTTCACATCACCCTGCATCCCGAAGAGGCCCAGGAGCACTGCGATGCGGTGGTGGTGGGCGAAGCCGAGTCGGTCTGGGAGCAGGTCCTGGAGGACGCCCGCACCAAAAGATTAAAACACCGCTATCAGGCCGCCGAGGTCCATTCCCTGGAGGGCCTGCCGCGCCCCCGTCTGGAGCTGGTGGACTATCGCCGCTACCGGGTCAAGACCGTCCCCACTCAGACCACCCGGGGGTGCCCCTATCACTGCAGTTTCTGTGAGGTGCCCATCGTCTACGGCCACACCTACCGGCGGCGGCCCATCGGCGAGGTCCTGGAGGAGATCAAGGCGATTACCGCCATCACCGGCCTGAAAAAGGTCTATTTCGTCGACGACAATCTCACCGGCCATCGGGACTACGCCAAAGAGCTCTTCAAGGGGCTGATGCCCTTGGGAGTGAAATGGAGTTGCCTGTGGACCATCAATACCTCCCGGGATGAGGAGCTGCTGGATCTGGCCCAAAAAAGCGGCTGCTATCACGTGAACATCGGCATTGAAAACGTCTGCGCCGAGTCCATCGATTCCATCGAAAAGGTCCAAAACCCGGTGCAGGAATACGAATGGCTCCTGGCCCGCCTGAAGGAAAAGGGATTATTTTATTCCCTGAATTTTATGTTCGGGTTGGATGGCGACCACCTGGAGCTCTTCAATGAAACCTTGGAGTTCCTGGAACGCATCAAGGCACCCATGGCCTTTTTCAATTCCGTCACCCCCCGCCGGGGCACGCCGTTGTGGGAGCAATTCTTCCAGGAGGGCCGCATTCATAAACCCGAGGCGGAGAAATACCTGGGCATGGTGTGCAACTTCATCCCTAAGCACATGACCCCCGAAGAGTGCGAAGAGGGAGTCTGGCGGTGTTTCCAGAAGTTCTATTCCTTCTCTTCCATTTGTCGCCGACTACTGCTGCCGCCCACGGGTTACATCTTTCAGGGACTGCCCAGCAATCTGTTCTTTCATTTCGTGGTTAACCGGCGCATCGACCCGGTCGATTTCTATTGACCGGCGGTTAACCGGAAGGCGTTCTGGAGGCCGTCCAGGGCGAACTGCGCTGCCAGGGCCGCCAGGATCAGTCCCATCAGGCGGGTGGCCAGGGTAACCCCGGTCTCTTTCAACACCTTGGCCAGGGTGGCGGCAAAGCGAAAGATGATGTAGGTCGCCACCATGACCAGGGTCAGGGCGGCCCAGATCGCCAGCCAGTCGAGGGGGTGAGGGGCGCCGCTGTGCAGCATGAGGATGGTGGTCAGGGCCCCGGGGCCGCTCAGGAGGGGAATGGCCAGGGGCACCACGGCGATGTCCCGATAGTCCTCCACCCTCAGGCTGACGGAGGAATCCCGGCGTTCCGGGGCCTCCCGGCCCTCCAGCATGTCCAGGGCGATGCGGAAGAGCAGCACGCCCCCGGCGATCTGGAAGGCGGCCAGGGAAATGCCGAGACAGGCAATGATGGCCCGCCCCGCCACCAGAAACCCCAAGAGGATCAGATAGGCGATGACGCAGGCGCGGCGGGCCAAAAGGATTTTGGCCTCCCGGGGATAACCGGCACTCAAGGCCAAGAAGGAAAAGATGTTGCCCAGCGGGCTGACGATGACGAACAGCGACGTCAGACTGGTGATGAACAACCCGGAGTTATTCTGTAAATAGCCGATCATACCAGGGGCCCCCTCCCCACAGGAAGAGATACATGGCAAACTATCAAGTCTCCAAAACGTATCAGGAAATTAACGAAAAAATCAAAACCGGTCAAGCCGTGGTGGTGACGGCCGAAGAAATGATCGGCATCGTCCGGGACAAGGGCGAGGTGGAGGCGGCCCGGACCGTGGACGTGGTGACCACCGGGACCTTCTCGCCCATGTGTTCCTCCGGGGCCTTTCTCAACCTGGGGCACACCCAACCCCCCATCAAGATGTTCCGGGCCTGGATCAACGAGGTGCCGGTATTTGCCGGCCTGGCGGCCGTGGACGTCTATATCGGGGCCACCGAGCCGACCAAGGATGATCCCCTCAACAAGGTCTATCCCGGGGAGTTCAAGTACGGCGGCGGACACGTGATCCACGACCTCGTGGCCGGGAAGACCCTGCATTTAGTGGCGGAGGCCTACGGCACCGACTGCTACCCCAATAAAAAGACCGACACCCTGATCACCCTGGACAAGGCCGTCAACGCAGTCCTGTGCAACCCCCGCAACGCCTATCAGAACTATAACTGCGCCGTCAACCTGACCAAGCGCATCATTTACACCTACATGGGCCCGCTGCGCCCCCGGGCCGGGAACGCCAATTACTGCACGGCCGGCCAGCTCAGCCCCCTGATGAACGATCCCTACTACCGGACCATTGGCATCGGCACCCGCATCTTTCTGGGGGGCGGGGTGGGCTATGTCTGCTGGCCGGGGACGCAGCACAATCCCCTGGTCCCGCGGGGCGACAACGGCGTCCCTCTCAAACCCGCAGGCACCCTGATGGTGATCGGCGACCTGAAGCAGATGAGCCCGCGCTATCTGGTGGGGGTGAGTCTCCTGGGGTACGGCTGCTCCCTGAGCGTGGGGCTGGGGGTCCCCATCCCGGTGCTCAATGAAGAGATCGCCCACTATTGCGCCGTCTCCGACGAGGATATCTTTGCCCCGGTGGTGGATTACGGCGCCGACTATCCCGAAGGCACAGGCCGGACCCTGGGGCAGGTGAGTTACGCCCAACTCAAGTCCGGGAGCATCACCATTGAGGGGCAGGAGGTGCCCACCGTGCCCCTGTCTTCCCTGGTGCGGGCCCGGGAGATTGCCCTGGCCTTAAAAGAGTGGATTGCGGGCGGACGGTTCTTCCTGGGCGAACCGGTGGAACTGCTGCCCTCCGTGCCCACGCCGCCCACGGACGACCTGCCGGAACTGTCTTGATGGCGCGGGAAAAAACCCGGGCGCCGGACCTGGAGCGTCTGCGGGAGTGCCTCAGCCGCCGCCGCCGGGTCCTGGTGTTGTTTTCCGGGGGCGTCGACTCCACCCTGCTCCTCAAAGTGGCCCACGACATCCTGGGGGCCGGCCTCACCGCCCTGACCTTTCAGGGACCACACTGGCCCGCCGCAGAGCTGCAGGCAGCCCGGGAACTGGCTCGCGACCTGGGGGTGCGCCATCTGGAGCGGGACTTTGATCCCTTCGCGGTGCCGGAGTTCCGGTACAATGCCCCGGAGCGCTGTTACGCCTGCAAAAAAGCCATGTATGCTGCAGCCCGGCAGGTGGTGGCGGAGCTGGGGGGCGGTGAGCTCTGGGACGGAGCCCAGGCCGATGATCGGGGAGAGGACCGGCCGGGCCTGGCGGCCGCGGCGGAGTCGGGGGTGGTGAGCCCTCTCAGGGAGGCGGGCCTGGGAAAAGCGGCGATCCGGACCTTGAGTCAGACCCTGGGACTCCCCACCTGGAACCGGCCCTCCCAAAGCTGCCTCGCCACCCGTTTTCCCCCCCATACCGAACTTTCCGTGCCGCTGTTGGACCGGGTGGCGGCAGGGGAGGAGTATCTGGCCAGGCAGGGCTTTGCTCCCGTGCGGCTGCGGGTGCACGGGGATCTGGTGCGCCTGGAACTGGATCCCCGGCAATGGCCAATCTTGCTGGAAAGCTCGCGGCTGGCGGATTTGGAAGCCGTTTTAACCCGGATGGGGTGGCTCTATATCACCCTGGACCTCCAGGGCCATCGCAGCGGCAGCATGAGTCATCGGCAGTCTCCGGCTCCCTAGGGGGCTGCTCTCCCTCCCGATACACCTCTCTGGCGATGAACAACTCCACCAGATCCGGGTCCAGTCTTCCGGCCCCGGCCTCCTGCCGGAGAAATTCCAGCACCGTGTCCCGTGAGCCGCCGTCGCGATACGGACGGTCCCGGGCCGTCAGGGCGTCGAAGATGTCGGCAATGGCCATGATCCGGGCCTGAAGGGGGATATCGGCGGCGGTCAATTGAAAGGGGTAGCCGGAGCCGTCCAGGCGCTCGTGATGGGCGGCGGCAAAATTAGGCACCCGGGCCAGGTCTTTGCTGAAGGGTATCTTCCGGAGAATATTGAAGGTATACAGGGCATGATCCTGGATTTCCCGGTATTCCGCGGAGGTCAGGTTGCCCCGGGGGATGGACAGTACGGCGACTTCCAGGGGCTTGAGAAGCGGATGGGAGTGGCCGGAGGGCAGGACGACGTCCCGGGCGGCCAGGGCCTGCAAACGTTCCTGGGCGCCCGCCGGCAGGCAGTGGGCCTGGTTGATTTCTTCTAAAAAGTGATAGTCCGCTTCCAGGGCCTCTTGCTCTTGCGGGGACTCGGCCTGAGCCTGGGCCAGATAGATGCGCCACCGGATGGCGGCCATGGTTTCCAGGGGCAGCTTGTGGTCCTTGTCCAGCAGACTGTCGCGTACCCCGATCTTGCCGATGTCGTGCAACCAGGCGGCATACCGGAGTTCCTCCAGCTCCTTGTCGTTGAGTGAGATCTCCGCCAGGGGGCCCTGGCGGCAGTCGTTGACCGCCCGGGCCAGGGCCAGACAAAGCTCCGCCACCCGCCGGGAATGGCCGGCGGTTTGAGGGCTGCGGGCGTCGATGGCCGACACGGAGTAGATCATCAGCGATTCAAAGAGATCTTCCACGGTCTGGATCAGACGGGCGTTATTGATGGCCACCGCCGCCAGGGAAGCCAGGGACAGGAGGAAGTCCTGATGCCGTGCCGGGAAAGGGATAACCTGCCCTTGGGCATCCCGGGCATTGATCAGTTGCAGGACCGCCACCACTTCGGATTGGTGGTCTTTCAAGGGGAGCACCCATTGGGACCGGGTGCGATAGTGATAATGTTCATCGAAGCGGGGATCGAAGCGACAGGGCAGGCCAGCCGGTAACCGATAGACATCAGCGATAATCAACGGCTTGCCGGTCAAGGCCACATACCCGGAGATACTGTGTTCATCGATGGGCAGGACGAAGCTGTTCAATTCCGGCTGGGAGCCCTGTTGCTGGCGAATGGTCTCGTTCTGGCAGACCTCGAAGCGCAAGCAGGTGCCTTCCTTGAGATAGAGGCTGCCTCCGTCGGCGTTCGTGAGTTGGCGCAACTCGGAGACGATCTTATTGAGCAGACGATGCAGGTTGGTTTCGCTGCTGAGGGCGATCCCCAGCTCGATAAACCTCTGCAGTTCCCGATCAAGTCGGACCGTCATGAAAATTCCACCTACCCGCGTCGAAGGAGAGTCTTGCTGCCCTGGGATGGTATATAGTATAAATATATATCAAAATCTCAGGTAAAATGGTACACATTTCTCACGCCGGTTCCCGGGGCCAGGGGGAGACTCCCCTGGCCCCCTTGTGCCGAGAGACGGCAAGGGAGGATCAGAGGCTTCAGGGCATCGGCCCCTTTCTTCAGGTATCTGTAATGCATAGGTTGCGGATCAGGATTCGGTCAATCATCCCATGAAAATCATCAAAGCCTTAGGAATCTTTTCCGGCGGGCTGGACAGTATGTTGGCGGTGGTAATCCTGCGGCAGCAGGGGATTGAGGTCACCGCCCTGACCTGGACCACGCCCTTTTTCGGAGCGGAGCTGGCGGTGAAATCGGCGGCGACCCTCAAGGTCCCGTTGTTGGTGGAGGACCTGCTGGAGCGCTTCCTGCCCCTGTTGGACAAACCGCCGCACGGCTTCGGCAAGGGCCTCAACCCGTGCGTGGACTGCCATACGCTGATGCTCCGGGAGGCGGGCCGAATTATGGAGGCCCGGGGGTTCGACTTCCTGTTCACCGGCGAGGTGTTAGGCCAGCGGCCCTTCAGCCAGCACCGGGGGGCCCTGGAACTGGTGGCCCGGGGGTCGGGCTACGGGGACCTGGTGCTCCGGCCCCTGTGCGCCCAGCTCCTGAAGCCCACCCTACCGGAGGGGGAGGGCTGGGTGGATCGGGACCGCCTGCTCAATCTCTCCGGCCGGGGTCGCAAGCGACAGTTGGCCCTGGCCGCCGAACTGGGGATCGGCGAATTTCCTGCGCCCGCCGGAGGCTGCCTCCTCACCGACGTGGGGTTTGCCCGGCGGCTGCGGGACCTGATGGACCACCGGGAGCCTTTGACCCGGGCCAATCTGGAACTCCTCAAATGGGGGCGGCACTTCCGGCTGGGTCCGGCCACCAAGGCCATCGTGGGGCGCAACCAGCGGGAGAACGAGAAGATCGAGGGCTTAGTCAAGCCGGCCGACCTCACCCTGCGGGTCCGGGACTACCCCGGCCCTCTGGTCCTGGTCCCCGGGGGAGGCGAGGCCCCCGACCTGCCCGCGGCGGCGGCCCTGTGCGCCAGCTACAGCGACGCCCCCGAGGGCGCCCAAGTGGAGGTGACGATTCAGGGCCCGGGGGGCTCGGGAGCCCTCACCGCCAGCCGCCAGTCGCGGCAGGTCTTTCAAGGTCTCCTGCTGTAACCGGCTGCGACTCCAATCCCTGACCGGAACTGCACCGACTCCCCGCCGCGGTTATTCCAGCCGCACGGCCAGGGCCAGGCCGTCGCGCTCGGGGGAATGCTGCGGCAGCAGGCACAGGAGATTGACTGCGGCCCACTGGGATGACACCGAGAGGGTCTGGTTGAAGTCCGCGGCCCCGGCAAACCCGGTGTTGTCGGCCACCAGCAGCCCCCCCGGGCGCAACAGCCGCTGGCAATGCGACAGGGCGGGGAGGTAGGACTCCTTGTCGATGTCCAGGAAGATCAGGTCATAGGTCTCCCGGGACGCCTCCAGCAGCGTCAGGGCGTCTCCCTGACGGACCTCCACGCCAGCCTCCACCCCGGCCCGCCGCAGGTTGACCCGGGCCCGGTCCGCCAGGCCCGGGTCCCGTTCCAGGGTCACCACCCGCCCTTGGTTTACCACCGCGGCCCGGGCCAGGAAGATGGCCGAGTAGCCGGTGGCGGTTCCCAACTCCAGGATGGCCCGGGCGCCCAGGGCCCGGGCCAGGATGAACAGGAGCTGGCCCACCACCGGCCCCACGATGGGAATGGCCTCCCGGGCGGCCTCTTGTTCCAGTTCCTCCAGCAAGGCCTCCCGGGGCGGCACCAGCCCCCGGAAATAGCTCTCCGGATCAGGAAGCATGGCTGCCATGTCGTGCTCTCCTCTTTAGTGGAGAATAGTTGCAATAAGCTAGCAGTAGTAATGATTTTTTGTGGACAAAAGGCAAGTTTTTTTCTATCTTTGTAGTACCCCCCTACAGTAGCAATAATGTCATTCATATGTTGGAGTAGTATTGCCCGGGACCAAGGGGCGCGGGCACCTTGGGGCGAGCCGACCAGGGGACGCGTTTGCCGCATCATAGCTGGGCTGCGGCATTGAGGGGGGTATAATGGGGAGCTGGGTCAGTAACACCCTGCGCTTTACCATCCTCTGGGTGGGGATGACGGCGCTGATCCTGGGATGGAGCCCCGGGCCGGTGGGGGCGGCACCTCCCCCGGCCGAGGGCGCCGCCGCCCGGGGGCAAGAGCTCTACTCTCAGGGCCTGGAGCTCATCCGGGCCGGGAAGAACCGCGAGGCCGTGCCGCTGTTGGAGCAGGCCTTGCCCCTGCTGCCCGGCAACCGCCATGTGATGGCCGATTACACCGCCAACCTGGTCTGGACCGGCGACTACCAGCGAGCCATCGCCTATTATACCGCCCACCTCGACGCCCTCCACGACATTCCCTATCTCCAGAAGCACATTGCCAAGGCCTTTTACGAGCAACGCGATTTCCTCCGGGCCCGGGAGCACTATGAGCGGGCCTGGCAGGCCGACCCCCGGGATGCAGAGGCCTTCAAGGGCCTGATCTACTCCTGCTGCCGTCTCAAGGATTATACCCGGGCCGCCGCGGTCTGGGAAACGGGACACCGTCGTCGTTTGGTCTCCACCGAGGCCCTGATCAGCACCCGGGTCTTCATCCTGGAGCATCTCGGGGTCAGCGGCGAGGCCCTGAAGGCGGCCCGGGAGGGCAGCCTTGATGATCCCGCCCTATTGACCAGGCTCACCGGCGATGTGGCGGCGACGCGGCTGCGGTGGGACGAGTTCGATGAGGCCCTGGCGCTCCTGGAGGGGCAGTTGGCCCAAGACCCGGAGAATTTCCGGGCCAGAGGCGATTACCTCGTCGCCCTGCGGCAGAAAGATCGGATGACGGAGGCCCTGCAGCAGTTCGAGCGGCTGCAGCAGGCGGGAAAGCCGATCCCCTATTGGGTGCACGAAGCCGTGGCCGACGCCCATCTGTATCTGCAACACCCCGAACAGGCGATTCCGTTCTACCGCCTGGTGGTGGAGGAACTGGAAGGAAGGTCGTTCGAGGCCCTGAAGGGACTCTTTTATTGCCACATCGAGTTGAGCCAGTGGCGGGAGGCCCAAGACGCCCTGGAGCGGCTGACCGCTCTGGTGGAGAAACGGGGCTCCCCCAATGAAAAGAATGAAGTGGCCAATCTCAAGGGCCAATTGCTGATCTATCAGGACCGGAACAAGGACGCGGCCACCAACTTTGTGACCTATCTGGGGCAGGCCGGTCTCAACAGCGCCCTGCGGGGGGGACTGGGGCAGGCCTATCTGAACCGGGGCTGGCCGCGGCGGGCGCTGGAGCAGTTCAAGATCGTCCAGAGCACCGACCCCGACGACAAGCCCTCCCGGGTCGGGAAGGCCTATGCCTTAAACGAACTGAACTACAAGGATGAGGCCCGGGCCCTGGCCCGGGAACTTTACACCCGCTACCCCACTGATTATCACGTCAAGGAGTTGCGGGAAAACTTAAGGGTGGAGGATTCCCCCTATCTGTCCACCGACGTCTTCTTCACGCGTGAGTACACGGGGGCCACGGAATACTATCTGGTGTCGGAACTCAATGTCCCGTTTAATCCCTATTTCCGGGTTTTTACCCAGATGATTCGGCAAGCCATCAGCGACCGCCCGCCGGACGAGGAGGACATCTTCTATGCCTGGAACCGGCTGGCCTTCGGGTTCGACTGGATCATGCTGCCCCAGGTGGAGGTGCGCCAAGCCCTGAGTTTCGATTACCTCACCGGGCGGGACTTCGGTTCCTTCACGCAGGTGCGGTGGCGGCCCACCGATCCCTTGCGGATCACGGCGGAGTACGACTCCTTTGCCCTGAACGTCCCCATCCGGGCCCGGGCCACGGGCCTGCGGGCCAAGCGGCCGGCGGGGGAGATTCTTTACAATGAAAGCGACCTGCGCAATTACGGCCTCCGCTGGGCTCTGAACCTGTTTGCGGATGACAATACCAACCCGGACCTGAGCGTCTTTTTCCGTCAGAACGTCCTCAATGAGCCGGCCTTCAAGGTCTGGGCCGGGGCCCAGGTCAGCTATGGCCGCTACACCAAGCAGGACGTCCCCTACTACAGCCCGGTGTTCAACTACCAGGTGCTGTTCACCCCCCACATCCACTGGATCCATTACCAGCGCTATGACCGCAAGATCCGGTCCTCCTTTTACTTCCGGGGGGGCCTGAGTAAACAGATTGCCTATGATCCCTATGCGGTGGGCGGCATCACCTACGAGCCCACCCTGCAGTGGTCCAAGAGCTTTGAGGTAAAGGCCAACGTTTCGTATGACACGAAAGTCTATGATGGGGTGTACACCCATGTCCTGGGCGCGTATCTGGGTTTCAAGAAGTATTTTTAGGCTGGTGGGGGTCTGTCTGGCCTGGGTGGTGCTGCTGGCGGCCGGACCGGCCGGGGCGGGGCAGAAGTTCCTGGTGCTGTGCTACCACGACATCACCCCCCGACCCACGGAAACCGATGACGTCACCCCCAAGGAGTTCGCCAGCCAGCTGGAGTTCTTCCGCAGCCACGGGTATGTCTTCGTCACCCCCAAGGACATCCTGGAGGCTTCCCGGGGGCAGGCGACCCTGCCGGCCAAGGCGGTGCTCCTGACCTTTGACGACGCCTACGAGAGCTTTTACCGCGTGGTCTTCCCCACCCTGAGGATGCTCAATATCCCGGCGGTGCTGTCGGTGGTGGCCTCCTGGATCGACAATCCCAAGGAACAGATCTACAAGACCAAGACGCTGATGACCTGGGAGCAGCTCCAGGAGGTGGCGGACTCCGGGGTGGTGACCATCGCTTCCCACAGTTATGCCCTGCACTACCAGGCCCCCGCCAATCCGGCCGGGAATGTGGAGCCCGCCGCCATCACCTTCATCTACGGCCGGTATGGACCGGGGTATGAGACGGAGGAGCATTTTCGGGGGCGGGTCCGAGACGACCTGGCCCGCAGCCAGGAGGTCCTGGCGGCCCGGGTGGGGCGGAAGCCCTGGGTGATGACCTGGCCCTACGGCGCCTATAATGGCATCATTCTGGAAGAGGCCCGGAAGCTGGGATTCCAGATGGCCCTGACCCTGGAGGAGGGCTTTGCCGACCTGCGAGACATCTTTCGGGTGAACCGCTACTACGTGCAACCCATGCCCTATTGGGTACCGACGTTTAAGGAGCAGCTCAAGAAGGACCTGAAGAACGAACCCCCGGTGCGGGCGGCGCAGGTTGATCTGGACCTGATCGTCAACCCCGCTTCGTACGAGGAAAGCAACGACAACCTGGGACGGCTCATCGACCGGCTGGTGAAGCTGGGGGTGAACACCGTCTTCCTGCAGGGATTCTGCGACCAGGAGGGCACCGGCGCCATCCGGTCGGTGTACTTCCCCACCCGGGTGCTCCCGGTGGAGATGGACTTCCTCAGCCATGCGGTCAATCGCATCCGGGTGCGGGGCATCAAGGTCTTCGTCTGGATGCCGGCCCTGAGTTTCCAGCTCCCCGACCCGGGACGGCAGGAGCGTCTGTCCGTCCGGGAATACAAACAGGGCCAGGTGCGTCCCAGCACCAGTTTCTACCCGCGGCTGTCGCCTTTCGCCCCGGAGACCCTGGAGATTTCCCGGGCCCTGTTCCGGGATCTGGCCGCCTACGTCAATTGCGACGGCATCCTGTTCCAGGACGACCTGTACCTCACCGATGAGGAGGACATGCACCCGGCCGCCCTGGAACGATTCCGGGTCCGCACCGGGATGGCCGCAGTCCCGAAGGAACTGGCCGGGGGCGCCCACCGGGAGGCCTGGACGGACCTGAAGATTCAGGCGCTGGACGACGTTACAGCCGAGTTGATCAAGGTCGTGCGCGTCTACCGGCCGGAGGCCCGATTCGCCCGGAACATCTACACCCAGGTGATCACCGATCCCCGAGCCCGGGAGTGGTTCGGACAGGACTTCGACCGCTACCTGGACAGGTACCGCTACACCGTGATCATGGCCTATACCGCCATGGAGAAGGTCAGCGGCTGGGGGGAACCCCGTAACTGGCTGGAGGGCCTGGTGCGGACGGCCCAGGCCCGCAACGCCGTGGACCGGGTGGTCTTCAAGGTGCAGAGCTACGATTGGAAACGGCGGCGGTGGCTGGACGACGCCGGCCTGCGCCGGGAACTGACCTGGCTCCTGGCCGCGGGGGCCCGGCACGTGGCCTATTATCCCGACAACGTCTTTGAGGACCAGCCCCCGGCCCAGGCCCTGGCCCCGGTGATCAGCGGCCGGGAGGACGTCTCCCGCCTCACGGTGGCGCCGCAGCCGTAGGACCGGGTTAAGAACTTGGGGGGAGGGCCAGGGACCTGAGGTCCCTGCCCTCCCCCCAGGCCCCCTCCCAACCCGTAAAAGAGCTGGCCCGTCGGGGGCATGAGGCCCGACGGCCATCACGAACAGCATCCCTCTTCCTTCCTTCTGATCCATCCCCTTCAAGTTCCCCGGGAAAATTACGATAAGTATCTTAACCGACGGCGATTCGGCCTCAGTCCGGCCCTCCGGGGTGGGGGGCGAACCTGGCCGCAGGCCGATGGAATCAGGCGGAGATCCACTGCGGATCAGCCCCGGGCCCGTGCTTCCGGCCATTCCCGGGGAGAGCCGCAGGGGCTGCCATTTACTCTTTTCAGGGACAGATCATGGGGATATTTGACCTGCTGGGATATTTTGTCTTTCTCTACCCGCTCTACATGAGCGTGGTGTGGATGGTGGGCGGTATCTTCTTCTGTCTGCGGCGCGAGCGGGGCTCCACTCCGGACCTGGATTACTATCCGTTTTTCTCCATCATCATCCCGGCCCACAACGAAGAGGGCACCATCGAACAGACGCTGGCCAGTCTCCGGGAGCTGTCCTACTCCGACTACGAAGTGATCGTGGTGAACGACGGCAGCACCGATGGCACGGCGGCCATCCTGGAACGGCTGGCGGCCGGGGACGACCTGAGACTGCGGGTGATTCACCTGCAGCCCAACAGCGGCAAGGCCCGGGCCCTGAACACCGGTATCATTTTCAGCAAGGGGGAGTTTCTCCTCACCATCGACGCCGATTGCATCCTGGATAAGGACGTGCTGCACTGGATGGCCTGGCACCTGATGACCTCCCAGCGGGTGGGGGCGGTGACCGGCAATCCCCGGGTGTGGAACCGGACCACGCTGTTGGGCAAAATCCAGGTGGGGGAGTATTCCAGCATCATCGGGATGATCAAGCGCACCCAGCGGATCCTGGGCAAGGTCCTCACCGTATCGGGGGTGATCGCCGCCTACCGGAAGAGCGCCTTGTTGGAATGCGGCCTGTTCGACGCCGACACGGTGACCGAGGATATCGACATCACCTGGAAGCTGCAGAAGAACTTCTGGGACATTCGCTATGAACCGCGGGCGTTGTGCTGGGTGCTGGTGCCGGAGACCATCCGGGGGCTGTGGCGGCAACGGGTGCGGTGGGCCCAGGGCGGGGTGGAGGTGCTGAAGAAGCACGCCCGGATCTGGCTGGACTGGCGCTACCGCCGGCTATGGCCGGTGTACCTGGACTATTTCACCGGGGTGACCTGGGCCTACAGTTTCCTCCTGCTGGTGGCCATCTGGGCGGTGTTGGCTCTGTTCAGCGGCATCTGCACCCTGCATTTCACCCAGGCCTACTGTCCCTGGATCGTGGAGACCCGGGCCGGGTTCATCTTCCCCGAAAATCCCCTCTATCCCCGCTATTACGGGGCCATATTGGGATTTGCGTGCCTCTTGGAGTTTCTGGTCAGTTTCACCATCGACTCCCGTTATGAGGGGAAGTCATTCTTTAAATACTACTTTTGGATCATCTGGTACCCGTTTGCATACTGGTTTATCAGCGGCCTGGCGGCGGTGACCGGGTTTTACAACGTCTTTATCAGAAGATCGGGGGAGACCATCCGATGGACCAGTCCGGATCGGGGGTTGCACACCCTCACATCATAGACCGCGGCGACCTGAAATCCCGGCGTCGCCTCTTTCTGGAAGCCCTCATCACCCTGGCCTTTTGGAGCGGGTTTGTCTATTTGTTGATTCCCGTGGTGACCCTGATTCTCTGGATGACGGGATTCTGGATCGGGTACGCCGAGATCATCGGCAACAAGGGTCTGGAGGTCTTTGTCGACATCCTGCGTCGGACCGGGGTGATTATCCTGTGCGTGACCCTGCTCATTATCGGATGGGGATACTATAATTACCTCTGGTTCCGCGTTCGGGGGGAGAGGCGCAACAGCCGCACCAGCATCTGTTACGAGGAGGACTTCTGCCGACTGTACCACATCGACCAGGCCCTCCTGCAGCGGGCGAAAAGCCACCCTTCGGTCCGGGTCTGTTATCTCGGGGGAACCTGTGAAGTGGCCCTGGACGCCGAGGCCTGGGCATCGGCAGGCCCGGCAACAAGGGAATTCCTGCCGTGCGCCGGGACCTGCGAGGTTACCGTGATCGAACCCCCCAAGGATTCTTCCAGCCTGGAGAAGTTGCCGGTCTAACCATGGCGGACCAGGCCGGAAGCCCGCCCCGGCGGTGACGCGGCCCGGAATCGGGCTCAGAGCTGCAGCGCGGTCCAGAGCTGGTCGTGCAGGAGACCGTTACTGGCCACCACGAAGGTGTCCGTCGGCGTGAAGGGCCCACCGGCCAGGTTGGAGAGCCGCCCGCCGGCCTCCCGCACGATGAGGGCGGCGGCGGCGGTGTCCCAGGGCTTCAGGTTCTCCTCCCAAAAGCCGTCGAAGCGCCCGGCGGCGAGATAACAGAGGTCCAGGGCGGCGGAGCCGGCCCGGCGCACCCCCTGGGCCATAAGCAGCATCCGCCGGAAGCGGCTGACGGTGGACTCCAGGCGCTGGGCCACGTCATAGGGGAAACCGGTGGCCAGCAGGGCCCGGTCCAGCAGATCGACCCGGGAGACCCGCAGCGGCCGGCCGTTGAGGGTAGCCCCCCCACCTTTTATCCCCTCGAAGAGTTCCTCCCGCATGGGGTCATAGACCACCCCGTAGTGCACCTCCCCGTCGGCCGCCTCGTAGGCGATGGAGACCGCGAAGACGGGGAAGCCGTGGGCGAAGTTGACGGTGCCGTCCAGGGGATCGATGATCCAACCGCCCACAGCCGTATTTTCCGCGGCCGGGCCGCCTCCCGCGGCGAACTCGCCCCCCGCCACGGTGTCGCCCACCTCTTCGGCCAGGATGCGGTGGCGGGGGAAGTGCCGCCGGATCAGGCCCACAATGAGCTCCTGGCTTCTGAAATCCGATTCCGTCACCGGGTCGTGGACCCCCTTGAGGGTGATGCGCTGCGGCCGGGTGAAGGCCTCCCGCAGCAGGGCCCCGGCCTGTCGGGCCGCGTCCTGCCCCACCCGTTGGATGTCCTGGAGAAGGTTCTGGTTTTCCTTGGTCAAGTCTTACTCCCTGGTGATGACGAAGTCATGTGGTCCGGGTCACGGGGCGCATGGATGGATCAGACGTGGTTCCGGAGCTGCAGTTCCAGCGGGTGGGGATGGAGGTAATACTGGTCGTGCAGATAGGGCTGGCGATACTTGCGGACGAAATGACTGATCAGGGTGACGGGCACGATGAGGGGGAGGACCCCCTGGCGATGGGCCTCAATCAGCTCCAGCACCTCCTGTTTTTCATCGGCACTCAGGTCGGCCTTGAAGTATCCCAGCATATGCATGAGGACGTTGGCGTGCTTCTTGGGAGTGGTCTTCCGCCGCAGGGCCTCCAGCAGCAGGGTCTGATAGGCGTCGTAGGCGGCCTGGAGGTCCGTCCCCGGGCGGTGGGCCGCCACCTTGCCCAGGGCCCGGTAATGCTCCGGGCTGTGGGACAGGAGGAGGAGCTTGTGGCGGGCGTGGAAGTCGCTGAGGCGCTTCCAGGACAACGGCTGGGCCAGGGTATCCCGCCAGCGCTTGACGGTGAAGACGGCCTCGATGAAGGTCTCCCGCAGCTTGGGGTCGTGCAGCCGGCCCTCGTCCTCCACCGGCAGGAGGGGAAAGCGGTCCATGAAGGCCCGGGCGAAGAGCCCCACGCCGGTCTTGCCGGGCTGGCCGGACTCGCGGTAGACCCGGACGCGTTCCATGCCGCTGCTGGGGGAACCGCTCTTGAAGATGAAGCCCTGGAGGTCCGCCCCGGCCAGTTCCTCCACCCGGCGGCGGGCCCAGGTGAGCATCTGGTCGGTGAGGTCCCGCCCGGTATGGATGGTGACCAAGCGGGGGGCCCGGGGGTCGCCCACCAGGCGCATGGCCTCCCGGGGGACGGGCAGGCCGCACTCCACCTCCGGGCAGACCGGCACGAAGTCCACATACCGGCCCAGGGTGTCGGTGAGGAAGCGGTCCCACTTGTGACCGCCGTCATAGCGCACCGGTTGCCCCAGGAGGCAGGCGCTGACACCCAGGCGGATCTTGTCGGGCAGCGGCTGGTCGGTCATGGTCCCATTATATCCCCGATCATCCCCCGGGCCAACGGAAACCTGGGGGGAGGGATTCCCGGGGCCGCCCTGCCCCCCGCCTGCCTGAGGGCGCCAGGAGCCCAGAACCTGGAGGCGGGAAGAAAGACTAGGTTTCGGGCCGCTAGCGTTTGCGGCGGCGGGAGGGGCGCGGCTTCGGTTTGGCAGGCTTGCCGGGGCGGGAGTTGGGGAGAAAGAGGTGGATGGCCAACAGGCCGGTGAAGAACCCGCCCAGGTGGGCCAGCCAGGCCACGGCGCCGCCGGCCCGCAGGCCGTAGAACTGCAGGAGGAGCCACAGGCCCAACAGGACGAAGGCCGGCAGGGCGATGATCTTGAAGGTGACCCCCAGGAAGAGCAGGGTGCGGATGGGGGCCTGGGGCAAGAGGCGCAGGTAGCCGCCCAGGAGGCCGGCGATGGCACCGCTGGCGCCGATGATGGGGGCGGTGAGGCGATGGGCCACCAGGGTATGGATGACCAGGGCGAAGAAGCCGCAGAAGAGGTAGAAGCCGGCGAACCTCCAGGGGCCCAGGAGGTCTTCCAGGGCCTCCCCGAAGACCCACAGAAAGAGCAGGTTGCCGAGGAGATGGACCCAGCCCACATGGATGAACAGAGAGCTGAACATGGTGCCCAGGAGGTGCAGGGTATCGGCGGGGCGGTGCAGTTTGAGACCGGAGAGCTTGGCCGGGACCGCGCCGCCCTTCATGATCAGGGCCATGGCCCCGGAGCTGCCCAGGTGGAGCTCGTAGAGAAAGACCAGGGTGTTGACCAGGATCAGGCCCAGGGTGACCAGGGGCCAGTGTTGGGAGCCGGGTTGGCCGCGGAAGGGAAGAATCACCTGCACCACCTTGAAGGGACGGTTTGGGGGAACCGGCCGGGGGGCCCGGGACCCCGAGGCATTATACCGGAGGCCGGGGAGGCTGTCCAGCCTGCGGTGGAATCCCCCCTCGTGATCCGATCCAGGGAGTTCCCGGCGGTCCGCCGGGGGCGGGGACGCCGGGGGACCCCCGGTTGACAAGGGGGGGACAATCGGATTTAATTAATGCCATGGAGAAGCCGAAAAGAAGGTTATACATCAAGACCTACGGCTGCCAGATGAACGTCTATGACTCGGCGCGGATGGCGGAGCTGTTGTCGCCGGAGTACACCCTGACGGAAGTACCCGAGGAGGCCGACCTTTATCTCATCAACACCTGCTCCATCCGCCGGAAGTCGGAGGAGAAGGTGCGGAGCCTGTTGGGGCGGCTGCGGCCCCTGAAGCGGCGGCGGCCGCAGATGCGCCTCGGCGTATGCGGGTGCGTGGCCCAGCAGGAGGGTGCCCGCCTGTTGGCCCAGGCCCCCCACCTGGATTTGGTCTTGGGCACCCAGGCCATTTTCCGGCTGCCGGAGGGGCTGCGGCAGCGGGACCGCACCGGCCGGCCGGTGCTGGATACGCGGTTGGACCCCCCGGACCCCCCGGAGATCCCGGTGCGGCGGGTGGGGCCCCCGGCCCCGGCCCTGGTGACCATCATGACGGGGTGCGACAATTACTGCACCTATTGCGTGGTGCCCTACGTGCGGGGCCGGGAGCGCAGCCGCCCGGCGGACGATATCGTCGCCGAAGTCAGCGCCCTGGTGGCCGCGGGGGCCCAGGACGTCACCCTGCTGGGGCAGAACGTCAACTCCTACGGCCGGGGGCTGGCGGACGGCCTGACCTTCCCGGAACTGCTGCGGCGGTTGGCCGGGATTCCGGGGCTGGCGCGGCTGAGGTTCACCACCAGCCATCCCCGGGATCTGTCGGAGGAGTTGATCGCCTGTTTTGCCGACCTGCCGGTCCTGTGCCCGCACCTGCATCTCCCGGCCCAGTCGGGCTCCGATGCCGTTTTGAGCCGGATGCACCGGGGGTACACCCGGGCCGCATATCTGGACCAGGTGAGGCGGCTGCGGCAGGCCCGCCCCGACATGGCCATCAGCACCGACCTGATCGTGGGGTTCCCGGGCGAGACCGACCAGGATTTTGCCGACACCCTGGACCTGATGCGGCAGGCAGACTTTGCGTCGGCCTTTTCCTTCAAGTATTCACCCCGGCCTCAGACCCTGGCGGCGGGTTTCCCCGACCAGGTCCCGGAGCCGGTGAAGACCCGGCGCCTGGCCGTCCTCCAGGCGCAGCAAGAAGAGCTCAGCTTGGCCAGCAACCAACGGCTGGTGGGCGGCATCCACGACGTTCTGGTGGAGGGCCGCAGCAAGCAGTCCGGCGACCAGCTCTGCGGCAGACTGCGGAGCAACCAGGTGGTGAATTTCACCGGCCCTGAAAGGCTGAGGGGGAGTCTGGTCCCGGTGCGGATCGAGACGGCCCACCCCCATTCCCTGGGGGGAAGCCTGGCAGTCCCGGTGAATCCATAATTCATGCGCCTGCCAACTGCACAGAGGAGGGTGCCATGCTCAGAGAGATGAAGGTGACGGGATTGACCATCGATCCCTTTACCAACAGCCCCATCATGATCCTGAAGGACGTGGAGTCGGACAAGTCCGTGCCCATCTGGATCGGGTTGCTGGAGGCCACGGCCATCGCCAGCGAGCTGGAGAATATCAAGTTTTCCCGGCCCATGACCCACGATCTGTTGAAGAACGTCATCGAGCTGATGAACGTCACGGTCAAACGCATCGAGGTCTGCGATCTGCGGGACAACACCTACTTTGCCATGATCTTCCTGACCCAAAACGACCAGGAGTTCAGCATCGACGCCCGGCCCAGCGACGCCATCGCCCTGGCCCTGCGCACCAAGGCACCCATCTTCGTGGCCGACATGGTGATTCAAAAGTCCCGGCGGGTGGACCTGAGCGCCCAGGAACTGGTGACCACCGAAGAAGGGAAGAAGTGGACCGAGATCCTGGAACAGCTCGATCCGGAAGACTTCTCCAAGTACAAGATGTAGCCGGCGGAGCCGTAACCACCGCCCCCGGTTCACCAGCGGATTTCACCTGACGGGTGACGACCACCACCATGATCGACCTGCACACACATTCCCTGTATAGCGACGGCGAGCTGCTGCCGGCGGAGGCCCTGCGCCGCGTGACGGTGTTGGGCTACCGCTTTCTGGGCATCACCGACCACGTGGACGCCTCCAACTTCGACCTGGTGCTGGAGCGACTGCAGCGGGCGGCGACGGCCCTGAACCGGGTCAGCGAGGTCAAGCTGATCGCCGGGGTGGAACTGACCCATGTGCCCCCCTCGCAGATCGGCCCCCTGGTGACCCAGGCCCGGGAACTGGGCGCGGCCCTCATCGTGGTCCACGGGGAGACCCTGGCGGAACCGGTGGCTCCCGGGACCAACCGGGCCGGGCTGGAGGCCGACATCGACATCCTGGCCCATCCGGGTTTGATCACCCCGGAGGAGGCCGAATTGGCCAAGGCGCGGGGCATCCTGCTGGAGATCTCGGCCCGCCACGGCCACTGCCTGGCCAACGGCCACGTGGCCGCGGTGGCCCGGGCCACCGGGGCCGGACTGATTCTGAATACCGACGCCCACAGCCCGGGCAACTACATCACCCGGGAGCGGGCCTACGCCGTGGGCCAGGGGGCGGGGCTGACCCCGACCGAATGCGACCGCATGCTGGCCAACGCCGAGGCCCTGGCGCGCAAGGTTCTGTCCCGCTGAGGGGCGGCGGGGACGGCCACCGGACCTGGACCCCGCTCTGCCATCCTGACGATTCCCCCCCTGACTGAGCTGTTATACCTCTTCGCAGAGTATCTTCCTAAACACCCCTCATCGGCCAAAAGAGAGATTCCTCGCCGGCGCCTGGAATGACAAAGCTGCTCTTTTGACGGCACCTCGGTATGAGACCGGGGAGAAGGAACCTTCCGACAGCTGCCGGGGTGTTGTCTCCGGAAAAGGCTACATAAGCAGGGAGGGCGGGTTTGAAACTCGCCCCTGCACGGCTATCTTCTTTTTCACCAGGCCATGCCTTATTGATCGTCATTGACCATATTTCTGGCCCCCAACCCTCGTTATGTCAGTCTATCAGCCGGCGGAGGGGGGGCACGGGTTTGCTCCCGAAGATCTCCTCAAAGAAGATCAGCATGTGTCTCCAGGAGCGGGCGGCGGCCGTATGGTCGTAGGCCGCGCCCTTGATGCCCACCCGGCCGGCCCCGGGGTTGGTGAAGCTGTGCATCGCCCCGCCGTAGAAGATCATCTGCCAGTCGTACTTATGCTCCCGCATGGCCGCCATGAAGGCGGTGAGCTGCTCGGGGCTCACCAGGGGGTCGTCGGCCCCGTGCAGGACCAGAATCCGGGCCGGGCAGGGTTTGGGGTCCTCGGGGGCGGGCGTGGTGGGGCTGCCATGGAAGCTCACCACGCCGGCGAGGGCGGCGCCGCTGTAGGCCAGTTCCAGGACCGCGGTGCCGCCGAAGCAGAAGCCGATGGCGGCCAGACGGCGGGGGTTGACCTCGGGCTGACCGGCCAGGGTCTGGAGGGCGGTCTGGGACCGCTGGCGCATCAGGGGGGTGCCCCGGACCGCGGCGGCGAACTGAGCGGCCTCCTGGGGGTGCTCGGTGACCGCGCCCTCGCCGTAGATATCCGCGGCCAGGGCCACATAGCCCAGCCGGGCCAATTCCCGGGCCTTCTTTTTGGCGAAGTCGTTGAGGCCCCACCACTCATGCACCACCAGCACCCCGGGCCGGATGCCGGAGACGGCGTTATCGAAGGCCAGATAGCCCCGGCAGCGGGTCTCGCCCACGGTGTAGTCGAGGATTTGGGTAATCAGTTTGGCCTGGGCCGGGAGGACCAGAACCAGGGAGAGCAGGACCACGATGATGACGGGCATGGGAGGTCCTTTGGGTGAGGAGGAACGAATGATGCGGGGAGGGGGCCAGGGGCCGCAGGCCCTTGCCCCCTCCCCGCACCCCTCCCCCAACCCCGGAAATGGGGGTTGGGGGGGCTGATCCCTTCATGATTGGGTATGGCAGGCGGAAAAGCAAGGATATTTTGGCGGCCCAAGGGGAGGTTCACCGGATTATCCTGGTCAGTTCGCCCGCCCGGGCATGACTCAATGAATAACATCTGGGGGAGGCACCGGAAGGTTGACAACCCCCCTGGGGTCCGATACGCTAAACCAAATTTTGCAAAGGAGGCGACACCCATGGCGCTGGATGAAGTGATCATTACCAGGGCGATCGTCGAACGCTTCAGCGAGAAGTTCCTGAACAACCTGGACCTGGACGTGGCCATTGTGGGCGGCGGGGTCTCCGGGCTGCTGGCGGGTTGGCGGTTGGCCCAAAAGGGCCGCAAGGTGGCCATCTTCGAACGCAAGCTGTCCATCGGCGGGGGCATGTGGGGCGGCGGCATGATGTTCAACGAGATCGTGGTGCAGGACGAGGCCAAACGCCTGCTGGACGAACTGGGGATCACCACCCGGCCCTACGGCGACGGCTACCATACCGCGGACTCCATCGAAGCCACCACCACCCTGGCCAGCAAGTGCGTCAAGGCCGGCTGCGCCATCTTCAACCTGATCCACGTGGAGGACGTCATGGTGCGGGAGGGCACCGTCTGCGGCCTGGTGATCCTGTGGACCGCCACCAACATGGCGGGGCTGCACGTGGACCCCATGACGATACGGGCCAAGCACGTGGTGGACGCCACCGGCCACGACGTGGACGTGGTGAAGGTGTTCCTGCGCAAGAACCAGCCCGCGGCCCTCTTTACCGAGACCGGCGGCATCCTGGGGGAGCGCTCCATGTGGGCCGAAGTGGGCGAGGCCGGGACCATCAAGCACACCGGGGAGATCTACCCCGGGCTGTGGGTGGCCGGGATGGCGGCCACCGCAGTCTACGGCGTCAACCGCATGGGCCCCATCTTCGGCGGCATGATCATCTCCGGGGACAAGATCGCCGGGCTGTTGCACGAGAAGCTAGGATAGCTGTTAGCTGTTAGCTGTCAGCTAAAAGAACAGAGCCCGGTTCCCCTTCGGAGTGATTGTCCTAGTTCGGGCATGATGGAAGATCATGATAATTCGGTTAAAAGAAACAGCAATGGCGATGGGCGCCTCCCACCTATAATCTGGTAATCATGAAGGTGGGCGGCAGGTGGCCCAGCAGGAGCTGGGGAACAAGGGAGAGACGGTGGCTCGGGCTGGCAGCCCGTGCGATGATACACCGGCAAGATGCCTGTGCCACCATTCTGACTGTATTGCAGAGCAGGAACAGGCAGGGACAGTTTCTAGCTGATCGCTGACAGCTAATAGCTAATAGCTACCTGCCTCACCCGGCTGGCCCGGCCTCCTGCTCATTGAAAGGTGTATGCTGGGATTCCATTATGAACTACGACGTTGTGATCGGGCTGGAAGTGCACGCCCAGTTGTTGACCCAGAGCAAGATCTTCTGCGGCTGCGCCACCACCTTCGGGGCCCCCCCCAACACCCACGTCTGCCCGGTGTGCCTGGGGATGCCCGGGGTGCTGCCGGTGCTCAACGAAACCGCGGTGGAGTACGCGGTCAAGATGGCCCTGGCCACCCACTGTGACATCGCCCCCCTCAGCCGCTTCGCCCGCAAGAACTACTTCTACCCCGATCTCCCCAAGGGCTACCAGATCAGCCAGTACGAACTGCCCCTGGCGGAGCACGGCTACGTGGAGTTCACCCTGGAGGGCGACACCCGGCGGGTGGGGCTAACCCGCATCCACCTGGAGGAGGACGCCGGCAAGCTCATCCATGACGAAGTGCGCCCGGTGAGCTACGTGGACCTGAACCGCACCGGGGTGCCCCTCATCGAGATCGTCAGCGAGCCCGACCTCCGCACCCCCGAAGAGGCGGCGGAATACCTCCGCACCATCCGCAACATCCTGCTGTACCTGGAGATCTGCGACGGCAACATGGAGGAGGGGTCGCTTCGGTGCGACGCCAACATCTCCCTCCGGCCCGCCGGCCAGGAGGAGTTCGGCACCAAGACGGAACTCAAGAACATGAACTCCTTCCGCAACGTCGCCCGGGCCCTGGAATACGAGATCCGGCGGCAACGGGGGGTGCTGGACTCCGGGGGCGAGATCATCCAGGAGACCCGGCTGTGGGACGCCACCGCCAACAAGACCGTGTCCATGCGGGGGAAGGAAGAGGCCCACGACTACCGCTACTTCCCCGAGCCCGACCTGATGCCGGTGGTGCTGTCGCCGGAGTATGTGGACACGGTGCGCTCCGGGCTGCCGGAACTGCCCGACGCCAAGCAGGCCCGCTTTATCGAGGCGTACGGCCTGCCGGAATACGACGCCGTCGTGCTCACCACCGAAAAGGCCCTGGCGAACTACTTCGAGGCCTGCGTCCGCCTCTTCCCCCAGCCCAAACAGGTGAGCAACTGGATGATGGTGGAACTGCTGCGGGAACTGAAGAAGGAGGAGCGTGGCATCGAATCGTGCCTGGTGGGCCCCGAGGCCCTGGCCAAACTGCTGGGATTGGTGGACCAGGGGACCATCAGCGGCAAGATCGCCAAGACCGTGTTCGCCGAGATGATCGCCCACGGCACCGACCCGGAGACCATCATCAAAGACCAGGGCCTGACCCAAATCAGCGACACCGGCGCTCTGGAAGCCGTGGCCCGGGAGGTCCTGAACGCCCACCCCAAGGAGGTGGAGGACTACAAAGGCGGCAAGACCAAGGTCATGGGCTTCTTCGTGGGCGAGATCATGAAGCAGACCAAAGGCCAGGCCAACCCCAAACTGGTGAACGAAACCCTGCGCAAACTCCTGGCGGAGTGAGGAGAGAGAAGAGATGCGGGGAGGGGGCCAGGAGCCACAGGCTCGAGGGCCGACGGCCCCTGCCCTCCCCGCACCCCTCTCCCAACCCCTGAAGGGCGGCAGCGCGGCCGGGGACGCGCTCGTCCCCGGCCGCGCTGCCGTTGGGGGGCAAACGATAGAGGGAAAAGCGTTAAAGCGGGCGGGGTCCACCCGCCTCTCTGAGCCCCCGGGGGATGACCTTTCCGGCTTAATAGGGGTTGTTCCGAGGGGCAAAGACGCTTCGGCACAGGCCCTCGTTCATCTCCTGCAAGACCTTGGCGAACTCCTCCGGGCTCAGGGGAGGCTCCGGGGGCGGTCCCGGGCGGCGGTAGGAGACCGGCGCCAGGGGCGGCACCTCATTCGATTCCCCGGGATTCCCAGTTAAATTGATACAACCCTCCAAGTCCCCATCTGATGCGGGTTCCGAGGGTTCAACACCGGTGTGTCTCCCGCTGGTTTCCCACTTGAGTTCCGCTTCCGGCGCGGCGTCCGCCTCGGGCGGGGTGACCCCGCCCCCACCGGGCTCACTGGCCCCGGCATCCGACTCAACCGTTTCAGGCTCGCCAGCCGCCTCATCCTCATCATCCTCGGCAGGTTCCGCATTCTCGTCATCGTCGTCATAGCCCTCGGCGTCCTCGGGGTCGGGTTCGTACTCGTCGTCCGTCACCGGCCAGCGGGGCTCGACCTTGAAGCGCAGGCCCTCGGGGTCCAGGT
>Ga0228536_1000539_pt1 | contig 64428 bp, 52 predicted proteins | sample SJ1Smetagenome_FD_168611 | JGI IMG/M metagenome (GOLD analysis project Ga0228536, IMG submission 168611) | Enriched culture of PCE-dechlorinating microbial communities from Ithaca, New York, USA - SJ1.S | ecosystem: Engineered > Modeled > Simulated communities (microbial... > Unclassified...
GTCCCTGGAAGCTGGGCATTCTCCCCCAGGATGACCGGGAAATGGTTGCCCGGGAGCGCTCCATCGAGGCGGAGGAACGCTGGTCCGAACAAACCACGGAGATCACCGACGAATCAAAACGCCTGCTGGTACAGCTCCACAGCATCGGCGTCAAAGCACCTCCGTTTCTCCGGGCCGCTGCGGAGCTTTCCTTCCGCTCCCGTCTCCAGGAACTGGTGGAGGCGAGTCAAACCGTTCTCGATCTCCTCTCCGAGAATTCACCCCTGGAGACACTTCTCGAGGAAGCACATTCCATGGGACTCGAACCGGAGCTGTCGGTGCTGGCACCGCACCTCGCCCGGGAGCTGCACGACGCACTCCGGGCACAACGAAGCGTCGAGGAGGAAACTGTCCTGCGACGCGTTCTCGCCTCTCTGGAACGCATCCGGGAACTCCGCATCACCCTCGATCTCTGGCGCATTCAGAACGAAATGTGGCGCCTGCTCGAATCGGAAAAGGAACGAACATCAGGCACACTCCTCAACCTCGCGGCATTTCTCGGATTCGCCGTTCCGGAATCATCGCGAACGGTGCCCGGATGATCCGAGCGTGGTATAACTGTACAGAGACGAGTTCATCAGTGAAGGGGGAACGAGCATGTCCGTCATGGTGCACGGAAAAAACGTCGGGCAAAGTTTACGCAGGATGTTGGAGAATGATCCTGCCTTCCGTACCGTGGCCTACTTTTCCATGGAAATAGGCATCCACCATCAGATTCCGACCTACTCGGGAGGGCTCGGCGTCCTCGCGGGAGACACGCTCAAGAGCGCCGCGGATCTCGGTGTTCCCCTGGTAGGAATCACGCTTCTGTACAAAAAGGGCTATTTCAACCAGACGTTCAACGGCGAAGGATGGCAGCAGGAGTCCTCGGTGGAATGGCAGCCGGAACAATTCCTCCAGCTCCTTCCCAACGAAGTCTCCGTCATGATCGAGGGGCGTTCCCTGCACATCCGTGCCTGGGTGCACGACTTCATCGGCCAGGGCGGATACCCCGTCCCCATCTATTTCCTCGACACGGATTTCGACGCGAACAGCCCCGAAGACAGGGCCTTCACATGGCACCTCTACGGAGGCGACCAGCGCTACCGCCTGATCCAGGAGATCATTCTCGGCGTGGGGGGCTTGCGTATTCTCCGCGATCTCGGCTACGACAACATCAAAACCTTCCATCTCAACGAAGGACATGCGGGATTCCTCACCCTGGAACTGCTCCGGGAGATGGGTTACGAAAACTTCCAGAAGGTGCGCGATCAGGTGGTCTTCACCACCCACACACCCGTTCCCGCAGGACACGACCACTTCCCCTACGAACTCGTGGACCGCGTCATGGACCCCATCTTCAGCGGGCGGCTCCGGCGCATGCTCGGCGAAAACGGCGTCTCCATGACGGAGCTGGGGCTCCGCTACAGCCGTTTCACCAACGGCGTGTCGGTCAAGCACGCCGAAGTGAGCCGTCGCATGTTCAACACCTCCAAGGTGGACGCCATCACCAACGGTGTCCATTCCCTCACCTGGACATCCACGGGAATGCGCCGCCTCTTCGACCGTGAGATACCAGGCTGGAGCAACGACCCCTCCAGGCTCACCCAAGCGCTCAAGCTCTCCGACGAGGACATCTGGAAGGCTCATCAGGCGGCGAAGATGAAACTCCTCGCCAAGATCCTGGAGGACACGGGGCGGGAACTCGACCCGGACGTGCTCACCATCGGCTTTGCCCGCCGGGCCGCGACCTACAAGCGGGCCGACCTGCTCTTCTCCGACATGAAGAAACTCCTGGACGCCTGTGCGGGACAGGTGCAGTTCATCTTCGCAGGGAAAGCACATCCCCAGGACGAAGGCGGCAAGGCGGTCATCCAGCAGATCATCCGGGCATCGAAGGAGATCGGAGCCGCTCTGCCCATCGTCTACCTGGAAAACTACGATATGTCCGTCGCGGGACTCCTCACCGAGGGCGTGGACCTGTGGCTGAACAATCCCAAGCGCCCCCGGGAGGCATCGGGAACGAGCGGCATGAAGTGCACCCACAACGGCGTGATGAACCTTTCCGTTCTCGACGGCTGGTGGATCGAGGGATGGATCGAGGACGTCACGGGCTGGTCCATCGGTCCCGAACCCGCCGAGGCGGACCTCATCGACTACGACGAGATGGAGGACGCGGTGGATCTTTACGCGAAGCTGCGGGAGAAGGTCCTTCCTTCCTACTATCAGCACCGGGAACGATGGGTCTCCATGATGAAATCTTCCATTGCCCTCAACGCCAGCTACTTCAACACACATCGAATGATGAAGGACTACTGCGAAAAAGCCTACGGCATCGTCTTCCGGGGGCTTTGATCATGAAGTGCCCTCGGGTTCTCCACGTAGCCTCCGAAATGGCGCCCCTCGTCAAGCTCGGCGGATTGGGGGACGTGGTGGGCTCCCTTCCTGCGGCACTCCGGGAGGTCGGCGTGGACGCCCGCATCGTGCTCCCCGCCTATCCCGGCATGTTCGAGCGTCTGGAGGCCCAGAATCTTTCCTGCACTCCCACCGGGAAAAGTGTGCATGTCGCCCTTGACTGGCGTGTGTACAGCGCTCCTCTGTGGGAGACATCGGTGAACAACACACCGGTGTACCTGCTCGAACAACCGGAACTCTTCTCAGACCCGGAAGTCTATCCCCGGGAGACGACACCTCTGGTCACGCTCCCCTTCGCGTTCCTCTCTCTCGCCGCGCTGGAAATCCCCGGAGCACTGGAATGGACTCCGGACATTCTCCACGTGCACGACTGGCCCGGCGCGCTGGTGCCCGCCGCTCTCAAGTGGCACCGCCATTACCGAAACAGACGGGACGACTACGACACGGTCCTCACCATTCACAACCTGGCCCACCAGTGGATTACAACGCCGAACGCGCTGAACATCTGGGGCTTCGTCAAGGAAAGTTTCACAATCGAGGGCATCGAGTTCTACGGCGGCCTCAACGCACTCAAGGGAGGCATCCTTGCCGCGGACGCCATCACCACCGTCAGCCCCCGCTATTCCTGGGAAATCCAGACCCTCCAGGGGGGCATGGGACTCGACGGTGTTCTCGCGAGCTGTCGGGGAAAAATCCAGGGGATTCTCAACGGCCTCGACTACACCGTCTGGAGCCCCGAGACGGACCCGCTGCTTCCCGCTCCATACCGTGTCGGAGATCTCAGCGGAAAAGCCCTCTGTCGCAAGGCACTCCTTCAGGCATGTGGCTGGGAGGAAAACGACCGTCCCCTGCTCGTCTTCGTCGGACGCCTGGTGGAACAAAAGGGGGTGGACATCCTCCTCGCCGCCATGGAAGACCTCCTCTCGCTCGGAACGAGGGTGCTCATCCTCGGAAGCGGGCACCCCATCTACGAGCGTGCCCTGCAGGAAGAATCCCGCCGGTATCAGGACCTCCTCCATGTTCATGCGGGGTACGACGAAACGCTGGCGCATCTTCTCTATGCGGGCGGCGACATGCTCCTCATGCCATCCCTTTTCGAACCCTGCGGCCTCTCCCAACTCATCGCCCTCCGTTACGGAACGGTTCCTCTTGTCCGTGCCGTCGGCGGACTCGCGGACACCATCATCGACGTGGACGGCTCTCCCGACGGAAACGGTTTCCTCTTCAGCGACTACACTCCGCACGAACTCCGTCGCGTGGTCGAACGGGCACTGTCGCACTGGCGTGATAGAGAACAGTGGAAAATCATCGTCCGTCACGGCATGGAACAGGATTTTTCCTGGAAGCACTCCGCAGAGACATACAAGGCCCTGTACCTGAAACTTCTGGGGAACTGACGGTCGACGCATTCCTTGCGGAACTGCCGCGACCGCATTTCCGGAAAGAAAAAAATCGTCGGGAGCGTCGCCTTTTCGAATGTTCAACCACGTTCCCGCCACCATGCGAGACACCCCGCAGGGGCCGTCCCGTATGGTGGTGGTTGCGTGGAGAGGGTTTTTCTCTCGTCCCAGCGGAGCAAAGGCGAGGTCACGTATCGCCTGCAACGTCTCACAAGAGGAGGGTGAGCATCCATGATTTACGGGAAATACGGTCGCGTTCTGGGCATCGTTCTCGCCGGAGGCAAGGGAGAACGTCTCATGCCCCTCACCAAGTACCGTGCAAAGCCGGCGGTTCCTTTCGCGGCGAAATACCGCATCATCGACTTCGCGCTTTCGAACCTTGTGAACAGCGGACTTTACTCCATCTACGTCCTCGTCCAGTTTCGGAGCCAATCTCTCAACGAGCATATCGAGCGGGGATGGCAGTTCGGCGGAGCCATGCGAGGGAGGGACTTCTTCATCACCAGCGTTCCGGCCCAAATGTGGACAGGCGAGCACTGGTACGAGGGCACTGCCGATGCGGTCTTCCAGAATCTGCATCTCGCAACCATGTACGACGCGGATCATGTATGCATCTTCGCCGCGGACCACATCTACAAGATGGACGTGGAACAGATGCTGCAGTTCCACGTGGACAACCGAGCGGACGTGACCGTGGCGGCGAACGTCGTTCCCACCTCCGAGGCCTGGCAGTTCGGCTGCATCGACGTGGACGACACGAACAAGATCATCAATTTTGTGGAAAAACCGAAGAATCCTCCTCAGATCCCGGGGCGCCCCGGTTTCAGCTACGTCTCCATGGGCAATTACATCTTCGAGCGCGAGGCATTGGAAGAGGCGCTCATCGAGGATGCCCGGGACCCCCAAAGCACCCACGACTTCGGCAAGGATATTCTGCCCAGAATTTTCGGCCTGTGCCGCATGATGGCCTACGATTTCTCAACCAACATCATTCCCGGAAACGACCGCCCCTACTGGAAGGACGTCGGTACCATCGAGGCCTACTGGCAAGCCCACATGGACCTGCTGCAACACCCCTCCCAACTCACGCTCTTCAATCCCCATTGGCCGATCCGTACCGTTTCCTACGCGGACCCTCCGGGATTCACCTACCCCGTGAAAGGGCAGCATTGTTCCGTCGTGGGGGCCCTCCGGGCGGAGGGAAGCCGTGTTCTCGGTGCCACCGTCCATTTTTCGGTTCTTTCCAGGAACTGTATCATCCATCCCGGAGCAGTACTCGAGGAATGCATCATCGGCCAGAACGTGGTCATCGGAGAGGGATGTAAACTGCGGCGAACCATCGTGGACGCGCACAACACCCTTCCCCCGAACACCGTGATCGGCTATGATCGACAGACCGATGCGGAACGCTACCACCTGGACGAGAAATCGGGAATCGTGGTGGTGGGAATGCCCAGCATCAAGCTCCGCCACGCCGTTGACATACCGATCCAAGGCATGGGAGAATCCGTGCCGCCCCGAATCGGCTCTTTCTGATTTTTTCGGAGGGGGCCTCTTCCCGAAAAACGGGGAAAATTCTGAAGACAAGTGGAGGTCAGGCTCATGGCAAAGAAAAAGGCTTCTCTGGAAGAACTGCTGGAAGCCATGTACGACGAGGAAAATCCTCAGAAGGTGGAGAATCTGGCGTCGCAGATCCTTGTTGTTTCTCCGGAGAACCCCGAGGCGCTGTTCATGCTCGCCGATCTGACCGAGGATGTCGAGGAGTCGGTCGGTTTCACGGAAAGAGCCGTCGCGGAGCTTCGGCGCCTCGTGGAGAAAAACCCCGACGACGAGGAACTTTCTCTCTTTCTGACCGAGGGGCTTCAGCGGCTCGGCTTCGCCTACATTTTCGACGAGAACGGCGGGAAGGCGCTCGAAACGGCGGAGGCTCTTCTGGAGAGAGGCACGGAGGAGAACGACGGTGCTTATTGGGCGCGGGCCGTTCGCTACATCGGCTTGCTGCAGACGGGCCAGTATTCGACCGTTCTTGAGGAGGTTCTGGCAGACAGCGAGAAAACTCCTTTCTCCGCGCACGCACAGGCCATTGCGACGCTGGAAATCGCAGGCTCCGGAAGAGAGAGTCATCAGGCCCTCCTTGAAGCTTTCCGGGTCGCCCCGAACCTGCCCTTCTACCTCCTTGATTATTGGGACGCTCCCGACTCCGACGAAGACGACGAGGACACGCTGCTCGAGTTCTCCGCCGCCACCCTGCTCCATCCCGTATGGGTCCAGACGGAGGAGCGCATCATGGCGCTGTCCACGGCGACAACCTTTTTCGGCTATCTCACGGACAGACTCCCCGAAGACGTCCTGGAGGAAATCCGAACCGAACTGGCCCAAACCCCTGTCTTTCCCGTACTCGAGATGGGACGGAGCCAAATCGAGGCGGCCTGCGGCGGTGACGACACGGACTGGGAGACGCTGGATCAGACCGCGCTAGACATACTTTCACGCATGGAAGAACTCTCCGAATAGCACACGCTCCGGAGAAGGAAGGGTAGCTCCGGCAAAGGTAGCGTGTGCGAATGTCACCTGCAGCGGAACGCCTGGAAGCGGTGAAATCCCCTCCAGGCGTTCCCTGAGCCGGTTCACGACGACAGCACATCCCTCCGCAGGAGTGTGCGGGAGGACAAGTAACAGTGTCGCCTCATCGGATCGCGCAGCCACATCCACCGTGCGGATGCATTGGCCGGCGATTCCGGCGATCATCCGAAGCGCATCGAAAAATGAGGATTCACCTCCGGCCTCCCTGATCGCCTCGACGTTATCCAATGCAATGCGCACGAAAGAGACCGGGAACTCGTATCGTCTCGCCTTGTCCAGCTCCTGCTGCAGAAAGCGCTGCACTCCGCCTCGCGAGAGCAACCCCGTTGGCCTGTCCCGATCATTGACGAGGGACATGCCGGTGATTACTCGGTAGCGCTCGGCCGTGGAGGCGAAAACCGGCAGAAGCGCTCGAAGAGGATTTCCGCTCAGCCTGGCGAATACGCCCTCTCTTTCGGAGAGCCCAAGGAGAACCATGGGAGCGCTTCCCACCAGAAGCGTTCCCGCGAAAAGAGACCCCACGCCCTGTCGCTGTAAAAGCTCTTTTCTGGCCCCTTCGGCGGAGGAGACCCAGGGAACCCACCACTGCCCGCCTTCCTCGACGGCAAGATCACCAAGAAGGGCACCGCTGCACTCTCCTTCCTCGAAGAGCACCTCCACAAAGGCGAGAGCCCAGTCCATCCTCCCCGGAAGAAGGGCATTTTCCTCCGAAAAGAGCAACGTCCATCGCTCCTCTTGAGGAATCCACTGAAAAATCCCCGCCCAATCCACTCCGAGCATCTCCGTCACTGCGGAAAGCAGCGGCGAAAAAACTTCCCGAACGGTATAATTCCGGAGGGCGGAAGCAGTCGCTGCCTCCAGTTTTTCCATGCGCCGAACGACGACACGATCCGAGTAGTCCGGAAGAATTGCCAGAACACCCCCCTCGGAATGCCGGAAAACGGCCGCATCAAAAATACGCTCTCCCGGAATCGCCTCCCAAAAGCGACGGCTCCATCCGTTCCGGACAAGACACTCCCGGAACGTCTCCGGGAAAAAAGGTCTGTCCTCCGAACCGAATGCCGCCGAGAGGGTCCCGGGAAGCTCCCGTGGAGTTCCCATCTGTTCCTCGAAGGCCCGGTTGACGCACCGCACGAGGAACGCTTCCTCCCGGCAACTGCCGAGAAGCACGGGAACGGGAACGAGATCGAACATCTCGTGTCCTCCCGGCAGCAGGAGATCCAGCAATTCTTCATCGGATCGATTCATGTCCCGGTCTCCTCTCCCGTCATTGGGATGCGCCAGAGCGTTTCGTAATATCTTCGGCAGGCTCGCCCCGTCAATGTTATACTACATTCCGAGGTTTCCAGCCTCGAAGAAAGGACGTGTTGCGAACATGAAACGACCGAAGATCCTCCAAACGGCACTGTTCCTTCTCTGCTTCACTTTCCTGGCCGTCACGCAGGGAATCGCCCAGGCGGCGACCCCCGAAGCCAGGATCGCCGACAGCGCAAAGATCCTCCGGGAAATGGCGAAACAGAACGATGCCTCCACCATGGCGGATCTTATCCGCGACGCCAAGGGCATCGCCATCTTCCCCTCCGTCGTGAAGGCGGGCTTCGTCCTCGGCGGGCGTTACGGAGAAGGCCTGCTCCTCAAGAGGGATCCCCAGAGCGGCAACTGGTACGGCCCGAATTTCCTCACCATCGCCGGAGCTTCCTGGGGAATCCAGATCGGCATCCAGTCCACCGCGCTGGTGCTCGTCATCACCAACGACCGGGGCATGCAGGGTTTCATGGGGGACAATGTCACCCTGGGAGGGGATCTCGCCGTGGCGGCGGGACCCGTCGGGCGCAGCGCCCAGGCAGCGACGGATTCCAGGCTGAAGGCATCCATCTACAGCTATTCCATGAGCAAAGGGCTTTTCGCAGGGCTCTCCCTGGAGGGTGCCGTGGTCGACACGGACCAGGACGCAAACAAGGCCTACTGGAAAAAAGAGATGTCCCCGCAGCAGATCCTCGCCCGCCGCGCCACGGATCAGCGCATGGCCCCCCTCACGAGGGAGATTGCAAACATCCTCAAAAAGAAATAGTGCCACGCCCTAATCGTCCCTCTCCCGGGGATGGAAAAAGACCGGACGGTCCTTCCACACCCCCAGGCGAGGGACGATGTCTGTTCTGTCTATGTCACAGCAGAAGCGTATGTCCTCTTCCATGCCGAGACGTCGCAGAATTTCTGCGTGGTCTGCCTCCGCCACGGCATCGCGGAACCGCTCTTCCCCGAGGTCTCGCCACAGGGCCAGGGCCATCCGGACTCCGTCGCCGGAAGAGAATGCATTCTCTTCCGGGCGCATTCCTTCCTCCAGGAGGCGCCGCACAAGAAGCCCCGCGCACAGCGCATCATCCAATGCACTCCGGCCATGACGTCCCGCACAGAAGATACCGATACGCTTCCCCCTGCGCAGCGCCTCTTTCGCGGCGGCCCGAGCGTTCCGGGCGCAGGCGGCGAACACGGGATGTCCTGTCGCTGCACACCGAAGCAACGCCTCCGTTCCGTTCGTAGTGGTGAAGAGCAGACGCATCCCCGTCGAACCCGAGAGCATTTCCCGGGGTGAATTTCCCCTGTGGAATCCATCGGGAGGCACGCCCCCCCGTTCTCCCGCCAAAAGCCATTGATGCCCCCAGGTCTTCCGGAGTTCCAAGGCTTCTTCCACGGTTCGGAGCGGTGTGAGCAATGCTCCTCCGCCGTCGAAAAAGGCCACGATAGACGTGGTGGCCCGAAGAATATCCACCACGAGCCACACATCAGCGGGAGGAAGCGGTTCTCCCGGAGAGAGCACGACATCGATGCGTTCCATGGCATCTTCCTTTCTCCACAGGGAGCGGCACTCTCCAAAACGGCCATGCCGGACGCAACCCTCCGTACCGGTCTGAACAACCTTCTCGCGAAACGTGCTTTCCCTCAGAACGATTTCACCGTACCCGGCACCGTACATTTCCGGAAAGTCCCCGGCTCACTCATCGGAGTGGTGTCCTTCTGTGGAAGGGATCACTTCGCGCATCAACACCCGGAGGGACGTCCTCTGCCGCCGACAGGCTCACCCAGGAAATACTGTCGTGCGTAGGGCTGATTTTCCGGGAGTTGCCAATATCAACTTCCCTCGTGGCAGTCAATTTGGGGGCTGGTCATCTCCTCCACCGCAGCACGCATCCCGTGAAAGAGACCGGAACATTCCACATCTCTTCCTTGTCACGGAGAAGACGAGGCGACGACCTCCACCTCCACGGAGTCGGGAATATTCTCCGCGTCGGCGACGGAAATGCGATGTCTCCCCGGCGCGAGAGGCCAGAAAAGCTGCCCCCCAGGCTCCTGTCGCGCGAAAAATTCTCCGTTCACGAACCAGTAGAGGACGGTGTCGCCGCCTTCGGCAAGAAGCGGGATTTTCTGTTCCCCCGCACCGGAAACGAGCACATAGCGCTTTCCGAATCCCGGCGAAGTGATGGCGAGCCGGAATGCCCGTCTCTCCGCGTCTCCCCGTGGGCGTCCACCCGTTTCGTATCCCCGAAGTTCCTGCGGCCATTGCGTCACGGGTACGCCATTTCGAAGCACATGGAGGGAACAGCGCCCGCCCGGGGAGACGCCATCGATATGCCATTCCCGGTAGGTTCGCTCGCAAGCGCTCCCCGGAGCAAGCCCGGAGAGCGCACACACCTCACGAAGCTCCACGCCGGAGGGGGGCTCGAACCATTTCGGCCCGGGGAGTCCCGGAACCCGGCGGAGCATCCGCAATGCCACGGGTGTCGCCGCCCGGAGCCCCACAAGACCGTCTCTGGGCGTACCTCCCGTGTCTCCAAGCCAGATCACGACGGTATAGCGAGGTGAATAGGCGGCCGTCCAGGCATCCCGAAATCCGTAGGAGGTACCCGTCTTGAACGCGACCCACCGCCCGTCCTCTCCATACTGCTGTTCCGCCAGAGAAGAGAGCCGTCCCGGGTCCCGGAGACATTCCGCGACGAGAAAAGTCGCTCCGGGATCCACCACCGCATCACCCCGGAAAGAACGCGCCGCCATCTCTTCTTGGCTTTCCACCCACCGCAAGGGTAACAGGCGTCCGCCTCCGGCAAGGGCTGCATAAGCCCGGGCGAGTTCGAGGAGCGTCACCTCGCAGCCCCCCAGGACAAGGGCATCCCCATAGGCGGAGGCATCGCGGTGGAGGTTTGCGAATCCGAAACGCCGGAGAAACGACAGGAACGACGCGGTCCCGACCGTACGGAGCACTCGGACCGCCGGTGCGTTGAGCGATTCCGCCAGAGCGGTGCGGGCGCTCACGGGTCCTCGATAGAGGCGATCGAAATTGCGGGGAGATTCACCCCGGAAACCGAGGGGCGTGTCTGCGAGAAGGGATCCCGGCCCGAGCAGTCCCTCCTGAAACGCCAGAGCGTAGAGAAACGGCTTGAGCGTGGATCCTGGGGAACGCAGCGCCTCACCGCAGTCCACCCATCCGGCTCCGCGCTCTTCGCCCCACCTGGCGTTTCCCACATAAGCCCGAACGGCACGGGAGGAGTTCTCCACAAGAATTCCGGCGGCACTCACCGACGGAGGAAACGCACCCAGGGCCTCGTGCAGGAGACGTTCCATGTGACGCTGGAGACCCAGATCAAGAGTCGACCGAAATACCGTCGTGTCCGGTGCGGCGAGCGCCCGTATCCGGTCCGCCGCATGGGCGGCCACGGGAAGGAAGGGATAGAGCCGCCCCATCACCGGTTCCGCCAGGGCAACGGAAAGTTCCGTGGAGGTGAGCACTCCCCGTTCGGCAAGGAGCGTGAGAAGGAGATCTCTTCTTTTCCGCGCTCCCTGCGGGTTTTTGTCCGGACGGAGCGCGCTGGGGCTTTTCAGGAGTCCTACCAGGAGAGCCGCCTCTCCCACGGAGAGATGACGGGAACTCTTGCCGAAATAAAGCAGGGACGCGGCCTCCACACCCCGAATGTTCCCTCCGAAGGGTGCCTTGTTCAGGTACAGTTCGAGAATCTCTTCCTTGGAAAAGCGCCGTTCGAGACGAAGCGCCTGAAAAAACTCCTCCGCCTTGGCGCGCATGGTCCTCGGCCTCGGCACGGTGAGCCGCACCAGTTGGCTCGTGATGGTGGACGCACCGGAGATGACCCGCCCCTCGTGGATATTCCCCGCGAGAGCCCGGAAAATCGCGACCAGGTCCACCCCGGGATGGGAAAAGAAACGCCGGTCCTCCACCTGGACAGCCACCTTGGGCAACCACGTCCCCATGGCATCCAGAGAGACGGGAAAACTCCAGGCACCGTCCGGGGCAAGGTAGGCCCGAAGCATACGTCCTTCCCTGTCGAAGACCACAGGCGACGCGGGACATTCACGCAGCGCCTCCGGATCGGCAGGAGGAACCGCCTTCCACAGGAAGACGATTCCTCCTGCAAGCGTCAGCAGCAGGGCGGCAAGGAAAATCCCAACGGACCTCCACCGTGTTCGGGAGGCTCTCTCTTCGCTCATGGTATCCGCCTTCTCTTCCGGTCAGACCAGAATCGACCGCCTGCGTTCACTCCACACGAACCATCCCTGCGGGGCCAATGGCCCGTACCGCCGGATCGTACATGGCCTCCACGGCGGCGGGAGGAAGGACAAAGCCCCCTCTGCTCACGGCACGAACCTGATAGACGTAACGAAAGGCTTTTTTCTCCGCAAGCCGGTTCACGAAGAGGAGAAGGCGGTCGTCCCGAACTTCCTCCCTGACCCTGGCGTCCTGTTCTCCCTCGGCGTCCGCGGTAAGGCGGGGATTCTCGATCTCGAAGCATCCCGGAAGGAGGTCCGCCACCACCAGATCGGTCACGGTTCGTTCGGGCAGTATTTCCAGCTGTACCTGCAGCAGATCCCCCTGTCGTATTTCCGCATCCTTCGCAAGGGGAGTTCCGCTCCTGTCGAGGAACGTTCGCTTGATCGAAATCCCTTGGGAAACGGGCTTCGGCATCTCCAGGGGAACTCCGTCCACGACCCAGGCGTAATACACGGTTCCCTCGCCGCTGCAGGAAAGACGCAGCGGAAGGTCGAGCCCGTCCTCCTCGGAGAGCACCAGGCGCTCTCCCTGTCGCACTTCGCCGAGAAGCCGCCCCTCCTCGTTCTGAAGTCGGGCCGTGAAGGGGCGCCTCGCCCTCCCGGTACCATCGAGATAGGCCCCCAGAGCGAGGACCGCGAAGGCGTTTTCCTGGGTTCCGTACCAGGTTCCCCCCGTGCGGGCCGCGAGTAGTTTTTCCGCAAGAAGAGGAATCTCCGGCGCGGTGGTGTCGATCTGGAGCCACATCAACAGCGCGAGCGCGCTGTCCCGGACTCCCGAATCAAGCGTTTCCGTGCCGCTTGGGGGTGTCTCCACGGAGACAGCGGTCTGACCGAGCAGGTTCCGGGCGGTCTCCTTCTGGCCGGAGAGTGCATAGGCGCCGGCCAGGAAAAGGCGGCCCGCAGCACGGAGCTGCTCCGTCCGTTCCCGGAGATGTTCCATCCACGCCAAGGGGGGCTCCCCCGCCAGGGCAAGCACATATGCACCGTAGGCCTTGGCGGTATAGGCGTTCAGCACATCCTCGTCCGTTCCTCCCGGCAATGCCGGAAGAAGCCGCCGCACGAAGGAGAGCGCAAAGCCGAGGGATTCTTCGGAAAGAGGAACTCCTTGTTTTTTCGCGGCGACGAGGAAATGCACCGCGTACACGCCGGACCAGTCCGTTCCCTCGGCGCTGCCCGGCCACAGACTGAATCCGCCGTCCCACCGCTGCAGGGACATGATTCGCCGCACCCGTTCGTCGAGAAGGCGCCTCCGTTCCGCTTCGTTCGCCAGAAGAGGATCCACTTCGGCGACGATGGAGGGGAGTGCCAACAGGGGCCATGCGCTGGAGACGGTCTGTTCGAGACATCCGTAGGGATAGGTATCGAGATAGCGCAGCACACCGGCGAGATCCACTCCGGGAGCGCCGGAGAGAACCAGTCTGCTCCGAACCGTTCCGGGGAACCAGGACCGCGGCAGCTCCAGAGATCCCACGGAGCCGGCAGGCACACTGCCTCCACCGGAAAGGGAAATCCTGGGGCTCGCGGGCCGGATCGGAAGGGAGACCGTCTCCTCGGCCAGGTCGCCATCCCAGGAAGCGGCGACGGTGACCCGCGCCACGCCGCCTTCGGAAACGGCACGAAGCGGGACGAGAAGCGCCTCGCTTTTTCCGCCGGGATCGAGGGAGTGCGCGGAGGAAAGCGTCGCGTCCGAGGAAATCGGTCCTTCGAGCCGCAGCTCGACCCGTACGTCCAGAGAACGTTCCGCCTTGGAGAAGAGCGTCACCGGAACCAGGAAGGTATCCCCCGGCGCGACGGCCCGGGGCAGGGAAAGTTCCGCCACCACGTCCCGGGCGATTTCAACGGGAACCTCGCCCATTCCGGAAAGTGCTCCCGCCGCGGCAACGACCATGACGCGCCCCCGCCCGCTGAACTCCGGAATGTCCAGTTCCATCGTGACACGCCCCTCCGCGTCCGTGGCCTGGGGCGGAAGGAAGAAGGAGAGAGGCACGAAGCGCCGGGCCCGTACGGGAGAAAGACTCGCCCGCATCATCGCCTCCTCGCCGTCGCCTCCGCCGGGGCGAAGCAGCGCCGTTCCCTTGCCCTCGACGGGAAGCAGGTCGTCGTAGAGGTCGAAGGTCTGCACGCCGAGAGCCCGAAGAGCCGTAAAGAAGGACCAGGGATCCGGCGTGGTGAAATCCGTGAGACCGAGGATTCCCTCGTCCACGAAGGCCAGAGCGGCCTCGCCCGGCACGGCGTTGCCCTGGGTATCCTCAAGACGGACCGAAACGGAGAAGGAACGGCCCGGACGAACCCGGGAAGGCGCTTCCACCAGCGTGCGCAGGCGAAGCACGTCCTGATCCACGGCAATCCGCACCGTTCCGAGCGCCCTGTGACTACCCCAATTTTCCACGGTCTCCGAGACCTCCCGGACGACCCAGACAGTGCAATAGGCGTTTGGTGCCATGGCCGCGGTCACGGGGAAACGGATCTCCGTCTCTTTTGTCGCGAGATCCAGGACGCGACGCTCGAGAACGCGGTCGGTCTCCACGGTGAAGAGCAGTTTCCCGGCAAAGGGAGCCTCCACTTTGATTCGAGCCTCGTCCCCCTCCGCATAGAGCGTCTTCGACGGGGAAAGACGCACCTGATCGAGGAGCGATCCTCCCCCCGCCCCTCCGTCGCCGAAGGCGTAGAAGCGCACCGACGCCGCGGCACCCCCTTCTTCGTCCGTGACGCGGAGAAGATACTGCCCGTCCTCCCTGGGCGTAAAGGCGAAGGAACCCTCGCCTCCCGAGAGGGGAACACCTGACCGCTCCAGAGAGACGAACTCCTCCCGTCCCTGGAAACGGTAGCGTCCGTCCTCTTCCACAAGCACACTGTGCCAGATCACCCTGGAGATTTCCGCCGTAGCCGCGTCGAGAGACGCGGGACTGCCGTCGGGAAGTGCCGCGCCGATGCGGAAGGAAACGCTTGCCCCTGTGCGGACTTCATTCCTGAGAGCACGGATGCCCAGATAGGTCCCCACGGGATGGTAGGGGAGTGAGAGCGTTTTATAGGCAAAACGCCCTCCCTCCTCCATGACGCCCGCCCGGAAAAGGAGCGTTCCCGAATCCGCGAAGGGCCCCTCGTAGGTGAAGCGCCCCTTCCCCTCGTCATCGAGAACGATGCTTCCGAGGAATTCCTGGTAGGGGACAGGTTTCTTTTCCCCATCGGCAAAGACAAACCCCTCCCATCCCGGAGGCGCGAAGGGCCTGGGAACCAGGCGGACCTCCACCTCGCAGGGAAGGCCCGCGGCGGGAGCACCGAAAAGATAGCGCCCCGTCACGGCGAACTCCAGAGAATCCCCCGGGAAGAGCTCCTTTCTGTCCGCCTCCGCCTCCACCTCGATGCGAGGCGGAGCGAATTCCTCCACCAGGAACTGCAGCGACTCCAGAGGCGTTTTCTCTCCGGGGAGAAAGATCCTTACGGTGTACGTTCCCGTGGGGACGCTGTCCGCGAGGGGAATGGCGACGTGGGCGAACCCCTGGGGCGTGAGCAGGGCCGATTCCCGGAGAAGTTCCCGTCCCGTGGGGGACATCACAGAAAACTGGAGCGGAAAGGACTCGGGAGGACGGTGTTCCGGATCCCGGAGAAGCGCCGTGACATCCGCCGTCTCCCCGGGGCGGAAGACCCCCCTGGGAAGGAAGAGGAACGCGTCATACCCCTTGCGCAGATAGGGACGCCCTGCCGTCTCGTACCCCGCGAGCGCCACCAGATCCTGCCGCAGAACGAGATAGGTCGCGTCCTCCCCGGAAGAGACGGTGACCACTCGGGGAAAGAGCTGTTCGTCCCACGGGGCATCCGTCTCCACGAGGGCAACTCCGTCTCCGTCAGTGCTCCCCTCCGCGAGGAGCTGGTTCGACGCGGAGTAAACCCGCACCACTGCCTTCCCCACGGGAGCGAGGGAGGCGATGGAGTTCACCCACACCAGAACACCTCGGGGAAAAACCTTTGCCGTGACTCCCAGATCCGAGACGGACACGACGAGACGTCCCTGTTCCCAGGCACCCCACTGCATGTCCTGGGCGGTCAGGAGGAAAATCCCCTTGTCCGGGCTCACGAGGGAGCGAAGGTCCACCGCCCGCCGGGTCAGTTCGTTCACTCCGCCCCCCGGAAGAAAGTTCTCCCGGGCAACAAGTCGGGAAAGGCTCTGAGAAAGTCCTTCTTCACCGAGCCCCATGGCGAGGGGAACGTTGTTGTCGTACACACGCCAGGCCGTGATCTCCACCTCATCCACGTTCACCGTCTCCAGGGGAATCCGCAGATCCCCCGCAGGCGAGATGTAGGTTCCCGCCGCGGGAAAGCGCACGAGCGGCGCCACGTCGGGGAAGATGAACGCCTTCTGGTACTCCGCCTCCAAGCGCCCTCCCTGAGCACCCGGAAGCCCTTTCTTGACGGTGAGCACCACCCGGTCTCTGGGGCGAAAATCACCCACTACAGCGAATCCCCAGTCCGAAGGCTCCACCGTGAAGGGAACCGCAGGGGAAAGGGACACGAAAGAGGCGGCACGCCCGACATCGACGGGAGCGGACGTACTGACCCAGATGCGTCCCCGGTCCTCCGCCTCGGATTCTGCGTAACCGCTCTGAATGGCGAGCACGAAGGCGGGCACGATCTCCTGGCGTACGTCCTTGGCGAGCCCGAGGTCTCCCGTCGCGGGAGGAAATCCCGCAGCGATCTCGAGCGTGAGTTTTTTCCCGGAGAACGAGGAAAGGCGCACCGACACCTTTTTGGCCGGAGGAGCGGCGGGAAGATCGTAGGGGATATCCCGTCCGCCCTCGTCGCGAAAGGCGAGATATCCCCGGAGCCGCAAGGGAGAAACGGGAAGAGAGAAGCGCAGATCAAGGGTCAGCGACCCTCTGGGATCGAAATTGACCTGCGTGGCATCGAGGAACGCGAGAGGTGCTGTGCGGAAGGCGAAGACGTGCCGCCCCGCGAGAAGTCGCCCGTTCTGATCCCGGAGGTCATCCCGAAACGTGGCGGTGTAGCGGGTCGCCAAGGCGAAAGGGACCGCGGGCGTGAAGACGCAGGTCCGCTCATCCTTCCACGTCCATCCGCCCTTGAGCCTCGGCAGGAGGAGGAACGGCGCGTTCTTTTCGTCCAGAGGTTTTCCCACCGCAGTCTTCTGCACCACGGGAGCGGAGAAGACCGCCGTCACCTTGGGAGATCCCTTCACTTCTCCCTCGGGAGAAAAAGAGGCGACGACGAATTCTGCCGCCTTCTCCTGCGCGGCGTGGCCGACACCGCCCAGCATGCACACCGCCAGCAGAACCAGGACAAGCAGGCGCACCGTCAAACGCATTTCCCATCCCTCCCCTTGTGTCTCTGCGGAATTTCCACGGATTCCTTGCGTCTCAATGCCGAACGACCCCGGAGAATGACCGTAGCCGCTCTCCGGGGTCGTTTTTTCCACCTGCCGATCAGAAATATTTCCGGAAAAAGCTCTCCCGGAAGAGACGTCGATCTTCCGAAATCCTCTCCGTCCGCCTCCGATGCGCTTTCTGTGGATTCACCACAGGACGCATCACTTCGTCAGAGGTACCACAGCCTCGGGAACGATGACGCGGAACGTGAAAGATTCCGTAAGGAAGAGCTGCACCTTTTTCGCCGCGACATCCTCGAATCCCACGGCGAAATCCTGCCCGAGCACCAATTCCATGTCGCCACCCCTGAGGGAGACGAGATAGGCCGCATCGGTGTGGGGCAGCAGAATGATCTTTCCCCCCAGAAGGTCCTTGATCCGCATGTGCAGCGGGTAGTCCCCAAAGGAATGAATGGCGTTCCAGAGGGAAGGTCCCGCCACCAGGGCATAGGGACCGCCCACCGCGGCATCCTGGAATTTTCCGAGCCCCTTGATCAGGGCGCCGAGAATCGTTTCCTTGCTCTTCATGTCGAGGGAAACGGCGTTCCCCTTTCCAGCCTCCGCCAGACCGACGATACCCGCCGCCTTGAGTCCCTCGTAGACGGCCTTCTCCTCAAAGAGCGCCGCTTTCTTCGCCGCTTCGTCGAGGGCCGAAAAATCGATGTCCTTGGCACCTCGTTCCACGTTGTCCAACTCCCACCTGTCGAGTTCGAAGGAAACCCTGGTCTCGACGAGGGGTTGCACCTGGTGCACGCCGTAGGCAACGCCCTCGGGCTTCTGTCCCTTGGGGACATCAAGCCGCCCAAGGGTCAGGGCCGCGTAATCCCAGCCGCGGGGTCCCTCCACATCGACAAATCTCCGTGCGGAGAGGTGCGCTTCGAGCACCGTGCGCGCCTGCGCGTCGATTTCCTTCCATGCCCCATCCGTAACCGGGGACAACGATCTCTTGAGAATGTCCATTCCGTGCTCCTCCCTTCCGTCTCCTTCTACACTATCTGTTCTTCATGCTCCCGATGCCGATGCCGCCCCCCGAAGAGGCGGGCGCTGTGTCACCGGAGCCCTCGCCTCCCGTGGCGGCTTCCTCGACTTCGGTGATCGGCGCCGTGGTAAACAGGTAGGTCCGCAGCGCCGCATCCCACTCGGGCATGGTCCTCCGAAGCCATTCGAGCATCATGCACGCGTGCTCGATCTCCTCATCCCGGTTGTGCAGAATGATGCTCCTGATCGTCTCATCCTGGGATGCAGCCGCTCTCTGGTGGTACCAGTCCACCGCCTCGACTTCCTCTTTCAGGCTGTTCAACGCACGGTGAATGTCCCGGTCCGCCTGGGACAACTCCTCCACCGGTTCGTGATAGGAACTCATCCGTCATGCACCTCCTGCAGCGTGATATTGACAGGAACATACTACCACATCCAAAAAGAACGGGTATACTTACAGGAATGGCGAAAAAGACGAACAGTGCCGGATACACACTTTCACTTCATCAGACAGGAGGGATGTTCCATGCCCCGCAAGATTCTCGTCGCTCTCGACCTGAGCAAGATCTCCGAGGAACTCGTGCTTTACGGACATTCGCTCGCCCATCGCCTGGACGTACAGGTGGATTTTCTCCACGCCCTGCCCCATACCTCCCTCTGGCGAGGCTACGAACCGTGGGTTCCCCCCGAGTTGGACATGCAGGTCAGGGAAATCGCCCAGAAAAAGATCGCCTACTGGATCCGCAGAGCGGAGGAGGAAATTCCCTGCGAACACTGCCACGAGCACCAGGTCTTCGTGGAAGAGGGAAACCCCGCCGACCTGGTCATCTCCAAAGCCAAGGACAACGGTTACAATCTCATCGTGGTGGGACACAAGGGACAGAGCGCGCTGGAGCATCTCATCGTCGGCAGCACCGCCACCAACGTGGTCCGTTACGCCCACTGCTCGGTCCTCGTCTATCGGCCGGGCCTCAAGATTTTCTGAGGAGGAACTCATGGATTTGCAGAAGACCCCTTCCTGCTCCACCGCTTCCAGAACACTCCACGGCATCTCCCTCTCTCCGGGATACGGCGTGGGTCCCGCCAGGATCTACCGCACCGTCTCCTTCGCGCTCGCCTCGGAGACAGAGATGTCCGCGCCGCCCAGAGATGAATCTCCCGAAACGGCGGACATTCGTTTCCGTAAGGCTCTGGAGATGTCCCGGGAACAGCTTCTGCACCTCCAGGCAAAAAGCGCTGCCGCGCTCGGACAGGAAAAAGCCGCGGTCTTCGCCGCGCAGAGTCTCATGCTCGACGACCCCATGCTCTCCGGCGGCGTGGAGGAACTGCTCCGCAAGGGGACTTCGCCCGAGGATGCGGTGGTCCTCAAGACCAGGGAAATCAAGGCGCTCTTCGAATCCCTGCCGGACCCGTATCTCCGGGAGCGCGCCGCCGATGTGGAGGACGTGGGACGGCGCATTTTCCGAAACCTTCTCGGCGTGGGAACGCTCGATCTGGAGGACGTCAGCGAGCCCGTGATTCTCGTGGCGGAGGATCTGACCCCCTCGGACACGGCCGCGCTCTCGTCCAAAACGGTGGCAGGCATCCTCACCGAACGGGGAGGCCCCACAAGCCATACCGCCATCATTGCCAAGGCGCTTGAAATCCCCGCCGTGTCGGGCATCGGGAGCCTCTTCGACCTGATTGGAGAGGGACTTCCCGTGGCCCTCGACGGCGAACGGGGCGACGTGGTCCTCTCCCCCTCGGCGGAAGAGACGGCACACTTTGCCGCACTCAGGGAAAAGCGGCTGCACACGGCGCGACAGTTGGCAACGCTTCGGGATCTTCCGGCCATCACCCTGGACGGCGTGGAAATCGGTCTCTGGGGAAACATCGCCAAACCGGAGGGAACGGAAAAGGTTCTGAGCTACGGGGGCACCGGAGTCGGACTCTTCCGCACGGAATTTCTCTATATGAGCGGTGACACGCCTCCCGGGGAAGAGGAACAGCTCGCGGCCTACGTCAAAGCCCTGGAAGGCATGAAGGGCATGCCAACGGTCATCCGTACCCTCGATGCCGGGGGCGACAAGGAAGTGCCCTCCCTGCGGGGCATCCTGGGCGACAAGCCGGAGATGAATCCCTTCCTCGGTTATCGGGCACTGCGCATCTGCCTCGACGAGAAGGATCTCTTCCGCACCCAGCTCCGGGCACTTCTCCGGGCCGCACCCTCGGGAGATCTGCGGATCATGTTCCCTATGGTGGCAGGACTGGAGGATCTTCGGGGCGCAAGGAAAGCCCTCGACCAGGTCCGGAGCGAGCTTGAAGCGGAAGGTACCGCGGTACCGCCGATGAAGGTGGGAATCATGATCGAAATCCCCGCAGCCGCAGCCATGGCTCCACTCCTCGCGGCGGAGGCGGATTTCTTTTCCGTCGGCACCAACGACCTTACGCAGTACACGCTCGCAGCGGACCGCATGAACGCCAGAGTAACCAGATGGTACGACTCTTTTCACCCCGGTGTGCTCCAGCTCCTCCGTCTCACCGCCGAAGGGGCCGGGGAACGGAATATCGAACTCGGCATGTGTGGTGAGATGGCAGGCGACCTCGACGCCATTCCGCTTCTTCTGGGACTGGGATTCCAGGAACTCTCCATGACACCCTCCCAGATCCCCTGGGCGAAACGGCTCGTGCGAGCGCTCTCCATCGAAGCCTGCCGGGACATCGCCCGGAAGGCGCTCTCCTTCGGCACTGCGGCGGAGGTACGGACGTACCTGCAGGAGCGCAGGGCAGCCCTTAACGCGAATTTCGCCGACGACTGAGGTCCGGCGAGAAAAAACGGACGGAAACGAGATGATGGCATCCATGCGAACCCTCGTTCGGGGAAAAATAGACCAGGCCATGGCCCTCCTCGGTGAGACGGGGATAGATTGTTGGTGCACTTTTGTCCGGGAGACGTCGGAGATGTGCGATCCCGCGATGCGGTACCTCGTGGGAGCGGACGTGGTGGGTGAAGCGACGTTTCTGCTCGCCCGGGACGGCAGGGCCTTCGCCGTTCTCGCGGCCCTGGACAGGAGCGATGTGGAGGCTCTCGCAACCTATCGCATCTTTCCTTATGTGCAGTCTATCCGGGAACCCCTTCTGGAAGCGCTGGCCCTTCTCGATCCCAAAACCATCGGGCTCAACTTCTCCGAGGAGAATTACGCCGTGGACGGGCTCTCCTGCGGCATGTATCGACGCTTGCACTCGCTTCTCGAAGGAACGCCCTATGCGGAACGACTCGTCTCCGCGGAAGGGCTCTTCTCCAGAGTGCGGAGCATCAAAACGCCGGAGGAACTGCGGCACATCCGGGCGGCCATCGCGGAGACGCTGGAACTCTTCGACCTCTGGTCGCGGAACTTTCGGGAGGGGTGGACGCTGCGACGCATCGCGGATTTTCTTCACGAAGAAATGCACCGCCGGAACCTTGAAGGCTCGTGGAGTCTCTCCGGCGATCCGGGCATCACGAGCGGACCCGACATGATCCCCGGCCATGGAACACCCCCGGATCTTCCCGTCCTTCCCGGGCACGTGCTCAACATGGATTTCGGCATCCGCAAGGACGGCTACAGTTCGGATCTCCAGCGCGTCTGGTACCGACCTTCCCGGGAGGCTCCCGAACCACCCGGGGACGTGCGGAACGCCTTCGGAGTCGTTCGGCGCGGCATCGAAGAAGCGGCAGCGTTTCTTCGTCCCGGCGTGCGCGGCTGTGAGGTGGATGCCGTGGCACGGCGCATTGTTACCGAAGCGGGCTACCCCGAATACGCCCATTCCTTGGGGCATCAGGTGGGCGCCTTCGCCCACGACGGCGGCGCGCTCCTGGGTCCCCGATGGGAGCGCTACGGCAAGCTGGTGGAACTCCCCGTGGAGGAAGGACAGGTTTTCACCCTCGAATTCGGCGTGCAGACATCCTGCGGCTATCTGGGTCAGGAGGACATGGTGGTGGTCACTTCAAACGGATGCGCCTTCCTCACGCCTCCACAGGAGGACCTCTGGACTCTCACTCCCGGAGACGCGTGACGTTCTCGGGGAGCCTTCATCCGGTCCGGCCTTCCATTGTTCCGGAGCGCGGAAAGCCGGACACGCCGGCCCCCCTTTTTCCACGACGAAAACACGACAGACCCATTGACAAAGACGCACCTTGTCCGTATCGTAACGGCGACAGCAACTGGGGGGGCCGGCGAACCGGCTGAGAGGGGGCTTCTTCGCCTCGACCCTTGGAACCTGATCCGGGTCATGCCGGCGAAGGGAAGTTCTGTGTGTTTTCCACTACACGAAAGACTTCGCTCCCGGCATCTCCTTGCCGGGAGTTTTTTTCATGCACACCACACACCCTTTTTCCCATTTTCGACGCGTTCCTCGCCTGTCGCAGCCATACAGGAGGGGAGGTGTTCCTTCATGACTCCCTTTCCCCTCAAACGCCTTACCGCAGCGGGGCTTTTCGTGGCCGCGGCATTGCTTCTCTCGGGCATTCACATTCCCCTGGGGCCCACAAAATGCTTTCCCTTCCAGCACACGGTCAACGCCCTTGCCGGAGCGCTTCTCGGCCCCTGGTGGGCAGCGGGCATTGCCGCCGTGACGAGCCTCCTGAGGCTCTTCACGGGAACGGGAACCCTCTTCGCCTTTCCCGGGAGTATCCCCGGCGCTCTGGCGGCGGGATTCGCCTTCCGGTGGTGGAAAAACGACTGGGCCGTCTTCGCCGAACCTCTCGGCACCGGCCCGGTGGGAGCATCTCTCGCGGCGCTCCTTCTCGGGCCTGCCATGGGAAGATCCGTAGGGCTCGTCTCGCTCAACCTGGCGTTTCTGGCGAGCAGCATTCCCGGAGCGACCGTGGCATTCCTGCTGCTCCATTTTTTGCGGCAAAATCAGGCATTTCGAAAGATGGCGGCAACCCTGTAGATCTCCCGTCACACGAGGGACCTGTCATTTAACCGCTCGACAGAAACCGGTACGAACAAGGAGGCAGACAGGAATGACATCCTACCGCGGACTCGCGGCAACCATCGCGGGCAGTGACTCCGGCGGCGGCGCAGGCATTCAGGCGGACCTCAAGACCTTCGCCGCCCTCGATGTCTTCGGAACGACGGTCATCACGGCACTCACGGCCCAGAACAGCCTGGGCGTGGAGGCAATCTTCGACATCCCGCCCTCGATGATCCGGGCACAGATCGACGCCCTCTGGTCCGACTTCCCCATCGGCGCAGCAAAAACGGGCATGCTCTCCCGCCCTGAAACGATCCGGGAAGTCACCGCGGGCGTGCGCCGCCGGAACATCGCTTCTCTCGTGGTGGATCCCGTCATGGTGGCGCAGAGCGGCGCACCCCTGATCGCCGACGAGGCGGTGGAGGTTCTTCGGAACGAACTGCTTCCGCTAGCGCTTCTGGTAACGCCCAATGTTCCCGAGGCGGAGCGCCTGGCGCAACAGTCGATCTCCTCGGTGGAGGACATGCGGCGCGCCGCGGAACGCATCGCCGCCCTGGGCGTTCCCAATGTTCTCGTCAAAGGCGGCCATCTTCCCCAGGGGAACGAGATCGTGGATGTGCTCTTCGCGGAGGGCACGCTCGTGACCTTCCGGGACAGCCGTCTGGAGACGAGAAACACCCATGGCACGGGGTGCACGCTGAGCGCGGCCATCACGGCGGAACTCGCGTCCGGGAGCCATCTCATCCTTGCGGTGGAGGAAGGACGGCGCTATCTCCGGCGCGCCCTGGAATACGGTTTCCGCGCCGGAAAGGGCTGGGGCACCCTGGGACACGCCCGGGCGGGGAAAGCGGAATGCCCCGGACACTGAGAACCCTTCTCCAAAAGGCGGACGGAGCGGCCCTGGCCGAGGCTTGGGCCGGTATGAAGGTGAAGCGGCCGCTTCTGTACCACCTGACCAACTGGATCTCCGCGTCGTTCCAGGCGGATGCGGTGTGCGCCGTGGGCGCCTCTCCGATCATGTCCCGGGAGGCGGAAGAGGCGGCGAACCTCGCCGCCATGGCCGACGGAGTGCTCTGCAACGTGGGTGCCCTGGAAAGGCGGGACCTGCCGGCGGTACAAAACGCCCTTGCTGGGGCGCAGCTTGCACTCCTCGATCCCGTGGGCTACGGAGCCACTCCCTACCGCAGGCGCATCGTGGACAATCTGCTGCAAAACCCGGCGATCCGCATCATCAAGGGAAACAGGGGCGAGATCTCCCTTCTCGCCGGACACGAGGGCAGCCTCCGCGGCGTGGACACACTCGCGGCGAGCGCCGTTCCCGAGGCGGTCATCTCTCTGGCCCGGCGCACGGGCGCCCTCGTCTGCGCCACGGGAGAAACGGACCTGCTCAGTGACGGCTCCTGCGTCGCCGCCGTCCGGGGAGGATCCTTCCTCTTGCCCGCCATCTCCGGAAGCGGCTGCGTCCTCGGCTCCCTCATGCTCGCCGGAGCCTGCGGAGGAGGGCATGTCGCCGGAGGGCTCGCCGGAGTTGTGGCAATGAAGCGCTGTGCAGAAAGAGCGGAAAGGAAGAGCTCCGGTCCAGGAACATTTCGGGCGGCCCTTCTTGACGAACTTTTCCTGCTCCAACCGTCGGATTTTGCGGAAGAACTCCGCCGCTGTGCTCTTCTTCAGGCAAAGGAGACATGACCATGACGCTTCGAAAATACCTGCGACTCTGCGTCATTCCCGATCGCATCCTTGGGGCGCCGCGTTCCCTGGAGGAACAGGCGCTGTGTGCCCTGCGGGGAGGTGCCACAGTCATTCAGCTCCGGGACAAGAACGCGTCCACCCGGGAGCTCTACGAGACTGCGGTGGCATTGCGACACCTCTGCAACGACCGCGGGGCACTCCTGATCGTGAACGACCGCATCGACGTGGCTCTCGCCGCCGCCGCGGACGGAGTGCACCTGGGACAATCGGACCTCCCCGTTCCGGAAGCGCGACGTCTCGCACCACCGGGCTTCCTCGTGGGGGCCACTGCCCATTCCGTCGAGGAAGCTCTCCAGGCGGAACAGGACGGCGCGGACTATCTCGGCATCGGTGCTGCATTCCCCACGGCGAGCAAGACCATTACGACACTCCTCGGTCCGGAGGGAATCAGACGCGTGGTTTCCCGGATCTCCCTTCCCGCCATCGCCATAGGTGGCATCACCCCGGATCGGGTACGCTGCGTCCTTGACGCCGGCACCTGCGGCGTCGCGGTCATCGCCGCCGTGGTGGCCTCGGCGGAACCTGAGAAGACGACCCGGGACTTTGTGGCGCGTATTCCTTAAAAAAGGCGGGGAACACGCCCCTTCCGATGAACGTACACCGCACGCAAAACGCGCTTTACAGAAGATTACGGAATAATCCGGAAGGAAAGATTTCCCAGCGGGCCGAAGTCAGCACCATACCTCCCCTCCTCGCCGGGAACCATGTTCCCCAACGCACCCGTGAGGAGAGCATCCCCCGCGTCGAAGGTCCACCCCAGACGGAGTAACTCGTTCACCAGCCATAAACCTGCCCGCCACTGGTCTCCCAGAGCGTCGGTCCCCCTTCCGCGGTTTACCTCCTTGCCATCCCTTGCGAGAACGACTTCCACTGCATTCGGATCCACCGCATCCACCGGAACGGGCCTGCCCAGAAGATAGGCTTTCGCGGAGACACTGGAGGCGATGATGTCCGTCACCTTCATGGCCTTCATGTCCGCGAACGCCAGATCGGGAAGCTCGATCGCAGGAGCGAGAAAGGCCACTTTTTTCCGGAACTCCGCCTCATCCTTCAGCGGTTTCGTCACGGATTCTCCGAGAATGAAGGCAACCTCCGTCTCCAGCATGAGTTTTCCGAAATTCTTAAGGGAAATTCCGGGTTCGGGCTCCTCGGGGAGGAAATCCCTGCGCCCCTCGGGGAAAAGAACACCCGCCACGGGGCCGGACGCCCCGAAACGCCGCTGCGTCGCCTCCGTCGTCAGTCCCGCTTTGAACGCGTCGGGGTTTTTCCCCTCGAGACGGCGGTCCGCGTAGATCTTCTGTGCCGCATAGGCGCCTTCCGGGTCCAACGACGGCTCATCCCCCGCGAGAACGGGGAAAGGCATTCCGGCACGCACGGCGGAGAGCACTTTCTCCGCCAATGCAGCAGGATCGGCCCCCGCCGCTCTTCCGACGGAGAACACCACCATAAGTGCGACAAGAACAAAGAGTCTCGAACACCGGACCTGTCGCAGCATCACCCAGCTCGTCACCCATCTTCTCCGCTTCTTCGCTCCTTCTCCGCTGGTGCGTCGCTCCCCAGGATTCACATTGCGTCACTCCCCTCACAGACATATGCGGTTTTTCTTATTGTAGATGCACCATCGCCGGAACACCAGATCACCTCCTCTTTGGTTCGTGGTCGGACCACATGCTTGTAAAAACATTTTTGCACTGAACCATCCTTCTCATCCTTCCTGCTTGGACCACCTCGAAAATTCCCTGATCACGTCACTACGGAATCACTTGGAGAGAACTTCAGAAACCCTTGCACACCAAGCGATTATCATCCTGAAAAACCATCTCGAAGACCGCACGATCCGACATGAAACACCTCGGAAAATACGGCAACTCAGAATTGAAAGACTATTTGGGAACCCTTGCGCAAAAGGGCCGCTTGGTGTATAAAGTGCACTGGGTGGTCCAATCGAAGGAGGCGCCGGCAGACATGGACAAACGCGTCAAACAGACCAGAATCTACGAAAAGGTCGTGGACGAGCTCAAGGAGCTCATCGCCAACGGTGAACTCCGCCTGGGAGATCCGTTGCCTCCGGAACGACAACTCATGGAAGAGCTCGGCGTCAGCAGGAGTTCCCTGCGCGAGGCTTTTCGCGTCTTGGAACTCATGGGACTCATCGAGAGCATTCCCGGCAAGGGGCGTTTCGTCCGCAAGCCCCGAAGCGAAGCCAGTGCTTCCTCCACCACGTCCCAACTCGAGGATGCGGCAATCCTGGAACTCATGGAAGCCCGACGCGTTCTCGATCCCGCCATTGCCGCCGAAGCCGCGAGACGGGCACTTCCCTCGGACCACACAAAACTCCGCCGGGTTCTCTCCGTCACCAGCGAAGATATGGATACCATCGCACACCGTGCACAGTCGGATTTCGACTTCCACCTCGTCATGGCCGAAGCGACTCAGAATTTCGTTTTCACGAACATCGTCAAAATGGAATTCAATCTCATCATGGCCACCCATGAGCGAATCTATTCGCTGCTTGCCGACAAGGAAGCGTTTCTCTGCGAACACCAAAGCATTTACGAGGCCATCCTCGATCACGACATCGACAAGGCTTCCCGAGAGGCTCGAGGCCATATCGAACGCATCTACCGGACCCTGCAGGAAGCCATGGCCCTCGAAACGAGACGTCATTCCGCATCGTAACGGCAAAAAGAGTGGGGACGGAACGCAGGCGCTCGCGTAACCGACGTTCTGCGACGCTCTCCCTGTTTTACAGAAGCAGGAAATTCGAGAGGACGAAGAGGCTGTAGGTCACCGCACGGGATGAGCCGTGCACGGAGAGGTGGAGAATGGTCTCCGCCCAGAGCACACAGGAGGGATGTTCATGCGAGAGAAACTGGTTGCCCTGATGCCCGAAATCGAGTGGATCCAGGACCCGAAGATCAAGGAAGGCGTCTTCGCCACCTATGAGGACGCGCTGAAGACCGGAGGCTGGCAGCCCGAGGACATGGAGTGGATCCCCTTTACGCTTCTCATCCCCGATTGCCCCGCGTCGCTCCTCGTGCACACCCGGGGCGTCACCCGCATGGCCAAGGTTATCTACGACGAGTTCAACGCTCTGTACAAGGACAACGGTGGTTTCCAGCTCGACCACGACACGCTCATCGCCGGCGCTCTTCTCCACGACGTGGGAAAGCTCGTCGAATACGAAAAGAACGCGGAAGGCAAGATGGTCAAATCCCGTCTCGGCAAAGACCTCCGACATCCCTTCTCCGGAACCGGTCTTGCCATGCGGAACGGCGTCAACTCTCGCATCGCCCACACCATCGCCGTTCACGCCCATGAAGGCGACGGCGGTTATCGGAGCCCCGAGGCAGTGGTCATCAACAAGTGTGACTTCATCAACTTCGAGAGCATCAAGTCCTTTCTCGGATTGCTGAAGTAAGTCACTTCCAATGGCCTCTTGAGGGCACCGCGTCGTTCTCGTCCAGAGGAGATGCGGCGCCCTCTTCGGAATGCTGTTACGGAAAGCACGAAATTCTAAGAGGAGGTGTGGTGCAACAATGGGCAAGACCATGATCGAAAAGATCATCGAGCGAGCCTCGGGCAAGAAAGTGAAGGTCGGTGACCGCGTCTGGTGCAACATCGACTGGTCCACCGCCCGCGACTTCGGCGGAGCGAATTGTGTTCTTCAGTTTGAAGAAGTGACGGAGAAAAAGGGAAAAGTCTGGGATCCGGAGAAGGTCGCCTTCACCTTCGATCTTCAGGCACCGGCCCATGCGGAAAAGGTCGCCCAGAACCAGAAGACTATCCGTGATTTCGCAAAGAAGCAGGGGATTTCCAAAGTCTTCGACGTGAACTGGGGAGTCGGGCAACACGTACTCCTTGAAAACGGTCTGGTTAAACCCGGCGACGTCATTCTCGGCACGGACAGCCACATGAACCTTCTCGGCGCCGTGGGATCCTTCGCCACCGGCGTGGGCAACACGGACATCGTGGCGTCCTGGTTCAAGGGAACCAACTGGTTCCGCGTACCCGAGACGATGAAGATCTCCGCCACGGGCACCTTCAAGAAGGGTGTCTGCATGCGCGACTTCCTCACCCTGCTCGTGGGAACCCTCGGTGCGGACGGCATGTTCTTCCGGTCCGTGGAGTTCTACGGCGAGACCATTGAAAACTCCACCCTCGCGGATCGCATCACTCTCTGCTCCATGGTCACCGAGATGAGCGGCAAGGTGGGACTCATCCTTCCCAACGGGGACGTACTCGACTGGCTCCGGGCGCGAGCCGGGAACGAAGTGGACGAACGCGTGAAGGCCATCGCCGCCGATCCCGACGCAGTCTACTGCCAGGAGCTCTCCTTCGATGTCAACGACCTGGAACCCCTCGCCTCCTGCCCGGATGCGCCGGACAACGTGAAGAAAGTCCGCGAGGTCGCGGGGAACAACATCGATCAGGTGCACATCGGCTCCTGCTCCAACGGCCGTTTCGAGGACATCGCCGCCGCCTTCGACGTGCTCAAGGCCGCGAATTTCCAGGTCAGCCCCACGGTGCGCACCATCATCACCCCCGCGACGCGGGAGACCATGAAGCGCTGCGCCGAAGCGGGCATGATCCAGAAGTTCCTGGAGGCCGGGGTCATCTTCACCAACCCCACCTGCAGCCTGTGCACCGCAGAGCACTACGGCGTGCTTCCCAGCGGCGACGTGGGCGTCTCCACCACGAACCGGAACTTCATCGGCAAGGTGGGCAAGGGAAGCCACACCTATCTCATGAGCCCCATGTCGGCAATGGCTTCCGCTGTCCGCGGCGTCATCACGGACCCGCGGGATATCCTCTGCTAGGGCGACCAAGGAGGACACGAAGATGGAACAGACAATTCTGCGCGGACGTGCCTGGGTTTTCGGCGACGACGTGGACACGGACCTCATCTACCACAACAAGTATCTCGCCGAGACGGATCCCAAGAAAATGCCTCAGTTCTCCTTCGAGTACTATCCCGGCAAGGAGAACTTCGCAAAGGAAGTAAAAGAGGGCGATTTCGTCGTGGCAGGCCGGAACTTCGGCTGCGGTTCCTCCCGGGAACATGCCGTGTACTGCCTCAAGTTCTCCGGCATACCCGTGGTACTGGCCGAGTCCTTTTCCCGCATCTATTACCGGAACGCCATCAACAACGGCTATCCCGTGCTCTTCGTGAACGGTCTGAGTGAGGCCATCAAGGCAAAGGCCATCAACGACGGAGACGAGCTCGAAGTGAACCTCGCCGCCGGGGAGATCAAGAACGTCACCAACGGCAAGACCTTCCACGGCGACGCTGTGGCCGATCTCGAGAAGGACATCATGGCCGCGGGAGGACTCATCGAGTATCTCAAGGAACAGGCAGCGAAGAGTGCCTGAGCGAGAGACATCGCAAGGAGGGAGACGCACCATGGGCAAGACCTTCGCCGAAAAGGTTCTTGGCAAAGCCGCCGGATACGAGGTCAAGGCCAACGATGTGGTCACCGTGGAGCCCCATTTCTGCATGAGCCACGACAACGCCGCACCCATCGCCAAGACCTTCAAGAAGATCGGCGTGAAAAACGTCTGGAAACCCGGCGCACTCGTGTTCATTCTCGACCACGCCGTGCCGGCTCCCAGCGACGAACACGCGGTAAACCACAAGGAAATCCGGGAATTCGTCAAGGAGCAGGGCATTCCCAACTTCTACGACGTCATGTCCAATGGCGGCGTCTGCCACCAGGTCATGTGTGAAGAGGGCTTCGCCCTTCCGGGACTCATCATGGTGGGCAGCGACAGCCACACCTGCACCTACGGTGCTTACGGCGCCTTCTCCACCGGCATCGGCCGGAGCGAAATGGCCGCAGCCTGGGCGACGGGCAAGATCTGGTTCAAGGTCCCCGAGAGCCTGAAGATCACCGTCACGGGAAAATTCAAGAAAGGCGTCACCGCCAAGGATCTCATCCTCAAGATCATCGGTGACATCAAGGCGGATGGTGCGGACTACATGTCCGTGGAGTTCCACGGGCAGGGCATCACCGACATGACCGTGGCGGAGCGGATGACCCTGTGCAACATGGGCATCGAGATGGGCGCGAAGAACGCCGTCTGCCCCCCTGACAAGAAGGTTCTCGACGCCATCAAGGGCAAGGCGAAAAGCGACAAGTGGGAGGCGATCTGGGCGGACGACGACGCGGTCTACGTGAAAGAGCTCTCCTACGATCTGGGCGATCTCGTTCCCTGCGTGGCAAAACCCCATACGGTGGACAACTACGCCGCCATTGACGCAGTGAAGGGAACGGAGATCCACCAGGCCTTCCTCGGAAGCTGCACCAACGCCCGCATTGAAGATCTCCGCGCCGCGGCGGATCTTCTCAAGGGGCACAAGGTGGCCGTGCGGACCATCGTCATCCCCGCTTCCTGGACGGTCTACCGCCAGGCCATGAAAGAGGGGCTCCTCGACACCTTCCTCGACGCGGGCTGCGTCATCGCCAATCCCGGCTGCGGCCCCTGCATGGGCAACCACGAGGGGATCCTCGCCCCCGGTGAAGCCTGCATCAGCACGGCAAACCGGAACTTCAAGGGACGCATGGGCAACAAGGAGAGCTTCATCTATCTGGCGAGCCCCCTCACTGTGGCCGCTTCGGCTCTCACCGGCAAGATCTCCGATCCGAGGGAGGTGCTGTAGTCGTGAAGACCACCGGAAAAGTTTGGAAGTACGGCGACGATGTGAACACCGACGTCATCTTTCCCGGGAAATACACCTACACCATCAAGGATCGTGCCGAGATGGCCAAGGTGGCTCTGGAAGACCTCGACCCGGAATTCACCAAATCCGCCAAGGCGGGAGACATCATCGTGGGCGGCAAGAACTGGGGATGCGGTTCTTCCCGTGAACAGGCCGTCTCCTGTCTCAAGGAACGCGGCATCGGCGCCATCATCGCCAAGGGATTCGCCCGGATCTACTACCGGAACTGCCTGAACGAGGGCCTTCCCATCATCGTCTCTTCCGAGGCCGTCGATGCCATCGAGGCAGGCGAGGAAGTCACCGTCGATTTCGATGCGGGGCAGATCGTCACGAAGAAGGGAACCTTCCCCTTCCCGCCCTATCCGGAATTCGTCCGGGGGCTCATCGAGGACGGAGGGCTCATTCCCCACGTGAAGAAGTCCCTGGGGCTGAGCTGATCCATTCGAACCGGCGCGAGCCCACCGCTTCCAGGAGTGGCGGGCTTGGGCACTCCACGATCCGCGGCGTCATGCCGAAGGCGGATCGCGGGCGAAGGGGAAAAATCGAGTTTCACCACACATTTTAAGGAGGGAATCCGCCCATGACCCGCAACGTCCTGCAGGTGAAGGAGAAGAAAGACCGCTACACCGTGTGCTATATGCCCGGAGATGATTCCGGTTTCGACATGATGGAAGCGGCAATGCTCGTCCTGAACACCATGGATCTCCCCATCGACTTCGTCCGGGCCGACCTGGGATGGTGCATGTGGGAGAAGTCCATCGCGAAGTTCGGCGAGGGTGACCCCCGGTGCAACACCGTTCCCCCCGAGACAATCAAGAAGATCGAGAACGCCGACGCCACCCTCATGGCGGCCATCACCTCCAAGGCAGGCGTGAAGGGCTTCAAATCCGCCATCCTTCAGATGCGGCAGCTCTTCGATCTCTACATCAACCTGCGCCCCGCCAAGGTCCTCCCCGGCGTCGGCACCCCGCTGAAGGGCGACCCCAAGATCGACATCGTCCTCTTCCGTGAGAACACGGAAGATCTCTACGCCGCTGTGGAATTCAATCCCCTTCCCAAGGAACTCTATGACGTTCACAAGGGCATGGAGCGTTTCAAGAAGTGCTCCGAAGTGGCCGTGTCCTGGCGCGTCTTCTCCAAGGAAGGATGCGAGCGCATCATCCGGGCCGCCTTCGAGTACGCCAAGGCAACGGGACGCAAGACCGTCCACAACTGCAACAAGGCAAACGTCATCCGGGAGACCGACGGCATGATGAAGAAGATCTTCCTCCAGGTCGCCAAGGAATACGAGCAGTTCGGCATCAAGGGGATCGAAGAGAACGCCGACGCCACCGCCATGTGGCTCATCAAGAACCCCCAGGATTACGACGTCATCGTGGCGAGCAACGTCTTCGGCGACATCCTCTCCGATGAGGCGTCCCAACTCGTGGGCGGACTCGGCTTCGCCCCCAGCGGCAACATCGGCGAGAAGGCCGCCATCTTCGAACCCTGCAGTGGTTCCGTGCCCAAATACGCCCATCAGTACCGGATCAACCCCAGCGCCATCCTGCTCACCGCGAAGATGATGCTCGAATATCTCGGTCTCGATGAAGCGGGTGCGAAGATCGAAAAGGCCATCGGCGAAGTGCTGGTGGAAGGCAAGGTGCTCACCTACGACGTGCTCCGGGACTTCCGGGGCGACCCGAACTGGGAGAAGGACGCCGCCTCCACGCTGGAAATGGCCGCCGAAATCGCCCGGAAGGTCACTCCCGGCATCTCCGAGGCGCGCATCGAAAGCGCCAAAGCAAAGGCGAAGGAAATGTGCGACTGGACGAAGACCGTCGGCTTCGACGCATAACGCGACGGCCCTTGTGACGCACTATCGGGGCTCGCCGCGGCGAGCCCCTTTGTTCGTCCGGGACGAGTCCCACTCGCACAATCGAGAATCCAAAGCAAGGAGGAATGCGTCATGAAAACGGCATCGGCCGGAACGGTGGAGTCCATGGACTGCCTCGTGACGGTCAGCGAAGGCGCCCCGGGAAGTGGGCTTTCTATTCAGCTCTCCGGCGCCGCCACGGCCCGTTTTGCGCCCACCATGCGCAAGGCCGTACAGGAAGTCGCCACCGCCATGGGCGCCTCGGATCTTTCCATCTCCATTCAGGACAACGGCGCTCTGGACCTGATCCTCAAGGCCAGAACCGAAGCCGCACTGGCTCGCTATCGGGGAGGTGACACCGCATGAGACTCCGAAGAACCATGCTCTACCTTCCCGGCAACAATCCCAATATGCTTCTTCGAGGACACCTCTTTAAACCCGACGGTCTCATCCTCGATCTCGAGGATGCCGTGGCAATGCGCGAAAAGGACGCGGCCCGCATTCTCGTGCGGGACGTGCTCCGGCAAGGAAACTTCGGCGCTTGCGAGGTGACGGTGCGCATCAACGGGATGGATACTTCCTACTGGAAAGAAGATCTTGAGGCCGTCGTTCCCACAGGCATTCACGGCATTCGTGTTCCCAAAGTGGAAGATCCCAAGGATATGGTCCTGCTCGACAAAACACTTTCGGAAATCGAAACCCGGGCAGGTGTTCCGCTCGGAAAAACCCTGGTCTTCTGTCTTCTGGAGACGGCCAAGGGCATCTGGCGCGCCTACGAGATCGCCACAGCCTCGAAACGCGTGACCGCCATCATCCCCGGTGGCGAAGACCTCACGGCAGACCTTCGGACCAATCGTTCCGCCGAGGGCACCGAGCTGGAGGGAGTCCGAAAAATGCTCGTTCTCGCCGCCCGGGCAGCGGGAGTGGACGCCCTGGATACGGTGTTCCCCCGCATCACCGACGACGAAGGACTTCGGAAGGAAGTCGGCTTCATCAAACAACTTGGTTTCGACGGCAAAAGCGTCATCCACCCGAACCAGATCCCCATCATCCACGACGTGTTCACTCCCACGGAGAAGGAAATCGAAAAAGCGAAGCGCATCGTCGCCGCCGCCAAAGAGGCCGCCGAGCGGGGCCTTGGCGCCGTCTCCGTTGACGGGCGCATGGTGGACCGCCCCGTGGTGAAACGGGCGGAATTCACCCTGATCCGGGCTGGACTGTCCGAGGAGGTGCACTCATGATCCGCAACGCGCTCGGGCGGGAGCTGCCCGAATCCATTCCCGGCTACGGGGTGGTGAAGCCCTTCCTCGGCCACGACAAACGCGTTCCCGAGGGAAACCGAGACGGGGGCCGCATCAAGGCCACGTTCGGCAACCAGACGGACAAGGTACTTCCCGACATCAAAGCCGCCATCGCCGCATCGGGACTGAAGAGCGGTATGACCGTCTCCTTCCATCACCATCTCCGCAACGGCGACTACGTGGTGAACATGGTCATCGACGCCTGCGCGGAAATGGGCATCCGGGACCTCACCCTCTTCCCCACGGCTCTTTTCGGCGTGCACAAGAAACTCATTCCCCACATCAAGAGCGGCGTCATCCGCAGAATCATGGGCTCCGTGAACGGCCCCATCGGCCAGCTCGTCTCCGAAGGCGGCATGGAGGAGCCTGTGGTGCTCCGCAGTCACGGAGGTCGCCCTCGGGCCGTCACCTGCGGTGACGTGCACATCGACGTGGCCTTTCTCGCCGCGCCCCGGGCGGACAGATACGGCAATCTCTCCGGCGTCGGCTCCAAATCGGCCTGCGGTTCCCTTGGGTACGCCTTCACGGACGCCATGTACGCGGACTGTGTCGTGGCGGTGACGGATTGCCTCCAGCCCTATCCCATCGGCAACGTGTCCATCTCCCAGCTCTACGTGGATTTCGTGGTGGCCGTGGAGAGCATCGGCGATCCCGCGGGAATCGTCTCCGGAACAACCCAGATCACCCGCGACCCTCTGCGTCTCCTCATCTCCAGGTATGCGGCGCAGCTCATCGAGGCCAGTCCCTACTTCAAGAACGGCATCTCCTTCCAGACCGGCGCGGGGGGCATTCCGCTGGCGGTGACAGCCTTCATGAAGGAAGCCATGAAACGCAGAGAGGTGAAGGGGAGTTTCGGTCTGGGAGGCATCACAGGATACTTCGTGGACCTGCTCAAGGAAGGATACGTGGAGCGTCTTCTGGACGTGCAGTCCTTCGACCTCGAAGCGGTGCGCTCCATCGCGTCGAACCCGGACCACGTGGAGATCTCCGCCGACTGGTACGCCAATCCCTGGAACAAGGGATGCGCCGTGAACATGCTCGACGTGGTCATCCTCGGCGCCACAGAGCTGGACAAGGATTTCAACGCAAACGTGAACACCGAGGCTGACGGCGCGCTGCTTCACGGCATCGGCGGCCATCAGGATACCGCCGCCGGGGCCAAACTGACCATCATCAGCCAGCCCCTCCTCCGGGGGCGCATTCCCTGCGTGGTGGATTCGGTCTATTCCGTCACGACCCCCGGCGAGGTTGTGGACGCGGTAGTCACCGAGTACGGCGTCACCATCAACCCCCGCCGCCAGGACCTGATCGACGCCGCCAAAGAGGCGGGGAATTTCCCCCTCCTCTCCATGGAGGAACTCCTCGCCAAGGCAAAAGACCTCGTCGGTCCCATGGAGCCCGTGCAGACCGAGGAGCGCATCGTGGGCGTCATCGAATGGCGCGACGGCACCGTCATCGACGTGGTGCGCCAGTTGAAGGCCAAGGCATAGCCTTATCGAAAAAAGAGAAAGGCGCTTCCCTTCCGCAAACGGACATCGCAGCATCCGTGCACACGCTGTGCCATCTCTTCTTCGCCCCGAGCCGCCTTCGACCGCATGTCGAAGGCGGCCTCTTTTTTCAGGGTTTCCTTTCGGAGCGTCTTTCTGTCCTCAGAGAGAAATGAGCAGGATTCCCACGAGAATCGCCGCGGCGCCGACGGCCCGGCGTCGGTTGAGCCGTTCCCGGAAAAGGAGCACCGATGCGGCGAGGACGAGCAGAAAGGCCGTGCTGGTGCAGAGGGGAAATGCGAGGGAAAGATCCATCTTCGACAGAAGTGCCGCGTAGAACACGAAGGAGCAGACATAGGCGGCCATGCCGCCCAGGACGAAGGGATTGAGGAGAATCCTTCGTACGGTACCGAAGAGTCCTCCGGAAGAGACGGGACCTTTCGAGGACATGCCCATTTTCAGTGAGACGTGGGCACCGGCGTTGAGCAGGATGTCTCCCACAACCAGAAACAGCACGAGAGGTTCCATATGAGACCACTCCCTTTTCTTTTCACCTCCGCGACTCTAGCGGAAGAACCGAGGGATGGCAACCCTGGATCGGCACAAAAAAGGCCGGTCGCACGGCGAAAGCACCGTCGTGCGACCGGCCTTTTCCCCTCTCAGGGATTGTTCCCGATCCAGAACCTGTTGCACCCCCGTTCTTTCCGGGGGAGAAACCGGCGGCTCACGCCGAAAGAAGTTGCTCCCGCACGAGATGGCGAACCTGAACGAGCATCGCCTCCCGCTCTTCCTGGGAAACCGCGGGAACGGCGTGCATGAAATGGTGCAGGATCACCTCCATGCCGCAGAAACCGAAAATGCCGTTGTCCACGGCTGTACGGATCGCACCCTTGAAGCCGTAGGTGTCGTAGTCCTTCTCACTTCCACCGGTAGTGCTGAAGATAGCCACTTTTTTCCCTTTGAGAAGCCCTTCGGGGCCGTTTTTCCCGTAGGCGTAGGCGAAGCCCGCGGAGAACACGCGATCGATCCATCCCTTGAGGATGGCGGGCAAGGAGAACCACCACACGGGATGGATCACCACAAGCAGATCCGCCTCTTTGACGAAACGCTGCTCCTCCGCGACATCCGCGAGGGGCTTCCCCTCCCGGATGGCCAGGAAATCCTCGGCCTTCAGCACGGGATCCATGGAAAGAGCGTAGAGATCGCGCACGTCAAAGGCAACACCGGCAGCCGCAAATTCCTCCTTCACCGCTTCGAGAACGGCGTGATTGAAGCTTTTCGGGTTAGGATGGGCATAGACGAGAAGCGCCTTCATGAAAATAACCCCCTTTGTCATGTTTTGAAACGTCACATCTGAAGTTGGCGTACTTTTTATAAGCATAGCTTTTCTGGCGGAATTGTCAACTTTGAGAGAGCGCGCACATATGCTCGCCCCTTTTCTTCTTCAAATCACGAAAAAAGACTTCCTCACGAGGACGCCGGCGTTCGGTCTTTCCGGGCTCTGCCGCCCCGGGTGCGGCCGCTCCTCCCCAGCCGCATCGAGTTCCGACAATTCCGGCGCCGAAACAGGCACCTCGCTCGCCGGAAGCGCTCATAACCAGTGCGCTAACCGATACCGAGGATGCGAACCCAGAGGGGCAGGGTCAGCACTGAAAGAATCGTTCCTGCGGCGATCACGTCCGCGGCATATTCGGCATCCAGCCCCATGCCGTCGGCGATGATGAAGTTGTTCACCGCGGGAGGCATGGCGGAGACGAGTACCACGGCTTGGGTAAGAATCTGCTCCGTGGGCCAGAGACAGAACATTCCCCAGGCGATGACGGGGTGGATGAAGAGCTTGAAAACGACGTCTCTCCCGGTTCGACGAAGCCCCCGGACAAACCGCCCCGGATCGAGGGAAGCGCCGAGCGTGAGCAGGGCAATACCGCTTCCCGTGTCCCCCAGGGTCTTGAGTACCGTGTCGATCCATTCGGGAAGGTGCTGCAGGGAGGTCCGGCTCAGAAGAAGTCCTCCCGCAGTAGCCACAATCAGGGGATTGGCGAGCACACGCAGAAGGGTGGCCCCGACGCCGCGCAGTGTAAGGCGTCTGTTCGCCGAGGCCAATTGCGCGCCGAGGATGGAGATGGCATTGTAGCCCACGAGCCCCATGGCGAGGTAGTGTGAAAGGGCATCCAGGCCGGCCTGTCCCATGGCAATGGTGATGGCGGGAACGCCCATGAAGACGTTGTTCGAGCGGACTGCCATGAGGACGGACACTGCCGCCCGCCGCGGTTCGTTCCGGCAGATGCGGGCGAGAATCCATGCCGTCAGGGGAGCGAGAAGAAATCCCGCGTGAATGGCCCAGAAGAGGTTCATCTGGGCGACACCCTCCCCGCCGATGCGAAGGGTCGTCCGGAAAAGCAGCGCCGGGATGGCGATCCAGTAGAGAATGCCGTTGATGGATGGGAGCACCGCGTCCGGAAGAAGCCCCTTTTTCTTCGCCAGGTATCCGATGAGCATGATGCAGGTCAGCGGGAGAACCATTCGAAATCCGTGCACGGAGGCACCCCTTTCCGTTTTTCGCCGCTTGCGTGTATAGTTGAGTGTACGGGAAGCGCCGTTTGGAATCCAGAACCAAAGGAGGACGACGCGAGGAGTCCTTCGGAAGAGCGGCACAGAGGGGGCAACGCACTTGGCACACATTCCGTCTCACATTTTTCGCGAATACGACATCCGCGGCCTCGCGGAGGAGGAACTCACTTCTCCGGTCATGATCGCGGTCGGCAAGGCCTACGGAACGTTCCTCACCGAAAAGGGCATCCGGAAGATCCCCGTCGGCGGTGACGTACGTCTTTCGTCGAAACGGATCCGCAGGGATATCATCGAGGGACTGCGCAGCACCGGCATGGACGTCATCGACATCGGCACCGTTATGACCCCCCTCTTCTACTGGAGCCTCTACCATTTCGGCTGCGACGGCGGCGTCATGATCACGGGCAGCCACAACCCCAAGGAATTCAACGGCCTCAAGCTCGCCCTCGGCAAGACCACGATCTTCGGCGAGCAGATCCAGGAGATCCGCCGCATCGCCGAAACAGGGCACTTCTTCGTGGCGGAACGCCCCGGCGTCCTCGAACGGGCCGATATCGGCGAGGAGTATGTGGAGATGCTCTGCCGCAAACTTACCCTGGGGCCGAAGAAACTCAAGGTGGTGCTCGACGCGGGAAACGGCACGGCGGGACTCTTCATGGAAAAGTTCTTCCGGCGTCTCGGCTGCGACGTGCTCCCCCTCTTCGCGGAGCCCGACGGCACGTTTCCGAATCACCATCCCGACCCCACCGTACGAGAAAACCTCCGGATCCTCACGGAAACGGTCCTCCGGACAAAAGCCGATCTGGGCATCGGTTTCGACGGTGACGCGGACCGGCTCGGAGTGGTGGACGACGCGGGGGAAATGCTCTTCGGAGACACGCTCATGGCACTCTATTGGCGGGAAATCCTTCCGAAACACCCTGGTGCGACGGCAATCATCGAGGTCAAGAGTTCCCAGGCCCTGGTGGAGGAAGTGGAACGCCTCGGTGGCGTGCCTCTTTTCTGGAAATCCGGGCATTCCCTCATCAAGGCCAAAATGAAGGAAATCGACGCCCTTTTCGCAGGCGAAGTCTCGGGACACATGTTCTTCGCCGACGAATTCTACGGTTTCGACGACTCCTTCTACGCCGCGGCGCGACTCCTCCGCCTGCTGTCCTTCGAGGAGCGCAGGCTCTCGGAGATCGTCCGCACCATCCCGCACTACTTCAGCACGGGAGAAACGCGCATTCCCTGCCCCGACGACAAAAAATTCCATGTGGTGGCAGCGGTGCGGGAGGAAGCGCTCAAGACGCACAAGGCCATCACCGTGGACGGCGTGCGCATTCTCTACCCCCAGGGATGGGGACTGCTTCGGGTCTCCAACACGCAACCCATTCTCGTCGCCCGATGCGAGGGAAGAACACCTTCGGCATTGCGGGAGATCGAAGAGGACATGCACCGCCGCGTCGTCCTCGGAGGAGGCGCCCCCTTTGAGTGGACCTATTGAGATTCCTCCTTCCGAAAACTTTCCGGAAGACCGTCTCTTCACGGAATATTCCGCTGCACAGGCCCCACACCCGACCCGAAAAGAGAGAGGCTGACGTTCCGTGGTGTTGATCGGAGAACGCGCTCCTGATTTCGAAGCACCCGCCTATCGGGATGGAACGATTTTCTCCGTTCGCCTCTCCCGGTTTCTCGGTTCCTGGGTAGTGCTCTGCTTTTATCCAGGTGATTTCACGTTCGTGTGTCCCACGGAGCTGACCAGTCTGGCTCTCAACTACGACTCCTTTCGGTCGCTCGGCGCCGAGGTAATCACCATCAGTGTCGACAGCGTCTTCGTGCACAAGGCATGGGAGGAACATGAGCTGGGGGGCCTCATTCCGGAAGGCCGCACGCCCTTCATCATGGCATCGGATCTCCGCCGTGAAACCGGAAATGCCTACGGAGCGCTCGACGAAAAGACCGGTGCGCATCTCCGGGCAAGCTATCTCATCGATCCCGACGGTGTGCTCCAGGCCGCGGAGATCCTCGCTCCTTCCGTAGGCCGCAACGTCCAGGAACTGCTTCGTCTCCTCTCCGCCTTCCGGCACGTGCGGGAGACGGACGGAGCGGAAGCGTGCCCGTCGGGCTGGTTTCCCGGCAAAACCACGTTGAAGCCCCTTCCGGAACTCGTGGGCAGAATAAGCACTGCATGGAACCCCGAGAATCCGCTCATCTGGCCCCCCGGAAAGTGAGGATTCCGGAATAATTCCGCAAAAAAACGAAAGTCCCCCTCGTGTTCGCGGAGAATCGTTTGTGGTATTTTCTTGACGGGCGGGATATCCCCTTCCCGCTTTTCCGACGTGAGACGGCATACCTTTCGAGAGCACGAGAAAATCCTCGAAGACGAGAGAAGGAGGTCATGACCGGGGTGATCTTTTTTACGAAGATGCGCGGTAACGGCGACGAGTTCATCGTCATTGACAACAGACAGTACGGCTATTGCCCCGCGGAACTTGCGACTCTGGCCAGGGATCTCTGCCTGGAGAAAAACGCTCTCGCCGGCGGAGGACTGCTCGTCTTCGAAAAAACGAGAGATCCCTCGCAACATTTTTTCATGAGAGCCTTCAACTGTGACGGCACCGAGGAACCCCTTTCCGGCAACGGCGCCAGATGTCTTGCGGGGCTCGCTTTCCAGATCGGCATCGCCCCCCGGAAAATGGTCTTCGGTTTTTCCGGCGGAACCGTACAAGCAACGGTGGAGCCGGCCTCGCAAGATCCCGCAACGGCCGTGGTGACGCTCGACATGGGAGAAGTGGATCTGGCACAAGCACACTGGCACCAGGTATTCCCCTTCTGGGGCAAGACCTTCCTCTATCACGCGCTCTCCATCGGCGGCATTCCTCATTGCGTCATCCTTCTCGACCATCTCGAGGACATGTCTCCCTCCGACCTGGTTCCCCTCGCCCGAGGGCTTCGTTTCGACGAAAAACGTTTTCCCGAGGGCACGAACGTCAATTTTCTCGAACGAGACGAGGAAGGACAGAGCGTTCGGCTCCTCACATACCAGAGAAACGTGAACCGTCTGACCAGTTCTTGCGGCACCGCCATCGCGGCGGGCGGAATCGTTGCGTGTCTCTCCCTGGGATGCTCTTCTCCAGTGAGCGTGATCACCCCCGGCGGCATCAGCGAGGTTACTGTCAGGCAGGATACCACCTCTCCGGAAAGAGTGCGCATTTCCCTTCGGGGCGAAGCGCTCTGCCTGACCAAGGGCACGATTCTCTTTGACGCGGGAAGTGCCTTCCGGACTTCCCGCCCCGTTTGCACTTCCCTGCTCTGAAAAACAGCCGCAGCCAGGAACAACGGGGGAAACTTCGACAAAAGAGCAGGCCGTCACGCCTGTTCTTTTGTCGCATACATCCTTCGATCCGCCTCGCGCAAGACTCTTTCAAGCGTGGGACCGTCCTCGGGAAAAACGGCGATACCGAAGTTCGCCCGGGCCTTCAGGGCCGGTTCGGAAAAACGAAGGGCACGACATGCTTCATCAAGACGGAGGACAAAGGCTTCCGCCGCTTCTTTCGTCATTCCCGGAAAGAGCAGAAGAAACTCATCTCCCCCATAACGCCCCACTATACCCGAAGCACCCACCTTTTCCCGGAAACAGCGGGCGATGGACACGAGCACCTCGTCGCCGAGAGCGTGGCCGAAGGTGTCGTTGATGTCCTTGAAGCGTTCCACGTCGGCCATGACGATGGCGAAGTTCCCTTCTCGTTCGTCCAGGGCTCGCTGAGCAGCCTCCATCCGTCGGAAGAGAAACCGCCGGTTGGGAATTCCCGTGAGCGCATCCGTGAAGGCCTGTCGTTCCAGTTCCTCCAGAAGTGCGTTCACCGCCCAGGTAGCACCGAGGCTTCGGGAGAGAACATAAAAAACCTCCTCGTCCTCCCGCGAGAAAGCTCCCACGTGGGAACTCTCCGCAGCCAGCACACCGAGAAGGCGGTCTCCGTACATGATGGGGGCATCGAGTTCCGACAGGGTACCATTAATAGAAGGAACATAGGTTTCACAGAGCCGAACGTCCTGGGTGTTGCGAAGCGTCTTCGTTCTCGCAGCCAATTCCACCAAGCCGCCCCCGCGCCGTTTCCGTTCCGCGTCGAAGAAGGCGAATTCTTTTTCCGAATATCCCGTGGTGGCAATGGTTCGACATGTTCCAGCGTCCTCTCCATCGATTTCGAAGAAGGTCACATGGGTGTACTGGAAATTCTTTTTCAGAAGATCCACGACTCTCTCGGCAATGCGCTTCCGGTCCCTGAGCAGAGAGATTTCGCTCACGACATCATGAAGAAGACGCATATGCCCCAACTCCCGGGAGAGCATCTCCATGTTCGCGATGTTCTCCAGAACCACCGCCATGAACCCTGCAACCAGGACAAGCACCTCCTGGTCCCTGTGGGTGAAGGCATTTTCCAGGGGACTGATGGCCACGAGAGCCCCCCAGAGAAACCCTCTCGCGACGATGGGAACGACGAGTTCGGAAAGCGTCCCGAATGCGTCCGGGACATATCTGGGGTCCTTGCGGGTATCGTTGCACAAATAGGGAAGACGAGAGTCGAGAACATATCCCAAAATTCCCTTTCTCTCCACGAGAAGCTCATGGATCTCTCCGTCGGCCAGGCGATGCCCCTGAAAGGCCGCGAGAGCAAGCGGTGCTTTTCTGTTTTCCCTGCCGAAGAGCAAAATGCACTCGAAACCCAGGTCACCGTGGAGTACGTCGAGGATGAGGGGAAAGAGTTCCTCCGCGCTCCGGCAGGCGAAGAGCATTTGAGAGATGTCGATGAGAGCGCGCTGAACCCGGACAAGCTCTTCCGTTTCTCTTTTCTGGGCGACGAGGTTTTCCAGCGCGAGGTTGAGCGCCTCCTGGGCGCTGAGGAGGTTCTTGCGGAACATGCTCCCCCGCTCCAGATTTCGCGTGAGCTGTTTTTCCGTCTCCAGGTGGGAGAGAACAGATCCGAGCACTGCCGCGAGGAGACGAAGAAAACGGACATCCTCTTTCTGGAACGCCCTTTTTTTCGGTGATTGCACATCGAGAACACCCAGAAGGGTACCATGCCACAGCAGAGGAATGCTCAGCTCCGATGCCGTATCCTCCTTGCCCGCGATGTAGTCCGCATCGAGAGTGACATCTTCCACCAGTTGAATTTCCCCGGTTGCGAGGGCTCTGCCGCAAATGCCCTCACCTCTGCGAATCGTCGCGATGGAGGGAATATACCCCGCAAAAGCCGCGAGGCGAAGGGAATCGCTGCGTCGGTCCAGGAGATACACCGAGGGACAGGAAAAATGCGTGTTCTCCGCAATGACTTCCATCGCGGAGGAACAAGCCTGTTCGGGGTCTTTTGCTCCATCCACCCGTTGCAGGTAGCGGAACAGCGCCTCCTGTTCGTCTATGGAAGAGAAATGGTGAAAACGTTCTCCGGGTCGTCTCAACACCCCAACGCCCTCCGTCGCCGGCACCATGAAGACACAAAAAGAGTTCGAGCGGCGCGCCGCCCGAATTCCACGAGATCCCCGTAGAAGGATACATCACGAAGCAGTGAGGCCGCAAGAATGGATTTAGCATGTCAACCTTCCGGGAGCATCCTTTTCTCGACAAGACAACCTTTGTTTGCATTGCCGAACTCTGTTATACTCAAAAGCAGATCAGGTTGCACGACAACCACAGAGCAGGAGGTGTTTTTCCATGGAACGTACCGGAATCGTCACCATGAAAGGAAATCCCGTCACCCTGGTGGGACCGGAGATCAAACCCGGCGACGCCGCTCCGGATTTCACCGTCCTGGATGGAAAGCTCAAGCCCGTTACGCTGAAGGAACATGCCGGAAAGGTCGTCATTCTCAGCGTCGCACCCTCGCTCGATACACCCGTGTGCGATCTCCAGGCCCACCGTTTCAACGACGAGGCCGCCGCTCTCGGTTCCGGCGTGGCAGTTCTCAATATCTCCATGGACCTGCCTTTCGCCATCAACCGTTTCTGCCTCACTGGCAACATCGAAAACATGCGGGTTCTCTCGGATCATCGAGACGCCTCTTTCGGAACGTCCTGGGGCGTTCTCATCAAGGAACTCCGTCTCCTCGCGAGAGCGGTCTTCGTGGTGGACGGCAGCGGCACGGTGCGCTACGCGGAGATCGTCCCGGAAGTCACGAGTCACCCCGACTACGACAAGGCCATCCAGGTAGCCCGCTCCCTTTCCGTCTGAGTCCCGGAAAGCGCCGCGGAAAAATCCTACAGGACAGACAGCAGACAGAGGAAAGAGAGAGGGGGGTATCCCCTCTCTCTTTCCTCTGTCTACCTCCCGACAAAGAGGCCTCGCACAGAATCGAAACGTCAACGCATCCCTGTCTTTCGGGAATCCCACTGCGTTGGAATGTGCCTACCCCTCCCGATCATCTCCCCCACCGTCGTCTTGGGAAACGCCGGGGGACATGACGTTTTCTCCATGTCAGCGTGTTTCCACAACAACCGCGCCCGGGACAACGTCTCTTTTGCCGCCGCTCCCTCAACCGCCGGCGAGATCGGAAGGCAGAGCCAGCCTGTGCAGCGTCTCCGCTTCGGGGATTCCTGTCTCCGGATCCCACCCCCGAGCCGCATAGTACTCCCGGAGCATTTCCTCGTAATCTGCCACGGCGCAGCGCGGATCGTCCGCATAGCGCCCGAACTCGGGGACTGCCCGAACCCGGGGATGGAGCGCATCGTCCCCGGCGGCAAATCCCTCCCGCCGGTTGAAGAGCCGCTGAAGGGTGAAAACCCGTTCTCCCGTCTCGAGCAACTCCTCTCCGGAGACATCCCACCCCGTCGCGGCGGCGAGCATGGCCGCATAATCGTCCAGGGTCATCCCGGCGTACATGTAGAACTTGCAGGTGCAAAGAACCTCCGGGAGCGTTCCCGCGTCCTGGAGAAGCCGCGCCGCCAGACCTTTCCCCCGCTCCTCCCAGGGGGAGATTCCCTCCGGATCGGGAAGGCCGAAGCGTTGCAGCCCGAAATCGAGCTTGTCTCCATCCCAGGCTTTTGCCTCCACGGGATGGATGTGACACATTCCCCTCGGATTGGTTCCGTAGGTGAGGGCAAGGACCTTTCCGCCCCTCGGATCATGAGCGGGCCCTTCGAGCCCCTTTCCCACCACGGCCCAGGCGAGCGCCTCGGGACGGCCGAGCCGCTCCGCCGCAGTACGCACTCCGTCGGCAACCAGATCCCCCACACCTTCACGCAAGGCGATCTTCCGCACCAGCGGCGCCAGCGCAGCGCCGTTCCCCCAGGAAAGACCAAGGGATTGCGCATCCTCCGGCAACGGAACGCCCCGTTCGGCACATTCCATCAGAAAGGCCGCCGCTCCCCCGGCGGAGATGGTGTCCACCCCGAGTTCGTTACAGAGCCACGAGGCATGCACCGCCGCATCCACGTTCTCGTTGGTCACGAAAGCGGTGAAAGCCGCCACGGATTCATACTCTCCACCATCGTGCTCGGGCGTGGCGAACGGCCCCGAGGCGACCGCGACACGCCGCCCACACTGGAGCGTGCACCCGCGGTAGCATCCCCTGGAGGCCACGAGATTTTCCTCCATGAAATGCCGGAAGATAGCCTCTCCCTTTCCCCAGGAATTGCTCCGCCAGTTCTTCGTGGGCAGGTCCCCCGAGGCATCGCTCCAGACATACCCGCCCATGGTCCCGGCCCTGCGGAATTCCTTCGCCATGGGGTGTTGCAACACCTTCTCGTGTACCCGCCGGGTGGTCTCGCGAAAGGCTTCGGGGTCGGCGAGCGGCACGGTACCCGTACCCCGAACGGCCAGGGCGAGGAGTTTCTTGGCCCCCATGACGGCCCCTACACCGATTCGTCCCGCCGCCCGGTGACGGTGCATCACCGAGGCGAAACGGACCAGATTCTCTCCTGCGGGGCCGATGGAGAGAACGAGCAATGAGGGGTCTTCCACCATCTCCGCCACAAGACGCTCTTTTTCCAGGGTCGTCTTTCCCAAAAGCGCTGCCCCGGAAAGAAAGGAGACCTTTCCATCGTCCAGAAAAAGCACGCACGGTTCCGCCGCGGCACCGGTCACCACGAGCACGTCCACACCGGCTTTCCGAAGGGCGATGCCCGCGTCGCACCCCATGCGGCTCTCCCCCCAGGCACCTGTCAGTGGAGAGGTGCAGCAGATTTCCAGACTTCCGCCCCCGGGAACGCGGGAGTCCGTCAGCGGCCCCGTGGCGAAGAGGAGCAGGCTCTCCGGGTGGAAGGGATCGAGGCGGGCGGGCTGATGCTCCAGAAGGCATCGGACCGCATAGCCCGCACCGCCGATACACCTGCGCAGGTCCTTCCGAAGGGGATGTTTCGTCACCGTCTTCCGCGCCAGATCCACCCAGAGTTCGCATCCCGCGTATCCCGGAGTCTTTTCCACGTTCCCGCCTCCTAGAGGAGTCCTTCCTTTTCGAGGAAGTCCCGGGCCACTTTTTCCGCCTCCATGCCCTCGTCGAACTGATAGTTCAGCTCCGTCATGGTGGCCTCGTCGATGCGGCCGCTCACCTTTTCAATAATATCAAGCAACTGCGGATATTTCGCGAAGGTCTTCCGGTTGATGACGAAACAGGCGCTGTAATCCGGGAAAAAACCCTTGTCATCCTCGAGGATCACCAGATTGAGCTTTTTGATACGTGAGTCCGTGGAATAGGCGGCGATGACATCGACTTCCCCGGCCTCGATGGCCTTATACATGAGAGCATATTCCATGGGAAGCACTTCTTTGAAGGAAATTCCGTAGTGTTTGCTCCACCCGGGATAGGCATCATGACGCGTGTCGAAGTTGGAATCCCCCCCGAGACGCCACTGTTTCGCGAAGGCCGCGAGGTCCGATGCCTTCTTCAGGTCGTTTTTCTCCGCAATCTCCCGACGCACCGCCATGGCATAGGTGTTGTTGAAGCCGAGAGGTTTGGCCCAACTCATATCGTACCGTTTCTCGAATTCACTCTTTACGAGAGCGTAGGCCTCGTCACGCCCCAGGGTCGGCCCCTCGTAGCGCAGCAGGCCGATCAGGTGAGACCCTGTCCAGCAGGGATAGATGTCGATCTGGTTGCTCCGCATGGCCTCGTGGAGCACCGCCACACCCGCGAAGTCGGGATTGAAGTTCACCTTGAGCCCCGTGTGAGCCTCCACCAGAAGTTTCGCCATGTTGGCGAGGATGTTCGATTCGTTCCAGGGCTGTCCGCCGATACTGATGGTTCCCTTGTAGTCCTTGGGCGCCTCGGCAAATGCCGATACCGCCAGACTGCCGAGCAAGACCCCCATAAGGAAAATCCCCATCACGCCGAAGTTCCACCACATCCGTCGGTTCTCACATCTCATGCCGCACCATCTCCTCTCCTGGAACATCTTTTTCCTCACGGACGCTCTCCTCCGCCGCATACTTGCGCGCCAGCCGGAGCGCCCTCCTTCGAGGCTCGAAATGATTCTGGAGCATTTTCAGGCCCTGATCCGCCAGAAGGGCCAAAACCGTCGCGGGCAGTGCGCCGGCGAGCACCACTTCCTGCCGCAAGGCGCCGAGTCCCGCGAAAATCAACTTGCCGAGCCCCCCTCCACCGATGGCCGAAGCGAGGGTTGCCGTGCCGATGACCCATACCGTGGCAACCCGAATGCCCGCGATGATCACCGACCGGGCCAAAGGAAGCTGGACCTTGAGGAGAATCTGCGTCTCCGTCATGCCCATGCCCCGGGCCGCCTGAATCATGACGGGAGAGACGTTGCGCAGCCCCGTGTAGGTGTTCTGCAACACCGGAAGCACCGCGTAGAGCACCAGAGCGCAGATGGCATTGTCGTTACCGATACCGAAGACGAAAATGAGAAACCCCAAGAGAGCCAAGCTTGGAATGGTCTGAAAGACGTTCGCCACACCGATGACCACTGAGGCCAGTTTCTCCCGCTTGGTGAGGTAGATCCCCAGGGGAATGCAGATGAGGAGGGTAATGCAAACGGCGATGCCGGAGATCATCACGTGCTGCCCCGTAAGGGCCAGGATACGAGGCCAGTTCTCCGACACATAGGTGACGAAGAGTTCCCAGAAGGTCCGTTCGGGAGGAAACATCAGGCGTTCTCCTCCTTCCTGCTCCGGGAAAGCCTGCCGATGGCAAGCCTGGCCAGGCTTCCGCTGGTGACGACGCCCAGAAACTCGTTTTCCCGGTTCACCACGGGAATGGAAAGATCCATGTCGGCGAGCATCTCCGCCGCATCCCGCATGACCGCCTCCTCGAGGACGAGCTTTCGGTTGCGCCGCACCGCCTCCCGAAGGGTTCCCCTGTTCCGGAGCGTCCGTTTGAGCACCGGCAGATAGAGCATGCCCATCCAATTCCCTCTGGCATCCACCACCTGAGCGGTTTCCAGGCCGTCGTCCTCCATGCGTTCCAGGACATCCCTAGGATCTTCTCCGGGAGCAACCCGAAGGAACGGATCGTGAAGCAATATCTCCAGCGAGGATTCGGGAGAGATGGAGGCGAGACGGTCCTCGCCGATGAAAGAGCGCACGAAGTCATTGGCGGGCGCATTCTGGATCTCCTCGGGAGATCCCATCTGCTCGATCTTTCCCTGGCGCATGAGCACCACACGGTCCGCCAGCTTCAGCGCCTCGTCCATGTCGTGGGTGACGAAGACGATGGTCTTCCGCAAAGACTTGTTCAGCTCCTTGAGTTCGCTCTGGAGCACGTCCCGGGTAATCGGATCGAGAGCGCCAAAGGGTTCGTCCATGAGCACCACCGGAGGATCCGCCGCGAGGGCCCGCAGGACACCGATGCGCTGTTTCTGCCCTCCGCTGAGCTGATCGGGAAGACGGTGCCGAAACTTCGCCGGGTCCAGCCCCGCCAGGACCAGCAGCTCGTCGACCCTGGCGTCGATGCGTCCGCTGTCCCATCCGAGCAGCCTGGGCACAATGCCGATGTTCTCCGCCACGGACATGTGGGGCCACAGGGCAATCTCCTGGATCACATAGCCGATGCCCCGACGAAGCTGCACCGGGTCCACCGAACGGATGTCCCGACCGTTGACGCGAATGCGTCCGGAGGTGTTCTCCTCAAGACGGTTTATCATCTTCAGACTGGTGGTCTTACCACAGCCGCTCGGGCCGATGAGCACCACGAATTCTCCCTCTCCGACATCCAGATCCAGTTCCTTCACCGCCTCGGTGCCGTCGGCGAAAACCTTGGAGACCGCCTCGAAGGTTACCATCCGCACCTTGCCTCCTTCTTCATCAAAGCACCACGTTCCATTCCATGTTTTCAGTTGTACCGAAGCGTTCAGTGAGCGCGGGCACCGCTTCGTCGAAGGTCCGAAGAAAATGGTCCATCTCCTTCGTGGTCCCCACGGTGACGCGCAACGCACTCGGAAATCCCCATCCCGAACAGGGGCGGACGATGACGCCCTGCAGAAGCAACTCTTTGGCAAGAGATTCCCCGTCGTAGGGTGTGTCCACAAAGACGAAATTTGTCCGGGAAGGCACCACGAAACACCCCCGATCCTCCAGTGCGCGCTGCAGCCGTTCCCGGTCGGCGAAAATGCGCTGCCGTGCCGCCTCAAGCTCCGCTTTTCCGTGGCGCAGCAGCGCCACGGCTCCAGCCAAAGCAACTCTGTTGGCGTTGAAGGGCTCGCTCACCGTGTCGATGGCAGTGACAACGTCGGCGGAAGCCAGGGCGTATCCGAGCCGAGCCCCGGCGAGCCCGTAGTACTTGGAGAAGGTTCGCACGACGATGAGGTTTCGTTTCTCCCGAAGAAGCCGCACTCTGTCGGGGAGCTCCTCCGGCGGCGCGAACTCCGCGTAGGCCTCGTCGAGGATCACCCAGGCCGTTTCCGGCAGACGATCCAGAAGACGTTCGAAAGCCTCTCTGTCGCAGAGACTTCCGAGAGGATTGTTCGGATTGGAGATCCACACCAGCTTCGTCTTCGCCGTCACGGCATCAGCCATGGCATCGGGATCGACCCGCCAGTTCCGGACCGGGACTTCCACCACCCGGGCCCCCATGAGACGGGAAATTTCCTTGTACAGGCCGTAGGTGACCCCCGAGCGGATCACCTCGTCTCCCTCGTCGAGAAAACACTTGCCGAGGTTCTGGAGCATGCCCTCCGCGCCGTGACTGACGGCCACCTGCGCGGCATCCAGCCCGTGCAACCCTGCGAGCAGATCCTTGATCTCCGTGAATGTCGCGTCCGGATAGCGGTGCACCCGCCGCAACTCCTCCGTCATGGCCCGCAGCGCCGTGGGGAACGGGGCGTAGGGGTTCTCGTTCGATCCCAGCTTGATCACGTCGGTGAGCCCCAGTTCCCGCTCCACCTCGGCGATGGTCTTTCCCGGGACATATCCTTCCATGGCGATCACAGCCTTGCGCAATCCCCTCACGTCATGCAGTGCCATACCCTACACCTCCCTGCCGGCATCCACGCGGATAAGCGTGGGCGTCTCCCGTCCCAGCGCAGCCGCGACCGCTTCGGCCAACTCCGCCCCGGACGAGACGGCAACCCCGGAAATGCCGTAGGATGCGGCCAGAAGCCTCAAATCCGGCCCGAACAGATCCACCCCCAGATATTCCCCGGGATGCCGGGCCTCCTGGTTTCGTCGGATCTCTCCATAACCGCCGTTGTCCCAGATCACCACGGGAAGGGAAAGTCTCTCCTGGCAGGCCACGGCCAGCTCGGGCAGGGTGAACTGGAACCCTCCGTCCCCTGAGAAGACACAGACCGGGCGATTCGGAGCGGCGAGCTTCGCTCCCACCGCTGCCGGCAGAGCATAGCCAAGCGTTCCGAACCCGACGGGGTGCAGGAAGGACCGGGGGGATGAAACAGGAAATTCGCTGAGCGCCACATAAGCGGGACCCGTCATGTCCATGACGAGAAGCCCTTCGTCGGGGAGTCCCATGCGAAGCCCCCGGAGCATGTCCAGCATGAAGGGAAGTGCCGTACCCATGCGCGTTACCGCGGCGAGTTCGTTTTGGGAACACTTGAGCAGGGCCTTGACCGCCTCCGACCGTGGGGAGCGGGAGACATGCAGGTCCGCGAGAAGGCGGCGCAACACATCTCGGGCGTCTCCCTCAAGGGAAACGTGGGCGGGAAGGTTGCGCGAGAGTGCCGAAGGATCGGTATCGATGCGAATGAGATGTCCCTTCGGGCGAAGCGGAGCCTCCCAGAGATCCGTGGGTGCCAGTTCCGTTCCGACAGCGAAAAGGACATCCGCCTCCTCGACGGCGTTGCGGACCGACGGAAAATGCAGACGTGTGCCAAGGGAGAGCGGGTGCTTTTCGGGGAGCAGACCCTTTCCGGCCGTTGTGGTGACCACGGGGGCACCAAGGCGTTCCGAGAGTGTTCCGATCTCCGGGGCTGCCGTCACGGAGCCGCCTCCGGCGAGGAGCATCGGGGTGGAAGCATTGCGAAGCAGGGAAATCACTGCGGCAAGATCGGTTTCGGGAGGGGGTGGACCCGGTGGAACAGAGAGGTCCCGCATACCCGGCGGCGCGGTTTTCGGATCGCGCCCCGAGGCGGTGAAACCGGGCCACGCAAAGGACGGGACATCGCCGATCTCCGTACCCAGCACATCCAAAGGAATCTCCAGATGTACCGGTCCGGGGCGCCCGGAAAGGGCGGTCCGCATCGCCTGCGCCACAGCGCAGGGAATCTCTTCCGCAGCATGGATGCAGCGACTTTCTTTGGCCACCGAGGCGGCCATGACCGTGCTGTTCCGCAGCTCGTGGAGAAAACCGCTTTTTCCGGCGAGAAAGGCCCGTGGCACCTGGCTGGAGATCACAAGCAGGGGAACAGCGTCGGCAAACGCCTGCCCCATGGGGGTGAGAATGTTCGTGAGCCCTGGTCCTGAGATTACCAGAGCAACACCAACCCTTCCAGTGGAACGGGCATAGCCGTCGGCCATGAATCCGGCCCCCTGTTCGTGTCGGGCCGTGACAACCCGGAGAGCGCTTTGCAACAGCCCGTCGTAGATATGGAGCGTATGCAGGCCGGGAATGCCGAACACCGTATCAACACCGCACGTTTCGAGGCTTTGCACCACGAGATGTCCGGCGGATTGCTTTCTCATTCCACCAACTCCTTCCTCCGTTCCACCTTCTTTTCGTTTTTTCCGCGTTCTTAGATCCATCGAGGCGGCAGCGCACAAAAAACCTTCTTTTCCCCATCTGTCGGGAAAAAGCCTCTGCGGCACATATTTCTGCTTCTTCGTCTCCCACGATGCTTCTGCGAAGTGTCCGCCGGTTTCCTCGTTCGGAACGGGAACGCTCCGGCACTTGAATGGAACTGAATGAAAAGGGGGAACCGCCTACGGAGACCTCGCAAATTTACCATGCGACCACAGCACAATAAGATCACTTTTAGATGAGAGCACTGCGAAAAGAACCATTTTCACCCACAACGCCAAGATAGCATACCCAAATATGGATCAGATGTCAAACCGAATGGATTTATTCCATTCCAGAAAGTGATGGAACTCCTCGAAAAACAAAAAGCGACACACCCTGACAGGTGGTGCCGCTCGAAAAGGAGGACACTTTCTTGAGTTCCCCCACCGCTCAGGTCACTGTTCCGGGCCCCCCGATTCCGTTCCACCCCGAGACATTGCCCCTTGCAGAAATGCCGGCAACACCTTCGAAGCGGTCCGGCATTCTTCAGACTTCCCTTTCGTCCCTGAAACGCTCGGCAACCTCCTGAAATTCCTCCTCAAGGGCCACAAAGGCACGCACCACTGCCGGATCGAATTTCATTCCGCTCTGAGCACGGATGAAACCCGATGCATCCGCGTGCGTCCAAGGCACCTTGTAGGGACGACGGCTCCGCAACGCATCATACACGTCCGCCAGGGCCACGATGCGCCCGTTCAGCGGGATGGTGGAACCGGCAAGTCTTCGGGGATATCCGGTACCGTCGTAGTTCTCGTGGTGGGAGAGCGCGATCTCCGCCGCCGCTTCGAGGCTCGAATGGCCGTGGAGAATGTTGTACCCTATGGTCGTATGGGTCTTCATGATCTCGAACTCTTCGGGCGAGAGCTTCCTTGGCGCAAGGAGAATGCCGTCGGGAATGCCGACTTTGCCGATGTCGTGAAAAGGAGCGAACGTCTCCAGGTCCAGAAGCTCCTTCCCCACGAGCCCCAGATAGGCACCCACGATGCGGCAATAGGCGCTGACCCGCAGGAGGTGTGCCCCGGTCTCCATATCCCGCGCCTCGGCCGTTTCCGCAAGAGCCCTGTACAGATCGAGCCGCGTGTTCCGCTCCTCCTCCACCCTCCGGGTAATGTCCATGGGAGTTCCGAGAAAGGCCGCCAATTCACCTCTCTCGTTCCTCACCGCGCTGATATAAAGACGAACCCACAGAAGTGTCCCGTCTTTGCGGCGGTTGACGAGTTCTCCTTCCCACCGCCCCTTTTCCGGATCGACGATACTCTCCCACATTTCGCCGAAAAGACGGTCGTACTGCTCCTCCGTGTATCCCAGATCCCGATAGACCTTTCGTCCAGGGTTGAGAATGCGCGGCGTCTTCCCCAGCGCTTCCTCCTGGGAATAGCCGTAGAGTTCCTCGAAGGCCTGGTTCACGTAGAGAATTCTGCCTGTTGTATCCGTGACGGTCATGCCGTGAATGGCGCCCTGAAAAGCCCGGTGGAGAAGTTCCTTTTCCCGGCTGATCTTCCGGTATTCCGTGACGTCCGTCACATTCGCCATGCATGTTCCCTGCCGGGAAAAGGGGGAGAGCTTCACGTCGTAGAAATGGCCCTTCCAGGCGATGTCGAAGCTCAGGACATCACCCGAAGCGAAGCTCCTTTCCAGAAGTTCCCTGTAGTTCGGCGGCAACAGGTTCTCCAGACCCCGGAGATCCTCGAAATCGTGTTCTCCGAGCCATTTCCACGCACTGGGATTGGCGAAGGAAATGTTCCCCGTGGTGTCGATCTGAAAAACCATGTTGGGGTTCGCGAGTGGGAAGAGTGCCATGCGCTGCAGTTCCCCGGAAAGACGGTACTCCTCGGAGACGTTCCGCCCGAGGCAGGTGAATCCCTCCACCTTTCCCTCCTCGGAAAAATGGGGGATCACGCTCCAATGCACGTGAAACTCCTTTCCCGCAGTAGTAATGTGATGAAGCCGGAACGAATCCGAAGCGGAACGTTCCCCGGCGATGGCCCGAAGGCGTTCGCCGAGAAAGATTCTTCTCGATTCGTGCACGAAATTTTCGAAAACCACGTTTCCCGCATTACCCGAGGCAACACCGAAAAGATATTCCGCCGCAGGATTGAGGAAGGTGAACCGAAGCGCCGCATCGATCTCCACCAGAAGGTGTCCCGTCCTCTCCACGAGGGAGCGGAAATGAGCCTCGCCTTTCCTGGCCAGACGTTCCAGGCGCTGCCATTCCGTCATGTCCCGGAATTGTTCCGCTACGGCCACGACCCGTCCCTCTCCATCCCGGAGGGGCGAGGCAAAGACGAGACAGGGGATGTTCTCCCCCGTCCTGGCGGGAACGTTCATGCGGAATTCCAGAGTCTCCGCCGCAGTAAAGGAACGCTCCAAGGGGCAATCGGGACCGTTGCAGAAGGGTGCGCGAAGGATTTCGAAGCAGGCCTTTCCCTCCACCTCTTCCCTGGAAAAACCAAAGGTCCGACAGAATGTGTCATTGGCGCGAAGAATGCACCGATTTCTTCCGAGAATCAGAATGGCCTCCGCGGAGACGTCAAAAAGCTGCTCCAGATTCCACCCGTTCTCTCCGGAGAGGAGCACTGCTTCTTCAGGAACACCACATCGCGAGGAGCAGACCGGACACAGCCGCTCCCCTTCTCCCGTTCCGGGGTTCCGCATGCTCCTCCACCTCCTTTTCTTGGCCGAGCATGATCAAACACGTGCGTTCTCTCTAGGATACCCCATCTTCTTGGGAATAAAAACAAAAATTCCTCCCGCAAAACTACCGGTCTTCTTCCTTGAAAACGTTCCGGAGCCGTTCCCGCAACGTATCTTCGGCAGCAACAGCCCCGGCAAAAGGCGTCACTGTCGTTTACGAAACACCGCTCAGGGTTCCGGAAAATGGCTTTGTCGCACGGGTTGGTAGTGTCAAGTATCTTTCACAAAAACTGAATTCAGATGATTTGTTCCCGAACCAGAAGCTCCGCCGTAGCATCGTTGTTTCTATGTGCTCTTCTTCAAATCCGCATCCCTCAAAGGGGTCATATCCCGGTACCGCCTTGTTCTCCCATTGATGGAAGAGAATGTAGCGTAATCGGGCCGCAACCAGCATCAGAGCCGCATCGCTGTCAGGGAAACACATTCGAGAGGCAAGACGATTCGGAAGGCGCTACGGACACCGTTTTTCCGGAGACACAAAAAACGCGGTGGAGAAAGGTTTCATGCACCTTTCTCCACCGCGTTTCGACGAGAGACGTTCCAAGGGCGTGAAAATCCTGAAGGGCCGCGTCAGCTCCTGACCGAACTTCTGCCCGCGACGGCATCGCGGATGAGTTTGACGAGTTCGTTCCGCTCCTCTTCAAGTCCCGCCATCTTCCGTTCCAGGTACATGATTTTCTCCGGATCCATACCGAACATGGTACATTCCTCCCTGTGCTCCGTTCCTTTTCCGGACAAAAATCCTCCGGGAAAATGAAACTCCTTGACGTGAGCACAAGCTACACCCGCTCTTATTGTTTGTCAAGAACGAGAATTTATCTTACAATTCAACCGTTTCGACAATCAAGACAAAAGACTCCCCTGAAAGCAATCTCCGGAAGATCCCGATAGAAACACCCCTCAGAAACTTCCTGCGATGTTTCAAAAAGGAAACAACCGTACTCTTTCAGTTTTTTCGCCCTGAAAAAACAAAACAGGCGCTACCAACTCCGCCCCCGGACGACTACGTTGCGCGGGTGCCCCTTCAGCCATGCCGTGATATTCTCGAAAACGATCCGCGCGCGTTTCGCAAGCGCTTCCTCGGTGGCGAATCCTCCATGAGGCGCCAACAAGGTGTTGGGCGCGGCGAGAAGGGGATGGTCGGCGGGAATGGGCGGCTCCATTTCGAAGACATCGATGCCCGCGCCCTTCAAATGCCCCTCTTCCAATGCAACGGCGAGGGCGTGGGAATCCACCACACCTCCCCGGGAGACATTCAACAGCAGGGAGCCCGGTTTCATGCGGGCGATCCGCTCCCGGTCGAACAGGAGTTTCGTCTCTTCCGTAAGGGGCGTATGGAGGGAAACGATGTCGCAGGTGGCGAGAAGTTCGTCCAGATCCACATAGGTGACGCCGAGCGCCAGGGCTTCCTTCCGAATGCTGCGGCTCCAGGCGACGACCTCGCATCCGAAGGCAAGGAGCAATTCCGCCACACGGAGACCGATGGCACCGGTCCCGACAATCCCCACTTTTCTGCCCCGGAGTTCCTTTCCCAGATAGGTGCGGACACCACCCTGACGAACAACCCTGTCCCCTTCGGCAACGCAGCGGAGAGCGCCGAGCATCAGTGCGATGGTCATTTCCGCCGTGGCCTGCGTGGCATACCCCGCGGCATTGCACACCCAGATGCCCCGCTCACGGCAGGCGGTGCAATCCACGTGGTCCGTCCCGGTAAAGGCCACGGAGAGCATCCGCAACTCCGGCAGAGCACGAATGAGATCCCCTCCGAAGGGGATGTTGGCGAGGATCACCGCCGCCGCACCTTCCGCTCGCCTGCGGAGGGTCTCCATGTCGGTGCTCCGTTCGCTCTCGAAACAGACCTCGTGTCCCGCAACCCGAAGAGGCGCCGCGAGTTCATCGAGGAGTTTCCGGGGGACACCCAACGGTTCCACAACAGCGATACGCATGACTCATCCTCCGTAGATTTTCGCGGTCTCCAGCCCCTGGAGCACGCGTAAGGCGCCTTCCGCAAGGGCGCGCAGTTCATCCTCACCCTCGTAGACCTTCACGGGGGCGATCCACTGTACCCGCCTGCGGATGCGCTCCACGAAATCCTCGGCGTAGGCAAGCCCCCCCGTGAGGAGAATCGCGTCCACCTCTCCCCGAAGCGTCACCGCCCGGGAACCGATCTCCCTGGCCACCTGGTAGGTCATGGCATCCAGAACCAGCTCCGCCGAAGCGTCGCCTTCGCCGGCACGGCGATAGGCCTCGCGAAGGTCATTGGTACCCAGATGGGCCACCATGCCACCGCCGCCCACAAGTTTCCGCAACATGGTCTCCAGGTCCACAGCTCCGCTGAAACAGAACTTGACCAGTTCTCCCGCGGGGAGAGACCCCGCCCGCTCCGGCGAGAAGGGACCTTCTCCGTCAAGGGCGTTGTTGACATCCGCAACACGCCCGTGAAGGTGGGCGCCCACGGAGATGCCACCCCCCATGTGGGCCACCACGAGATTGAGCTCCTCGTAGCGTCTGCCCGTCTCCGCGGCGAAACGACGGGCCACGGCTTTCTGATTCAGCGCGTGAAAGATGGAGCGTCTTTCGATGCCGGGAAAACCCGAGAGTCGTGCCTGGGAAAGCAACTCGTCCACCACGACCGGGTCCACGATGAAGGCGGGCTTGCCTCCGGCCTCCTGCGCCAGGGAAAGCGCCAGAGGTGCCCCGAGATTGCTCGCGTGCGTTCCGTAACGGCACGAGACGAGATCTTCCAGCATGGGAGCGTTCACCGCATAGGTGCCTCCCTCGATGGGACGAAGCAGTCCTCCCCGTCCCACCACGGCATCCACGTCGCCAAGGCTGATTTTCTCCGCGTTGAGAACTTTGAGGATCTCCGTCCTCCGGAACGTCTCCTGGTCCGCCATGGAGACGAACTCCCGCAACACCTCCACATCGTACCGCTGGGTGTGGGAGAAAAGTTCCTGGCCGTCCCGGAACAGGGCGAACTTGGTGCTGGTGGAGCCGGGGTTGATCACGAAAATCGTGAAGGAACCGTCCTTCGGCACAGTCATGCGCATTCCCTCCGAGGTAAAACACAGCGAACGAAGGGGCCGCTGCGTGCGGCCCCTTCGTTGTCCATCTTCGGGCGTCAGCGCCCCTGGTGGGCAGCGAGAGCCACGGCGGAAGCGATGGAGAGGAGTTTCGTCTCCGCGGTATCCGTGCGGCTCGTGAGCACCACCGGCGCCTTGGCGCCCAGCACGAGTCCGGCGGTCTTGTTTCTCGCGAAGTAGACGATGGCCTTGGCCATCATATTTCCCGCCTCGATGTCCGGCACAAGGAGAATGTCCGCGCTTCCCGCCACCTCGGACTCGATTCCCTTGTGTTTCGCCGCTTCCACGCTGATGGCGTTGTCCAGGGCGAAGGGACCGTCCACGACGCATCCCTTGATCTGCCCGCGGCGGCTCATCTGGGCAAGGGCTGCCGCGTCGAGCGTACAGGGCATGTCCGGATTCACCACTTCCACGGCACCCAGAACGGCGACTTTGGGACTCGCGATGCCGAAGGCATGGGCGAGTTCCACCGTATTGTTCAGGATGTTCACCTTCGCCTGAAGGTCCGGATACATGTTGAACGCGGGATCGCAGATGAAGAAGACCCGGTCGTACCCTTCCACCTGATGGATGTAGACGTGGGAGATGAGCGCTCCCGAGCGGAGCCCTTTCTCCTTGTTGAGAACGCCCCGAAGGAAGTTGGCGGTCTTGATCATTCCCTTCATGAGAATGTCCGCGCTCCCCGACGACACGAGCTCCACGGCCTTGAGGGCCACGGCATTCTCGTTGCCCCGCTCGTCCACGACCTCGTAGTTCGCGAGATCGATGCCCAGCTTCGCCGCCACATCGGCGATCTTCACCGCGTTACCCACGAGGATCGCGGTGGCGATGCCGTTCTTGCGAGCATCCTCGACGGCTTCCATGACCTCCGCGTCCTCCGCCAGGGCGACGCTTATCTTGCGGGGCCCGATCTCCCGGGCGTACTCCATCAGTTCCGTCAACGACCGAATCTGCTTCATGCTGGTCAGAACCTCCCCTTATAATTTGGAAATTATGGATGAGCGTTTCCATCTCTTGGATACACTATACCGCTCTCTCGGACATACGCCAAGGCGATGTTCCTCCTCCGGACCGTTCTTCGGAGAGGGTCACTTTCTGGAAAGAACGGCACCGAGAGCGATGGAGAGGAGCTTCGTCCGGGCCGAATCGATCCGGCTGGTGAGCACCACCGGAACGTTCGCCCCGAGAATCACCCCCGCTCCATCGCCCCCGGTGAGATAGAGCATGGTCTTTCCCAGAAGATTTCCCGCCTCGATGTCGGGTACAAGAAGGATGTCCGCTTTTCCGGCGACGTCCGAATCGATCCCCTTGTGTCGGGCGGCTTCCTCGCTCACCGCGTTGTCCAGTGCCAGAGGACCGTCAACCAGACACCCCTTGATCTGTCCCCGCCGTTGCATCTGGGTGAGTGCCGCCGCGTCGAGCGTGCAGGGCATGTCCGGGTTCACCACTTCTACGGCGGCGAGCGCCGCCACCCGAGGACGAGCACATCCGAGCGCATGGTAGCACTTCACCGCATTTTCGATGATTCCCACCTTGGCATGGAGATCCGGATAGGTGTTGATCCCTCCGTCGGTCAGTCCGTAGAAACGCCCCATCTTCGGAATATAGAAGAGGAACAGATGGCTCAGCAGCGCTCCGGAGCGCAACCCCCACTCCTTGTTGAGCACCGCCTTGAGGAGCGTCGCCGTCTTGACCAGTCCCTTCATGAGGGTGTCCGCCCGTCCCTCGGCAACCATCCGAACCGCCCGCTCCGCCGCACCGGCCTCACCGGGCTCGTGCACGATCTCGAACGCTCCGGAATCGACGCCCACTGTTCCCGCGATCTTCTCGATCTTCGCCTGGTCACCCACGAGAACGCCCTCGACAATGCCCTGTCGCCGTGCCTCATCCAGTGCGACGAGAACATCCTCGTCCTGGGCGCAGACGACGGCGATGCGCATGCGTTTGCCATCGCGGCAACGGTCGAGCAGGAAATCAAGATTCCGACAAGAAGAGAATTCCCCATCATGCGTCATGCTTCTTCCGCCTCCCGCAACACGTTTCCGTTCCCGCACACCACGGTGCAACAGGGCATGCGGATCTCTCCGAGAGCCCCTCAGTCAGGAAGCGGCGATCATTTCGCCGTAGCGCAGGCACGGCTCCTCGCCGCGCAGAACGCGCAATGCCCCTTCCACAAGGGCACGCATCTCGTCCTCGCCGGGATAGACGAGGACGGGAGCAATCCACTGCACCTGTTCCGTGACGAGACGGACGAACTCGCCGTCGTGCGCCACACCCCCCGTGAGCAGAATCGCCTCGACTCCGCCCTCCAGGGGGACCGCATAGGCGCCGACCTCCTTTGCCACCTGGTAGGCCATGGCTTCGTAGACGAGACGGGCTTTTTCGTCTCCCTCGGCGATCCTGCGCTTCACTTCCCTGAGGTCGCTCGTTCCCAGATACCCCGCCACACCGCCTGCTCCGGCGATCTTCTTGCGAAGGTCCTGCATGGTATGGTTGCCGCTGAAACAAAGACGAACGAGGTCCCCCGCCGGAACGCCTCCGGAGCGCTCCGGTGAAAAGGGACCGAATTCGTTGGCGTTGTTGAGATCCACCATCCGTCCCGCCTTGTGGGTGCAGATGGAGATACCTCCGCCGAGATGGGCCACGACGACGTTCATCTTCCGCCAGTCCCGACCGAGATCCTTCGCGGCGCGGCGCACCGTGGCCTTGATGTTCAGCGCGTGTCCCAGAGAGTGCTTCGGCAGCTCCGGAAGTCCCGTGACTCGTGCGACGGCTTCCAGCTCGTCCACGGCGACCGGATCGACGATGTAGGCGGGGATCTTGCGCGGAAAGGCGACGGCCGCCGCAAGGATTCCCCCCAGGTTCGAGGCGTGTTCCCAGGGCTTTCCCCGGCGCAGGTGGTTCAGAAGCAGTTCATCCACCGCATAGGTACCCCCCGGGATGGAGTCCACGATGCCGCCCCGTCCCACCACGGCCTGAAGCGCATCCAGATCCCCCCCCTCCTCCGCCACCGCCTGCTCGATCACCCGGAGACGGAAGGGAAACTGTTCCGCAACGCACGGAAAGGCTGCGACCTCTTCCACGCAGTGGGACAGGGTCACCCTCCACGCCTCTTCATCGTCCCGATACCAGGCGATCTTGGTGCTCGTCGATCCCGGATTGATGGCAAGTACCTGCGATCCCACAGGGCTCCCTCCTCCGTTCATCCTCTCGAAAAGACATGTATCGACGGAAAAAGGACGGGAAGCCTCCCGTCCCCGTCCGTTCCTACACCTAGTTCTCCTCGTGGCACCCCACGAAATCCTTGACGGGCCCCCGTTTCTCGTGGGGGCGTGCATCCCGGTAGATCTCGTATCCCTCGCCCCGGACGAGTTTGCAGAAAACGTCCCTGATTTTCTTCGTCACAGGTCCTGGTTTTCCGTCTCCGACACTCCGCAGGTCCACCTCCACCACGGGAATGACCTCCGCCGCGGTTCCTGTGAGGAAAATTTCGTCCGCCGTGTAGATGTCCCAGCGGTTCAGGAACGTCTCCTCCACGGCATAACCTGCGTTCCGAGCCACGTCGATCACGGCGTTCCGGGTGACCCCGAGGAGAATGCCCACTGCAGAATGGGGGGTCTTCACCACGCCGTTCTTGACGAGAAAGATGTTGTCCCCCGTGCACTCCGCGACGTACCCTTCGCGGCTCATGCAGATGGCCTCGAGAACACCCGCGTTGACCGCCTCGATCTTGGCCATGATGTTCGGCAGGTAGTTGCAGCTTTTCACCTGGGGTGCGAGAACCTCCCCGTAATTGCGCCGAGTGGCGGCGGTGATGACCTTGAGCCCCTTCTCGTAGAACTCCTCCGGGTAGAGGGCGATGGAGGCGGCGATGCAGACCACCGAGGCATTGCCGTGACACTTTCTCGGGTCCAACCCGAGATCGCCCACGCCCCGGCTCACTACAAGCCGGATGTAGGCATCACGCAGGTTGTTCCGCCGGCAGGTTTCCGCCACGATCTCCATCATTTCTTCCTTCGAGAGCGAAATGGGAAGCCAGATGGCCTTCGCGGAATCATAAAGACGATCGATGTGCTCCTCCAGCCGGAAAACCCGACCGTTGTAGGCACGAATACCCTCGAACACGCCGTCGCCGTAGAGAAAACAATGATCGAAGACCGAGACCTTCGCTTCCTCTGCGGGGACGTACTGCCCATTGAGATAGATCACCGACATGTTCGCACCCCTCCTCTGCACGTAGGAACCGTTCTTTTCTCCGACGGCACGAACGCCGCATTTGTATTATATCCCAAGACGACGAGCCGTCACCACAACAAGCTCGCCTTCCGGGCGCTCCACCGCAACCTCGCCGGAGGCAGTCCCTGCGGATCGGGCGGAACGTCAACCGATCCGCAGGAGCAGTTCCAGCGGAAGTCCTGCCACGTTACCGCAGCCGAACACCCGTCCCGAGAGACGGCAGGTCATCTCTTCCGGTGAGGGAGTTCCGAGCCGGAGGAATCGGGAGCTGCGAAACGGCGCAGGACCGGTGATCCAGCGGGCCTTCCAGGGAAGAGAATGCATCCAGGGAAGAAACGCCCTGTATCGGGCGGGACGGTCCATTCGGTGGTGATACCACAGGGTGGTCTCCTCCGGGAGCCACCCCAGTTTCTCCCACAAAAACCGCGTGCTCTCCGGATCGTTCGCCGCGAATGCCGAAGCAAGAGAAACACCTCCTCCGGAACACCCCGGCAGGGAAAGCACCCGGAATTCCCCCACACTCGGAGACAGCGCTTCCCAGGCGCGACGGGCACGCTCCAGGTCCAGCCCGAGACGGATACAGGCGGCAAGTACCGCGGTGGAATCGGGCCAGGCGTGTCCTCCGGAGCGTATTTCCAGGAAGGGAGGTGCCCCGTCGGCATCGGAAAGACCGAAGGGAGCACATCCCCGGGCTTTCATCGCCCCGATCCGGGCAGCATCCGTGGCAAGCTCTCCGCCGCATGCCACGGGCACATGCGGCGGAACGCCTCCGAGGAGAACGCGAAAAGCCCGCTCGGTTCCCGGCCCCCAGACCTCCTCGTGATCCGCTCTGGCATTGGTCCACACCACAAGAGTCGGATCCATCCAGCGTCCCGCGAGAGCTTGCAGTTCCGGGGCGACAGCACTGTTTTCGAGGACCACCGCTTCCTTGCCGGCAGGGGAATCTGTTTCCCGATATCTGGACACCTCCCGGGCCACGTGGCCCAACCACCAGCGCATCTCCTCCACATGAGCCCCCGCGGCGCGGCGAATGGTCTTTGTCCCCCCCGGTTCCAGAGAAAGGGGGGTCACTCCGGTGATGCGTGCCCACACGGCATACCCCTGCGCCGCAAGCGCGGCGGCAAGAAGGCGTACGGTGCCACTTTTTCCCCGCGTTCCCGTGACGAGAATCCGCACCGCAGGAAGCCCCTGCACGTACTCTTGCGAAAAAGGACTGCCCCGGCCGCAATCGAATCCGCTCATTCCAGCTCCCACCGGGAGAAGAGCGCCAATCCCGACGCAAAAGCGACGAGCCCCACGACGGCTCCGAG
>Ga0228536_1000540_pt1 | contig 64388 bp, 57 predicted proteins | sample SJ1Smetagenome_FD_168611 | JGI IMG/M metagenome (GOLD analysis project Ga0228536, IMG submission 168611) | Enriched culture of PCE-dechlorinating microbial communities from Ithaca, New York, USA - SJ1.S | ecosystem: Engineered > Modeled > Simulated communities (microbial... > Unclassified...
CATGGCGTCCTCCGTGTTTTCGGGTTCGTGAAGCTTCGCAACTCCTCGATACCCAAACCAGGGACGGCATGGCCACTTCCTTTTTTGTGGCCTACCTGTCAGGTGATAACCATCTCAGCACAATATAGTGAATAGTCGTGTTGTTGAGAATCGAAATCCGCCGGGACGACCATCGCCAGCGGCACAATCGAAAAGGCCCCACGGGAGCATGTCCCGGGGGGCCTTTGATGCGTTCAAGGGCGCGGCTATCTCGCCACGCGCACCAATTCGGCCAGATTCGGGCTGAACATGGCGATGGCCACAAGCGCCAGGATGATGAGCAGCTTCATCTGCATGGCCAGCTTGTCGATCTTGCCGTCGAGCTTGGAGAGATCGGCGCGTATCGAACTGAGAAGCGTGTTCACGTCAGAGGGGACGGCGCTTCCGGCCTGAGCGAGGTCGGCCGATGAGGCCGTCGTCGTTTTTCCACGGATCAGCATGGCTGTAGCGTGTGCGCCGTCCCTATCAAAGCAACCTGCACGGTGGGCTGTCCCGGCTTGGGCGCGGAAGCGGGCGGAATGTCCCGGTGGTCGTCCATGTATCCGAGCAGGGCCACATGCAGGGCGTCTTGCGCCCATTCCAGGGCCAGGGCCGGGGTGTCGCCGTAGGTGATGGCCTCGGGAACGTCCGGGAAGGTGACCATGACGTCGCCGTTGCCGAGGGTCTTCAGGATGACGGGATAGGTATACATGCTGTCTCCATGAATACGTATGCTCGATAGAATAAGCATGTCCTGGCGTCAACGGCGGGAAGCCAATAAAAGCCGCCCCGGCGGCGCGGCGTTCCGTCGGGGCGGGGGTTGGGCAATGGCCCAATTGCGGAGGGGTGTCGTTAGGTGAAAAGACGCTCTTCGGCGGCCTCGCCGTCCTGCAGGGCGTCCAGGATCTCATCCACGGCGTCCTCGCTGTCGATGCCCTTGTACCAATAGTTCTCGGGCATCACGATGACCACCGGGCCGTCCTCACACTGCTTCATGCAGCCGGTGCTGATCACCCGGGCGTCGATGTCCCGGTCCAGCACCCCTTCTTCCATGTATCCCAGAAGCGAATGCGAACCCTTCTTGTGGCAGATGCCCTTGGGTTCGCCCTTCATCCGGAAGCTGGCGCAGCACAAAATGAGATGTTTCGGCTTCTCCATGCGTGGCGTTCTCCATGCGCGCGGCTGGCGCGAAAAGGGGAGGGGGTCTCCCCCCTCCCCGGTTGATCGTTACATCTGCAGTTCGAAACTGGTCTCGGGGGCGTCGCGGTCCATGCGGTCCATGATGGCCCCGGCGATCTTCTCGATCAGCCGCAGGGCCCCCTTGTAGCCCACGGTGGGGAAGTACTGGTGCCCCATGCGGTCCAGGATCGGGAAGCCGTGGCGGATCAGCGGGATGTCCTCGTCCCGGGCCATGTGTTTGAGGTAGGTGTTGCCGATCAGAAGGTCCACGGGCTCCTGCTTGATCCACTGGTGCAAGAGGTACATGTCCGCCTGCTCGCCGTTTTTGAACTTGCAGGGATAGGTCACGTCGGCCAGCAGGGCCTTCATGCGCTCCTCGAAGAGCTTGCCGCCGGTTCCCGACACCACGTAGGCCGGGATCATGCCCAGGGTCAGAAGCAGTTCCACCATGGGCAGGATCTGGTCGGGGTCGCCGGCCAGGGCCACCTTCTTGCCGTGCAGGTACTGGATGTAGTCGGAGATGGCGTCCACCACCTGGCCGCGTTCGAAATCCACGGCGGCCGGGACCGCGACCCCGGCCATCTTGCGCAGGGCGTCCACGAAGCGGTCCGTGGCCTGGATGCCGATGGGCAGGTCGAGGATCTTGCCCGGCACCTTGAATTCGGCGTCCAGGTAGTTCACGGCGTCGGCCGTGCCCCAGCGCCCAAGGCCGATGCTGCCTGCGGCGTCGCCCATGGCGGCCACCTCTTCGGGGGTGGTCCCGTACTTGGGGAACATCTCGTAGGTGCCGGTCAGGGGGCCGTTGACCACGCCGTCCGTGTCCGGGACCAGGACGATCTCGACCCCGAGCAGGCCGCACAGGCGGCGTATCTCGGCCATGTCCGAGGGTTCGCAGAAGCCGGGGATGATGTTGATCTTGCCGTTGGGCGTGCCGGTCTTTTTGGCGAAGCCCTTGAGGATGCCCTTGACCATGTTGGCGTAGCCCGTGACGTGGGTGCCGACATAGCTTGGGGTGTTGCAGTAGATGATGTGTTTGCCGTCCGGCACCTTGCCGTCGTCCTTGGCCTTTTGCGAGATCTGGCGCAGGTCGTCGCCGATGGTCTCGGACAGGCAGGTGGTGTGCACGGCGATGACGTCGGGCTCGTAGATGGTGAAGATGTTGTCGATGGCCTGGAGCAGGTTGGACTGTCCGCCGAAGACCGAGGAGCCTTCGGTGAAGGAGCTGGTGCCGGCCACGATGGGTTCCTTGTAGTGCCGGGTCAGGGTGGAGCGGTGGTAGGCGCAGCACCCCTGCGACCCGTGGCTGTGCGGCATGCAGCCGCGCACGCCCAGGGCGGCGTACATGGCCCCGATGGGCTGGCAGGTCTTGGCCGGATTGACGGTGAGCGCCGAGCGCTCCTTGATCTCCGGGGTGGTGTGTCTGAGAAGGGCCATAATGTCTCCCTCGTGATCGGGGTTTGGTGCTTAGCCCGCCACGTAGGCGGCTTCGAGTTCGGGGCCGTTGTCGTTCCAGGGGGCCGTGATCAGGCTCCAGACCGTGGTGTTCACCAGGCGGTCGATCTCGTGGTACCAGTTGACGGCGCCGGCGAACCCGGCATAGGGGCCGCCCATGTCGTAGTTGTGCAACTGCTTGAGCGGCACGCCCATCTTCTGGATGATGTACTTTTCCTTGATGCCGGCGCAGAAGATGTCCGGCTTCAAGAGCTCGATGATCCGGTGCGTCTCGTACTGGTTGATGTCGTCGATGATCATGGCCTCTTTTTTCATCTCGCCGATCATGCCCTCGTAAACCTTGAAACGCACGTCCCGGTCCTCCAGGGCCTTGAGCTGTTCCGGGGTCTTGCGGGGTTGAAAGCGCACGGGATCGGGCTCGATCTCCAGTTCCTCGATGTTGCGCGAATCGGCATCCACCTTGATGGTGGGCAGCACCTGACGGCCTTCGTAGTCGTCGCGGTGGGCGAACTCGTACCCGGCGGCCAGGGTCTCCATGCCGATCTCGCGGAACAGTTCCTGGTAGTGGTGGGCCCGGGAGCCGCCGACGAACAGCATGGCCGTCTTGCCCGTGGTGCGGGGCCGGACCTCGGCCGCGGCGGCCTTCACCGCGGGCATCTCCTCGGCGATGACCTGCTCCACCCGGGCCATGAGCTCGGGGTCTTCGAAGTAGGCCGCGATGCGGCGCAGGGACTTGGCCGTGGCCTCGGCCCCGATGAAGTTGACCTTCATCCAGGGGATGCCGAACTTGGTCTCCATCATCTCGGCCACGTAGTTGAGGGACCGGTGGCACATGACGGTGTTGAGGTCGGCGTGGTGGGCCTGGCGGAACTGGTCGATGGTGGAGTTGCCCGAGAAGGTGGCCAGAAGGGTGATGCCGCACTTCTCGAAGATACGTTCGATCTCGAAGGCGTCGCCGCCGATGTTGTATTCGCCGAGCAGGTTGATCTTGTACGTGCCTTCGACCGGGGTGTCGTCCGTGCCGATGACGTGCCGGAAGATCTGGTTGTTGGCGATGTGGTGCCCGGCGGACTGGGAGACGCCCTTGTAGCCCTCGCAGGAGTTGGCGAACACGGTGATGCCCAGTTCTTCCTGCATCTGGCGGGTCACGGCGTGGATGTCGTCGCCGATGAGCCCCACGGGACAGGTGGCGAAGACCGAGATGCTCTTGGGCTTGAAGTTGTCGTAGGCCTCTTTAATGGCCGCGCGCAGTTTTTTCTCGCCGCCGAAGACGATGTCGTTTTCGGTCATGTCCGTGGAGAAGCAATAGGGGATGTAGTTGTCGCCGTCGGGGCCGGCGTCGGTCTGGTTGCGGCGGGTGAGCCAGGAATAGAAGCCGCAGCCGATGGGGCCGTGGGTCAGGTTGACGATGTCCCGGGTGGGCCCCAGGACCACGCCCTTGCAGCCCGCATAGGTGCAGCCGCGCTGGGTGAGGATGCCGGGGATGGTGCGGACGTTGGCCTGGATGACGGGAATGTCCTCGCCGCCCCCGGCCCCTGGGACGATGGCCTTGTCGCGCTTGCGCGCGACCTTGGTGGGCATCTTGTCCAGGAGCTCCTTTTTGAGCTCTTCCAGGTTTTTGGGAGTCGTGCTCATCTTCATAACCTCGTTGGTCTTTGTGTCCTTGGTCCGGGCCGGCCGCAGGCGATGGCCTCGCCGCGCCTCAGGAGACGGCGGCCTCGCCGGCCTCGCCCGTGCGCACCCGAACCGAATCGCCGATGGGCATGACCATGATCTTGCCGTCCCCGGCCCTGCCGGTTGTGTTGACGCCCATGATGGTGTCCACGACCTTTTGCACGTCGGCGTCGGGAACCACCACGGTGACGATGCGTTTGGGGTACAGGCGGCCCTTGGTGCCCAGGAGCGCGATGGCCTCCTCGTTGCCCTCGGCCGCGCCCGCCAGGACCTCCTGATTGATCAGGCCGCGTCCCCGGCCCAGGCACTCCAGGGCCACGAAGGCCGGCAGGCCCGCATCGGCCAGGGCCTTCTTGGTCTGGTTCATCTTGTTCATGCGGATGATCGCCATGACTTCCTTCATGACCGTCTCCTTAGGATTCCTTCGTGCCGGAAGATATGGTGTACATCTCCTCCACGGGGCTGACGAAGATCTTGCCGTCGCCGAAGGAGCCCTGCTTGCCGGTGCGGGCGCTCTCCATGATGGTCTTGATGACGTAGTCCTTGTCGTCGTCTTTCACCACGCAGATGAGCATGACTTTGGGGATCTCGTCGTAGTGGATCTCGCCGATCTTTATGCCGCGCTGCTTGCCGCGCCCGGCCACGTTGAACTTGGTCACGGCCGGGAATCCGGCGTCCATGAGGGCGGAAAGGACGTCGTCGGTTTTTTCGGGGCGCACGATGGCTCTCACCATGGTCAGCATGTCATGTCTCCTTGTCGGTTTCCGTTGCGGCCCGTATCGGGCCGTGTCCCGCGCGGCATGTGTGGATTGTGCCGCAAGCCTGGTCGCGCGGGGCCGGAAGGGTGCTCCGGCCGTCTGTATTTTCAGCGAAAGTGTGGTCGAAATGTCCGCCGCGCTGTGCGTTCCGGGGCCGCCGTGGCCATGCCGGGGCGCTTTTCCCTGGTGGACCGTCGCGGGGGCGCGGTCTGTGCGCCGCGTCCCCCGCCGTGCTCACGAGGGAGGTCGAACCGTGTTTTCACATCCCGCCGCGTCTGCCTCGGGCCCGCCTAGTTGGCGATGCCGAAATCGATCAACAGCTTTTCCAGCTTGTTGATTTCCAGGGGCTTGGGGATCACGAACATCTCGTTGGCGTCGATCTTTTGGGCCAGGGCGCGGTATTCGTCGGCCTGGGGATGGCTCGGATCGTAGTCGATGACCGTCTTGCGATGGATCTCGGCCTTCTGCACCATGTTGTCGCGGGGCATGAAGTGGATCATCTGGGTGCCGAGCTGGCGGCACAGTTCCTCGATCATCTCCTTTTCGTTGTCCACCTTGCGGCTGTTGCAGATGATGCCGCCCAGGCGCACGCCGCCGGTGTCGGCGTACTTCACGATGCCCTTGCAGATGTTGTTGGCGGCGTACATGGCCATCATCTCGCCGGAACAGACGATGTAGATCTCCTCGGCCTTGCCGTCGCGGATCGGCATGGCGAAGCCGCCGCAGACCACGTCGCCCAGGACGTCGTAGAAGGCGTAGTCGAGCTTTTTGTCTTCCTCGTAGGCCCCGAGCTGCTCGAGCAGGTTGATGGAGGTGATGATGCCCCGGCCGGCACAGCCCACGCCGGGTTCGGGACCGCCGGACTCGGTGCACATGATGCCGCCGAAGCCTTCCTTGAGAATGTCGTCGAGCTCCACGTCCTCGCCTTCCTCGCGCAGGGAGTCGAGGACCGACTTCTGGGCCAGCCCGTGCAGGAGCAGGCGGGTGGAGTCGGCCTTGGGGTCGCAGCCGACCACCATGACCTTCTTGCCCATCTCGGCCAGCCCGGCCACCGTGTTCTGTGTGGTGGTGGATTTGCCGATGCCGCCCTTGCCGTAAATCGCTATCTTGCGCATTGAAGTACCTCCCGTCGCGGTGTGAGTGATGCGGCGTTAGGGCAAGAGCTGTGCCAAGGTTTGATGTTTTTGTTAAAATGCCGTGAAAACAGATTGTTAGGTGTGTTGCCGGGAGGAGGGCGGGGCCGGCCGGCCCGGGAAACGGCGACAATTCTGTAGGGGGTGGGCCAACAAAAATGTAGGGAATCTGGCGGCGGGCCGGGCGGGGTCGCGGGACATCCCCGCCCGCGGGGCCTGGCATACGGATGCGATGGGCCCGGGGGGCGGAAAAAAAGCGGGAGAGGTGGTTGCCGAACCGGGTTTGGGGATTTATCTCCCGGGTGGCGGCCGTTTGCCGCGGGGGGGACCGTGCTGCGGGGCATGGCCTTTTGCGCGTGGACAGACCGGTCCCGGCCGTGATATGTTGAAAAGTGCTCTACGCGGCATCCATCATCCCGCGCCCAACCCCGGATCATGAAATCCCCTGGAGGATCACGGTTTGAATAGTTTCGCGAAAAACATCATGCTTTGGGCGGCCATTTCCCTGGTCATGGTCGTCCTGTTCAATCTTTTCAACCAGCCCCAGTCGCCCAGCGCCAGATTCTCCTATTCCGAGTTCGTCCAGAAGGTGACCTCCGGCGAGGTGGTTTCGGTCAAAATTCAGGGCCGCAAGATCAGCGGCGTAACCTCCGACGGCAGCAAGTTCATGACCTACACCCCGGAGGATCCGGGCATGGTGGGCATGCTCATGCAGAACAAGGTGCAGGTCATGGCCGAGCCCGAGGAGGAGTCGCCCTGGTACATGACGCTGCTCATCTCCTGGTTCCCCATGCTGCTCCTCGTCGGCGTGTGGATTTTTTTCATGCGCCAAATGCAAAACGGCAGCGGCCGGGCCATGTCCTTCGGCCGGTCCCGGGCCCGGATGATCTCCCAGGAACAGACCAAAATCACCTTCGAGGACGTGGCCGGGGTGGACGAGGCCAAGGAAGAGCTGTCCGAGGTGGTGCAGTTTCTGTCCGATCCCAAGCGGTTCACCCGCCTGGGCGGGCGCATCCCCAAGGGCGTGCTGCTGGTCGGCTCCCCGGGCACGGGCAAGACGCTTTTGGCCCGGGCCGTGGCCGGCGAGGCCGGGGTGCCCTTTTTCTCCATTTCCGGTTCCGACTTCGTGGAGATGTTTGTCGGCGTGGGCGCGGCCCGGGTGCGCGACCTGTTTTTGCAGGGCAAGAAAAGCGCCCCCTGTCTGATCTTCATCGACGAGATCGACGCCGTGGGCCGCCAGCGCGGCGCGGGCCTGGGCGGCGGGCATGACGAACGCGAACAGACCCTAAACCAGCTTCTGGTGGAGATGGACGGCTTCGAGTCCAACGAGGGGGTCATCCTCATCGCCGCCACCAACCGTCCGGACGTCCTGGACCCGGCCCTTTTGCGCCCGGGCCGCTTCGACCGCCAGGTGGTGGTGCCCACCCCGGACGTGCGCGGCCGGAAGCGCATCCTGGAAGTCCATACCCGCAAGACCCCGCTCAATCCCGGCGTGGATCTGGAGGTTCTGGCCCGGGGGACGCCGGGATTTTCGGGCGCCGACCTGGAGAACCTGGTCAACGAGGCCGCGCTCCAGGCCGCCAAGGTGGGCAAGGACCACGTGGCCATGGAGGATTTCGAGCACGCCAAGGACAAGGTGCTCATGGGCAAGGAGCGCAGAAGCCTCATCCTCTCGGACGAGGAGAAGCGCACCACGGCCTATCACGAGGCCGGACACGCCCTGGTGGCCCGGAGCCTGCCCGGCACCGACCCCATCCACAAGGTGTCCATCATCCCGCGCGGCATGGCCCTGGGCGTCACCATGCAACTGCCCACGGACGACCGCCACAATTATTCCAAGGAATACCTGGACAAGTCCCTGTGCGTGCTCATGGGCGGCCGGGTGGCCGAGGAACTGGTGCTCAACCAGCTCACCACCGGGGCCGGCAACGACATCGAACGAGCCACCAACATGGCCCGCAAGATGGTCTGCAAGTGGGGCATGAGCAAGGAGCTTGGGCCCCTGTCCTACGGCGAACGCGACGACGAGATCTTTTTGGGCAAGGATCTGGTGCACCACAAGAACTTCAGCGACGAGACCTCCCGGCGCATCGACGCCGAGGTCCGCAAGATCGTGGAGGACGCCTACGCCCGGGCCCAGGCCATCCTGACCGCGAACATGGATATCCTGCACGCCATCGCGGCGGCCCTGCTGGAGCGCGAGACCATCTCCGGGGCCGACATCGATCTGATCATGCGCGGCGAACCCCTGCCGCCCCAGGACGCCCCGGCCCCCAGTGGCGGCCAATCCGGCCCGTCTGGCCAATCCGGCCAATCCGGCCCGTCCGGTTCGGCCACGTCCCAGGCCGGACCCGGTCCCGAATCCGGCGCCGCGTCCGAGGAATTCTCCCTGGAGCCGGGGGACGATGCTTCCGAGAAAGCTCCGGGCGTAGCCCCTGGAAGTGCCGGTAGCGCCGAAAACGATGCGACAAAGCCCCGCGAACCGTCGTGAGACCGTCCCTGGCAGTGCCGTGAAGACAGCGGATCCGTCCGATACGGCCACGAGGCGCCCGGGAGGGTCCGCCCCTGGCAGCCCTGAAACGGCGGCGACCGGAGTTCCGGCCGCCGTCTTACGCTTCGGGCCGGGCCCCGTGTGGCGCGTGGGCGGCCGGGAGGGCGGGATCGCCCTGACGCCCGACCCCTTCCTGGTGGCGGGCATCCTCAACGTCACCCCGGACTCCTTTTACGACGGCGGCGTCCACGCCACCCGCGACACCGCCCTGGCCCACGGTCTTGCCCTTGGCCGGGCCGGTGCGGACATGGTGGACGTGGGCGGCCAGTCCACCCGGCCCGGAAGCGATCCCGTGCCCGAGGCGGTGGAGCTGGACCGGGTGGTTCCGGTGGTGCGCGAACTGGTCCGGGCCTTCGCCGATCCGGCCTTCGCCGTCGCCCCGGCCGATGGCCAGGGACTTTTCCCGCCGGCGGTCCCTCGTCCCCTGGTGTCCGTGGACACCTCCCGGGCCGCCTGCGCCGCCGCCTGCCTGAAGGCCGGGGCGGCGATCGTCAACGACGTGTCGGCGCTTTCCGGCGACCCCGGGCTGCTGGACGTGCTGGTCCAGTACCGGCCGGGCTACGTGCTCATGCACAGCCAGGGCACCCCCAAGACCATGCAGGCGGCCCCGGCCTACGGCGACGCGGCCGACGAGGTGCTGGCCTTTTTCGAGCGCGGATTGGCGCGCCTGACCGCCGCCGGGCTTCCCGAGGAGCATGTGGCCCTGGATCCGGGCATCGGGTTCGGCAAGCTTTTATCCCACAACCTGGAGCTCTTGCGCGCCCTGCCGCGTTTCGCCGCCCTGGGGCGGCCGGTCTATCTGGGGCTGTCCAACAAGTCCCTGTTTCAGGGCCTTTTCGGGCTGGACGTGGCGGAGCGCGGCCCGGTCACCATGACCGCCACGGCCCTTTGCGGGGTGCGCGGGGCCCATGTCCACCGGGTGCACGACGTGGCCGCGGCCCGGCAGGCCCTGGCCTTGGCCCGGGAGATCTTTTTTCACCGCGACCGCGTCGCCGGGGGCGGGGCCGGAGTCGGATCAGGAGTAGGGGAGGGAAAGCCGTGAACCTCGTCCAGTGGTGGAACAACCTGCATTTCACATGGCGCGAGCTTCTCGACATCGCCATCGTGACCTTCATCTTCTACCGGGCCATCCTGCTGGTCAAGGGCACCCGGGCCGTGTCCATCATGCACGGCTTCCTGCTCATCATCATCATCTACTACGTCTCCGGCGAATTCGGCCTCAACACCCTGCACTGGCTTCTGACCAACTTTCTGGGCTCCATCTTCCTGGTGGTCATCATCCTGTTCCAGGCCGACATCCGGCGCGCCCTGTCCACCATGGGCACGGGGCTCTTCTGGAAGCGGGTCAGGCGCTCCGAGACCGCCGAGCACCTGGTGCACGAGGTGGTGCTGGCGGTCTTTCGCATGGCCCGGGCCAGGACCGGGGCGCTCATCGTCTTCGAGCGGGACATCCTTTTGGGGGACGTGGTCCAGCGCGGGGTGGACATCTCCGCATCAATCACCAAGGAGCTTCTGCTCACCATCTTCTACCCCGGAACGCCCCTGCATGACGGGGCCGTGGTGGTCAGCCGCGACCGCGTGGCCGCCGCCGGCTGCATCCTGCCCCTGGCTGCGGTGGCCGGGCTCGACTCGGATTTCGGCACCCGGCACCGGGCGGCCCTGGGCATCACCGAAGAATCCGACGCCCTGGCCGTGGTGGTGTCCGAGGAACGCGGGGTGGTGTCCTTGGCTGAGAACGGCGAGATCACCTCCTGCGTGGACGAGGCGGCCCTCAAGGACAAGCTGTGGGACGTGTGGGGGCGGCGGATATGAAATCCAACTGGCAGCAGCTTCTTTTGGCCTTCGTGCTGGCCGTCTTTTGTTGGTACTTGGTCACGGGACGGGAGAAGGTGGACAGCTGGGTGCCCATGAAGGTGGAGATGTCCGGCATGCCCGACGGGCTGTTCATCAAGGGCGGCATGCTCGGTTCCGTCGAGGTTCTCGTGCGCGGGCCGCGCGGCATGGTGCGCAAGATCGAGGAGAGCCAGCTGGTCTATCCCCTGAACTTGAGCCGCATCACCCAGGGCAAGAACGTGATCGGCCTGGACCCGTCCAGCATTCCCATCTCCAGGGTTTTCGACGTGGTGGAGATACGCCCCTCGCGCATCGAACTCGACGTGGAGCGCCGCGTCACCCGGGACGTCCCCATCAAGCCCGTGCTGGGGTCGCCGGTGCCCGAGGGGCATGTGTTGGCCGGAACCCGGGTGCGGCCGGAAACCGCCCGGATCACGGGGGCGGAAAAGGCCGTCGCCGCCATCGAGGACATCCGCACCAATCCCCTGACGTTTGGCGCAAGCCCCGGCCCCATGGTCGAGGAGCGGGTGGGCCTGGACATCCCCGAGGGCCTTGAGGCCTCGCCGCTGTCGGCCATGGTCACCCTGCATTTCGCCCCGCGCCTGGGCGAGGCCACGGTGCGGGTGCCCGTGCGGGCCTATCCCCCGGAGCGGGTGGAGATCGGCCAGAAGACCGTGACCCTTCGCATCAAGGGGCCGGTGCAGCTTTTAAACGACAAGGGGTTCGAGGATCTGGTCGAGGCCCGGGTGGACATCAAGCCCGGCACAGAGGTGGGGCGGCACGAACTGCCCTACCAGGTTCGGATGCCCCAGGGCTGCGAACTGCTCGAGGCCCGCCCGGACAAGGTCGCCATTACCATCAAATAAGCGGGGCGGCTTTTTCCATGCGCGCATGCACCATCGGCGGGGTGAGGTACCGTTTTCCGGAGCTGGCCGGGCTTTTGGCCAAGGCCACGCCGCATCGGTCGGGGGACGCCCTGGCCGGAGTGGCCGCCGGCAGCGAGGCCGAACGTGTGGCGGCCCGGTTCGTTCTGGCCGACACGCCCCTTGCGGCCTTCCTGGACGATCCGCTGATCCCCCCCGAGATCGACGAAGTCACCCGGCTCATCCTGGAGTCCCACGACCGGGCCGCCTTTGCCCCGGTATCGGCCATGAGCGTGGGGCAGTTTCGGGACTGGCTGTTGTCCGAGGCCGCCTCGGGCGCGGCCCTGGCGGCCCTGGCCCCCGGGCTGACCCCGGAGATGGCGGCGGCCGTGTCCAAGATCATGCGCAACCAGGATCTGATCCTGGTGGCCGCAAAAATCAGCAATACCGCCGCCTTCCGCACCACCGTCGGCCTGCCCGGCCGGTTGTGCTCCCGCCTCCAGCCCAACCACCCCACGGATGATCCGGCAGGCATCCTGGCCTCGGCCATCGACGGGCTGATCCTTGGCAGCGGCGACGCCTGCATCGGCATCAATCCGGCCACGGACAGCCCGGCCAACGTGCAGCGCCTGCTCGACATGCTCGAGGAATTGCGGGAGCGTTACGCCATCCCCGCCCAGAGCTGCGTATTGACCCACGTGACCACGACCCTTGAGCTGATGCGCCGGGGCGCGCCCGTGGATCTGGTCTTCCAGTCCATCGGCGGCACCCAGGCCGTCAATACCAGCTTCGGGGTGAACCTGGCCCTTCTGGCCGAGGCCCGGGACGCGGCCCTGTCCCTCGGGCGCGGCACCGTGGGCCGAAACGTCATGTACTTCGAGACGGGCCAGGGGTCGGCCCTGTCCGCCGGGGCCCATCACGGCGTGGACCAGCAGACCCTGGAGGCCCGGGCCTACGGCGTGGCCAGGGCGTTTGACCCCCTGTTGGTGAACACCGTGGTGGGGTTCATCGGCCCGGAATACCTCTACGACGGCAGGCAGATCATCCGGGCCGGGCTTGAGGACGTCTTTTGCGGCAAGCTCCTGGGCCTGCCCATGGGGGCGGACGTGTGCTACACCAACCACGCCGAGGCCGACCAGGACGACATGGACGTGCTTGCGACCCTGCTTGGCGTGGCCGGGTGCGCCTTCGTCATCGGCGTGCCCGGGGCCGACGACATCATGCTCAATTACCAGAGCACCTCGTTCCATGACGTCCTGTACCTGCGCCGGGTGCTTGGACTGCGGCCCGCCCCGGAGTTCGAGGCCTGGCTTGCGGCCATGGGCCTTGTCGACGACCGGGGGCGGCCCCGGGGCGTCGGTCCCGGACACCCCTTGCTGGAGTTGCCCCATGTCCCGCGCTGACACCCCGGACGGCCCGGCCCCCGCGCCATCCGGAAAAAGGCCCTCCGAGACGTCCGCCACCCCGCCTGAAACCGCCGGACACGGCGCCGCGGCGGAAACATCCGGCGAGGGCCCGAACCTGACCCGGTTCACTGCCGCCCGGGTAGCCATGGGGATGGCCGGGGTCAGCCTGCCCACGGCGGCGCATCTGGCCTTTTTGGCCGACCATGCCATGGCCCGGGACGCCGTGCACCAGCCGGTGGACGTGCCCGGGCTGCTGGGGCAGCTCGACGCCGCAGGGCTGCCGTGCCTGCCGCTTCGCAGCCGGGCGCGGGATCGCCGGGAATACCTGCTGCGGCCTGACCTGGGACGCCGTCTCGACGACGATTCGGCGGCCATGGTGGCCCGGGCGGCCCACGCGCGGTCCCTGGACGGGGTGGAGCATCCCGAACTGGCCCTGGTGGTGGCCGACGGGCTGTCGGCCCCGGCGGTGATGCGGCAGGCCGCGCCGTTTCTGCGGGAGTTTCTGCCCCTGTGCCGCAGCCGGGGCGTCCGTCTGGCCATGGGGACGTACGTGGGGTTCGGCCGGGTGGCCGTGGCCGACGAGATCGGGGAATTGTGCCGGGCCAAGGCCACGGCGATCCTTATCGGCGAACGTCCGGGCCTGACCTCACCGGACAGCCTGGGCGTCTACCTGACGTTTGCCCCCAGGGTGGGCAATACCGACGAGCGGCGCAACTGCATCTCCAACATCCGCCCCCAGGGGCTGCCCCACGCCGAGGCGGCCGCCACCCTGGACCATCTGCTCTCCCTGGCCCTTGCGCGGCAACTGACCGGGGTCATGCTCAAGGACGACCGGCCCCTGGCCGCCGCCGGGGTGGCCGTGGGCGTGCTGGGGGCGCTTGCGGGAAAAGGGGATCGCCGGGGGGACGGGGTGTCCTGAGCCCGGCCTTTCGTCCGGGGCCGGGGGAACCATGCTGTCCGGGGACGTGCCAGGAGTTGTTTCGAGGAATGCGGCCGGCCGGGGAGCGGTGTCCGCCACGGGCCAATGAAGAAGCCGGGAGCGATCCCGGCCGTGTTTTTTGTGCTGGATTTCGCTGCCCGCGTCTATTCGTAGCGGATCTCTTCCTCCTTGATGATCTGGAAGGCCTTGTTGGACTTGACCTGCCCCGGGATGCCCTGGAATTTGCGCACGCCCTGTATTTCGGCCTCGAGAAGGTCGTCCTCGTCGTTATTGAGCATCAAGATGTCGCCGGGCTTGAGGCTCAAAAGTTGGCGGCCGGTGATCTGGGTCTCGCCGAAGCGGATGACCATCTCCACCGGGGTTTCCATGAGCCGCTCCTTGAAGCGCGAGATCCAGGCGTGATCCACCTCCAGGCGCTCGGTCTGGAACGAGGCGTACAGCTTGGAGCGGATGGGCTCGATGGTGGCGTAGGGCAGGCAGACGATGAGCGACCCGATGGCGTTTTCCAGTTCCACCTCGAAGGTGACCACCACCACCACGTCGCTCGGGGGCACGATGGCCGCGAACTGGGGGTTGACCTCCGAACGCACCAGTTCGATATGCACCTCGTGCACCGGGGCCCAGGATTCCTCCATGTTTTCCAGGGCGATGCGCACCACCTTGCTGATGATGGCCTGCTCGATGGGGGTGAAGTCCCGGCCCTCGATCTTGGGCTGGCTGCCGGCGCCTCCGAAAAAGCTTTCCACCATGGCGAACACCAGCCTGGAGTCCACCACCAGGATGGCGTTGCCGCGAAGCGGATCGAGCTTGAAGATGTTGATGGAGGTGGGCACGGGCAGGGAACGCATGAAGTCCCCGAACTTGGACATGTCGATGGAGATGGGGTTGACGTCGGCCCTTTTGCGCATGGCGTTGGCCAGGGCGTTGGAGGCCAGGCGGGCGAAGCGGTCGTTGATGATCTCAAGGACCGGCATCCGGCCCCGGATGATGCGGTCCTGGTTGGACAGGTCGAAGACCACCACCCCGGTGTCGTCCTCCAGGATGTCCGACTCGGCCTCGATTTCGCCTCCCGAGAGACCGCGCAACAGCGCATCGACCTCGTCCTGGTCCAGTATCTTGCTCATGGTCCGCAGTCCTTCGCTGTCATGATCCGTCCCTGTCGCCGTCACGCCGCGCCGTGAACCGGGCCTTGCGACAGATGCCCGGGCGGTCTGCGGAACAGCGCCTTCGGCGAAACGCTACCTTCGGCGAAAAAAAAAGTCCACCCGCATGGCTGCGGCCGGACTTTTTCCGCGACCGGCCCAGGGCCGGGTCAAAACGTGAAATTGAGGCCCAGGTTTCCGCCCAGGGCGCTCAGGCCGTTTTTGTCGAAGGTGCCGATATGCTGGTAGCGTCCGGCCAGCTTGATGTTGAAGCCCTCGGTGATCTTGACGGTGGCTCCCAGTTCGGCCTGCTCGGTGACGCTGTACTGCATGCCCCGGTAGGGAACCTTGCGGTCGGCCCACAGCCCGCCCGCCCCGGCTCCCACGAAAAAGGAGGCCTGGTCCGAGGCGGCCATGTGCCAGCGGGCCATGAGGCTGCCGCCGAACGCCGTGGCGGCGTCTTTCTTGGCGGCCATTCCAATGCCTGTGGCGTCGATTTTCTGCTGGTCGATGTAGTAGCCCAGGCCTTCGGCCTCAAGGGACAGATTGTCCACGACGAAATAACCCAGGGCGCCGCCGTAGGTGGCGATCACGTTCACATGGTCGTCGAAGGTGCCGTAGACGCCTCCCCGGGGTTCCAGGTAGGCGGTTCCGGCCTTGAACTCCTGAGCCGCCGCATAGACGGTGGTCATGCCCAGGACAAGGCCTGTGACAGCCAGAAAAAGCAGTGTGTTGCGCAGACGCCGTTCCATGTTCCTCCCCCTGTTTCGCGTAGGATTCGTTTCAATCAGGACCATGTTTCACTTGAAGTCGAATTCGATATGCAAAATAAATACCAGTTTGTCTGTCGCCACATGAGGCATATTTCAGTCAGTATTTTCGAGATGTTACGAAGGAGAGGACGTCCTTCGAAGCGCTTGCGCCGGATTGGGACGGAAATAACGGCCCACTGATTGAGAAAGTGAAAGACGCCCGGTATATGGCGTCAACGGACTCCGGGAGTGGGGCGGGCGATCCCGCCGGGGGGCTGGAGAGGAGAGTCCGGGCGGACGATTTTTTCGTGCCGCAACGGCGACATGGCTCAAAATCCACGCCGGACGCGGATTTCCGGTGAATCGCCGCCTCCTTTTGGGTTGTCATTCCCCCGGGGTTGTCATAAAAGTCCGACACCCCGCGAGTGACAATGGCGGTTTTTCTGAGACGTCGCGGCGGCGTGCTCTGAGACATCTTATTACAATAATACGCTGTGGAGAAGATGATGCTTATTGGAATTCCAAAGGAAATCAAAACATTGGAGAACCGGGTGTCCATGACCCCGGGGGCTGTGGAAACCCTGGTACGGCGCGGACACGAGGTTCTGGTGGAGTCCGGGGCGGGCAAGGGCAGCGGGCTGCCCGACGAGCAGTATGCGGCCGCCGGGGCGAAACTGACCGACGCCGCCGGGGCCTGGGGCGCAGACATGGTCATCAAGGTCAAGGAGCCCATCGCCTCGGAATACCAATACCTGCGCAAGGGCCTGCTGCTTTTCACCTACCTGCACTTGGCCGCCGACAAACCCCTGACCGAGGAACTGCTCAAGTCCGGAACCATCGGCATTGCCTACGAGACCGTGCAGCTTCCCGGCGGCGGGCTGCCGCTGCTTCTGCCCATGAGCGAAGTGGCCGGGCGCATGGCCCCCCAGGTGGGTTCGCACCATCTGGAAAAATCCCAGGGCGGCCGCGGCCTTCTTTTAGGCGGCGTGCCCGGCGTGCCCCAGGCCTCGGTGGTCATCCTGGGCGCGGGCGTGGTGGGCACCAACGCGGCCAAGATCGCCATGGGCATGGGCGCCCAGGTCACGGTGCTCGACGTGAACCATTCCCGCCTGCAATATCTCGACGACATTTACCAGGGCCGCATCGTCACCGTGTCCTCCAATGAGCCCAACGTCCGCAAGGCCGTGACCTACGCCGACCTGCTCATCGGCGCGGTGCTCATCACCGGGGCCAAGGCTCCCCGCCTGGTGACCCGGGACATGATCGGGACCATGAAGGAAGGCTCGGTCATCGTGGACGTGGCCGTGGACCAGGGCGGCTGCGTGGAGACCATCAAGGCCACCACCCATGCCGCGCCCACCTATGTGGTGGACGGCGTGGTGCACTACGGCGTGGCCAACATGCCGGGCGCGGTGCCGCGTACCTCCACCTACGCCTTGTGCAACCAGACCCTGCCCTATGCCATGAAGCTGGCCCAAAACGGCGTGGACGCCCTGCGCCAGGACCGCTCCCTGGCTCTGGGCCTGAACACCTATCTGGGCGAATTGACCTACGGGGCCGTGGGCGAGGCCTTCGGCATGCCCTCGGTCACGGTGGAGAAGGTTCTGGGCCAGGCCTAGACGGCAATCGCATCGTCCGGGCGCGGGGGAAGCGACGGAATCTCCACGTCCGGACGGTGATCGGCTGTGACGCAAAAGGCGGCCGGATTTTCACAAAATTGTCTTTTTTGTCGAAAAAGGGATTTCCTTCCAAGGGAAGTTAGGGTAGAGGCTGGTCTCGGTGCGGAGTTGTTAACTCTTTGAAATGAAGCGAGAACAGGAGGTTTGCATGAAAAAGTCCCTGCTTGGCGCCCTGGCGCTGGTCCTTTTGACGGCATTGCCCGCGTTTGCCGCCGACAGCATCAAACTCGGGTTCAATATTCCCATGACCGGCGACATCCCGGACGTGGGCGAGTCCTCAAAAAATTCGGCCGAGATGCTCAAGAAAAAAATCAACGATGCCGGCGGCATCGAAATCGGCGGCAAGAAGTACACCCTGGAATTCGTGTACGAGGACAACGAGTCCAAGGCCGAATCCGCCCTGTCCGCCGCCCGCAAGCTCATCACCCAGGACAAGGTGCTGGGCATCATCGGACCCCAGTCCAGCAAGCAGGCCGTGCCCGCCGGTGAGGCCTCCAACGAGCTGAAGACCCCCATGATCTCCCCCTGGTCCACCAACCCCAACACCACCAAGGGCCGCCCCTTCGTCTTCCGCGGCTGCTTCCTGGACACCTTCCAGGGCCCCGTGGCCGCCAAGTTCGCCACCGAGGAATTCGGCGCCAAAAAGGCCGCCGTGCTCTACGACATCGCCAGCGACTATCCCAAGGGCCTGGCCGAGGACTTCAAGGCCGCCTTCGAGAAGATCAACGGCCCCGGCTCCGTGGTGGCCTTCGAGACCTTCACCACCAAGGACGTGGACTTTTCGGCCCAGCTGACCAACATCGCCAAGTCCGGCGCCGACGTGCTGTTCACCCCGCAATATTACAATGAAGTGCCGCTGATCGTGAAGCAGGCCAAGTCCATGGGCTTCAACAAGCCGGTCCTGGGCAGCGACTCCTGGGGCAGCGGCGACCTGATGGGCCTGTGCGGCGACGACTGCAAGGGCCTGTTCTTCGTCACCCACTACGCCGCCGCCGGCGCCAAGGGCAAGACCAAGGAATTCATCGACGAGTACACCACCCTGTACAAGAAGACCCCTGACGACGTGGCCGCCCTGACCTGGGACTCCATCAACCTGATGCTCGACGGCATCAAGCGCATGGGCCCCATCACCGGCGACATGGACAAGGACCGCGACGCCCTGCGCGCGGCCATGACCGCCACCAAGGACTTCGACGGCATCACCGGCCAGATGTCCTTCAATCCCGAAGGCGACCACGACCCGGTCAAGTGCGCCGTGGTGGTCAAGATCGACGACGAGGGCAAATTCGGCTTCTACAAGTCGGTGTGCCCGAACTAATCCATCATGTCGCTTCCCGGCCCGGGAATCCGCTTCCCGGGCCGGGTCGTGATCTTCATCCCATCGCCGGGGGGACAGGCCGTTGCTGCAATCGTTTATTCAAAATATCTTCAATGCCCTGCAGTGGGGGAGCTTTTATTCCCTCATCGCCCTGGGCTACTGTCTCGTCTACGGCGTACTGCTCCTGATCAACTTCGCCCACGGCGACATCTTCATGGTCGGGGCGTACATCGCGTTTTACGTGTGCATGCTCTTTTTGGGCAAGTTCGGGATCATTCCCGGCATGCCCGGCTGGTTGGTCCTGGCCCTGGCCGTGCCGCTGACCATGATGCTCACGGCCGTGGTGGGCGTGACCCTTGAGCGGGTGGCCTACCGGCCGCTTCGCCGCAAGGGCGTCAACCGGCTCTACGTGGTCATCACGGCGCTCATGTGCGGGCTCATCCTCGAGCATGCCAACCTGGCGCTTCTGGGCGCCAGCCGCCGCAGCTTTCCGTCGCTCATCCCCACGACGGTCTACAACATCGCCGGGGTCAACATCACCAACATCAAGCTGGGCGTCATCCTGGTGGCCGTCCTGGCCTTTTTCTTCCTGCGCTTCGTGGTGGTCAAGACCAAGATCGGCATGGCCATGCGGGCCATCTCCTACGACCGGTTCGCCGTGCCGCTCATGGGCATTCCCGCCGACAGCGTCATCGTCTTCACCTTTGTCCTGGGGTCCGGGTTCGCCGGCTTGGCGGGGCTTTTGTTCGCCGTGACCTATCCGGTGCTCGACCCCTACATGGGGGCGCTCATCGGCTGGAAGGCGTTCATCGCGGCGGTGGTGGGAGGCATCGGCTCCATACGGGGGGCCTTTGCCGGAGGATTCCTTCTGGGGTTCGTGGAGATCATGGTGGTGGCCTTTTTCCCGTCCACCCTGCGCGACCTCATCGCCTTCACCATTTTGCTCCTCATTTTGTCGGTCAAGCCCACCGGACTCTTCGGCGTGGCGCGACGGACCAAGATTTAGCCTTCTGGCCGGGTAACGATGAAACAGTATACCATTCCCGCACTCCTCGCCCTGCTCCTGGGGGTTCTCGTGTTCGTGTCCATGACCGGGGCCATGAACGTCTATTGGCAGTCGGTCCTCATGTTCATGGGCATCAACATCATCCTGTCGTCGAGCCTAAACATCATCAACGGCAACATGGGCGAGTTCTCCTGCGGCCATGCCGGATTCATGGCTGTTGGGGCCTACGTGTCCTCGGTGCTGTCCGTTCTGCTCTTCGCCGACGGCTCGGTCTTCGGCGACGCCATGCTGCCGCCGCACCTGGCCGTGTTCCTGTTCCCCTTCGTCCTGGTGGCGGGCGGGGTGGCGGCCTCCCTGGTGGGGCTCCTGGTCGCCGTGCCGTCGTTCCGCACCCGGGGCGACTATCTGGCCATCATCACCATCGCCGCCGCCTACATCGTCAAAAGCACCATCGAGAACATCAACGCCATCGGCGGGGCCAGGGGATTCATGGGCATGAGCAAGGTCACCGCCGCCATGAACACCACGGCCGAACTGCCCTGGATGATCATCTGGGTCTTTTTGGGCACGGTGTTCTCCATCTGGCTCATCCGCCGCTTCATCTTCTCCACCCTGGGCAACGGGGTCAACGCCGTGTGCCAGGACGAGATCGCGGCCGAGATCATGAGCGTGAACACCAACCAGGTGAAGATGACGGCGTTCATGGTGTCCTGCGGGCTGGCGGGCATCGCCGGGGCGCTTTTCGCCCACGTCCTGGGCTATGTGAATCCCGGATCGTTCACCATCCTCAAGTCCACCGAGGTCATGGTCATGGTCTATCTGGGGGGCATGGGGTCGCTGTCGGGCTCGGTGCTCTCGGCCATCCTGATCACCCTGCTCATGGAGGCGCTTCGGCCCTTGCAGATCATCAAGTGGATCGTCATTCCGCTTTTACTGGTGCTGCTCATGCAGTTTCGTCCCGAGGGAATCATGGGCAACCGCGAGTTGTCCGACATCTTTCCCGGGCTTAAAAAATTCTACAGACTGAAGGGGTAGGGCTCGTGGCGCTTTTGGAAGTCAAGGACATGACCCAGTACTTCGGCGGCCTGTGCGCGGTCACCGATTTCAGCGTCACCTTCGAGGGCGGCGAACTCATGGGGCTCATCGGTCCCAACGGCGCAGGGAAAACCACGGTCTTCAACCTGGTCAGCGGATTCTACCAGCCCTCAAGCGGCGACATCGTCTTCAAGGGCAAAAACACCCGGGGCCTCAAACCCCACAAGGTCACGGGCCTTGGCATCGCCCGGACCTTCCAGAACATCCGGCTGTGGTTCGACATGACCGTTTTGGACAACATCCTGGTCTCCCAGTACTACCACCTGGGCTACAGCCTCCTCGACTGCTTCATGCGCACCGGACGCTACATGCGCCGGGAGGCCGAGATGCGCACCTGGGCCATGGAGATCCTCGAGGCCCTGGACCTGGTCCAGTTCGCAAACGAGGTGCCGGGCAACCTGCCCTACGGCATCCAGCGCCGGGTAGAGATCGCCCGGGCCCTGTCCATCAAACCCGATCTGCTCATGCTCGACGAGCCCGCCGCCGGGCTCAACTCCGCCGACGTGGACGGCTTAATCAAGCTCATCGCCTGGATTCACAAGGAATTCAAACTGTCCATCTGGATGATCGAGCACCAGATGGATGTGGTCATGAGCCTGTGCACCTGGATCAAGGTCATCGATTTCGGGGCCACCATCGCCGAGGGCACGCCCAAGGAGATTCGGGAAAACCCCGTGGTCATCAAGGCCTATCTGGGAGACGATACCATCTAGTGTCGTATCTCGGGAGGCCGGACGCCGCCATACCGCGCCGGCCGGAGAGGACATTGCGGCCGGCCGGAATCGCCGGTCCCGAAGCAGGCCATGGCCGGGCCGGGAAAAGGGCCTCAATCACGTAGCCGGAAAACGCGCCGCACCGTCAGGCGGCGCTTCATGGGACCACAGCATGCTTCTTTCCGTTGAAAATCTGCACGTCAAATACGGCAACATCGAGGCCCTGCACGGCATCACCTTCCACGTGGACCGGGGCGAGATCGTCACCCTGATCGGGGCCAACGGCGCGGGCAAGACCACCACGCTTTTGACCGTCATGCGCCTGCCGCCCCCCGAGGCCCCCAAGGTCACCCAGGGCGACATCCGCTACGACGGCCAGAGCCTTCTTTCCGTGGAGACCCACGACGTGGTGCGCAAGCTGCACATGGACCTGGCCCCGGAAGGCCGCCGCATCTTCGGCAACCTGACGGTCATGGAGAACCTGAACCTGGCCACCTATGCCCGCAAGGACAGCCCCGAGGACAAGGCCAGGGATCTGGACCGGGTGTTCACCCTGTTCCCGCGCCTGTCCGAACGGCGCAAGCAGCGCAGCGAATCCCTGTCCGGCGGCGAACAGCAGATGCTGGCCGTGGGCCGGGCACTCATGACCGGCTGCGACTTCATCCTCCTCGACGAGCCGTCCATGGGGCTGGCGCCGCTGCTCATGTACGAGATGTTTCGGACCCTCAAAAAGCTCAACGAACAGGGCATGACCATCCTGCTCGTCGAACAAAACGCCAAGGTGGCCCTGGATTTCGCCCACCGGGGGTACGTCCTGGATACCGGCGAGATCGTGGCCCAGGGCTCCTCCGAGGAACTGCGCCACGATCCCATGGTCAAAAAAGCCTACCTCGGCGGCTAAGAGCCGGGGCTGCCGCCCCGGGCCCCGCCCGGGGGAAATCATTTCCCCCGGACCCCCTGGTATCCGGGCGTATTGCCCGACGCGGCGCGCCGGGCAATACGCCCGGAAAGCCAGGCGGCACGGAGAGAATGCTCTCTCCCGAACGCGGACGCGAAGCGCGGCATGCTCCCGGCCCTGTGTTTGCGGCGCAAGGCGCAGCAAACACAGGGCCGGAAAACTGGCTCTTGCACGCGGACGCGAAGCGCGCCGAAGTTTTTTGGAGAGGGGTCCAGGGGGGAACCTTTTTTTCAAAAAAGGTTCCCCCCTGGCCGCCGGAGGCTCCCCCTAGAATTTGTCCAGGGCCTTGGTCACGGCGGATTTGAGTTCGCTGAAGGCCCCCTCGAATCCCTCCTTGAGGTCGTGCAGGGCGTCGGAGCCGCCCTTGCGCAGAAGCGCCAGCTTGTAGCGTGCGGTTTCGTATTTGCCGAGCATCCTTTCCAGGTCCGCGGCGTACCGGTCGAAAAAGGCCGGCCCCTTCTTTTCCGCCTCGGCCTTGCTTTCATCGATCTTGGCCTTCCACTTGGCCAACTGGTCTTCCAGACTGACGCCGAATTGATCCTTGTCGCCCATGTCTGACCTCCTTGCGTACGGTACGGCAGGTGTATCGCATCACATTCACGATACACCAGAAACGCGACGGGCGAAAGCCCACAGGCGGCAGCCCGCCATTGACCCCGGATGGCCTACCGGGTAGTTTCCCTGGTTCGGAAAAACCCTGTCCCGCAAAACCGGCGCAAGCGGCCATGCCGCTTTGCCACGGACCCGGAGAAGTCGCCATGTCCCGATACGAGGCGGTCATCGGTCTCGAGGTGCACGCCCAGCTGCGCACCAAAAGCAAGATATTCTGCTCCTGCTCAACGGCCTTCGGCGCGGACCCCAACGAAAACGTCTGCGCCGTGTGTTCCGGAATGCCCGGCGTACTGCCCGTGCTCAACGAAAAGGTCGTGGAATACGCCGCCAAAATGGGCCTTGCCGTGGGCTGCCGCGTCAACCCCGTCTCGGTCTTCGCCCGCAAGAACTATTTCTATCCCGATCTGCCCAAGGGCTATCAGATATCCCAGTTCGAGACCCCGATCTGCGAACACGGCACCCTGGCCATCGCCGTGGACGGCGCGGAAAAGATCATCGGCATCACCCGCATCCATATGGAAGAGGACGCCGGGAAAAACATCCATTCCGCCACGGAAAACGCCAGTTACGTGGATTTGAACCGCACCGGCGTGCCGCTCATCGAGATCGTCAGCGAGCCGGACATGCGCAGCGCCGAAGAGGCTGTGGCCTATCTCAAGGCCCTGCGCTCCATCCTGGTCTATCTCGGCATCTGCGACGGCAACATGGAGGAGGGCAGTTTTCGCTGCGACGCCAACGTGAGCCTGCGGCCCTTCGGGCAGGCGCAGTTCGGCACCCGGGCCGAACTCAAAAACATGAACTCCTTCCGGCACGTCCAAAAGGCCATCGAATACGAGATCGAGCGTCAGGCCGACCTTCTGGACGACGGGCAGGCCGTGGTCCAGGAGACCCGCCTCTACAACGCCGACAAGGGGATCACCGCCTCCATGCGCGGCAAGGAGGAGGCCCACGACTACCGGTATTTCCCCGACCCCGACCTGGTGCCCCTGGTGGTGACCGAGGCCCAGCTCGCCGCCTGGACGGCCGAGCTTCCCGAACTCCCCACGGCCCGGCGCGACCGCTTCGTCTCCCAGTACGGCCTGTCCGCCAAGGATGCCGGGGTGCTCACGGCCGAACGCGACGTGGCCGACTATTTCGAGGAAACCGCGCGGCTTTGCAACGAACCCAAAAAAGCCGCCAACTGGATCATGTCCGAGCTTCTGCGCGAACTGAACCAGGCCGCCGTCACCGCCTCTGCCAGCATCTTCACCCCGGCCCACCTGGCCGGGCTCGTCACCCTTGTGGAGTCCGGCAAGATCAGCGGCAAGATCGGCAAGCAGATCTTCCCCGAGCTGTTCGCCAAAGGCCTTGACCCCGAGGCCTTTGTGGAACAAAAAGGGCTTTCGCAGATTTCCGACTCTTCCGCTCTGGAATCCGCCGTGGATGCGATCCTGGCCGGAAACCCGGACGAGGTGGCCGCCTACAAGGCCGGAAAGACCAAGCTTATGGGGTTTTTCGTGGGCCAGATCATGAAGGCCACCAAGGGACAGGCCAACCCCGCCCTGGTCAACGAGCTTTTACGCCGCAAGCTGGCGTAGGGAACCGGGGAGAGGGCTCCGCCCTCTCCCCGGACCCCTCTCCCGCCGGGGGAAATCATTTCCCCCGGACCCCCTGGATAGAGGATGCGGGGGGAGGGGCGTCATGATGGATACATGACGAGCGCCTGCGTTGCAGGCGCTCAGGGTGGGAAAGAAATTGACACGGACAATCGCGCTACAGACGCGTTTGAAAAAAGGCTGATGCGAACAGCAGCATGTCCAGGCCGGGCGACGGGTTTGCGCGCGGGGCGGCGGCTGCGCGAAGCGTTGCTGGCGCCGTCCCGCGTCGGCAAACCCCGAGCCCGGCCATGAATCCGGCTATGAGCCCGGCCGTAAACCCGGTTCCCGAGTCCGCCCCGGACCAAACAGTTGCGGAGACGCCATGACCGACCACATTCAGTTTTCGGAAATCAAGCAGGCCTTGATCCTCCTGGATCAGCGCATTCTGCCGTCCCGCGAGGAATACTTTCTCTGCAGGACCACAAAGGACGTGATCTACGCCTTGCAGACAATGGTGGTGCGCGGCGCTCCGGCCATCGGCGTGACGGCGGCCTACGGCTGCTGGCTGTCCCTGCGCCAGGCCATGGAGCAGGCCGGACCGGGCTGGCGGGTGCGCCTTGCCGAGCTTTTGCGTGACCTGGAAAACGCCCGTCCCACGGCCGTGAACCTGCGCTGGGCCGTGGAACTCATGCGCGCCGACGCTGCTGCGGCGGGCGACATCGGGGCCGAGGAGCTGTCGGCCCGCTGGCTGGACAAGGCCAGGGCCGTGCATGCCGAGGACATCGAGATCAACAAGGCCATGGGCCGCTTCGGGGCCGAGGCCATCGACGACGGCGACACGGTTATGACCCACTGCAACGCCGGGGCCCTGGCCACGGCGGGCTACGGCACGGCCCTGGGGGTGATCCGGGCGGCCATCGAGCAGGGCAAGCGCATCAAGGTCATCGCCAACGAGACCCGGCCGTTTCTCCAGGGCGCGCGCCTGACGGCCTACGAGCTGCACAAGGACGGCATCGACGTCACCGTGGCCTGCGACAACGCCGTGGGGCACCTGATGAAGCGGGGCATGGTCCAGAAGGTGGTGGTGGGCGCGGATCGCATCGCAGCCAACGGCGACGCGGCCAACAAGATCGGCACCTATACCGTGGCCCTTTGCGCCAAGGCCCACGGCGTGCCGTTCTACGTCGCGGCCCCGGCCAGCACCTTCGATCTGCGCATCGCTAGCGGGGACGAGATTCCCATCGAGGACAGAACGCCACGGGAGGTGACGCACATCGGGGAACACCAGATCACCCCCGAGGGCGTACCGGTCTACAACTACGCCTTCGACGTGACCCCGGCGGAACTCATACACGGCATCGCCACGGAAAAGGGGCTCCTGCGCGCCCCCTATGTCCAGGCCATCAAGGAAAAAATCGGGTCTGTCTAAAGGACGTTCCCGCGAAAGGCCGCGACGCCGCATGGACCTTCGCGCGGAAGGCCGCGACGCCGCATGGACCTTCGCGCGGAAGGCCGCGACAGTCCCGAGTGCAACACACTGCCAAAAGAGAGGATCTATGGCGCTGAATGAACGTATCATCACCGAGGCCATTCTCACCGAGTATTTCGAGAAGTTCAAGGAATGTCTGGATCTGGACGTGGCCATCGTGGGCGGGGGCCCGTCGGGCCTGACCGCCGCCTACCGCCTGGCCGCAGACGGCTTCAAGGTTGCGCTTTTCGAACGCAAGCTGTCCATCGGCGGCGGCATGTGGGGCGGTGGCATGACCTTTAACTATATCGTGGTCCAGGAGGAGAGCAAACACCTGCTGGAAGAGATCGGCGTTCCGGTGAAGCATTTCCGTGAGGAATACTACACCGCCGACGCCGTGGCCTGCACCACCACCCTGGCCTCCCGGGCCTGCCTGGCCGGGGCCAAGGTGTTCAACTGCATGAGCGTGGAGGACGTGGTCCTACGCGAGGTGGACGGCGTCAAGCGCGTCTGCGGGCTGGTCATCAACTCCTCGCCCGTGGAGATCGCCGGGCTGCACGTGGACCCCCTGGTCCTGCACACCAAGTTCATCATCGAGGCCACGGGGCATGACGTGGAGGTGTTAAAGACCCTGGTGCGCAAAAACGACGTGCGCCTGTTGACCCCGTCCGGCGGCATCGAGGGCGAGCAGTCCATGTGGGCCGAGGTGGCCGAGACCAATACCGTGAAAAACACCCGCGAGGTGTTCCCCGGGGTCTACGTGGCCGGCATGGCCGCCAACGCCAGCTTCGGTTCCTATCGCATGGGCCCGATCTTCGGCGGCATGCTCCTGTCCGGGGAGAAAGTCGCGGCCGAGATCGCCGGGCTGTTGCGTTCCGGGACGTACTAGGCCACAACGGATACCGGCGCGGGAGGGGGGGCCGGACTCCGGCCCCTGAAAAAATCGCCCCCGCTTGGACGACACGCACCCGACCGGGCCGGCCTTCGGCCCGGCAACCTGAGAAAAACGAGATACCATGCCGCCGGTCATCGCCCTTATCGGACGTCCCAACGTGGGCAAATCCACCTTGTTCAACCGCCTGGCGCGGCGCACCAAGGCCATCACCCACGACCGCCCCGGGGTCACCCGGGACCGTCTCGAAACCCGGGCGATCATCGACGGCCGCGAGGTGACCCTGGTGGACACCGGCGGCATGGTCCTCGACGACCCCGACGGGCTGGCCCGCCTGGTCATGGACCAGGCCCGCACGGCCATCGGGCAGGCCCATCTGGTGCTGTTCGTGACCGACGCCCGGGAGGGCCTGACGGGCCTGGATCACGACGTGGCCGAGCTTTTGCGCCAAAGCGCCAAGCCGGTGCTCCTGGCGGTCAACAAGGCCGACGGCGAGGAACGGGCCGGGGAATTCGCGGCGGAGTTCTATTCCCTGGGATTTCCCCTGACGCCGGTTTCAGCGGCCCATGGCCGGGGCATCCCGGAACTGCGGGAGGTCATCGCCGACCTGTTGCCCGAGGCCGTGGACGACGAGGAGGCAAGCGGGGATGAGGAGGGCAAGGACAAGGAAGACAGGCCGCTTCGGCTGGCCATGATCGGCCGTCCCAATGCCGGAAAATCCTCCGTGGTCAACGCCCTGGTGGGCGAGACGCGGCTCATCGTCAGCGAGGTGCCGGGCACGACCCGCGACGCCGTGGACGTGGCCTTCACGCGCGGGGGGGTGCCCTACGTCTTCGTAGACACGGCCGGGGTACGGAAAAAGGCCCGCATCGACGACGATCTGGAGCGTCATACGGCCACCCGGTCCCTGCAAAGCGCCAAACGGGCGGATGTGGCGGTGCTGGTCATCGACGCAGCCGGCGGCGTGGGCATGCAGGACAAAAAGCTCATCGCTTTTCTGGACAAGGAAAAAACGCCGTTTCTGGTGGTCATCAACAAGGTCGACCTGATCCCCCGGGACAAGATGGTGGCGCTTAAAAAGGACATGAAGGACGAACTGCGCATCTGTCCCCATGTGCCGGTGCTCTACGTCTCGGCCCTGCGCCGCAAGGGACTGGACCGGATTCTGGACACGGCCCGGGCCATCAAGGACGAATGCGCCATCCGGGTGGGCACGGGCGAGCTCAACCGGGTCATGCGCCAGGTCTTGGACAGGCACCAGGCCCCGGTGGTCAAGGGGCGGCGGGCCAAGTTCTACTATCTCACCCAGACGGCGGCCGAGCCGCCCACCTTCGTCTTTTTCGTCAACGACACCGAGCGGGTCCGGCCGTCCTACGCCAAATACCTGGAAAACCAGTTGCGGCGGCTTTTCGGATTGAGCATGGCCCCCTTGCGTATCCTCTTCCGTTCCAGCCACAGCGGCAAGGAATAGTCCGCCTTCGGGGAGCGTCCGCCGTCCCTGGATGAGCCCCGTCCCTTTCCGGTACGCCTGTCCCGGCTGCCCGCATGCTGTGGCCCGGGGACGTTGCCGTCGCGCACACGCAAAAAATGTACTTTGATTTACACCCCGGGTGGCTTTTGGTAATTTTCGTATAAGGCCCGGAGTACCCGGTCCGGGCCATGGGGGGATGCGGGCATGCGGGGGCGCGCCTTTTTGGTGAAAAAGGAATCAATGTGATCCGTGACGCGGGGTCTGCCCGATATTTGCATATGCCTGGGCGGAGCCGGCGTGCCGCGCCGGAGGGCCGTGGCCTGGGACCGGCCCAAAACGGCGGGGAGACGTGCCTTCCCGGGGGGGGAACCACGGGAGACGAGCGGGGCGGAAGGTGGATTTCGTTTTGCACGGGCGAGGTGCGGCGGGACCAGCCGCACCATGGGACATGCATGGAGGGCACCATGAAATCGAATGCGCGGGGGACGTTCCCCCTGGTATTTCTGCTTGCGACCCTTGTCGCGGGATTGCTCGGCTTTGGCGATATTGCCCTGGCCCAGGATCCTCCCCGCACGGCGGATGATGACCATGCTAGGCGGCTGTACGAGCAATACAAGGCCAGCCAGGAGCGGGAAAAAGCCCTGGAAGCGGCCCGCCGGGGCAACTTGAACGATGCCCGGGGGGCAGCCTATGGTACCTTCGGGGGGCTTGGGGTGGACCAGGAGGCCTTGCGAAACGCCACTAAGGCGGCCCAGGAGGCCGAACGCGAACGGGAACGGCAGCAAAAGCTGATCAACGCCTGGAACAAGAAGTTTTCCGGCCGGTATGGCGATCTCAAGGAGACGTCGTCCCAGGCGCCGTTGCCGCCGCAATCCGGGGACAAGCCCTACAGGGACAAGATGGACATGCGCCTGAAGTGGTTCCCCTACACGCCAAATGTCCCCAAGAAGCCGCCCACTCCGGGCTATACCCCCCGTACGGTGAAGGCGCCGCCGTATCCTCCGGGATCGTCGCGGGGGACGCCTCCCGTGTCGGCTCCGGACAAGCCCAAGAGTCTGGGGGCGGGGATCCGTCCGCCCGACGATTACCGGGACACCGGCGACAGGGGCGGTTCGAGCGGCGGTTCGAGCGGCGGTGGCGGCGGATATTGAGGCGTCCGGTCATGAAGGCGCCGATCATCGTCCTTGCCCTGGTGCTTGCGGGCCTTGCCCACATCGGGCAGGCAGCGGGGCTCCCCGAGGCCCCGGGAGGCCTGTCGTCAGGGGATGTCTGTTTCGAGGCCGCGGGGGAACCCCTGGGCGACTCGCCCGAGGCGCGTCAGACGATCATGCTGCTGGCGGCCGGGTATGATCCCGGCCGCGTCATGGAATCCCTGCGCATCATGCATCCCCTGTATGGGGCGCTTCTCCCGGCCGATCTGGCCCCGCCCCTGATCGCCTGGGTGGACGGCCATCCCCGGGCCGACCTGTGGCTGATCTCTTTTCGGGTCTCCCCGTCGCGGGCCATCTATGTCCTGAGCCGGGAGACGTCCTACGAGCCGCCCCAGGCGGTGTGGGAGCCTGTGCGGCAGGCCTCGTTGGGCCGTGAGCTGCCGATCACCGTCTATGGCGTCGATTCCGAAGCCCTGGAGATCGTCTCCCAGGATTCGGTCTCCGTGTCCACCTCCCGGGACCGGGTGAACGCCCTGGTCATGTATCGGCAATTGCCGCCGGTCTTTTCCCTGGCCCAGAAACGCCTGGATCTTCTCGGGGGACGCCTGGGGGATCCGGCGTCGTCCGGGGCGCCCCGGACGCTCTTCCAGGGCGTGCCGGGGTGTGTGGGCTGCCACAGTTTTTCCCGGGACGGCGCGGTCATCGGCATGGATTTGGACCATGCCGATGACAAGGGGGGGTATATTCTGGCCGGGACGCGACGGGAGATGGAGGTCTCCGCCGAGGAGATCATCAGCTGGAACCGGTTCCCCAAAATCGACGACCGCCAGACCACGGGGCTGTATGCCCGCCTCACCCCGGACGGGCGGCACGTGATCGCCACGGTCAACGAGATCGCGCTGTTGATCAAGATGGACGATCCCTCTGCCTCGCAGCTTTTTTTCCCGTACCGGGGCACCCTGGCTGCGTATTCCCGGGAGGATGGGCGGTTTTTCCCCGTGCCCGGCGCGGACGATCCCGGCCACGTCCAGACCTGCCCCGACATCCGTCCCGATGGCCGGCATGTCGTCTTCGCCCGGACGCGGACACAGGACGAACTGATCCGGCGTCTGGGAACCGGGAATGTTTTCGCCCGGCCGCAGGCGTCGATCCATGAGCTCAACGCGGCCTATCCCGTGCAATTCGACATCTATCAGGTGCCCTTTGACCCGGACGGCCCTGGCCGTCCGGTTGCGGCCGAGCCCCTGCCCGGGGCCGGGGGCAACGGCATGAGCAACTACAACCCCCGGTATTCCCCGGACGGCAGGTGGGTGGTCTTCACCCAGAGCCGAAAGGGGCTGGTGCTGCAGCCCGACAGCCGCCTGTACGTGGTGCCCGCATCGGGCGGCGTGCCGCGCCGGATGTCGTGCAATCTCGGGCTGATGAATTCCTGGCACAGCTTTTCGCCCAATGGGCGCTGGCTGCTTTTCGTGTCCAAGGAGACGGGCCCGGACAGCCGCATCTGGATCACGCATTTCGACGGCCAGGGCCGCGACAGTGTACCGGTCCTGCTGCACCGGTTCGGTGAGCCCGGGCTGGCCTGCAACGTTCCGGAATTCGTGGACCGGGCGGCCGGGAGGATGGAGCGGATCGGTTTCCCGGCCCCCTAGTGCCGCTGCCGCGTCCTCGAAATCCGCATATCCGGATTTTGAAAATAAAAACTTGAAATAATTGTTTTTTTCTTGAAAAATACTGGCGTATCCTTTGGTGACGCGACACTGGCCCGGGCCGGAGGCGGATGACGATGCGTTTCGCCCGGTGAGAACGGGTGCCTCTGAAGCGCGTGCGGCAGGCTTTTCAAAGTGGGTCGACGCCATGCGGAACTGCCGTCGGCGGGGCATGCCAGGCGATGCGGAGCGGGTCGGCGCCGCCGTAAAATTTACGAAATATCGAGATATTGTCGAAGTGCCGGCTGCGGTCCTCGCATCAACGAACCAATTCATGGAGACAACTATGCTGTGGAACAAGGGTCTTCTCCGGGGGTGCCTGCTGCTGGCCGCCGTGTGCATCGCGCTGACGTCGGTGTCCTGCGTGGAAGTGGCCGACCCGTATTACGGCGATCCCTATTATTACGGTCCGCCGCCTCCTCCTCCCAGATATGGTGGGGGAGGGTATTACGGCGGAGGGCACAGTTATCAGGCCGATGAACGCCGTCGCAACAGGGGGCGGCAGAACTGCAACGTGCAATGGAACAATTGCGTGGCCGTGTGCAATCAGTTCCAGAACCCCTCCCAGCGGGCCATGTGCGTCGCCAGTTGCAACAACGGCCTCAACCAGTGCATGAACAGCTTCTGATGCCGGGGGTTCGGGCATGGCCGGCAGGGCCGTGACGGGAAAATGGAGTGACGGCGAACACGGGGCGGGCGGAGGGCGATGCGTGTCCGCCCCGGCCATATGGCCCACTTCCCGTTTTGCGCGGCGTTTTTTCCCGGCGTGGGCGTGATGCCGGGCTGGCGGGAAACCATGGTTGCCGCCAAAAGGCACATGGTCCGTCGGCTTTCGCCTGGGGCATGACCGGGAGCGCCGGGCGCCTGGCGCCTGCGGGGCCTGCGGAACCTGCGTGGCCGGGTGCATGCCATGACGCCGTCTTGCGGTACGGGGCGCATGCCGGGTCATCCCCGGGTGGGGACGGGCTGGGAAAGGGACGTACGCCGTGGGCAGGGAATGGAGCCGCAAAGCGGCCGGGGTGTGGCCAAGGTACGGCCAAGATACGGCTGAAAAGCCGGGACGGGGTGGGCAAAAAGATTCGCCCTTTTCCGCGCTTGTGCCGGTGACCGGAGTGTTCCCCCGCGAATGAGCCCCGATGGGCCTTTGGGGAAGGTTCGCGCGCCTGGGCGAATCAGGGGGCGCTCAGTCGCCCGTTATGCGGGAAGGAATTAACGCCTGCTACCCTCCGTTCCCTGTTGCGACACTCTGCAGGGGGCCTTCCCCAGCATTGATTTCTTTCTATCTCGCTAGAACCCACATGTAAAGAAAAATGAGTTGCCGGGATTTCGACCGGTTAGCGGCTTCCCGTTGAAGATTTTACTGCACGTCGCGTTATTTTCTACCAGGCGACCCACAGCACAAGAGCCGCTGCGGCCCCGGCCAGGGCGTCGTCGAGCATGATGCCGTAGCCGCCGGGAAGCCAGCGCTCGGACTGGCGGATGGGCGGCGGCTTGGTCATGTCCAGGATGCGGAACAGCGCGAAGGCCAGGAGCATGGCCCAGGGGTCGGCCGTGGACAGGGGCCAGAGGGCGATCCACTGCCCGAGCACTTCGTCGATGACCACCGGGCCCGGGTCTTTGCGGCCCAGGAGGCGTTCGGCCCGGGAGGCGGCCAGGGCCCCGATGACGAAGACCACGCACAGGACCAGGAGCCTGCCCGCCGGGCCAAGGGGCAAAAAGAGCCATGGGGCCGCCAGGGCGGCCACTGCGGACCCGGCCGTGCCCGGCGCGGCCGGAAACCTGCCCACGGGCCCCAGGGTGGCCGTCCACAGGGCGAGGCGATCCGTCATCGTCATATGGGGAGGGGTGGAGGTCATGGGCAAGGGGTACACGGCGGCGGGCCTCCAGGCAAGGCGGCGGTTCCATGGCAGCCGGTTCTCCCCTGGCGCAGCGGTGCGGGCATGGCCAAAACGCATGCGGATGATCACGTTTGGGGCGGCACACCCCAGGCCCTGTCCGCCTCCTGGAGAACACCCGGCATCGGCCGGATCAACCGCTGCCGCAATCGGTCATGGCATGTGCCCGCGACGCACACTGGACACCAGGATTGTCTTTGCGGCCGAAGTGTGAAAAGAAGCGGGGATGCGGGCCTTCGCCGCACTTTTTCCTGGAGGAGCGTCAATGATCTCGCTTGGAACGGCTGTTTTTTGGCTGGCCCTGTATGTGGCCGTTTTTTTTGCCTATTACCGGTATTATTTCCGGCCCCGCATCTATCTGCTCATGCTCGATGAGGAGTCCTATCTGGACTACTACCTGGCCAAACTGCCGCACATGCGCAATCGCCCGGGCGAGCGCCAGGGGATGGTGGAGTTTCTGATCGACAAGCGGTGTGCGTTTGTCCGGGAAAACCGCATCTTCATGGCCGCCGCGACCATCCTGGTGATCCTGGGCCTGGCCTTCTCCGCCAACTGATCCTTCCGCAACCCGGCTGGGCCTGGGCGCACGGCATGGGTTTGCCGCCGCGCGTCCGCGCCGTCACCGTTTGCGGATGCCGAGTTTTTTGATCCGCGAATCGAAGGTGGAGCGGTTGACCCCGGCCTTCGACGCGGCCTGGGTGATGTTCCAGCGGCATTTTTCCAGAAGCCCCAGGACATAGGCGCGCTCCACCTCTTCCCATGTCTTGTCGTACAGGTCCGGGGGGCAGGCGCCTTGGCCGGGAGCCTCGGGATCGGCGGCCGAAGGCGCTGGGGCGGCAGCCGGCGCCGGGGGCGAGAGGATGGCCGCGGGCAGGTCGGCGTCGTCGATGATGTCGCAGGACAGGGTGGCCAGGAGGTAGCGCACCAGGTTTTCCATCTCCCGGATGTTGCCCTTCCAGGGGTGGTCCGTCAGGCGGCGCAGGGCCTTCTGGGTGCATTTTTTCGGGGCGATGCCCAGGCGTTTGGCGTCGCGGCGCAGGAAATAGTTCAGGAGCAGGGGGATGTCGTCGCGGCGTTCGCGCAGGGGCGGCAGGGACAGGGGCAGGACGTTGAGCCGGTAGTACAGATCCTCGCGGAACGTCCCGGCGGCGATGGCCTGGCGCAGATCCTTGTTGGTGGCCGAGATGATGCGCACATCCACCTGCTTGGCCCTGGTCCCGCCCAGGGGCTTGATCTCGTTTTCCTGGATGACCCGCAGGATGCGGGCCTGAAGGGGCAGGGCCATGTCCCCGATCTCGTCCAGAAACACCGTGCCGCCCGAGGCGGCCTCGAAAAGTCCGGTCTTGTCCTTGTCCGCGCCGGTGAAGGCCCCCTTGCGATAGCCGAACAGCTCGCTCTCGAGCAGGGTGTCGGGGATGGCGCTGACGTTTTGCACCAGGAAGGGGCCGTTTCTGCGGTCGCTTAAGCGGTGAATCTCCCGGGCGGCCAGTTCCTTGCCCGTGCCGGATTCGCCGGTGATGAGCACCGGAAAGTCGGTTTTGGCGTAGTCGCGCAGGGATTTTTGCGCCGCCAGGAAGGCCTCGCTTTGGCCGATGAGCGTGTCGACGTGGAGGTCGGCGATCATGCGGCGCAGCTTTTCGTTCTCGTCCCGCTTGTCGGCGAAGGCCAGGGCGTTGCCCAGGGCGATGGCCCCGATGGCTACCAGATCCTCCATGAGTTCCAGGTAATCCTTGTGCAGGTTGAGCCGGCTGCCGCCGTGGGCGGTGTCGATGATCTCCACCGCGCCGTAGACCCGGCCGTCGCGCAGGATCAGGGGATAGCACAGGATCAGCGTACTCTTGATGTCCAGCCCGGCCTCGACCTCCCGGAAATGGCGCTTGTCCTTGTAGGCCTCGGCGATGGTCATGCGGCCGTTTTCGATGACCCAGCCCACGATGCTCTGGGCGCTTTTGGGGATGACGTAGCCCGCGATGTCCGCGCTTTGCGAGCCCACGGCCGCGATGCACCGGTAGCCGTCGCCGTCGGCGATCCACAGGGAGCCGCGTTCGACGTTTTGCATCTCGAGCAGGGCCGAGAGGAATTTCTGCTGCAACCGGCTGGTGTCGAGCTCCTCGAAGAGGGCCTTGTGGAATTCGAGCGCCTGGGATTTCATCATCCGCCCTTGGTCAGGTGTTTCCATGAGACGGCGCGGCAGCGGCCGCTCCCTTGTGCAACCTATGTTCCCGAATGGAAAATGACAAGGGGGAATGGCCGGTTGGATGGTCCCCCGGCCCTCCCGGCCCTTCCGGCCATCCAGACGCGGGAGGGGTTGCCCTTGTCTCCGGGCGCCGGGTGGGGGTACCATGCCGCATGGTGATGATGGGTGAGGCCGCGCCCGTCAGAGGCGTATGGCGAAGACACGGCACGGGCGCAGATCGCCAAACGGATACCGGCAACAAAGAGGGAGCGCATGATCAGCACCACGCTTTTTCCCGGACGCTACATACAGGGGCAAGGCGCCCTGTCCCGCCTGGGCGGGGAACTGGCCCGCCTGGGGTCGAGGCATTTTCTCATCTGTTCCCCGCATCCCCTCACGCACCTGCTGCCCCCCGTGCTGTCCGAGGTGGAACGGGCCGGGGCCGTGCGCACGGAACGCTTCGGCCGGGAATGTACGGATGGGGAGATCGAACGCCTGCTTGCCCTGGCGCGGGAGTTCGGGGCCCGGACCGTGACCGGCATGGGCGGCGGCAAGACCCTGGACGCGGCCAAGGCCGTGGCCGCCAGGGCCGGGCTGCCCGTGGCCGTGGTGCCCACCATCGCCTCCACGGACGCGCCGTGCAGTTCCGTCTGCGTGGTCTATTCCCCGGACGGGGTGTTTTTGCGGGCGGACGTGCTGCCGCGCAACCCGGACGTGGTGATCGTGGACACCGAGGTCATGGCCCGGGCTCCGGCCCGGTTCCTGGTGGCGGGCATGGGCGACGCCCTGGCCACCTGGTTCGAGGCCGACTCCTGCCGCAAGGGCCGGGGACGCAACATCGCGGGCGACGCGGGTTCCATGACGGCCCTGGCCCTGGCCCGGCTGTGTTATGAAACCGTCCGGGACTGGGGGGTGTCCGCCCGCACGGCCTGCGAGGCCGGGGTGGTCACGCCCGCCCTGGAGCGGGTGGTGGAGGCCAACACCCTCTTAAGCGGCCTGGGATTTGAAAGCGGGGGCCTGGGCGCGGCCCATTCCATCCATAACGGCCTCACGGCCCTGCCCGCCGTCCAGGGCCTGTTCCACGGCGAGAAGGTGGCCTTCGGCGTGCTGGCCTCGCTTTTTCTCACGGACCCGCCCCTGGATGTTGTGGACGAGGTTTACGCCCTGTGCGCCAGCCTCGGCCTGCCCACCACCTGTGCCGATCTGGGGCTTGCGGGGGTCACGGACGAGGAACTGCTGCGCGTTGCGGAAAAAAGCTGTACGCCGGGCGAAAGCATTCATAACGAGCCGGTGGAGATTTCCCCGCAACGGATTTTTGCCGCACTCAAGGCCGCCGACGCCGAGGGACGCCGCCGCCAGGGAGGGACGCCGCCGCGTTGACCCGGTGCGCTGCTCCTTGTGACAAACGCGGGGGTATGTTCCGCAACACATAAGAAATCGACCGGTGTTCCGCCTGGAATGCGCCGCAACGGATTGCCGTGAGTCGAGGCAAACTGCCGGTCCGGTTCCGGCGCGGCCGACGCCCGAAACGGCGGCGCTCCGTCCGGGACCGCCGCCCGGCCTTGCCATAGCGGACTTCCGTCCGACCAGCCAATATCCAGCCAGCATCCTGTGGCGATCTTTTCTCCATTTTCGTGAAGAGAGAATCCTCAGTGCATGGACGGACAGCCTACGATCCTGTACATGAGGGTATGGAAAAAGTGCATACTGACGAAGGAGGCCCACATGCTGCGGAGTTTCTCGATATCGAGCCGGCTTTTTTGTCTCCTGGCGCTTGTGGCTTTGTTTGTTGCGGCCGTGGTCTGGGCGTTTTACGGGGGGATAACGAGCATGAAAGAGGAGGCCGTGCGCGAGACGCAAAAGGCCATGCTCGACGGGCAGAGGCAGAAACTCCAGGTGGGCACCCATGCCCTGGCCCTGGCCGTGGGCCAGGCCATCGCCGCGGTGCCTGACCCCGGGCAGCGGGTGGAGTTGATCCGGGCCATGGTCGATCCCATCCGCTTTGAAGAGGACAAGTCGGGCTATTATTTCGTGTACCAGGGCACGGTCAACGTGGCCCTGCCGCCGAAAAAGGAGGTCCAGGGCAAGGATCTGGGCGAAAACAAGGATCCGGGCGGGGTGTATTACGTCCGGGAACTGGCGGCCCGGGCCCGGGGCGGCGGCGGATTCGTGGAATACGTGTTTCCCAAGCCAGGCCAGGGCGACCAGCCCAAGCTCAGCTATTCCGAAATGATCCCGGGCACGGACATGTGGATCGGCACGGGCATCTACATCGATAACATCGACAAGGAAAAAGCGCGCATCGCCGGAGTCCTGGACGCCTCCACCTCCTCCATCCTGCGCGTCATCCTCGGTTCCGTGGGGGGTGTCTTCGCCATCCTGGCCGTGCTTTGCATCGCCATCGCCCGCAGCATCGTGCGTCCCATCCGGGAGGCGGCCACGGCGGCCCAGGATATCGCCTCGGGAAATCTCGACGTCCGCCTGGGCGTCGCGGGAAAGGACGAGGCCGCCCGGTTGGAGATGGCGCTCAACACCATGGCCGATGCCCTACGCGACAACATCCGCGACATCACGGCCAAGACCACCCTGGCCGAGGAGAAGGCCAGGCAGGCCGACCAGGCCAAGCTTCTGGCCGAGGAGGCCTCCAAGCGGGCCGAAACCGCCAAGTCCGAGGGCATGGCCGATGCGGCCAGACGCCTGGAATCCGTGGCGGCGGCCATGACCGGCTCCACCAAGGCCATCTCCGGGCGGGCCGAGGAGATCCGGGGGCGCACCGTACATCAGCGGGACCGCATCCAGGAGACGGCCACGGCCATGGAGGAAATGAACGCCACGGTGCTCGAGGTGGCCAAAAATGCCGGGGAGGCGGCCACCGGGGCCGAGTCCTCCAAGGGCAAGGCCCAGGAAGGGCAGGAGGTGGTGGACGGTTCGGTGACTTCCATGCGCGCCATCCGGGACCAGGCCCAGACACTCTCCGCGAACATGACCGAGCTTGGACGCATGGCCGAGGACATCGGACGGATCATGACCGTCATCCTGGACATCGCCGACCAGACCAACCTGTTGGCCCTCAATGCGGCTATCGAGGCCGCCCGGGCCGGTGACGCCGGGCGGGGGTTCGCCGTGGTGGCCGACGAGGTCCGCAAGCTGGCGGAAAAGACCATGGGGGCCACCAAGGAGGTGGGCGACAGCATACGGGCCATCCAGAACGTGGCCCGGGAGAACGTGGCCGGTATGGAACGCGCGGCCGCAGCCATCACCGAGGCCACGGAATTGTCCGGGCGGTCCGGGCGGATGCTGCGGGAGATCGTGGACAGCGCCCAATCCTCGGCCGGACAGATCCACAGCATCGCCACGGCGGCCGAGGAACAGTCCGCCGCCTCGGAGGAGATCAACCGGGCCATCGAGGAAATAAACGCCATCGCCCTGGACATCGCCGCGACCATGGACGATACCGTAAACGACATCCATTCCCTGACCGAACAGGCCGATGCCCTGCGCGGGGTCATCGACAGCCTCATGGAAGAGGCCGGGCAGGCCGGCGGCGGGCCGCGGGCCATCCGGTGAGACGCGCCCCTCGGAACATGCCCGCATGGGGCGGGGATGATGGCCGGAGAATGAACATGCCCTGAAGAACATGCCCAAAGAAACATGGCCTGTTGCGCCGGCCGCAAAGACGCCGTATCCTGGGCATGGTGGAAAATGACGGCGCACCCCGGCCGGTAAAAACGGGAGGCGGAGGCTCATGGACAGACACCCCCTGGTGGCCGGGCAGTTCTATCCCGCCGGGCCGTCCCTGGCCAAGGATGTGGCGGCGTTTCTGGGGTTGGCCGGTTCCCCCCGGGAGGAGCCGACCATCCTGGCCATGGTTCCCCATGCGGGCTACGTCTATTCCGGGGCCGTGGCCGGGAAGACCTTGGGACTGGCCCGGCTGGCGGACACGGTGATCCTTTTGGGGCCCAACCATACCGGCCGGGGCAGACGGCTGGCGGTGTGGCCGGATGGGCGGTGGGACGTTCCGGGGGGCGGCCTTTCCGTGGACGAGGAACTGGCCCGGGCGCTTCTGGCCGCCGACACGCGGCTGGCGGCGGACTACGAGGCCCACCTGGGGGAGCATTCCCTGGAGGTCATCGTCCCGTTTTTGCGGGGCATAAATCCGGCCACGCGCATCGTGCCCATCGTGGTGGCCGAATACAACCCCACGGTGCTGTCCGATGTGGCCGTGAGCATGGCCGGGGTGGTGAAGTCGTGGCTCGGGCCGGTGTCCATCGTGGTCAGTTCGGACATGAGCCACTACGTGAGCCACGACACGGCCAAAAGCCAGGATGCCCTGGCCCTGGCCGAGATTGCGGCCCTTCGGCCCATGGGGCTTTTTTCCGTGGTCAGGGACCGGGGCATCACCATGTGCGGCGTGCTGCCCATGACCCTGGGCCTTTTTCTGGCCCGGGAACTGGGGGCGCGCACGGCCGAGATCGCGGCCTACGCCACCTCGGGGGAGGTCTCCGGGGACATGCGGCATGTGGTGGGCTATGCCGGAGTGCTGGTGTCGTAGGGGGCGTTGCCCCGTTGTCCATCCCGCCCGGCGGGATTAACCGGAACAAGGAGACGTGCCGTTTTTTTCAGTCAAACGCCAACATGGAGGTGGTGCATATGAGAGCGAAAACCATGGGATGTGCCGTGATCGGGGTGTTTGCCGCCATGCTTGTGTACGGCGCTGCGGCCTTTGCCCAGTTCGGCATCATCCAGCAGGGCATCGACGCCGTGACCTCGGGGAAAAAGCCGTCCGCCGCCGTGGACGCCGGTTCACCGGCCGCCTCGGGCGGAAACGTCCTGACCCAGGACACTACCTACACCAACGCGGCCCGCAACTTTCAGTTCACCATCCCGGCCGGTTGGGAGATCGTGGAGGGCAGCCCCGACTCCGAGAGCGTGGGCTTCCGGAACATGAAGACCACCATGGGCTTCAACTTCCACGCCGAGCAGATGGTTCCGAGCTTCCCCCGGGGATCGGCCGTCACGGCCGGACTCAAGCAGGACCAGGAACGGGTGACCATCAAGAAGCTCTTGGCCGCCAAGCGCCGCGATGACGGGGACGCCAAGAAAAAATGCGGGGTCATCGGCTGGGAGATCGTGGAAGCCCCCCAGAAGAATGACTTTCAGCGCATCATCTGGCAGTGCTATGACGGCCAGAATTTCTACATGAATTTCATGGCCTACAGCGAAAACAAGGATTTCGCGGCCTCGGAAGCCACCCTGCGCAAGATCATGGACTCCATCAAGTTCTGCAAGTAATATCCGCCCCGTGTTCGCGCCGCCAGACGACGTGGCGGCGCGAACCCCATCAGGCCTCAACGGGGAGATGCCCGATCATGAACCGTCCACGCAGCGGTCCCGGACGCGCCGCAGCCACCCTGACGGCCCTGGTCCTGGCGGCCGTCCTCCTGACCTCCTGCGTCATGGGCTATCCGCCCCCGCCCGCCCTGGTCCTGGCCGAGCCCGCCTCCGTCCCGGGAGCCGTGTCCACGGCCTGGTGGGACGTGTCCGCCCAGGGCTATGCGGACGACGGCCAGGGATTGGATTATTCCCGGGCCGGGCTTCTGCCGGTACTCATCGTGGTGCGCAACAAGACCCCCGGTTATCCCCTCATCGATCCGGCCGAGGTCCGGGGCCTGGCTCCGGGCCGGGAATATGCCCCGTATCCGCCGTATGCGGCCGCCGACGTGGCCGAGGCCACCACGGCCTTCGAGGAGTCGGCCAAGGCCGCCTTCCGGGGCGGCGCGGCCGGGGCGATCATCGGCGCGGGCGTGGGAACCTTGCTTGGCGCGGCTGTCGGCGGGGGAGACGCCCTGTGGCGCGGGGCGCTTATCGGCGGCGGCCTCGGCGCGTTTACGGGCGCGGTGGCTTCCATGCCCGAGGCCCGTTACCAGTTGCGCCGGGGCATCGAGACGGAGCTTGAGACCCTGGCCCTGCGGCCGGTTCCCGCCCCGCCCTACGGCATGGCCGCCGGATACGTCTATTTCCCGGCGGACGCCGGCATAGGCTGGGTGCGGCTCACCGTGCGCACCCAGGGCACGGCCTCCAGCTACGACGTGCCCATCGCCGCGCCCAACCCGGCCATGGTCCCCCGGCCGGAGTCCCCTGGCCCGGCATCCGCCCCTGGGTATCAACCGGCCCCGGGCCTGCCGCCCGCTGCGGCCTATCAACCGGCGTCCCCGGGATCGTCACCGGACAATCCGCCTTCGTTTCCTGCGGCCCAGACGCCACCCGCCGGGCAGGGCGCCGCCTCTCAACCGGACCCGGCCAGTCAGGCGAATCCTGCCGGGCCACCCCAGGCGACGCCGTCAGCCTCGCCCTATGCCCGGACACCGGCGTCCGGCGGCGGATTGTCCAGCCCCGGCCCGGCCGCCGGTTCCCCCGTTCCCCTGGGGGGCGGCAACCAGTAGAACATCGTGTCTCGCCGGGCCTCGAGAGTGGGGCATGCGAGATGTGATGACAACGATCCGGAAGAGCTGTATTTCTCATTAATGCCGGGGCATCCGTTCGCATCACGGCACAGGCCCCGGCCGCCTTGCTCCCTTCGGGAAGATATCCTCTTGCTCCCGCCTTGCCCCTGACTGAGGGCCAGAACGTCCCACCGCATGCGCACGCTTTTTCGCCCACCGCGTGCGCCTGGCTGCCCATGTCCTGTCGTCTCCGCCCGTGCGCTCCCCATGTTCCGGGGCGTGGATATATAAAAAGACCATTTGTTTCAGTTTGTTACCATCACCTTGCGGATGTTGTACGCACGTTTCGATATGGTTCCGGAAAAGCGGCTCCGGGGGGATGCGGGGAAACCGTCCCCGCGCCGGCGGGCATTCCGTAGCATGCCGACGGGAGCGCCATGCAGAGAAAAGAAATGCATGGATTGGGATAAAGTTTATCAGTGCAATGAAAAAAATTACATAAAAAATAAAAGCAAAAAAAATTTTCGAAATATTTAGCATACATTTTCAATGTAGTATAACTAGATAAATGAAATATTTGCAGACGTACAATATTTTTTTATATGCCATTTTTTGAAAATTTTATATTGAAAAAATGTGTCTAGTATCGAGTTGACAGCTTTGTCTCAGCTGGTATGCTAAACTTTGAAATGATTTATGAGAGCTGGTATTTTTGGAATTCAAAATGAGCATTGGAAGGTTGCATGAGGAAAATCGTCGTTGAAAACGTGAGCAAGATTTTCGGGACCCAGCCGGGGCGGGGCCTGGATATGCTCGAAAAGGGGCTTTCGAAACAACATATCCTGGAGAAGACGAAACTCGGCGTAGGCGTGGCCAGGGCCTCCTTTCATGTGGACGAGGGCGAGATCGTGGTCGTCATGGGATTGTCGGGGTCCGGAAAGTCCACCCTGTTGCGCTGTCTCAACCGGCTCATCGAGCCCTCGGCCGGAAAGATCGTCATCGACGGCATCGACGTCACCGCGTTGGATGCCGCCGGACTTCGATCCCTGCGCCTGGCCAAGACCGGCATGGTCTTTCAGAATTTCGCCCTGTTTCCTCACCGCACCGTGGTGCAAAACGCCGAGTACGGACTGGAAATCAAGGGACTTGAACCGGCCGAGCGCAGGGCGCGCGCCCTGGCGGCCCTGTCCCAGGTCGGCCTCGACGGCTGGAGAGACGCGCTTCCCAGGCAACTGTCGGGCGGCATGCAGCAGCGCGTGGGACTGGCCCGGGCCCTGGCCCTGGACCCGGACATCCTGCTCATGGACGAGGCCTTTTCGGCCCTTGATCCCCTGATCCGCCGGGACATGCAGGACGAGTTGCTTTCCCTCCAGGAGACCATGCGCAAGACCATCGTCTTCATCTCCCACGATCTCGACGAGGCCCTGAAACTCGGCGATCGCATCGTGCTCATGAAGGACGGGGGCATCGTCCAGATCGGCACCCCGGAAGAGATCCTCACGGACCCGGCCGATGACTATGTGGAACGATTCGTGGCCGAGGTGGACATCACCAAGGTGCTGACGGCCGAGTCGGTCATGATTCCGGTGACGGCCGTGGCCTACCGCAGGAGCGACGGGCCCCGGGCCTCCCTGCGCAAGATGCAGAAGGCCGGCATTTCCACCTTGTTCGTTCTCAACGGCGAGCACAGGCTCCGGGGATTCGTCACGGCCGACGACGCGGCGGGCGCGGCCCAGCGCGGCGAGAAGGACCTGGAAAACATCCTGGTCACGGACATGCAGGTGGCGCGGCCGGAGACCCCGGCCCAGGAACTCATCGCCGTCCTGCACAACCTGCCCTATCCCCTGCCCGTGGTTTCCGAGCAGGGACGCCTGCGCGGCGTCGTCATCCGGGGGGCGCTTCTGGGGGCCATGGCGGATCGGGGGCGGGTGCAATGAACATCCCCGGACTGCCCATCGGCCAGGCCCTGGAGACCGCCATCGACTTTCTCGTGGCACATTGTTCGTTTTTCACCAAGGGCTTCGCCTCCCTGACCGGCTACGGCCTGGACATGGCGGAGGCCGGGCTTTTGGCCCTGCCGCCCTGGCTGCTCATCCTGATCATCTCGGGACTGGCCCTGCGGCTCTCCCGCAGCCGTGGCGTGACGGCCTTTTCCCTGGCCGGCCTGTTGCTCATCTGGAACATGGGCCTGTGGGAGGCCACGGTCTCCACCCTGGCCCTGGTGCTGGTGGCCACCCTGGCGGCCATCAGCGTCGCCGTCCCCCTGGGCGTGGCCGCAGCCATGAACAAAACCGCCGAGCGCCTGGTCATGCCCGTTTTGGACGTGATGCAGACCATGCCCGCGTTTGTCTATCTCATCCCGGCCATCCCGTTTTTCGGACTGGGCAAGGTGGCCGCCATCTTTTCCACGGTGATTTTCTCCATGCCCCCGGCCATCCGCCTCACCTGCCTGGGGATCAAGCAGGTGCCGCCCGAGTTGTCCGAATGCGCCGAGGCCTTCGGCTCCTCCAGGTGGCAGAAGCTGTTCAAGCTGGAGTTGCCCCTGGCCATGCCCACCATCATGGCCGGGATCAACCAGACGGTGATGCTGGCCCTGTCCATGGTGGTCATCGCGGCCATGATCGGGGCCAGGGGATTGGGCGGCGAGGTCTGGAAGGCCATCCAGCGCCTGGAGATGGGCCGGGGCTTCGAGGCGGGCCTGTGCATCGTCATCGTGGCCGTCATTTTGGATCGCGTGCTGCAAAAAGCCGGGGCGCGGCGATAAGCGCCGCAGGGCGCACAACCTTCAAGCGGACAAAGGAGAATGCATGACCAAACACAACATCCTGACCTTCCTGGCGGCATTGGCCGTATGCCTGGTCCTTTCCGTCCCGGCCGCGGCCGCGGACAAAAAGGTCAAGCTGGCCTATGTGGAATGGGACTGCGCCCTGACCACCACCAATGTGGTGGCTGCGGTGCTCAAGGAGAAAATGGGCTATGAGGTGGAGATGCTGCCCGTGGCCGCCGCCGCCATGTGGCAGGCTGTGGCCACGGGCGACGTGGACGCCATGGTGACGGCCTGGCTGCCCGTGACCCATAAGCAATATTTTGAAAAACTCAAGGACAAGGTGGAGAACCTGGGCCCCCTGGCCACGGGAGCCGGGCTTTTCTGGGTGGTGCCGAGCTACGTGACCATCGACTCCATCGAAGATCTCAAGGGGAACGCCGCCAGGTTCGATGGAAAAATCATCGGCATCGACCCCGGGGCGGGGCTCATGCGCCTGTCCGAAAAGGCCCTCAAGGAATACGGCCTGTCCGAGTACACCCTGGTTGAGGGCTCGGGTGCGACCATGACCGCCGCCCTGGCCGACGCCATCAAGAACAAGAAATGGATTGTGGTCACGGGCTGGGCTCCGCATTGGAAATACGGCCGCTGGGAGTTGAAGAACCTCGCCGACCCCAAAAAGGCCTTGGGCGAGGCCGAGGAGATCGACACCGTCGTGCGCAAGGGCCTGAAGGACGACATGCCCGAGGTGTATGCCTTTCTGGATCGCTTCCACTGGAAGGACGCCGGGCAGTTGCAGACGGTCATGGCCCGCAATCAGGAAAAGGGGGCCGACCCCTATAAGAACGCCGTGACGTTCATCAATGAAAACCCCGACCAGGTGGACGCCTGGCTGGGCAAGAAATAGGCACGGGCCGACGCCGTCCTCACGGCAGACCAGGGAACCGGGGTGCGACACATCCCGGTTCCCTCCTTGAACCCTGCGGACCCGGGGTCGGATTACGCCGCCATCCGTCCCGCGCCGCAGACGGTCTCGTCCGGGAAAAGGGGCAGGGTGAAGATGAATCGCGAGCCCCGGCCTGGCTTTGACTCCACCCGGACGCTCCCGCCCAGGCCTTCGGTCTCGGCCCGGACGGCAGCCAGCCCCACCCCCCGTCCGGAGAGCAGGCTGACCTCGTCGCGGGTGGAAAAATCGTCCCGGAACAGCAGGCCGTACACGGCCTCCGGCGTCATGCTCCCGGCCGCCTCGGGCGTCACCAGCCCCTTTTGCACGGCCTTGGCCAGCACCCGGGCCACGTCGATGCCCCGGCCGTCGTCGGACACCGTCAGGCACACCGCATCCTCCCCCAGGCGTTGCACATGGCAGGCGATGAGCCCGGTCTCGGACTTGCCCGCGGCCAGCCGTTCGTCCACGTCTTCCAGGCCGTGGTCGATCATGTTGCGGAACACGTGCACCAGGGCCTTGACGAAGCCCTCCCGGGGCTCCCGGTCCAGGAACACGTCGTCGCCGGTGACGAGAAGCGGGGCCATGGCCTTTTCCAGGCGCTCGGCCAGCCCGGCCAGATACTCGCCGTAGGGGGCCAGGATGTCCTTGATGTTGTGGCGGCGCAGCATGCGCAGCTCGGCCAGGACGGCCTCCCGGGCCGCGCCGGCGAGAAGGGAACCCACCCGGGCCTCAAGCTCCAGCAAGGCGCGCTTGTCCACCCGCAGGCTCTCGCTGCCGCCGAAGAAGGACTCCCCGAGGATGCCGGTCAGGATGGCCACATCCCGTTCCAGGAGCAGGTCGGCGTCGAGGCCTGAAAGGACGTCCGCAAGCCTCTCCCGGGCCGGGGGCGTTTGGCTGGCGGCCAGGTCCGCCAGGGCGTTTTCCAGCTCGTGCAGGGCGGCGGCGGTGTTGTGCAGCCCCAGTTGGGCGAAGTCGCCCTTGAAGGTATGCACCTGACGGAAGATTTCGGCCACATTCTCGGCCATATTCTCAGTCTGTAACGCGCCCGGGCCGTCCCCGGCCGTCCAGGCGTCGCGGGCGGCGGCGAATTCCCGGAAGGCGGCCATGGCCGCGAGCACCTCGGCCTGGCGCGACAGGGCCCTGACCACCATCTTCACGTTGTTTTTCTCCTCGGCCATCTCCCGTTCCAGGCGTTTTTTCTCGGTGACGTCGGTCAGGACGACCATCATCCGGGTCTCGTCGCCCCGGCTGATGAGCTTGTACTGGGCGCGTACGGCCCGGTCGTGGATGGTCAGGTCCGCAGGCAGAAGCGACAGGAAGACTTTTTGCTGCAGGGGTTTGGCCGCCTGGAAAATGCCGTCCAGCACCTCGACCACGGTCTTGTGGGTTTCGGGGGGCAGATGCCGGGCCACAAGCTCGGGAAAGCGGCGGCCGCCGATCTGCACCCGGAAAAGCTGCACGCACTCCAGGCTGTATTCCTCGGAGATGACCAGGTCCGAACCGAAGGACAAAAATCCCTGTCCGGCGTTGTCGAGCAGGTTTTTCACGGCCTCGTTGCGGTCGCGCAGTTCGCTGTTTTTGGCCTCGATCTGCTGCCGGTGGACGATCTCGGCCTCGTTGGCCAGGCGCAGGATCTCCTTCTGCTCGTTTAACAGCTCGATCTGCCGCCCCCGGCCGCGCGACAGCTCCAGCATGAAGCGCTTGATGCTGACCACCCCCAGGTAGCGGTCCTCCTCGGTGACCAGCACCATGTCGTAGAGGTGGTTCGGGTCGCGGTTCATGGCGATGACCGCGATGGAGGCCACGTCCACGGAAACCTCCACGATCAGCGGGGCCGGGTTCATGATCAGCCGGATGGGCCGGGTCATGAACAGGTCGCGGCCGTACAGGGAACCGAGCTTCTGGTAGAACTCGTTGCGCATGATGAGCCCGGCCGGGCGGTCGCCGTCCAGCACGGCCACACCGTCGGCGTCGGCGTGCTCCTTGAAAAAGGCGTGCACCGCGCCGCCCAGGGCCGAGGATTTGAAGGTCATGGCCTGTTCGACGAGGCTTCGGATGGTCTGGTCTTCGCTGGACAGATCGGCGGGGCTGAAGGCGGAGAGGCTGACGCTCATGAGACACCTCGCGGGGCACTGCGGTTGTGGCGCGCGGGGAGCCGCGCGCCGGCTGGAGATCCGTATGGGCAACGGTGTGGAAAAGGGCTTCCAAGGGGCCAGGCCCTTTGGAAGCCCGAGGCCTTCCCGGACGCGGATTCACGTGAACATGCGGTATCAGGCGGCCAGCACCTCGGCCACGGCATCCACCACGTTGTCCGCCTCACACCCAATAATATATGTATATATATTATATCCAGAACCATGCCGCAGGCATCAGGCGGCCAACACCTCGGCCACGGCATCCACCACTTTGTCAGCTTCAAAGGGCTTTGTCAGATAATGGCGGGCGCCGTTTTGCAGGGCCTCCAATATCTTGGCCCCCTGCCCAAGGGCGCTGATCATCACCACCCGGGCCGCTTCGTCCGCAGCCACGATGCTTTTCAATCCCTCGATGCCGCTGACCCGGGGCATGGTGATGTCCATGGTCACCAGATCGGGCTTGAGGGAGGCGTATTTTTCCAGGGCGTCCTGGCCGTCGCAGGCCTCACCCACGATTTCATGACCGGCGTTTTCCAGGATTTCCTTGAGACTCTTGCGGGAGAGGGCGGAATCATCCACCACGAGGATGCGGGCCATGGCGTGCGCTCCTTATTTCGTTGCTAATTGAAGACCGGCGACCCGAGGCCGATGAAGAAGGTGAACTCGCCGAAGGGCAGGGTGAAGGGGATGGCGTAGGCCACGCCCACGGAACGGATGGCCCCGCCGGTTTGGAACCCGGGGGGCGACAGTTCCAGTTCCACCCAGTCGTTGGACAGCTTGGACAGGAAAAGCCCGTTTTGCACGTTCATGAACTCCCCCAGGGCGTCCCGGGCCATGTCGTCATAGTCCGTGAGGCCCATTTTGGCGTAGCGGGAGGCAAATTCGGCCATGGCCGCCGACGGCCCGGACAACCCCGTAAAAATCTTGAACCGGCCGTCCATCTCCTGATGCACCAGGTGCTCGAAGGGGGTGGCGGTCACCTTTTCGGCCCGGCGGATGACGATGCCGGGATCGATGAAGCGCACCAGGTTGCGGGTGAAAAGCGCGAAATATCCGGCATAGACCTCGGGGTCGCCAAGCTCGGGCATCCGGGCCAGGGAGGCGGCCACGGCGTCCATGTCGTTTTCCTTGAGGGCCTCGTATTCAGCCTCGCTGAAGCCCGAGTCGCGGCGATAGGCGGCCAGCACCCGTTCGATGTCCTCGAAGCTCATGATGCCCTTGTCGGCCAGGGCCTGGCTGACCAGCAGATGGCGTTTGCTCTGCTTGGACAGCAGGTCGGTGAGCTGGTCCTCGGTGAGGTAGCCTTTGCCGATGGCGATTTCGCCGAAACGCATGTCGAAGGTGGCCTGGAGACGATGGGCGATCTCCACCTGTTCGGCGGTCATGTAGCCCGCGTCGATGGCCAGGATGCCGATCTTGACCCGCACGGAATCCTGCAGGGCCAGAACCTCGCGCAACTGCTCGGCGGTGATGTGTTTTTTTTCCAGAAGGTAGTGACCGAAGAAATGGCTGAACATCGCGGGTGCTCTCCTTGTGAATCGGCCCGGTCTGGGCCGTTGCTCACCGGGAGGCTTACCCGCCGCGTGTGATGGTTGCTTCAAGGTCGCGTGGCGATTTCATGAAGCCGGGGGACGATGAGGAGGGAGGACGCCCTGAAGGTCCACCGGAGGCGGGGAGCCGCCGTCAGCCTTTTGGCGATGGGCAGGACGGGGGGATAAGGCCCGGGAGCATACCGGCGGCCGGCTCGGGCCTGGGGAGGTGCCTGGCGATGATGCTGCGCAATTCCGCGATGTCGATGGGTTTGGACAGATGGTCGGTCATGCCCGCGGCCAGGCACTGTTTCCGGTCGTCCTCGTGGGTATGGGCCGTCATGGCGATGACCGGGATGCCCGCGGTCACGGCGGCGGCCTCTCCGGCCCGGATGCGTCGCGTGGCCTCCAGACCGTCCATGACCGGCATCTGCACGTCCATGAGGACCAGGGAGAAGGGTTCCCCGGCCAGGGCCTCCAGGGCTTCCTGCCCGTTTTCCACCAGCCGGGCGCCGATCCCCAGGCGCTCCAGCACGCGGGAAATGAGCCTGCGGTTGACGAGGTTGTCCTCCGCCACCAGAATGCGCGGGCCGTCGTGCGGCTGTTCCATGAAGCGTCACCCCCCGGGGCCTGATCGCGTCCCGGGTGGGGCGTTCGGCCGACAGGGCACGGTGTCGTTTCGCGGCCCGGGAGTCAAGGCGAATGCGTCCGTCTCCCGGGGAAAGGCGTCAGGCGGCGCGCTTCTCTCCCGGTTCGGACAGGCGGCGATCCATCTCCCGGACCTTGTCCAGCACCCGCTTGCGGATGTGCCGAAATTCCACCATGTCCTTCATGCCGTAGGATGTCCGGGCATGGCACAGGCCGCAAACGTCCATGATCTCGTTGTAGAGATAGGGGAGATAGAGCGGATCCTGCTTGAGAAAAAGGGCCAGGCGCTCGAACATGGCATGTATTTCGGCGGTGTTTTTCCGGGGATGCTTGAAGAGCTTCTCCAGATGGTTCCCGGCGTTTTTGAGCGACGAGGACCATGTGGCCGCCCGGGAGGCGAAGACCGGCCGGACCCTGGGGGCGCGGGCCCGTTGCAGGGCCGCGAGAAACCGTTCCAGGCTGCCCGGGGCACACGACAGGGCCCCGGTCAGGTGGGCCTCGTCGAGGGTGACGTTTCTGGCCGATTCGATGACCAGGCCGCCGCCGTACAGGTTGTAGACCGGGATGTTGCCCTCGCGAAGCGTCAGTTCCAGGTCGCGCTTGGCCGCCATGTAGGCCGTGGCGGTGTAGACGGTTTCGCCGTCGGCGTTGGTGGCGGTGACCTCGTGCCTGGATGGTCCCGTGCGTCGATATTGGGCGGAATGGTGCCCCGGGGCATGGGTACGCTCTCCGGTCCAGGAAAAATCCTGCCCGGCCAGGAGGATGCTTGAAACCCCGCAGGCGTGGAGAAATCGGAAAAGGGCCACGCCGACGTTGCCGCCGGCATCGAGGACCATTTCCTGGTCGGCCATGACGTAGGTGGCCAACCCGCCCACGCTCCACATGGGCAGGGTGGGGCCGGGATACATGGCCAGCACGTCCGGGTCCATCTTGGTGGAATAGATGAGCGGGATGTCGGCGGCAAAGGATTTGTCCCGCAGATTTTCCAGGCACACCCGCATTTCGGGCCGGAAATCGATGGCCATGCAGATGTCGGGTTTAAGCCCCGTGCCCTCCAGGGCGGGCAGGGTTTGCAGGGCTGCGGTATATAGCGCCCGTCCCCGGCGTTTCGCCAGTTCCGGGGCGAACCGGGCCAGGGAGGGGCCCGCCCCGAGAACCACGGCGGCCATGCCCCGGCCCATGTCCCGAAGCCCCAGGAGGCTGCCGTCGGACATGGCCCGGCGGTAGTTTTTCAGTTCGTTGCCCACCATGACGTCCTGCTTTTGCCGCAGGGTGGACAGTTCCACGGAGATGTTTTCCAGCCGGGCCCGGGCGTGGGCCGTCCACCGGGCATACTCGGGGCCGAACTGGCTCGAGGGCAGATCCGAGCGCAGATAGATTTTTCCGAAGATGAAGCACACGTCCAGGGGCCGCAGGCGTTCCTCGAGGACGGCCTTGTCCGGGGGGATAAATTCCAGCTTCCCCGCCGCCAGAAAGGGACGGTAGTCGGTCTGTCCCAGGCAGGCCAGGAGCAGGTCGGCCCGGGGCTCGATGACCAGCACCTTGTGGCTGTCGGGGGTCTTGGCCAGGACGTGGTTGACGCCGTAGCCCAGGCCCGAGCCGATGATGATGCTGGCCCCGGCGGCCAGCCGGGGGTCGTCGGCCGGGGCCCAGTCGCGATAGGCCAGGGCCGGGGGCATGGCGCCGTGCAGGCGTACCCCCTGCTCCGTCTGATAGTCCAGGTGCCCCATGGGATTCCTGATCAGGCGTCCGGACAGGGTCTCGATGCCGGCGTTCTGGGAGGCCAGCCAGGCCATGACCGGGGCCTTGGCCGCCGTCAGGGCGGAGAGGTTGTCCTGTAAGAAAACATTGACGGACATGGCATATCCTCGCGTGCGGTTTTTTCCCATGGCTAGCAAGTTCCCTGCCACCCTTGCGCGGGACGCCTTTTTTGCCTAACACACGGCCTGTCCGGACATTTTCGGAACCATTCCCTCCAAGGCGCAGGCACATGATCCATGACGATATTTTGACTCTCATCGGGAACACGCCCCTGGTGGCCATCCGCCGCCTGAATCCCAATCCCTCCGTGCCCGTGGCGGTCAAGTTCGAGGCCAAAAATCCCGGCGGCTCCATCAAGGACCGGGTGGCCATGGCCATGATCGAGGCGGCCGAGGCCTCGGGCGAACTGACCCGGGACAAGACCGTCATCGAGGCCACCTCGGGCAACACCGGCATCGGGCTGGCCATGGTCTGCGCCGTCAAGGGCTACCGCTTGCGGCTGCTCATGCCCGCCTCGGCCTCGGAGGAGCGCAAGCGCATCATGCGCGCCTACGGCGCCGAGATCGCGCTGACCCCCGGGCACATGGGCACCGACGGGGCCATCGAGGAGGCCTATCGCCTGGCCCGGGAGCATCCCGGCAAATACGTGCTCATGGATCAGTTCAACAATCCGGCCAGCATCGATGCCCACTACCGGGGCACGGGCCTGGAGATCTGGGAGCAGACGCAGGGAAGGCTGACCCATCTGGTGGTGACGCTTGGCACCTCGGGAACGGCCATGGGCTGCGCCAAGATCCTCAAGGAGAAAAATCCGGCCGTGCGCGTGGTGGCCGTGGAGCCATCGCCCGGGCATCGCATCCAGGGGCTCAAGAACATGCAGGAGTCCTATCCGCCCGGAATCTATGACAAGCACGCCATGGACGAGATCATCCACGTGGCCGACGAGGAGGCCTTTGAAACGGCCAGGCGCCTGGCCCGCGAGGAGGGCATCCTGGCCGGGATGAGCGGCGGGGCGGCCATGGCCGGGGCGCTTCGCGTGGCCGCCGGGCTGACGTCGGGGTGTGTGGTCACCATTTTGCCCGACGGCGGCGAACGGTACCTGAGCACCACCCTTTTTGCCACGCCGGAGAAGAAGGGCGTGGCCCTGTGCGGCGTTTCCGGGGCGGGCAAGGCCTATCTCGATCCGGCCGCCGGTCCCCACGGCCTGTTCGCCATGGGGCCGCCCCTGACCGTGCCGGGCGACCTGGACGGCTGGCGGCGCATCGTGTTCCTCGATGTGCTGGCCCGCTATCTCAAGCGGGCCGGGGCCAGGGTGACGGCCGTGGCTGGTCTGGCCGACCTGGAGGACAAGGCCTTGCAGGCGGCGGCCGCCGCCGGACTGACCCGCAATGAGTACGTCGGCCGGGCCACGGACGCCCTGTCCCGGACGGCCGCCCATCTCGGCGTGGAGGTGGCCTTCGTGACCGCCTCGTCGGCCAAGGACCGGGCCGTGGACCTGGCCGACAGGCTCATGCGCCGGGGGCTGGCCTATGAAAAACTGCGCAGCGTCTATTTCGACGTGACCCGGGACAAGGGCTACGGGGAACTTCTGCATGCCGACCAAAGCAAGCTGGCCCTGGGGAAGACTGTGGATCTGGCGGCCTATCTCAAGGAAAATCCCCAGGACTTCACCCTGCTCAAGCGCGTCAGCCTGAAAGATCTCAAGCGCGGCGACCTGCTGGTCACGCCCTGGGGCAACGTCCGGCCCAGCTGGTTTTTGCAGATGGCCGTGGCCGCCCTGGCCGGGCTTCCGGACATCAGCGTGGTGGTGGCCGGCGAGGACCAATGCTTTCCGCATCTGGAAAACCTGCGCTCCATCTGGTCCCGGGCGGCCGGCGTGAGCCCGGCGGCCTGGCTGGTGGCCGGACAGGTCAAGGGGCCGGAACCGGCCCGCAAGGACGGCGAGCCGCTGCTTCCCGGGGTCGAGGGGCTGGCGGCCGGGGGGATGGCCTTCCGGGACGTGCGCCTGTGGCTTTTGTCCGCCGCCTACCGCAAGTCCCTGTCCCTGGCCCCGGATACCCTGGCCATGTGGGTGAAAAACCGGGCCCGGGTCCAGGAGGCGGCGGTCATGCTGTCGGAGGCGGCCCACGGCGCGGCAGGCCATGCCGTGTCCGGCGGGGGATCATCGGACAGCCCGGCCGCCCAGGCCGCCAGAGGGCTTTTTCCAGCCCTGGCAAGGGCCCTGGAGGACGATCTGGGGCTGTACCGCTTTTGGCCCGAGCTTTTTGCCTTCTGCCGGACCATCAACACCCAGGCCGCAGCCCGCAGCCTGTCCGGGGCCGACGCCGCCCTTGGCCTGGGGGCCCTTGGCGACGTGGATGCGGTGCTCGGGATTTTGGACGAAAGCGCCCTGCCCGTGCCCCGCGCCCAGTGGCCCGAGGCCGTGGCCGCCCTGGTCGCGCATCGGGAGACCGCTCGCCGCGACCGGGATTTCGCCGTGGCCGACGGCCTGCGTGACGACATCGCCGCAGCCGGGTTCCGCCTGGAGGACACCCCGGCCGGAACGCGGCTGTTTCCCCTTGAATCCCGGGACGCATAGGCCGGAGTCACGTCTTTGGCCCCTGGCCGGGGCCGTTTTGCACACCATGGGGAACGCGCCCCGTCCGGATCACCCGTGGCCTGTTCGTGCGACGCTTCGGATGGTGATTTGGGCGGGGCGTTTTTGATTCGCGGGGGACGGCTCAGGCCGTGGGGGAGGCGTGTTCCTTGAGGAAGGCGATGGCCCGCCGGATGACCCCGGCATGGTAGAGAAGCCCCACATGGCTGACGGCCGGGCTTGTCCATGTGCTCCAACCCGCGCCGGTGATGGCGCAGGAGGCGTTGGGCAACACCATGTCGTCGGCGGGGCTTACGATGTTGAGCTTGGGCACGCCGGCAGCCTCGGGCAGGGCCGCAAGGGCCGGGAAAAGGGGCGAGGCGGGCAGAAGCTGCCGGCCTGTGCGGCTTGAAAAGGACAGGGCGGCCACCTTGCTGCCGTGGTGCGGGGCGCCCAGGGTCACGGCGGCCACGGTGGCCCGGGCGATGCGCGGGTCGGCCAGCAGGCGGCGGATGAAAAGCCCGCCCATGCTGTGCCCCACCAGGGTGATGCGCGGGGTGCCGTCCAGGACGGCATGGACCTGGGCCGTGAGCTGGCGGGCGATGTCCTCGAAGGAACGCGACCCGAAGGAATTGTAGCCCAGGGCGTGCCAGCGGCCGAGTCCGGCCATGGCCAGGGCCGGGCCGAAGACGATCCAGGCCCCGGGGGTGTGGTAGAGGCCGTGGATGAGCACCACCCCGGGCCGAGAGGTGGGGGCCTTCTCCCGGGGACGCCACAGAAACGGGAAGAGTCCCAGGGGCAGGGTTAGCGCCGCCAGGACCAGGGCCCCCACGCCCCAGCAAAAGGCCCGGACCATGTCCCGGCGGGAAAGCGGCGGGGTGGTGTCCGGGGCGTTGCCGGATTCGTAGGCGAAGAGGGAATAGCTGACGATGCACAGGACCACGGCAACAATCAGGATGGCGGACACAAACGGCATGACTGGCGACCTCGCGGCGGTTATTGTGAATGATGCAAGGTACCGGGAAGAAAGGGGAGGCGCAAGGGGCTGTCCGGGGGCTGTATAGGGGCTGTCTGGGGCGTGGAGACCTGTCCGCCCGGACGGACGCCGATCCGGAACGCGGGGGCTGACCTGGGGACCATGGGGCGATCAAAGGGACATGGGCCGATCACTGGGGACGTGGGGCGACCAAGGGGGCATGGGCCGATCCGGCCGGGCGTGTGGGGGTGAGGCCGGGGACCGGGACGGGCGGCCCGGGCCAGGTCAGGCATGGTTTTGCGTCTGTTTTCGGCTGGTTCCGGCCTGGATATGCGCCGCTTTTCCGCCCCGGCCGCTTGGGAGAAACGGAACGAATTGCTGCCGGGCCGGGAAAAGGTGTTGACAGGGAGCGGGCCTGAGGATAAACGCTGTTCTTCGCAAGGCGGGCGGGTAGCTCAGCTGGGAGAGCATCGGCCTTACAAGCCGGGGGTCACAGGTTCGAGTCCTGTTCCGCCTACCAGGATGCGGCATGCGGGGCCGTAGTTAAGCTGGTTATAACGCCGGCCTGTCACGTCGGAGGGCGCGAGTTCGAGTCTCGTCGGCCCCGCCACAAGAAAGCAAGGGTTTGGGAGATACCTCCCAGACCCTTTTTTCTTTGCCCCGGTCCTTCAGAGAATTTCGCTGGATGCGGAATAAATGTTGACGGCAAGGGGCGTTTAAAGTATCAAAAAAAATTCACACGGTGACTGTAGCTCAGTTGGTAGAGTACCAGGTTGTGGCCCTGGGTGCCGTGGGTTCGAGCCCCATCAGTCACCCCATCTTTCCCTTGCCGAAAGGCCCGGTTCATCGCCGGGCCTTTCGCTTTGTAAAGGGATGTCCCTCCCGGACGCCACGGGCCGTTACGCCTCGCCAAGCATCCGGTACCGGGCCAGATCCTCCACGGACAGCACCGGGAAGTCGTGCCTCCTGGCGAAGGCCTCCACCTCCGGCAGGCGGGCCATGGTGCCGTCGCTGTTGGTCAGTTCGCACAACACGCCGCTTGGATCGAAGCCCGCCAGCCGCATGAGATCCACCGTGGCCTCGGTGTGGCCCCGGCGCTCCAACACCCCGCCGGGTTTGGCCCGAAGCGGAAAGACATGCCCCGGCCGCACCAGGTCCGACGGCCGGGCCTCGGCGGCCACGGCGGTCTTCACCGTGGTCAGGCGGTCGGCGGCCGAGACCCCGGTGGTGACGCCCCGGGCGGCCTCGATGCTCACGGTGAAGGCCGTGCCGTTTGTGCAGGTGTTGACGGCCACCATGGGCGGCAGTTCCAGGGCGTCGGCCTTCTCGTCCGTGAGGCACAGGCAGACGATGCCGCTGCACTCCCGGATGAGCATGGCCATCTGTTCCCGGGTGAGGGTCTGGGCGGCGAAAATGAGATCGCCCTCGTTTTCCCGGGAGGCGTCGTCCACGACCAGGATGCCGCGCCCCTGCCGCAGGGCGGCCAGGGCGCGTTCGACGTTTTTCACCGGGGACGGCTCGAAACACGTGGGGGACTGATTCATGGTAATGCTCCTTGAATCGTTTCAGGATTACCAGAATCAGGGCGTAAGGATGGACAGACCCGTGCCGCGACGCGGATCGTCCGGACGTAAAAAAATCCGGCACGGCCTGGACGCCGGGCGCGACAGGTTGCGGCGCGCGGCGCACGGTCCGCGCGCGTGTCGTCTCCTCTTCCATCCGGACTGTTACCGTCGGCTCCGGCCTTGCACCGGATCTGCTGACCCCCCGGCCGGGCGGCCGGGGGCGCTCGCGGGCTCCCCGGATTGTCCGGGATACCGCCGGTGGGGAATTGCACCCCGCCCTGAGGATGCACAGAGGTGTACCGCGCCCAAGGCGGGATCGCAATCCCCCAATCCCGTGTTATTCCAGCGTCTCCACGAAGGCCTCGACCCGGGTTTTGAGCTGGCCCACATCCTCCATACCGTAGCCCGTCTCCAGGGCCAGGGACGGGGAGGGCATTCCGGAGAGTGTGGGTGTCTCCGGCGTTTGACATTTGGACTAAAAAAAGTACACTTTCTGGAGGTGAGCCAGGGAGAGGATGTCCCCGTATGAAAAGACTGCCCGTGTACTTCTACCGGACGGAAACCGGGAGGGAACCTGTCCGGGAATGGCTGCAAAGCCTGGATCGCGATGACCGGAAGGCCGTTGGCGAGGACGTGAAAATGGTGGAATTCGGCTGGCCGGTCGGGATGCCCACCTGTAGACCCCTGGGGGAGGGGATTTTCGAGATCCGGACTGATCTCCCGAGTGGAAAAATTTCCAGGGTCTTCTTTTGCGCGGAGGAAGGAACTCTGTACTTATTGCATAGTATCATTAAGAAGACGCGGGAAACACCAAAAAACGATCTGGATATAGCCAGGAAGCGACGAAGGCAAGTTCTTAACTGGCTTGGATGAGTGTAATAATGTTTACTACAATTGGCGACGCGAGATGTATATAGTATTTATATAGTGTTTATATTATGGAGAGAGCCGTGATAAACGAATGCCACGATTGCATAGGATCGCCATTTGATGATTTCCTGAAGCAGGACGGTACCTACGAGGATTGCCAAGCGGCGGCGATCAAGAAAGTCATTGCCTGGCAACTTCGCTCCTTCATGGAAGTCGAAAAGGTCACCAAGATGGATTTGGCTCGGAGAATGGGGACAAGCCGGTCTTTTATTGATAAAATTCTCGATGTGACAAACCCCTCCATCACCCTGGCTACAATCCTCAAGGTTGGGCGCGTCATCGGCAAGCCGGTGCGGATCGAGTTCGGGGATGGCGGGGAGGACGATGGAATTGTCTGCCGTGCCTGAATCGAGGAATGAGCGGCCATGTTTTTCCCGTCTTCCGGCGGCGTCCGACGCTGCTGCGCAGTCCTTCGGATGCCGCCGGGAACGGGGGGTCGGCAGGAACAGCGTTCCTGCGGGCGGGGGCCGGGGCGGCCGCCCCGGCGTCTGCTATTCCAACGTCTCCACAAAGGCCTCGACCCGGGTTTTGAGCTGGCCCACATCCTCCATGCCGTAGCCCGTCTCCAGGGCCAGGGACGGGATGCCCCGCCCGGCCAGGACCGGCTCCATCCGCATGGCCTCGTTGGCGTAGGGCTGGCAGAAAAGCAGGGTGTACTGGATCACGCCGTCGGCGTGTAGCCGGTTGGCCAGCTCCAGGATGTTCCCCGGCCGTTCGGCATTGGGCGTGAAGCAGGCACAGTCGATCTTCATGTACCGGTCGGCGATGGCATCGAGCATGGCCTCCTCGCCGCCCGCCGCCTCCGGTGTCAGGTCGCGGGTGTTGCGTTCGCCGATGCACGACTCCTCGCCCACGATCACCGCGCCCGAGCTCTCGATCACAAAGGGCAGTTTCCAATTGGGCACGGCCATGGGGCAGCCCGACAAAAGCACGCGCCTGGTGCCCTTTTTGGCCACGCCCTCGCCCGCGGCCACCCGGGCCTCCAATTCGTCGCACAGGGCGTTGATCTGGGTGGTGAAGCGGATGGGGTCGTCGTAGAAGCTGATCTGGTTGATCAAAAGCGCGTCGCGGCCGGAGATGGGGGCCGGGTCGGCGGCCCGAAGGGCCGAAAGGCGCTGCAAGGCCTTGCGCTTGGCGTTGACGATGCCGATGCCGCGCGAGATGTCGGCGGCGGTGATGGCCTTCCCGGTCAGTTCCTCCAGGCGGGCCTTGAAACGCCGCACCTCGGCGCGCCACAGGGCCTTGGCCGCGTCGGACTTGGTCTGGGGAACCTCCATGATGTACATGGGGGCGAGTTCGCCGAAGGCCTCGTAGGCCTTTTTCTTGCCGTCGCAGGTGGTCTCCCCGATGATCAGGTCGCAGGATTCCACATAGGGACACAGCCGGGCCAGCTTGAAGCCCACGAAGGACTTGATCAGGTCGCAGGTGTTGCGCGGCACCATGCGCTCGGCGGATTCCATGCCCACCTCGGCCCCGGCGCACAGGCCGATCTGCACGCAGTCCGCAGCCAGCACCAGCTCTTCCGGAACATAGACACAGAAGGTGCCGATGATCTTTTTGCCCTCCGCCTTGGCGTCCTGAAGCTCCTTGATGCGCAGTCCGTGCACTTCGCCCAAGACGAAGTCCATGTATTCCATTCCCTTGAGGCGGTTTTCCTGGCTGAGGTAGATGTCGCCGTAAAATTTTCCCAGCACCTGCAAAAGCCCTTCATGGGCCGTCAGATCGAGGTTGAGCTTTTCCCACATGTCGTCATACGCGCCAGCCATGGTGTTCCTCCTGGTTGAAGTCGGAAATTCCTGAATGTGATAGAAGGAAATGGACTTGCGGACAAATTGATATTTATGATGCAAGACGCATGGACAGATTTGGATGCGTGATGGAAGCGTCTGGGGCGCGGCCCAATATTGAGGTTGTTTCATGAGCGGCTTTGGGCATACAGTGGGCGAAACCAACGGCGCCATGGCGCATGGGACGCTGCGGGGCGCAAAACCCCAAGGATGGACGATGGAACTGGTCAAGACGGTCAAGTCCGCCGGTTGAGCCGCCAAGATTTCTCCGGGGGACCTGGAGGAAGTCCTGGCCGGCCTTGTGGCCGATGATCCGCACGGACGGCTATTAACCGGGGCGCGGGACAGCGAGGATGCGGCGATCATGCGGTTTCCGCCGGGCAAGGCTCTGGTGCAGACCGTGGATTTCTTCACGCCCATCGTCAACGATCCCTTCCGCTTCGGGCGCATCGCCGCGGTCAACTCCCTGTCCGACGTCTACGCCATGGGCGGCGAGCCCTATGCGGCCATGAACATCGTCTGCTTTCCCATAAAGCAGATGGACAAGGGCATCCTGCGCGAGATCTTGCGCGGCGGCCTGGACGCCATGGCCGAGGCCGGGGCGGTGTTGGCCGGGGGGCACAGCGTGGAGGACGCAGAGATCAAGTACGGCCTGTCCGTGTCCGGGGTGGTGGATGCGGACAATTTCGCCTCCAACCGGGGCATGCAGCCGGGCGACGTGCTGATATTGACCAAGCCTCTGGGCACGGGGGTGTTGGCCACGGCGCTCAAGGGCGACATGGGCGACCCGGCCGTCCTGGAGGACATTCTTTTTCGCTGGGCCGGGCGGCTGAACAAGGTGGGCGGGGCGGTGGTGCGCGACCTCGGGTTGCGCGCGGCCACGGATATCACCGGGTTCGGCCTGGGCGGGCATCTGCTGGAGATGGCCGGGGCGTCGCGGGTGGCGGCGGAACTCGACCTGTCCCGGGTGCCGTTTCTGGCCGAGGCCGTGGAGTTCGCCTCCATGGGCATGATCCCGGCCGGAAGCTTCGCCAACCGCAATTTTTGCAAAAAAAACGTGCAGGCGGCGAAGGGGGTCGACCCCATCCTGCTCGATCTGGTCTTCGACGCCCAGACCTCGGGCGGCATGCTCCTGGCGGTTCCGGAAGACAAGGTGGAGCGGGCCCGGGACATGCTTCTGGCCGGAGGCGACATGGCCGAGGTCGTGGGCCGGGCCGTTCCCGAGGAGTCCGGCCGGGCCAGGCTGCGCATTCGCTCGTGTCGCGTCCCGTAACAAATACGAGAGTATTTTTTAGAAAAATAAATGGGTTTCGTTTGTTGCCTACGAAACGCCATGTGCGCGTTTCGTGGACGTGACACGAGAGTGGACGAGGGTGTGGGGGGGTGACGCCTCCGGCGGCCCAAGGGCTTCGCCCTTGGCAATCCCCTGGCGGGAGGGGGCGTGGCAGGCATTTGTGAACGCGGCGGCGGGAGAAACTCCCACCGCCGCGTTTGCGTATCCGGCGGAGTTCACAGTGGTCAGCCTTGCGGTCTGCCGGCGGTCAGGGCCGGGGGATGGTCAGGCTATCCCCGATACGCAGGGCCGAGGCGTCTTTCAGGTTGTTGGTGGACATGAGCGCCTGGGGCGCCACGCCGAATTTCTTGGCGATGCCCCACACGGTGTCGCCCTGGGCCACCTTGTGGCTGACGCTTTTCGCTGCCGGCGATGGAACTGCGGGCTTGGGCGCGGGGGCCACGGCGGCCGGTGCGGCCAGGGTCGCGGGCCTGGTCGCCGGAGCCTTGGCGGCCGTCTGGATCGGCGCTGCGGCCTGGGCCTTGGGGGAGGGCGTGATTTGGGCCACCTGGAAGGGCTTGGGGGACGGGGGGGACGCGGTGGGGGCGGCCGCCGGGGAACTGCCGGGAATGGAAAGGGTTTTTCCGGCCTGGAGGGCCTTTGGCGAGGAAATGCCGTTGGCGGCCATCAGGGCCTGGGGGCTGACGGAAAACCGCTTGGAGATGGCGTGGATGGTGTCGCCCGGCTTGATCACGTAGGCCGCCGCCCGGCCGCCGGGGGCGGATTTCTGGGCCACGAGGGCCTGGGCGGACTTGGTTTCCGCACCGGGGATGACCAGCACCTTGCCGATGGACAGGCTCTGGGGCGACGAGATGTTGTTGGCGGCCATGAGTTCCTGGGGCGTGACGCCGTAGCGCGAGGAAATGGCATGGACGGTGTCGCCCTTCTGGATGGTGTGGCTGGCGGCGTCCTTGTCCGCTGCGGCCATCTGACGGATTTCCCTGGGCAGGGCCGGAGCCCGGGCCAGTTGGGCGTCCGCCGCGCCGCCGGGGATGGTCAGCCAGCGCCCGATGGAAAGCTTTCCTGAGGGTTTCATGCGATTGGCCCGGGCCAATTCATTGACCGACACGCCGTAGCGCGAGGCGATGGCCTGCATGGATTCGCCCTTGCGCACCTGGTGTTTTCCCGAGGCCGGGGCCTTGGCCGGAGCAGCGCCGCGATCCTCGAACTCGGCCAAAAGCCCGGCCTCCTTGCTCGATCCGCTGGCCGGAATGCGTATGGCCGCGCCCGACGTCAAGGCGTCGGGAACCTGGGCGTTGTATTCGCGCAGCGCCGCCACGGGGATGCCCGTGCGCCGGGAGATGTTCCACCACGTTTCCCCGGATTGGGCCAGATAGGTCTGGTAGCCGGCCGGGGAGTGGGATTCGGGATTTTTCAGAAAGGCCATGGCCAATTCATACTTGGCCTGGGGCACATAGACCGTGCTTTCCCTTCCCGGCGGGCTGACCTGGCGGCGGAAACCGGCGTTGGCGTCGTGGAACTGCTCCCAGTCCATGCCGACGGCCTGGGCCATGGCCAGAAGGTCCGTGCCGCCCGGTACCGGAATTTCCTTCATGGTCGGCCCGGCCTGCCAGTTGACCGGCCGGAAGCCCAGGGTATCCAGGTTCTGGAAAATTTTCAAAACCGCCAGGAATTTGGGAACGTAGTGACGCGTCTCCTGCTTGAGCAGGGCGGGGTTTTTGGCCAGATCGAAAAAGTCCTGCTGGCCGCTTTGGGCCATGGCCCGGGAGACCTTGCCCTCCCCGGCGTTGTAGGCGGCCAGGGCCAGGTGCCAGTCCCCGAACATCTGGTGGAGCACGGTGAGATACTTGGCGGCGGCCACCGTGGCCTTGTAGGGATTGCGGCGTTCGTCCTCCCACCAGTCCACGGTCAGGCCGAACCGTTTGGCGGTCATAGGCATGAACTGCCACATGCCGCCCGCCCCGGCATGGGAATAGGCCATGGAGTTGTAGCCGGATTCGATAAACGGCAGCACCACGAGGTCGGGAGGCAGGTTGAAGCTGGTCATGACCGCCCGGACATAGGCCAGATGCGGTTCGGCGCGCACCAGCCAGCGTTCCATAGTGCCGCGTTTCTCCATGGAGAAATACTGGAGAAACATCTGGACTTCCTGGGTCTCACGCACGTCCAGGTCGAACTGTATCTCGCCGCGGGAGGCCAGGGCGCGTTTTTCCTGCTCGGTCAGGGGGCGGCCGCGCTTGATGTCTTCGAGAATTTTCGTATCCCACAACTCGGGCTCGAGGTTGGCCCGCATGTCGTAGTTTTCCTTGTCCGTCTGGCCTTTTCCACCGCAGCCGGAGGCAACGAGAAGCAAAAAACACAGAAAAAGGGAGAGATAAGCCGGCATGCGTCCTCCGAAATACGCCCACGCCATGGAGACGGCGCATGGGAACAGGCGGCTCCCAGACCGGGGAGGGCACCTGAAAAATGCAGATATTTCCAAGATAATTGAGTTATTGTACGCCCGTAGCCCAGTGGCCTCAAATGCGCAACTAAAAAATAATTTAGGCTTTTCCCAGGGAAAGATGTTCCCTTTTGTCCGGTTTCGGGAAAAAATCAGGTCCATGAGCCAGTCACGCCAGAAAAATACGCCGTCCGCTTCCGGCAGGCATGCCGCAGATCCGTCGACTCCCCACCGCAGGTCCGGAGGGGACAGGCCGCCTCCCGCCGTTCCCGAGGACATGGTGCCCGGCAAAAAGCCCGTGCGTGAGCTGCTTGCCGCACACCCACGCCGGGTGGACGCCGTGGTCATGCGCCGGGACCGGCATGGCAAGGACATGGCCGATATCCTCGACGCCTGCCGGGCCGCCGGGGTGCGCTTCCGGTTCGCGCCCAGAGAGGATCTGGACCGGCTGTGCGGCGGGGCCACCCACCAGGGGGTCGTGGCCTTGCTCGCCGCCGCGCCCCTGGCCGATCTGGGGGACGTGCTCGATGCCGGACTGGCCGCGCCGTTCCCCGTGGTCCTGGCCCTGGACCAGGTGCAGGACACGGGCAACGTCGGCGCCCTGGCCCGCACCCTCTACGCCCTGGGCGGCGGGGGCATGGTCGTCCCCAAGCACGAGGCCGCCCGGCTCGGTCCCGGTGCGGCCCGGGCCTCGGCCGGAGCCCTGTCCCGGCTGGCTGTGCACAAGGCCGTGAACCTGTCCCGGGCCCTTGAGACCTTTTCCGAACGCGGCTACGCCATCGTCTGCGCCACGGACGATCCCGAGGCCGCCGACGCCTTCACGGCCAGCCTGCCGTTTCCCATGGTGCTGGTGCTCGGCAACGAGGACAAGGGCGTCCGGTCCTGCGTGGCCAAACGCTGCGACCTGAAACTGCGCATCCCCTTCGCCCGCCAGTTCGACTCCCTCAATGTGGCCCAGGCCGGGGCCGTCATCCTGGGGCTGGCCGCCGCCCAGCGCGCCCGCGCTGCGGACTGAGGCAGGCCCGGCATCGGGGCTGCCGCCCCGAACCCCGCCCGGGGGAAATCATTTCGGTACGAACCGGGTACATGGTTGACAGAATAGACCGGGTACATGGTTGACACCTTTGGCAGAGGAGGAAGCTCCGATGCCCTGGAAAAAGGTCGAGATCATGGA